>Ga0183260_10001855_pt1 | contig 17612 bp, 23 predicted proteins | sample AntDrymUQ4972206_2_FD_129768 | JGI IMG/M metagenome (GOLD analysis project Ga0183260, IMG submission 129768) | Polar desert sand microbial communities from Dry Valleys, Antarctica - metaG UQ497 (22.06) (version 2) (version 2) | ecosystem: Environmental > Terrestrial > Soil > Desert | place...
AACCATTTTTATGGCATAGATTGCCCTATATTTTGGTAATGGCTCAACCGTTATATTGCATTTTCATAATACAATTCTTTATATCATGACTTTGGAAATCATTCACATGGCGAAAATCAAATCAGATTATCTTATATTATTTGTATCGATTATTGCAATATTCATGATGAGTGGTTTATCTGTAGCAAACACTGGTATTTTTTCAGCCCACGCAACCACCTCTCCAAATCAACCATTCCATCAAAAAAATCAACAAGACTTGCAATCAACTATCAATGATGAACCCAATAATACAATTACAAACTCCATAAAGAGAATTAACAACAATAGTGATGCTTCTACCAACAATAACGTTAATGGCTCAGCTTTCCACTCGATTAACAACATCAAAACAAAAACAGTTACCGTGGGGGATATAACAATGGCGTACAAAACCTTTGGTGAAGGCGACAAACCGATTGTACTTATCAGTGGAAGTGGCAACGTTATGGATGTTTGGCCACCGCATCTTTTGCAAGAACTGTCAAAAACTCACAAGGTGATTATTTTTGACAACAGGGGGGTTGGAAACACAACCTCGGGAACAATGCCCTTCTCCATAGAACAATTTGCAAACGATACCGCAGATCTAATGGATGCCCTGAAAATACAAAAAGCAGATGTACTTGGCTTTTCGATGGCTTCTTTCATTGCACAACATCTTACCCTAAAGAATCCGGAAAAGGTTAATCGACTTGTACTTTATGGGGCATCGTGCGGAGGACAGGAAGGCATTCCCCAAAACCCATGGGTTGTCAAAACCCTGTCAGATTTTGTAAACAACCAAACATTGGATGTAAATTCATTTCTCTCAGTTACATTCCCTCCAGATTGGATTAATCATAACCCACGTTTCCTTGAATCAATCCCAAAGACCTCAGAGATAGTTTCATCAACAACGCTAAAGAAACAATTTGAGATAAATGAAAGATGGCTTTCAAAAAACTGGAGTGGAGTATGCAACCAGATCACAAAAATAACCCAACCAACTTTAATAATAACTGGAACTGATGATGTTGCCGTTCCATCTGCCAATTCCTTGGTTCTCGCCGAAAAAATCCCAGGCGCCTGGCTTGTGCAGATAAGGGAAGCTGGACATGGATTAATGTTCCAGTATCCCGAAAAATTTACTAGGATTGTAGAAACATTTTTGAACGAAACAGCAACAAACTCGCAATAAAATTAATCAACATCATTATTTTTCAATGCTGTAGATTGCTAAATTGAAATTCTATTTTTACAACACATTTTTAATATTTATTATGATGTCGGCTATGAGTTACCTTAATTATAAATATGGATGCGGTTTTCTAATGCTAAAAGCATAGTTATTTTCATAATGGTGGCCATATTCAATTACCTTGTTCTGATGTGGAATAATGTTGTATTACCAAAACCATTTAAAAAACGCTATCTACCAAACATGTGTGTATTTTATTAAAATCTTCAAATTTGGGATTACTGTTTAGAATATTGGGATCCCATATAGAGAACAATTATCGGCATTGGCCCCCATGGGCCCATGTCAAATTTGACTATTAACTTGTTATTTATTTTTTCTTGCAAGTAAATTTGATTTAATCACATGGTGTTTGATAGTTAGCTATCATAAAATGGAAACCTGTTGCATAAAAAATTTTTAGCCAGTTTGCAGTAATAACGGGGATGTTCATATGTTCATATGATGATGAACCCAAGATAAACCACATATTGCTTAAAGTAAAGAAGCAGGTCCAATGCCGATGGCGCATAATCCAAAACCATTTTGGCTGGTATCATTAATGGATAAAAAACCTCCTATCCACTATAGGACTGGTTCTTGAATCCTTATGGCCAACCAACTTGGTAATCCTGCATGCTTAAATAAGGTAGAGCGCATTAGGAATCATGCCTGTTGATATACCTATTTGGAAGAATGCAGTCCCAATATCAATCCTTCTTGTTTTCACTTTTGTACTTGCTATCCTAGGTTGTGTGATTAGTGACTTTACTTATTTTGCCAGTCCTAATGTTGCATTTAGTCAATCAGATACAAAACTTGTAAATTTGAATGGCACAGATTCGGAAATTAAGCAACAAGATATGCCACCAGAAAAAGTCCGTGTTGGGGACATAGATATCGCATACAGGATATTTGGTAACGGTGAACCCATTTTGCTTGTCAGTGGAGCTTCTGCAGGTATAGATGGTTGGGATCCCTCAACCCTAAGAAGTCTTTCCTCAAACCACAAGGTGATTGTATTTGATGGTCGTGGAGTTGGCAATACCTCTATGGGTTCTAAACCGTTCTCTATTCAACAACTCGCAAATGATACCGCCGGTTTACTTGATGCTCTAAAAATACAAAAGGCAAATGTCCTTGGATATTCTCTAGGCGGACACATAGCCCAACAGTTTGCAATTAAATATTCCGATAAAGTTAACGGTCTTATACTTATTGCTACAACGTGTGGTGGAAAAGACAGCATACCCAAACCACACTAGGTAATAAAGTTACAATCCGAAATAGTAAACAAATCCCTGCATGATATTCCCATCACAGATGAGGAAATAAGATCCCTTGTATGTTTCTCGCTAGGAACAGAATGGATAAGATAGCATCCAGAGTCTCTCAGGAATATTCCAGAGGTTCAATATCTATTTTCAAATGTTTCCCCCAATACTGTAAAGCAGCAGTTTGATATTGGAATGAAATGGGAAGCAACCAACTGGAATGGTGCTTGTGATGATCTTGCTAAAATTGCCAAACCCACGTTGGCAATAACTGGCAACGAAGATAACGCTTACATGCCGCATGCAAATTCTTTACTCATTGCAGAAAAAATTCCAGGGGCTTGGCTCGTACAGATCAAAGATGCTGGTCATGCAGTAATGTCACAATATCCAGAGAAAGTCAACAAGATATTACAAACGTTTCTATCCATAGCTACTAATACTACTACTACTACTGATACCACCCAACATGGATGATGATTCATTCACTGACGAAATAGGGGATTCAGGCCTAGACTTTATTAGGCTTTATCAACATTGTGAAACATAAATAATTCTAGGTGTGCTTATATTGATAATACTGCTTGCTTGCCCTGGTGAAATTCTATTGTTTTACCCCAAGACCACAAACCATTCTTGTTTTCTTGGTAATTATTAGTATAAAAATCAAAAATTTGGACTTGTAACATCTATTACTAAACTCTAGGACATGCTTTGAACATGACTTTTCAAATATGTTTTAATAGTTAAATAAACTGAATAATGCCGTATAATCTTATGAACCATTCTACGTAACTTCCTCAAACCCCGATAGTCAAAGCTGGAAGGTGACTGGCCCCTTGTATTTGTTAGACATTTCATTATATGACTTGGATATGACATAACTGAGGCAAAATCCTAAAATTGAACTTATATGAACAACCAAAGGGAGTTTATTGTGTAGTATGGTATAACTATCCTCTTGTATTAAAATGGCAGTGTTGTCAAAAATTCCTTTAGCAACAATTTCACTTATTGCAATTAATGCTGCTGTTTTTGCAGTAGGTTTTTTTACAGATTCACAATCTCAAATTATCCGCAACTATGGATTCATTCCTGATTCTTTATTCAATGCAGATGGCTTAACTGCCTTTAACGATCAAAATGGCGACAATGGTTTTTTTCCTTCATTAATGCGAATGTTCACTTCCATGTTTATTCATGCGAATATAGCTCACATCACCTTTAACTTGGTTGCTCTTGCATCTATGGGGGGGTTTGCTGAAAAGGCTATCGGAGTTACAAGATATCTTTCTGTATATTTTCTATCCGGCATTTTTGCGGCATTCTTTCATGGCATAGTTGCATCTTACTTTTTAAACAATGGCCAGGTATTATTGGTTGGAGCGTCGGGAGCAATTTCTGGCATATTGGGAATGTCAGCAGCTCTTGGCAACAGGCAGGCATACTACTGGCTCGTGTTTCAAATAGTATTTGCATTTCTGGGATCGGTTTCGTCAATTCCTATAGCTTTTACTGCTCACATTGGTGGGTTTATAGCTGGAGTTCTGTTGACGAAAATTCTTGTTATGGTTGAACATAACAAAAATGCAATAGAAAAAGAAAGATAACCACATCTTTTTTGGAAGATGAATTAGAAACACCATGTTGTAAGTTAAATAATCGATTCAATGATAACAGTGTAAAGGAGTCATGACACTATCCTGGCCTAGGGAAAACCGTATCCAAACACTGTAAACTATAAACCTGACATTGCCTTGCGGAAATCTAGTGTCCATGATATCATTGGAGAAGGAAAAATATGGGAATAGTCTACCATGCCTAGATTGTGGGGATTCATTACCTTATGGGAAAAACGCCAAATACAGGGGGGTTCTGATAGGAGTGGGGGTCTATCTATCTCTGTACCGAAGAATCATCAATAGGGAAAGGAAACAGAATCGAAAATTTCATTAGTTATCTTCTGCCATCCAACAAGACCCAAAAAAATAACTTTTATCGACATCACACTTTTGAGACTTCTATATCCAAAAGAGATGTGATAAAGCATTTGAAATTGCTTCAGAAATTCAAATTGTTATGGATTAAAAGAGAATGATAAAAATCGGCGTTTTCGGGTTATACCATACATGTCGATGTCTTTTCATTCATTCTTGTTTCCAAACCGGACTGAAAATTAAAATGTCTAAGTTTAGGTAAACAATCAGAAGGATTCACTATAAAGCGATTTAGCTAAGGACTAATAAGGCGATTTGCCTAAACACCTCAATAATTGGTGTTTGAAGGAAAAAGGGCAGGTCTTGACAATGACAAACATAAAAATGATGAACCGGATTTTGTCAGACTGTTTGATGGTACTTTAGACGGTTGGAAGCTGGTTGGAAATGGCGGTTTTGCAATAGTGTCGGAAGGGGAACAACCATTGCTTAAAACTCAAGGGGGGATGGGATTGCTGTGGTATTGCAAAAAGAGATTCAAAGACTTTGTTCTGAGACTTCAATGGAAGGTTACTAACAGGCAAGACAATTCTGGCATATTTGTAAGGTTTCCAAATCCTCCAGGCGACCCGTGGGTGGCAGTCAGTAATGGGTATGAGATACAGATTGACGATTTAGCCCAACCTGACGGCAATCCAGTTCACCTAACCGGAGCAATATACGGGTTTAAGCATCCGACTAAAGTTGCGTCAAGGCCTGTTGGGCAATGGAATGATCTTGGTGTCTTTGTAAAAGACCAAAAATATTCTGTAACAATAAATAACGAAAAAGTGATAAAAGACTTTCTTGGTAACAGGAACATCAAAGAGGGATACATAGGGTTGCAAAATCATGATTGCAAATCAACAGTGTATTTTAAAAGTATTGCCATAAAGGAATTGATATAGAACGGTTGTTATCTTTGTTGATGCAATTCTCACTGGTCTTTTCAATAGCAAACACAAATCTTTCAACTGCTCTCTATTGGACACAACAGTATAGCCTGCTTCGATGTTGAAACGTTCTAAAAAAACTGCTTTTTACAATAACAAGAGATGACAAACCTTTTGAACCACCAAAAAGGTGTGATGGGGGGGGGGGTTTGATGAGCTTTTGGAAAAAATACATTCTGGACTATTATACCTCCTTTTCGTTTCGTGGGAAGAATAATTGATGAAATAACCACAATAGAGCAAAATGAAGCCAATTTGTCTGTAGAGAAAAACCTTCATCCCAGGCTCGACCAATTCAATTATCCTGTATTATGCGCTTATGGTGTTAGTGAAAGCCTGACTAACACCAACGGAAAATGGTTGGATGGCATAATAAATAGTCATCACTTGGCAGTTTTTGTAACGGGGAAGGAAATGCAGTAAATAGCGTTTGATATGGATTAATGCAATGTCTTTCACCATTTTATGACATAAATCAAGAACAGACTCTATATGCAGATGATAAAATCTTAAACATACCATACTCTGATTTAGGCTTTACATGTGATATTACAAAAGCATTTGATTGCAACACTATTGATTTTACAATGTACATTTAACCAGATAGTCCGCAATTCTTTTATAGATTACAATATGACAAATAGAATGAGAAAATTTTCAATAAAAGATAAATTGTATATACCGATTTTGCTTGGAGTTTCTATTGTAATGGCTCCTCAAATAGTTATCAGCCCATCATATGCACAAGACAACAGTATTGTTTCAAATGGCTCTGCAGCCTCTAAATAAAACATCAACGGACTCCTACCCCCACTCGATATCGATTCCAGTATCAAAAGGCTACGTAAACGGAAATATTTCGTTTTTTATCGCTACTGATGCATCCGTAAAAGAAATAGTATCCTCCGTATCAAACACTACAAACTTTAGTATCAATTATGCACCATCATTAGCCAATACTTCTGAATCATCTCGCCAACAAGGATATGTATTTACAAATGGAGTGGTAGGGGAAGGTCCGGCAGGATATCAACTACCAGTTGCGTCTTCAACACCTGATAGTGAAATATACATTCCCTTATTTGCAATAAATTACGTAAAATGGAATGACGATTCTAACGCCAGGGTTTTAAAATCGGTAGACGAAATAACAAAAGCTCAAAATAATGGCGAAATTTCTATAACAAAAACAGATATTGTTATCAATAGCCCCGGTGTGCATATGAAATAGATATATGTTTTTATTTTTGATAAAAGGCAATTGCTTGCCTGGCTAACCATAGGCGAATATGGGCTTTTCAATTGAGAACGGAATATCAGTTGCAACTTCGGATAAGGGAATGTTAAAGAATCTGCATTAAAGACAACACTTTAGTTACTGTGCATAACTGTAAAGCATCATTTTATCTCCTTGCCTATCTCTTCAAGAAACGCAATCTCTGACAGTGACTTTCTTTCCCTTGGCGTAAATGCTTTCTCTTTGTATCTTTCAGGCAGTATGTTGTGAGTATCCTGGTATCCTATTGCTATCATGATGCCTACTTCATAATCTTCAGGAATACGAAATAATTCCATTGCTTTTTCTCTGTTAAAGCCTCCCATCTCATGCATGATTAAACCCTGATTAAATGCTTCTAGAAACATGTTTTCATTTGCAGCACCAAGATCATGGAAATGGAGTCTATTGTAATTTCCATTATCCGTATAGCTCTTTTTTGCTATTGCACAGATCAATACCGGGGCCCTTTTGGCATACGAATTTATTTCGAGCAGGACTGATTGCGCTTCCTTTAGTTTGTCCGGATTATCCTCAGTAAAAACAATATATCGCCATGGCTGTTCGTTTCTTGAAGAAGGTGCCCATCTTGCAGCCTCAAGAATTGAAAGCAATTTGGTTTTTTCCACCGACGCTGTAGAAAAAGCCCTTGCGCTCCATCTTTGAGCCAAGAGGTCATGGATAGGAAAATCAGTTTGAGCGGGTTTTGCTATTATGTTGTCTGTCAAATCAAACCATCTACTTATGATTTTTCCTTCTTATTATTGTAGATGTGCATTGTTGTGCCTAAAACGCATTTCTTTGTATGTTCACCCATCAGTATCGTATGCAATAGATAGCATTTCATGATTTGGCATCTGTTTTGTTTTGCAGTCGACAAAACATTAGAACTAATTAAGTATACGTTATTTTTTAAGTATAGAGATTGGAAAAGTTAAAGGAGGATAGCATTGACCTTCATAGGGTGGTTGGAATTTGATCCTATAGCCCACCTAGGCCCAATTGTCATCAAATGATAATTTTTGTCAATTTGTTATTTCTTCACTAAATTGATGATGAAATATCAATACTTATTATTCAGTTATTACAGGTTCTGTAACAAACATTATATGGGAAAGCATTCCCTTACCTTTTTCCCTTCGAACAAACCAAACAGGTTATTTTCGCTATCTCTAAACATTGCAAAAAATCCTACGTTGGGAATTTCTGACCTAGGCACTGTAACCTTGCCTCCAGATCGTTCTATTTTAGGGATAAATTCATCTATAGACAAGACTCCTATATAGTTTGTGACAGTTGGGAGGGATTTGCGTCTCATCAGCCCACCTGTGATGCCTTTGTTACCATTTGAGTCTTCGGTTTCACACATTCATAATTCTACCTAGGTGTTTGCAGGATTGCCTACTTTTTTCATGTCCCAACCAAATACATCCCTATAGAATTTTTGATCTCTATCTAGATCATCAATTGGTATGTCAAAATGTTGTACTGTTGGCATATCTAGAAAAGTTTCTCCATTTCTTTAAAGTTTGAAAATGTCATGCGTTATTATACCCTCTGCACTATAAAAGTTAGAAAGGGCGTAAAAGTATAGATAGTTAACCCACATTCAATAATGAAATTTGATGGGTATTAAGAGGCAAATAATAATACGGTTTGTTATGTTATTGTTTTTCTATGCGTGGTATAATAGTGTTAAAATTGGGCCCAAATTATACAGCACTCTTTTAAAATCATAACAACCATGTGTGCCTGTTCTGCAGCATCAACAATCATTAAACTTTTTCAATATCTTTTAGGGTCAAGTCTATAGTTTTCGCAACTTTTGCATGGGGGAAGGGGGGGGGAAGAGGAGGGCTTTTGCCATCTAAGAACATTTTGAAAGTTTGAACGGCAAGCCTTTTCCCTTTATTTTCATTCTCTGTGTCTTCTTTAGCCTTGCCTGTTATTTTCTTTTTAATTTGGCAGTATCGGCAAAGGAAACAGAGGCCTGTTTAGAAATTTGCTGCACATCAGGGCCTTTGCTCAGCAAATCAATAACCAAGTTTTCCTTTAATGTTATGTTATCCTCATCATGATTGATGTGCGTTACATGTTAACTTAAAAAGAAACGATTATCCGTATTGCTGCATATTTTTATCTTTTCGCTAAATGTGTGATTTTGGGTGTTGTTTTTGGTGCACATACCTTCCTGATAAATTACGACACTGACTCAAATCTTTTTGGAGAAAAATCTGATATTCTTTGCAGTCTGTCAAATCCGATGAAAGTGTTACTCTCTTACCGAATTAAGCAAATATTCTCATTGAAGATCAACGGAGGGGTTATTTTTTTTCAAAACCTTGTCCAAATACCAGGGTACTTGATGGTTAGAGGTTGCCTTTAAATTGCTTATTTTTGGTATGAAAATAAAATAAATAAAATATTATTCATAAACTGAAGAGTGGTTTCTTTGTGATTGATTTAAAAACTTTAGCCCTTTGCTAACTTTGGCAATCTCATGTTTATTCATGACCTTTTTCTGTTTGTATTTTTCGTCTGTTTTTTTTATTGTGGTCTCTCCATCACCAGCCGACTCATCCCTTAAGTGGGGTATTGATGATTGTTGTGATGGGATGTTTGCATCATCTAAAAATGTATAATTTTCGGAATTTATTTTTTTATCCAATATTTTCACTTTTTTCACGATTCATTCGCCTTTTACTTATTGAACACCAACCACCGTTTTGGTGGCCATTGTACATTTGCTTTCTTTTACCTGTTTTTCCTAACAAAGCACCGGAGATTCGATTAACATTTGGATTTTTAAAACCGCTAGAGATTTCTATTAATATGCTGTTTACAGTGATGACCGTTAGGCAGTTTCAAAACCAATACTAACCAAAGAGAAAAATTCATGGTATGGTGGTTAAAGCATTCAATAATTTTAAAAATACAAATAACTATAAAAGGTTTTGCATGTATTTTTGCCAACTATAAAAATTGAAAAAATCTACACTCTAGTTCATTGAATATCAAACATTGTCATGCCAATATCCATAGTACCAACCTTGGTGATCTATGAAATTCAACTTATTTAGCTATTGCTGCAGTCAAAGATAAGAATTAGCAACAACCATCCATAGGTATAATTTAGACATACCACAAGCCCACAAATAAGGCACTAGTGGAAAAGATGGGTGGAGATACTGGGAGTAAATGATTAATGAATAACGTAATGGCCATTTTTTAGGCAGAGCAGAGGTTAAAGTTTAGGTGACCCAACATTTGTTCAATTATTTCTTTTTGAATCTTTTTCTATATGCGGCTGCAATTATAGACGTACCGATAAAGGTGGCGGTCCAATAGAGCCATAGGTTCGCCACCTCATCAGAGATTAGGGCAGGGGCTAATGAACGTGCGGGATTCATTGACGCTCCTGATATCAACGATAAAAAGAATATGTCCATGCCGACAATACCGCCAATGGCGATTCCGCCAAAACCTCTCAGGCCTTTTGTGTGGACCGCTATCAAAATTACCGCCATCAGTAGAGCAGAAGCAAGTGTTTCTATACCGAATATCAATGGCAGAGGATAGGCATAGTTTGGAGAATTGGCTCCTAGAAAAGCCTCACTTCCTATTACATACCTTACAAAGATGGTGCCAAGCAATGCACCCATTATCTGGGCTGTTATGTAAGGAACTACAAGCCTTTTCGCAACGTGTTTTGTAATGAGAAAGCCAAATGTTACTGCAGGGTTAAAGTGAGCCATCGAGACTTTCCCAAACAGGTAGACACCAATTGCAACACCTACGAAAGGCGCAAATGCAATAAACGGAATGCCCAAAGTCCCATTTAGTTTGGCATCTATGACCACAGAACCGGTTGCCAATACCACTACAATAAAAGTGCCAATAACCTCGGCAAGAAACTTCTTTTGATTGGCGGATAAGTTATGTCTTATTGCCGTAACCAGACCTGTTCTCTTAATCATGATTTTGCTCATTTTGTTTTAAACATTCGTATCTGATGTCATATGCGTTTAGTCTTTAGCCATTCGTATTTTTTTTGCCAATCTCTTTAACCATCTCTTTTATTTTTTCTCTCAATCTCATCTCTTATCTCTCTTACCTTTTCTATTGGTTTTCATTTGGGGTCCTCTATACCCCAATCCAAGACTTTGGGAACAAATGATGTGGGGCAGCAGAAATTCTTTTCCATACATCCCATACTGATGATTTTGTCCACATTTTTTAGCATTTCTTAAGTAAGCTCCTTTGGTTTTTGAGTGCCAGTGTCTATGCCAATTTCTCTCATTGCCTCAACAGCAAGGGGGTTGATATGGGATTTAGGAATGGTTCCCGCACTTGTAGGCTCATAGTATTCAGGCGCATGTTTTCTAAAAAAGCCCTTTGCCATTTGGCTACGCTCGGCATTCTCAACACATACAAACAGGACATTCTTTTTTTTATTTTGCCTTTGGGTTGGCCCACCGAAAGAAAGGTTCATGTTGACATGATAAATTTGCTTATTGTTTAGTTGCCTTTACCACTAAACTAGATATTTTTCTACTGCCATCAGCAGTGTTTTCCATCTCAATGTATGGTTTTTCATCCAACACCTCAATATTGGTGAATCCCGCTTCCCTTATGCTGTTGAGGTAATTTTCCTTTGTTAATGCGCCATCAATGCAACTACACCAATCATCTGCATTTACTGAATGTTCATCCATTTCCTTAGATGTGACTAAATCAGATATAGCCATTTTCCCAATTCCATTTGGCTTTAGGATTCGGTAAATCTCTTTGAATGTGTTTGCCTTATCGGATGTGAGGTTGATGACACAATTGCTTATAGCAACATCCGCAAAGTTGTCCTCAACAGGTATCCTTTTTTCAATGCCCCCTTGCCTAAACTCCACGTTTTTGTAGCTGTATTTTTTGGCGTTATGTCTTGCCTTTTCCAGCATCTTATCTGTCATGTCAACTCCAATGACCTTTCCGCTACCTTTTACAACATTGGCAGCCAAAAACACATCAATGCCGGCCCCAGAGCCCAAATCAACCACAATGTCACCCTCTTTTATGTGGGCAAACTTTGTTGGGTTGCCACATCCCACACCAAGAATGGAAGATTGGTGGGGTATTGATGCCAATTCCGTTGGATTGTATCCTATTGCTTCTATGGATTGTATTGCCGACGGACCCGTATTTTCCTCGCCACTACAGCATTCTGAAGGCATGCAGCAAGAACCCGAATTGCCAAAGACGGCCATCTTGCCGTATCTTCCTTTGATTTTTTCTTTGATGTTGCCATCATTATTGTTCATACAAAAGTTTACAATGTAAACTATTTAAGGTGGTAAGAGAAGTATGGTAAAGTAAGTGAAATTAGGTAAACAAAAGGGTTCTAAAACCGTTAATAGGAATGTTTTACCCAAGGATTCTGTATCCAAGTTGCCAATAATTCAATCTGGTAATGAGTCTTGCAATTTCAAGGGATATGATGTTGATACCCTTATGAGGGAAACATCATCGCTAAGAGCGTTAATTACAAAAAGGGGAACACTTGAGATTCTGTTGCCATTGTGCTGTACCACCGAATCAGTAAGATACCTAAAGTTCAAAAAAACAATGAAGGGTTTTAGCAGCAAAACTCTTGCCATAAGACTCAAAGAGCTGGAGAGGAATGGAATTTTGCACAGACAGGCCTTTAGTGAAATTCCACCGAGAGTGGAATACCAATTGACAACCAAGGGACAAGAGCTAACAGAATCGATACTGGATTTGTTGCATTGGATGATAAAATGGTCATCAAAATAAATTATTATTTATCCTAGCTTTATTAACCCTTAATGTTTTGGCAATACCGCATAAAGAGATTCTATACTCGTTGTTTTTCTTCTTTCTTGCTGGCTTGTGTGAGATAGGTGGGGGGTATCTAGTATGGTTGTGGCTAAGAGAAGATTATGTGTGGATGTTTGGTGCATTAGGTGGCCTTGTGCTCTTTCTATACGGAATTATCCCAACATTTCAGAAAGTTCATTTTCATAGGGCTTATGCTGCCTATGGTGGAATTTTCATTATAATGGCCACATTTTGGGGATACTTTTTTGAAGGAATCATTCCAGATGCATATGATGTTTTAGGCACTATAATTGCGAGCATAGGGGTCATTATTATTTTCTATTATCCCAGAAAAGATGGGGAAGAAATTGGAATCAATCCATCCAACTGATTATAACTTTATCCTCAACCTATTCACATTTGGGTTGTTTGTAGTAGCTGCGCTTTTTGAGATAGGGGGTGGGTATCTAGTATGGCAATGGTTAAGGGAAAAGAGAAATCCAATTTTTGGCGTGATTGGGGGAATCATTCTATTTCTATACGGAACAGTCCCAACGTTTCAGCCTTCTAATTTCGGAAGGGTGTATGCAGCATACGGAGGAATATTTGTGGTAATGGCGATTATTTGGGGCCTAGTAATAGATAAAAGGAGGCCAGACAGATATGAAATTATTGGTGGACTGATAGTTCTTTTGGGCGCTTCAATAATCTTCTATTACCCAAGATAGCCTATTCTATATTATTATGGTAAAGATGCTTTGGATGAAAGAAGAATATGAAGAGTCTGTAACGCTTTATCTTATGGTATCGATAAAGCTCAAAAATCTGATAAAAGCGTTGTTAGGTAACAGTGCAATGCGCTTGAAATGGTTCATACTGTTACCTATGTGTATGGAGACCATTTTTCATAATGCGAGTAACCTGTTTGCAATTAGGTGTGATACGCATTGAGTAATCTCTTAACTATTTAATTACGGTTTGAACAGCCAAAACTAAATTCATAATATCACTTGATCACAATTTTCATTTTTTTGTCAATATACAAACAAAAGCAATCCGTAAAGCACTACCGTTCCAAGTGCCAAAGTAATGATCATAAACGGAAACCCTATCCTAAACCATCTCATAAAGGATATGGCATGACCAAATTTCATGCTAAGCCCAGCAGCAACCACCCCCGCACTTGACCCAATCAATGTACCGTTACCGCCCAAGTCAGCCCCCAGTGCCAAGGCCCACCACAATGGGTTAATCTGAAACTCTGTGCCAAATGTTGATGCGATGCTTGGCGTGGATATAAGCGAATGAACCAAAGGTATCATGGTGGTTGTAAAGGGGATGTTGTCAACAAAGGCACTCGCAATTCCAGATAGCCATATTATCATCACAAAGGTAATCCAGGGATCTCCGCCAGTTATGCCAATGGCAAGCTTTGCCATTATCGTTATCAGGCCTGCATGCTCCGCCACTCCCACAATGACAAACAATCCTATAAAGAACAGTAGGGTAGCCCAATCCACCTCGTACAGTATTTTCTCCAAGGGAATTCTTGTTATGGCAAGCAATACCGCCGCGCCGCCTATTGCAATTACGGAAACCTCCAAATGTGTTACACCCTGCAGAGAGAACAAAACAATAACACCAACAAGCACAATTAGCGATTTTATCAGCAGTCCCTTGTTGTGCGATACTATGGCGTCCTCATCCCTATGCATTAGCACCTGCACACCAGACTCCTTCTCCAAACTCTGCTCCCATTTTAGTTCCTTATTGAAAAACAACTTTAACAACGCTAAAGATATGACAAAGATAATCGCCATTGTGGGACCCATATAAACCAGAAAAGAGTTAAAGTCGATACCGGCAGCCGAACCAATGAGTATGTTTGGGGGATCCCCAATCAAGGTGGCGGCTCCCCCAATGTTTGACACCAAAACCTGGGCTATTATGAATGGGATTGGGTGTATCTTCAGTGTTCTTGTTATTGACATGGTAACTGGAATCATAAGCAAAATGGTGGTGACATTGTCAACAAACATTGAGGCAACAGCTGTAAAGACACAAAGTAGCAACATCAAAGTCCAAACATTGCCTTTGCTAACCTTACCTAACTTTATGCCGACTTGGTAAAATATGCCTGTCTCCCCTAGAACAGCTACTATAACCATCATCCCAAGCAAGAGACCTATGGTGTTAAAGTCAATGGATTCGACTATAAAATCAAGGCTTTCTTCAGCAGTTATGGAGCCTAATGTAACTGCCAAAATGATGGAAAGCACTGCCGCAAAAGCCGCAAGAACAGTCCTATGGATAATTTCAAGCCCTAGCAGAATATACACTGCAACCATAATCAAAGTGATGGAGGCAAGAATAGGGGTAACATTTTTGTCAAACATTAAAGAGGGAACAGTAAAAAGGACAACAGCATAGATTGCTATCAAAATGAGGCCAAGAGTATATTTTTTGTGCAAATTTATTATTCTCTATGAAAGACAACATTTCATAAAAATGTATATAGAGACGGAAATCGAGCCATTTCAATTTCCATATGCGTTACTATTCAATAATTTGAAAACATGATAAAAAGGTAGCAGATAATGACAAATAGAAATAGAAACAGTGTAAACCATAATACAAATGGACTGCCAAATCCAATGGCAATTATCCTGCAAAATCATATATTCTCCGATATAGGCATTGAGTCATTGAAAGATAGTGATAATAATTATGACAAAATCAAGCATCTTGTAGAAGTGGATGATGACATTTTGGCTGTTTTTACTGTGGAATCATCACAGATTAGGGGCCTATATATTGCAAGGAATGCAAAAATAGATAGAGCATATATTAATTCTATTTTTGAGTCTATAGGTTTTGATGAAAATGACAAAGTCATTGGTGGAGACAAGGGAACACTTTATGATAGCAAATTCCTAGGCAAAATAAAATGGGTTGTGTCAGAATACGAGAATGTAAGAGTATTGAAAATAGTTGAAAAGGACAAAATAGTCGTGGTCCTGGTTAACAGCAATACCCAACTTCAGCACACCATAGACAACATACTGGGATACTATTACGATACGGACGAAATGCCGAAAAGTCTGTTCTAGTGGCTGAAGATACTCTAAATTCAAATGCCTTTTCCGTAAACACCCATATACATTGCAAGCTAACTCCAACAGCTAAAAGGCATATTTTATATTATCATAGCGAAGATAATATCTGTTGTAATAGGCAATGGCGGCAGAATCCGTATTTATCCATGTAATAATTTCACTTTCAATTTTACTGTTTAGCGCCAAAGTGTTTGCCGAGATTTTCCAGAGGCTAAAAATGCCTGTTGTGTTGGGGGAACTTTTGGCTGGAATAATAGTGGGTCCTTATGCTCTGGGTGGACTACCACTGTTTGACGGTGAACCACTAGTGGTGTTGGATGAAACTGTCAAGCACATAGGAGAACTGTCTGCCATTGTGATTTTGTTTGTTGCGGGGTTGGAAATCACACCAAGGGAGTTTCTTAGGGGTGGTGCAGCCTCCTTCACTGTGGGGGCATTGGGCGTAATTGTGCCATTCTTTGTGGGGTTTATAGTATTTTCCATTTATGGTCTTGGCGCATTTGAAACCCTTTTGATTGCCACTGCCCTCACAGCAACCAGTATAGCAATATCCATTCAGGTGTTAACTGAACTGGGGAAAATGCAATCAAAAGAGGCGCGATTGATTTTAGGAGCTGCGATAGTTGACGATATTCTTGCGATTGCGGTTTTGTCGGTTGTAGTAACCATGGTTCAATCCGGTAACATTACTCCAGACATCATGGAAATTACTTTTCTGATTTTAAAAATACTTGGATTGTTTGTAGTTCTGCTATTGGTTGCTATTTTCCTGGTTCCAAGGATATTGCATCGCGAAAAACTATGGAGGTCAAAGGGAAGTATTGAGGGCATTACAACTGCAATTTTCTTTGGTACAGCTGGAATAGCGGCCTATATTGGTTTATCACCAATTGTGGGTGCTTTTGCAGTTGGAATGGCTATTGCCAGCACCAAATTGATAAAGCAAGTAGAAGAGTATGTCCACAAACTGCAGTTTATCTTTGCCCCCTTATTCTTTGCCATAATAGGCGCACAGGTGGATTTGAGAGGCATAAACCTCAATGTTCTTTTTATTGCGGGGATAGTTGTTGCGATTGCAATTTCCACAAAACTTTTAGGATGTGGCTTGCCTTCGTTGATATTTCTTAAGGATAAGGCAAAATCCATGAGAGTTGGAATAGGGATGATATCCAGAGGCGAAGTTGGATTGATTGTTGCTGGTGTTGGGGTGACTACAGGAGCATTGTCAACTGATATTTATACGGCCATAATCATCATGGTGGCATTGACTACAATAATAACTCCAATATGGCTAAAGAAGGTATATCAGAAAGAGTTACCCACATCTTCAACAAAATCAAATTAATGGGTCAGATTTCAATCCCAGCCTCCAATTCATGAAGTTATACAAATATACATTATAATATGACGAATGCTATATTTCATGTCATACAAGCCAATCCTGGCCAACCTTGGCTTTATACTGCAATTTTCCGGGATACTGATTATAACGCCGGCTATTTTGGCCACTGCAATGGGAGAAACAATCTCTGCTACCGGAATGTTTTTGGCCATTATGGGAATGTTTCTCACAGGATTTATCTTAAATGCCTATGGGGAAAAAACCCCGTTAAACCTAAAGCAGGCGTCACTACTGATGGTTTCAAGTTTTGTGCTGCTGAGTCTTTTTGGAAGCATTCCCTACATGTATTTCAATCCGTTCTCAAATGATATCAGCCCATTTTCTCTTCTAGTCAATAGCTTCTTTGAGAGTGCATCCGGATTTACAACAACTGGCTTAACTTTTATAACTCATCCTGAAGACCTGCCACAGAGTCTTGATTTTTACCGCTCCTTTACGCAATGGGTTGGGGGTTTAAGTTTCGTCTATCTTGTTGTTACCTTCTTCTATCCAGAGCGCAAGTTAATCCACATGAAAGGGATGATTGGT
>Ga0183260_10001856_pt1 | contig 17603 bp, 16 predicted proteins | sample AntDrymUQ4972206_2_FD_129768 | JGI IMG/M metagenome (GOLD analysis project Ga0183260, IMG submission 129768) | Polar desert sand microbial communities from Dry Valleys, Antarctica - metaG UQ497 (22.06) (version 2) (version 2) | ecosystem: Environmental > Terrestrial > Soil > Desert | place...
CGGTGTGCAGATCCATCAGAACACCGAGCTGGTGGGCATCGAGACCGACGGCGACAAGGTCGTGGCCGCCCTGACCGGCCGCGGCCGCCTCGCCACCCCGATGATCGTGAACTGCACCGCGGGGTGGGGCACCCTGATATCCGACATGGCCGGCGTTCGCCTACCGATCGTCACCCATCCGCTCCAGGCGGCGGTCACCGAGCCGGTCAAGCCGTTCCTCGGCCCGGTGGTCGTGTCGGGGACGTTGCACGTCTACGTCAGCCAGACCGACAGGGGCGAGCTGGTGTTCGGCGCGAGCACGGATCCGTACACGTCCTATTCGATGCGCGGTTCGCTCGATTTCACCGAGGAGCTCGCCGGCCACGTCCTCGAGCTGATGCCATCGATCGCCCGCCTGCGCGTGCTCCGCCAATGGGCCGGCCTGTGCGACATGACACCCGACTTCAGCCCGGTGATGGGCATCACGCCCGTGGAGGGCTTCTATCTCGATGTCGGCTGGGGCACCTACGGCTTCAAGGCGGGCCCGGTGGCCGGCGAGGCGATCGCCGAGCTGCTCGCCACCGGCAAGACGCCCGAGATCATTGCGTCATTCGACCTCGCCCGCTTCGCCGAGGGCCGCCTGGTCGGCGAGAAGGGCGCGGCGGCCGTCGGCCACTGAGACCCCATGATCCTCGTCCCCTGCCCTCACTGCGGGCCGCGCAACGTCGCGGAGTTCCGCCACGTCGGCGAGGCCACCGCCCGCCCCGACCCTGCCACGGCGACGCCGGAGCAGTGGCGCGAGTACCTCTATCTCCGTCGCAACCCGGCGGGCGCGACCATCGAGACGTGGTACCACCGGGCCGGGTGCCGCACGTACTTCGGCGCCGAGCGCCACACGGTCACCAACGAGTTCCTGCGGACATGGCTGACCGGCGACGTCGCGCCGCTCGCCGCCGCGGTTGCCGAGATGGGCGAGGGCGTCGACGCCGCGGGCGGACCGGAGCCGGGCGCGGAGGCTCCCGGCGGATGAGCAACGAGCCACGCACAGCGAGGTGTCGCCTCGGCCCCCAGCCCGGCGAGATCATCGATCGGTCGAAGCCGTTCCGGTTCACATGGGACGGGCACACGTACCCCGCGTTCGCCGGTGACACCATCGCGTCCGCGCTCGCTGCTGCCGGCGAGCGCGTGCTCTCGCGCAGCTTCAAGTACCACCGCCCGCGCGGGATCCTCACCGCGACCTTCCACGACCCGGGGTGCATGGTTCAAGCCGATGGAGAGCCCAACGTGAGGGCTGCCCACCGCAGAGTGGAGGCCGGCATGGATGTCGTCCCGCAGAACGTGTGGCCGTCACTGCGCTTCGACGTCCGCTCGGCCAACCAGGCGGTCGGTCGCTTCCTGACTCCTGGGTTCTACTACAAGACCTTCATCAAGCCGCAGCGTCTGTGGCCGGTGTACCAGAAGGTCCTCAAGCGCTTCGCCGCCGGCGGGCGGCTCAGTGCCGACTCGGCCCATGGCTACTTCGACAAGCGCTACGCCCACCCCGATGTGCTGGTGGCCGGCGGTGGCCCCGCCGGGATGGCGGCGGCCATCGCCGCGGCCGAAGCCGGCGCGTCGGTGATGCTGGTGGAGGAGGAGTACGACCTCGGGGGCCATCTCCGGTGGGGAGGACCCGACGAGCTCGCCACTCTCGTGGATCTGCGCGCGGCGGTCGCGGCACAGCCCCGGATCGAGGTGCTGACGAACTCGGCGGTCACCGGGCGGTACGACCACAACTGGGTCGCGGTGGTGCAGCGCAACCTCCCGGACGTGGAGGAGCGACTGATCAAGGCACGCGTCGGCACGCTCGTGGTCGCGCCGGGCCTGATCGAGCGTCCGTACGTGTTCGCCGGCAACGATACGCCGGGGGTGATGCTGTCGACGGCAGTCCGCCGTCTGATCAACCTCCACGCGGTCCGGCCGGGCGAGCGGGCCGTCGTGCTCAGCGCCAACCCGGAAGGCGACGCGGCAGCAGCCGAGCTCGAGCGGGTCGGCGTCGAGGTGGCGGCCGTGGTCGACGCTCGTCACGGGGGCGATGTCGTGCGGGTCCGTGGCGGCCGATCAGTCGACCGGGTGGAGCTGGGCGACGGCTCCACGGTCGACTGCGACCTCGTCGTTGTCGCGGTGGGCTGGACGGCGCCGACCGCGCTGCTGAACATGGCCGGTGATCGACCGGTGTACCGGCCCGCGGCCGCCCGCTTCGTTCCGGGCTCGGCCTCAGCCGCGAACGTGCTCGCCGCTGGCGGTCTGGCCGGAGACGGATCGCTCGACGAGCTCGTCGAGCATGGCCGCGCGGTCGGCAGACGGGCCGCCCACGGCGAGGGACCAGTGCCCGCGCTCGACGTGCGCGATCATCCCGCACTGTTCCGCAGCAGCACCCACGGCATGGTCGACCTGTCCGAGGACATCTCGTCCAAGGACATCGAGGCTGCCGCGAGGGAGGGCTACGACTCGGTGGAGCTCGTCAAGCGCTACACCACGGTCACCATGGGTGCGGCGCAGGGCAAGCTGGAGACGGTCAACGCCGTCGCCGTGCTTGCGGGGGCCACCGGTCGCAGCATCGCGGAGACGGGCACGACGATGTGGCGCCCACCGTACGCTCCGATCACGCTCGGTGCCCTCGCCGGGCGGATGTTCGAGCCGGTGCGCCACTCTCCCATTCAGCCCTGGCACCAGGCCCGCGGCGCGGTGCCGATGGTGGCCGGCCAGTGGATCCGGCCGGACCACTACGGGGATTCGTTGGCCGAGGTGCGCAACGTGCGCAAGAACGTCGGGATCATCGATGTCACCCCGCTCGGCAAGCTGGACCTGCGCGGGCCCGACGTGCCCAAGCTGTTGAACCTGCTGTACGTCAACAAGTGGTCCAAGCTCGACATCGGCGGCGTGCGCTACGGGGTGATGTGCGCCGAGGACGGGGTGGTGCTCGATGACGGCGTCACCGGTCACCTCGGCCCGGACCACTACGTGATGTCGACCACGTCGTCGGGCGCGGCCACAGTCTGGGAGTGGGTGGAGAACTGGTTGCAGACCGCGCATCGTGATTGGCAAGTGCACGTCACCCCGGTGACCACTGCGTTCGCGAGCATCAACATTGCCGGCCCGAACAGTCGCGAGCTCCTCTCGCGCCTGACGACGGGCGTCGATCTCTCGCCGGAGGCGTTCCCGTACATGAACGTGCGCACCGGCAGGGTCGCCGGCGTCGAGGGGTGCTTCATGTGGCGGATCGGCTTCACGGGCGAGCTGAGCTACGAGATCCACGTGCCTGCCGGCTACGGGCTGCACGTGTGGGAGGCGCTCGTCGAACAAGGAGCCGACCTCGGCGTGGCGCCGTTCGGCGTGGAAGCGCAGCGGATCATGCGCTTGGAGAAGGGGCATGCGATCGTCGGTCAGGACACTGACGGGCTCACCCAGGGTTACAGCGCCGCGCTCGACGGGCTGATCAAGCTCGACAAGGGCGACTTCGCCGGACTGACCGAGTTGACCTGGCAGCATCAGCGCGGCGAGTACCCGCTGCTGGTCGGTCTGCAGCCGAACGACGGTTCGGTCGTGCCGGCCGAGGCCAGCCAGATCGTCGAGGGCAGCCACATCGTCGGGCGGATCACGTCCAGCCGGTGGTCGCCCACGCTCGGCCGCTCGATATGCCTGGGGTTCGTCGCACCCCACCTCGCCGAGGCGGGCACGGTCGTGATCGTCGCGCTCCCCGACGGGCGGCGGATCGGGGCAACCGTCAGGCCCGAGCTCGCCCACTTCGACCCGGAAGGGGCGCGGCTGCGTGGCTGAGCCCGTCGCCCGCAGCCCCATCGCCCAGCGGGCGCCTCGCGTAGTGCGTGACGGGTGGGAGGTGTCGGAGTGCGCCTCGTCCGCCGGCCTCACGTTGGCCGACTGCTCACCCATGGCGAAGATGCTGGTGCGAGGAACGGGCGCGCTCGCCGTGCCATTCGGGCGGGCGGAACGCCACGGTGACGCTCTGGTCGTCGGCTCCGGCCCGGGGGAGTGGACCGTGCTGGGCGGTCGCGCCCAGCACGCTGCCGAGTCAGGCCCCGGTGACCACCTCATCAGCGTCATCGACGTGACCCACGGGCGGGCGCTCGTCCGCCTCACCGGCGGGCGCGCGGCGAGCCTCCTGGCCAAGGTGTGCGCGATCGACCTCTCGGACCGTGTCACCCCGGACGGCACTGCGTTCCGCAGCAGCGTGGCCAAGCTGATCACCGACGTGGTGCGCGACGACCGCGACGGCACCCCCTCCTACCTCCTGCATTGCGAGCGCTCGTCGGGGCAGTACCTGTTCGACTCGCTGCTCGACGCCGGCGCGGAGTTCGGCATCGAACCGACCGCCAGCGAGCTGCGATGAGCCTGCAGGCGGGCGCGGAGCTCGGATCCGCCTACGAACGCATCGAAGGACTTGTCACCGCCAAGCGATGCGTCATCCTCGACGGGGGAGTTGCGACCGAGATCGAGCGGGTGCGCGACGGAATGCTGCCGGCGGCGTCGAAGCAGCTCTGGGGCACATGGGCCCTGTACCAGGCGCCGCAGGACGTCCTCGAAGTCCACCGCCGCTACCTGGCCGCGGGGTGCGACGTGATCTCGACCGACACCTGGTCGATCCTCTCTGCGCCCGAGCTCGAGCTGTCAGCGGTGAGCGGGCGGGCGGGAGCGACGCACTGGATGAGCGCCGCCCGGCTCGGCATCCGGCTCGCGCGGCAGGCCGTTGCCGAGTCGACTCGTGACGAACGCGCGGCCGTCGCCTTCACCATCTCCGAAGAGGTCACGAACCCGGAGCGGCAGAGAACGGTGGAGCTCCTCACGAGGGTGTTCGACGAGGACCGGCCGGACCTCGTCCTGATGGAGACGCTCGCTCTGATCCGCGATCTCACGCTGCCCACGGTGCAGACGCTGCTCGACACGGGCATCCCCGTCTGGCTCAGCTTCCGCCGATGCCTGCACGGCCCGTGCGGGGTCTACGGGCAGCACTGGGGCGGCCCCGAGGGCGATTCCTTCCTGCGCGCAGCCCGCCGCTTCGAGGAGATGGGCGTCGGTGCACTGCTCATCAACTGCCTCCCTGTCGATCATGTGCCAGGGATGATCCGTGCGTTGCGCGACTTCACCGACCTTCCCCTCGGCATCTATCCCAACCTCGGCCACCTCGGAGCGAACGGGTGGGTCTCGGACGAGCGCATCGGACCCGAGGAGTACGCCGCCCTGGCGGTGGGCTGGCGCGCAGAGGGCGCCGACATCGTCGGTGGCTGCTGCGGCGTCACTCCCGAGCACATCGCCGCCGCCAGGAGGGCGGTGGTCGAGGACACTTCGCCGCGTCCCCCGAGGGAGCACCAACGCCATGAGGGCGCCTCGGTTCTCGACATCCCACCGCCGGCGCTCCAATCGTGGACCGACGCCTTCGGGAGGATCCTCTACCCACTGCCCTTCCCGGAGCTCGCGCTCGATCCCGGCGTGTTCGTGCCGACACAGGGGAGCCTGCTCGTCTGGCACCACCTCCTCCGGTCGGGCGCGGGCGCCGGCAAGCGCTGCCTCGACGTCGGCTGCGGGTCCGGCATCCTCGCCATCCAGCTTGCCCTGAACGGCGCCGAGCACGTCCACGCGATCGACATCGATCGCAGAGCGGTGATCAACACGATGACGAACGCGTTCCGCAACGGTCTGGCCGAGAAGATCACGACGGCCGAGGTCGACCTCTACGTCTGGGAGTCAGCCGAGCGCTACGACCTGATCGTCGCCAGCCTCTACCAGATGCCCGTCGATCCCTACGAGGAGTACTCGGGTCACCGTCCGCTCGACTTCTGGGGGCGCAACGCGTTCGACCATTTCCTGCGGCTCCTGCCCCGCGCGCTGGGGAACGAGGGCGTCGCCTATGTGATGCAACTGTCGATCATGAGCCAACAGCAGACGGTCGAGATCTTGCAGGAGGAGGGCCTCGCGGCGAGGGTGGTCGACTTCCGGATCTTCCCGTTCCCCGCCGCCTTCGCGCGCAACGCGCAGCAGATCGAGCGGGTCGAGCAGCTCTCCGACGCGTACCACCTCCGCATCGACGCCGAGGAACTGCTCGTGGCCTACCTGCTCGAGATCACGAGGCCCGCCGTGAAGCCGTGCGGCACCATGCCGTGACCCACGTGGCCACCCACCTGCTGACGCTCACCTGCCCCGATCGACCGGGGATCGTCGCCGCGGTCGCCCAGGGACTGCTTGAGCTCGGTGCCAACATCGTCGAGAGCGCGCAGTTCGGTGATGTGACGACGTCCACCTTCTGCATGCGCACGCGGTTCGACGTGGCGATCGACGATGCGAGCGAGGTCCAGACGGCGATGCGCGAAAGCGCCGCCATGCTCCAGGCCGATCTGGTGGTCCGCCGATGGGATCGCCCGACGCGCACGCTCGTGATGGTGTCGTCGTACGACCACTGCCTCGTCGACCTGCTCTACCGCTGGCGCGCCGGCGAGCTGCCGATCGAGATCCCGCTCGTGGTCTCGAACCATCCGGACCTCGGCCCACTCGTCGAACGCACCGGGGTGGACTTCGAACACGTCCCTGTCACACCGCAGACCAAGCCCGCGGCCGAGGCGCGCCTCCTCGACCTGGTCACGAGCCAGCGCATCGACCTCGTCGTGCTGGCCCGTTACATGCAGGTGCTGTCCGACGAGGTGTGCCGTCAGTTCGCCGGGCGGGCGATCAACATCCACCACTCGTTCCTCCCCGGGTTCAAGGGGGCTCGGCCGTACCACCAGGCGTGGACGCGCGGAGTCAAGGTCATCGGGGCCACAGCCCACTACGTGACGGCTGATCTCGACGAGGGCCCGATCATCGATCAGGACGTCGCACGCGTCTCGCATGCATTGGGGCCCGACGAGATGCGTGTGGCCGGTCGCGACGTCGAACGCATGGTCCTCGCCCGCGCGGTGAAGGCCCATGCCGAGGGACGTGTCTTTCTGCTCGGCGGTCGCACCGTCGTTCTCCCGTAGCGGCGGCGTCGAGCCGACACAGAAGATCAGCGAGCTCGACGTGACCGACTCCGAGTCGGGCGCGGGTGCGACCTCCGATCCCGGTGAGCTCGACGTCGTAGTCAACAACGCCGGCTTCGAGGTACAGGTGGCGATGAGTTGGTCGACGACCTCCTCGACCGTCGGCTCGACACGAACGTGCGCGGTCCGCTGCGGGTGATGCGCGCGGTCCTGCCGACGTGGCGCAAGCGCGGCTCCCCGGTGGTCATCAATGTGTCGAGCGTCGCCGTCCCGTACGGCGATGCCTACGCCGCGTCGAAGCACGCACCCGAGGCCATGACCGAGGCGTTGCACTACGAGATGGTGCCGTTCGGCCTTCGTTTCGCGCTCATCGAGCCGGGGGAACTTCGCGACGGCGTTCCACGCCAACGTGGTCTCACCCTAGGACGGGAAGCATCGCCGTACGACGAGCGGGCGGTGCGTTTCCGCACGGCGCTCGGCTGCCTCGACGGCGGCGAGCACTCCGATCCGCAACTCGCCGCCGACGCGATCATCCTTGCCGCCACCGACGCGTCCCCCCACTGCGCACGCTGGTCGACGATGCGCGCAGCTGATCGCAGCGGTGCGCGCGGGGGGCGACTTCGAGCAGTTCGAGAAGACGATGCGCATGGCCTCGGCTACTCGGGACCGGCTACCGCGTCTGCGGCACGGCCCGCACGGCCGCGCGCGCACCGAGGAGGTCGCGGCAGTCCTCGCTCCCCACCTGCCCGACGACTCCCGCGGCCGCCTTGCCGCCTATTTCGAGATTGTCGTGGCCGATCTCACCGCCGACACCGGGTGGAATGCGGCGGTCGCGGGACGCCGGTTCGCCTCCACGTGGCGAGTCCCAATCCCGCGAGTTCCTTCGACGAACGAGGCTGACCTCATCGTGCCGGCGCGCGAGGGCGTGTTGCGCGTGCTCCGCTCGACAACAGCGGCTGGTGTCGACCGCGTTGTGCTTATCGTCCGTCGCGGCCGCCCTCTACGTCCAGGACCTTGACCGCGTCAGCGCATATGGCGGCGATGACCCGCCCGGCCCGGCTGCCACCATGAGTCCAGGGTGAAGTTCACGTCGGGGATCACCCGGAAGGGTCGCGATCGAGGATCTTCTTGACGAGCTCGCGCGAAGTTCCCCAGTCAGCCGACAGGAGCGGCCCGAGTCCCGCGCGACCTGAGGGCGCGGATGATGCGGCTGGTCGCGCTCTGGGATCGCAGCGTGCGGCTCGCTCTCAACGACGTCGGGGGCCATCGAGGTGCTCTCGTGGGAGCCGCGCCAACTCGAGCAGATGACCGTCTCGATGTCCGAGTCGATGGATCACCTACGGCGTCGTCACTGCGAGGGCCTGAGCCGCGGGGGTGCAGGGGTCCATGCCAATGTTTGGCGCCAAGTGGTTGCGGACGAAAATCCGACGACCAGAAGTCAGGCGATCAACGCGCCTTCGACCGGTTGCCCGGCCCATCGGCGGTCTCTCTCTGTTCCAGTCCGTCAGGTCGCCCCGACCTGGCTCTCGCCAGCACCCTGCCCGGTGGAGTCCCGACTTTCCTCGACCGACCGCCGGAGCGGTCGCGCCGCGGCCACCCGGCCGACTCACCATCGCCCGACCAGTCTACGAGCAGGGCGGCGACCCTGGTCAGGCGACCCTGGTCAGGCGTCGCAGGTCTGGCCGTCGTAGATGTAGGAGTTGTCCGCCGGCGTCTGCAGGGTGGCGACGTAGCGCGCGCCGGCGTCGTTGTTCGGTCCGAGCGTGAACTCAACCGGAGCCAGTGACCCGAACGCGCCGGTCACGGCGAACAACGGCAGCACCCCGTCGCTGTCGGAGGGGTCGATCTCGTCGCCGAAGACGGTCGGGCTGACGTACGCCTCGGGTGCGCCGTCGCGCACGACGGCGAGGGCGGCGGCGTGGCGGGCCTCCTCGGCCCCTATCGTGATCGCCGCGCGGCGCAGGGCGCGGTCGCGGAGGAGCTCGACGAGTTGCTGGTACATCGCACCGACGGTCGACTCCAGCCCGTAGGCGATGGACAGCGCGTCGCGCCGGGCGTCGTCGCTGGGTTCGATCTCCTCGGCTTCGTCGCCGGCGATGCGCCGGAACAGCGGGTCGATGACCCGGGTCGCGAACCACGGGTTGGCGCACTCGTACGCCTCGCCGCCGGCTTCGGTCGTCAGGTCTGCCATGCCGGCGGCGTGGCGGGTGTGGTCCTCGATGAAGCGGGCGACCAGCGCCTGGCCCCGCTCGTCGAGCGACCCGAGCTCGGTGATCCGCCGGTACACGTCGAGGGCGGTGTACTCCAGTGAGGTGGCGGTGCGCAGCAGCACGGCGTCCGTGACGGCCGCGGTCGGCAGGTCGGTCGGGATGGGCGCGTTGCCGACCCGTCCTGGTGCCCCCGACTCGGCGCCGCCACAGGCGGCGACGAGCGTGGCCAGCGACACCGTGAGGCCACCGGTGACCAGGAGCCCGCGGCGGGACAGGGCCGGGCCGGCCGAATCGAGTGCAGACATCGGGTTCAGCCCTCCGGAGGGGTCAGCGCGGCGGCGGAGTTGTCGAACAGGGCAACGAGGTCGTCGCCGTTGCCGGCCAGGTCGGCGAGGACCGGCGCCAGGCGGGCCTCGCCGATCACCAGGGCCGCGAGGCGGGTGGCGCCGTCGATGTTCTCGAGCTGCCCGACGAGGCCGGTGTGTGTCGCCATCAGCGTGTTCTCCAGCTCGTAGCCGGCGGCGGCGACGGCGGCGAGGTCCGACGACTCGAACGACTCCTGCCACTGCTCGACCACCGCCGCGTCCGGTTCGTGGGGGGCGTCGACACCGATCAGGGCGGAGATGACGTCGGCGGCGGCCTGATGGTTGTCATGGGCGGCCTGGAGCACCCGGTCGGTGTCGCCGGCGGCACCGGCCGCCAGCGCGGCGGCGTAGAGATCACGGGCGGCCAGCTCGGCGCCTTGGGCGAAGGCCAGCAGCGCGACGTCCCCCTCGGTCGGGCGCTGCGGCCCCAGCGTGGTCGGCGTGGCTTCGCCGCCCGTGCCCTCCGCCCCGGTGCCCTGCGTGCCCGTGTCGCCGGCGCCCGCCGTGGCGCCCGTCGTGCCTTCGGGCCCTGACGACGGCGGCTCGGTCGGCGTCGTCGCGACGGCGCGCGACCCGGCCAGGGCGGTCGCGGCGGCACCGGCCAGCCCGGCGGTGAGCACCCGGCGTCGGGATGGATTCTCCACGAGGGGACGTCCTTTCAGGGTCATTCGACGGCACAGCCTTCCCGGCCGGGGCCAGGCGGGGCAACTTTACGAGTTCGTGCTTCGAAATCAGGAGAACTCCAGCGCCGACAGCTCCGGGAACCAGTGTCCGGCCCGAGCGACGGCGTCGCGCCAGCGCTGCTGGTCGAACGTCCCCCTCGGCTCGACCACGGCCGCGGGTGTCCACGCCTGGTCAGCGTCGTCGATGGAGCCGAACATGCCGACGGCCAGGCCGGCCAGGAAGCCGGCGCCGCGCGTCGTCGCCTCGACGGTGGGGGAGACCTCGACGGGGCGGGCGGTGGCGTCGGCGAGGGCCTGGACGAACGTGGGGTTCTGGCTCATCCCCCCGTCGACCCGCAGCGTCTGAATGGCGAGCCCGGTGTCGCCTTCTGCCGCGGCGACGAGGTCCCCACCCCGCTGGGCGATGCCTTCCAGTACGGCCCGCACGACGTGGGCTCGCTCGGTGCCCCGGGTCACGCCGAACAGGGCCCCGCGAGCGCCGTAGTCCCACTGCGGCGTGCCGAGACCGAGCAACGCCGGCACGTACACGACACCGCCGGTGTCGGCCACCGTGGCGGCGACGTCGTGGCTCTCGGCGCTCGTCGCCAGCAGACCGAGGTCCTCGCGCAGCCACTCGACGTTGGTGCCGGCCGACAGCATGATCGCCTCGACCCCCCAGGTCAGCTGGCCGTTGTGGGACCAGGCGACGATCGGGAACGTGCCGTGCTCGTTGCGGGCGCCGCTGGCCGGCGCCTGCGGGCCTTGGCAGATGTCCAGCATGCCGCCGGTCCCGAACGTGATCTTGGCCCGACCTGGGCGAACGCACCCCTGGCCGACGAGGGAGCCCTGCTGGTCGCCGACGAGGGCGGAGATCGGCGGCGCCCCGGGCAGGGCGGTGGCCCGGCCGACGATCCCGCTCGAGTCGACGAGCTGGGGCAGCACCGACGCCGGGATGCCGAGCGCGTCGAGCACGGCCGGGTTCCAATCCCGACCGTCGGCCTGCAGCAGGCCGGTGACGGCGGCGTTGGTGTGATCGGTGACGTGCAACGAGCCGTCCGACAGGACCCACACCAGCCACGTGTCCAGCGTGCCGAAGCAGAGGTCGCGGCCGTTGGCGTCGGGCGTGTTCTGGAGCAGCCAGGCCAGCTTGGTGGCCGACTGGTTGGGGGCGAGCGCGAGGCCGTGCTCGGACTTGGCGACGATGCACTCCATCACCGTGCGCAGGTCCTGCCAGCCCAGCGCCGGGCCGACCGGGGCGCCGGTGGTGCGGTCCCACACGACGGTGCTGGCCCGCTGGTTGGTGATGCCGACGGCGGCGACCGGCCCCCCGGCGGCGGCGAGGGCTTCGCCGGCGGCGTCGAGCACGGTGCGGGCCAGTTCGGCGGCGTCGAACTCGACGAGCCCGGGGAACGGCGTCGTCGGCGGGTGGTCGCGGCGGGCCACGGCGACGACGTCCAGCGCGTCGTCGACGACAGCCGCCCGCAGCGTGGTCGTCCCGACGTCGAGCACGAGGATCATGGCCGTTCCTCCGGCGGTGTAGGCGGTGGCGAGGGCGCGGCGCTGGGTGGCAGGAGGCCGTGGCGGAGCAACGCCTGGCCGGCGAACCCGCCGAGCAGCCCGGCTCCGAGGGCGAAGAACACGTTGGCGACGGCCGCGCCCCAGCGCACGTCGCCACCGCGGACGAGGCGGGCGATGACGACGAGAGCCTGGATCACGACGTAGGAACCGAGGGCGACGATGAGCCCGTGGCTGAGAGGCGTGCCTCGCCGTTGGCGCCAGGCGGCGACGCCGGCGCCGAGGAACAGCCCGGTGATCATGCCGAGGTTGGCGACGGCGATGCCGGCGCCGTCCCAGTCGTGGTCGACGGCCCAGCGACCGAGCACGGCGAACGGCAGCGCGATCAAGACCGCGACCGAGAACCCGGCGACGAGCGCGTCACCGTCCCAGCGGGTGGTCGGATCGGCCACGATCACGCCTCGCCCGGCGGCCACGGCGGCGCGCCGAACGCCGAGGGCAGGCCGAGCTTGCCCGGGTTGAGGATGCCGCGCGGGTCGAGCGCCGACTTCAGCGCCGTGAGGACGCCGAAGGCGGGGCCGAGGGCCTCGGCCATGAAGCGGCCGCGGTTGAGGCCGACGCCGTGATGGTGGGAGAGGTTGCCACCGTGTTCGAGCACGGCCCGTTGGCCGGCATCCCACAGGGCCGTGTACGTGGTCTCGATCTCAGCCGCCGGCGGCGTCGCCGCGAACGTGAAGTACAAGCAGGCGCCGTCGGCATAGCTGTGGGAGAGGTGACACGTCGCCGCCCGGGCATGGGGCACGCTCAGCAGCGCGGCGCGCACCTCGGCGAACAGGTCGTCGAGACGCGACCACGGGGCGGCGATCTCCATCGTGTCGACGACGAAACCCTTGTGGGTCAGGACCTGCAGGGCGCTGGTGTCGTTGCGATGGTCGAGCCAGTCGGCGACCAGCTGGTCCGGTGCCGGCTCGCCGGCGGTGGCGACCTCGTCGACGATGGCCATCGTGGCGGCGACGAGGGCGGGGTCGCCCTCGTCGAGGACGAGCAGCGTGCAGCGCTGCCCGTCGCCACCGCGACCGCGGGCCGACTCCTCGGCGTCGTAGAGTCGCAGGACGGCCGGGGTGGCGCCGCGCCGGAGCACGTCGCGACAGGCGGCGACCCCGTCGGCGAACGAGACGAACGTGTAGGCCGCCCGGGCCTCGTGGGGGGCGACGGGATGGGCCCGCAGCCACACCCGCGTGACGATGCCGAGCGTGCCCTCGGACCCGACGAACAGCTGGGTCAGGTCGGGGCCGACGGCGGCGGCCGGGGCGCCGCCGGTGCGGATCACGCGGCCATCGGCCAGCACGACCTCGAGGCCGACGACGAGGTCCTCGATCTTGCCGTAGCGGGTCGAGTACTGGCCGGCGCCCCGGCAGGCGACCCATCCGCCGACGGTGGCGAGCTCGAAGCTCTGCGGGAAGTGCCCGATGCTGAGACCGTGGTTCTCCTGCAACTCGGCTTCGAGCTCGGGACCGAACGTGCCGGCCGCCACCTCGACCACGCCGGCCAGGGCGTCGACGGCGACGAGGCCGGCCAGCCCGGTCGTGTCGAGCACGACCCCGCCGAAGACGGGGACCGACGCGCCACAAACCCCGCTGCGACCGCCGGCCGCCGTCACCGGCAGCTGGTGCTCGGCGCAAACGGCAAGCACGGCGGCGACCTCGTCCACGCTGGTCGGGCGCACGACGGCGGCGGCCCGGTTCGGCACCTGTCCGGCGAGGGCCCAGTGCAGCGCCAACGGCCACCAGTCGCGGCTGGCCTCGGCCAGCGCGTCACGGTCCACGGTCTCGGTCGTCGTGGGCGCGGCCGCGGCCAGTGCCGCCAGCGCCTCGTCGGACACCTCGACGGCCCCCGACCACCGCGCCTCGGTGCCGGCCAGCTCGATCGGCGCCACGGGCGACGTCACGACCGCGCCGGCTCCGCGTGCGTCGCGGCGTCGGCGACTTCGGCGGCGACGAGGCGGTCGTAGTCGGCCACTTGGCGCTCCTTCTCGGCGTCGTCCCAGCCGAGCTCGGGGGCGAGCAGCGCGGCGACGTCGGCGGCGGCCGCGGCCGTCGCCGGTCGGTCGACGAGATGGGCGCGGGTGCGCCGGACGAGGACATCGACGAGCGTGGTCGCCATCTCGTGGCGGGCCGCGTACACGGCCTCGGCGCGCAGGTACGGCAGTCCGGGAACGAGGGGGCGACCGAGGTCGGCGTCGGCGTCGACGAGGGCCCGTACCTCACCGTCGAGCGAGCCGTAGCGACCGCCGAGATGGTGGGCCGGCGTGCCGGGCGCGGCGTCGTCGCGGTAGCCGTCGGCGCCGAGCAGGCGCAACCGTTTCGTCCGGCATTTGAGGGACGTATCGAGGCGGTCGAGCACCTCGTCGACGGTGTCCTCGGCCATCTCCCGGTACGTCGTCAGCTTGCCGCCGGTGATCCCGACGACACCTGCGGGTCCGACCGACACGCGGTGGCGGCGGGAGAGGTCGGCCGTCCGTCCACTGGTGGCCGACTTGACGAGTGGGCGCAAGCCGGCCCACACGCCGGTGACGTCCTCCGGCCGGACGTCGGTGGTCACGGCCGCGTTCAGGGCCCGCAGCACGTAGGCCACGTCGTCGGCCGTGCACGGCGGGTCGGTCAGCGAGCCCTCGTAGTCGGTGTCGGTCGTGCCGATGTATGTGTGCTCGAACGTCCCGTCGGGCTGTGGTCCCCACGGCACGACGAACAGGCTGCGTTTGTCGCCGGGGACGGGGATCACGGCGGCGACGTCATTGCGCACCTTCGTCCAGGGCACGGTCAGGTGGACGCCCTTGGCCGGGCGCAGCGAGTCGGTGTCGACGCCGTCCTCGAGCCGGCGGATCTCATCGGCCCACACCCCGGCGGCGTTGACGACCGCCTGCGCTCGCACCGTCACGGCGCGGCCGTGGCCGGTGTCGACGACAACCCCGGTTGCCCGCCCGTCGGCCGCGGTCGTCAGTTCGACCACGCGGGCGCGGTTGGCGATGGCGGCGCCGTGCTGGGCCGCCGTGCGCAGCACGGTGAGCACGAGGCGGGCGTCGTCGGTGGTGGCGTCGTAGTAGAGGTACCCGCCGGCGATGCGTTCGCGTGGCATCGTCGGCAGGTGGCGGAACGTTTCGTCGGCCGACAGGCGTTTGTGCAGCTTGCCGATGCGGAAGCCGCCGGTCAGGTCGTACATCCACATGGCCCAGCCGAGGGCCCGGGCGACCCGGCGGGGGAGCAGCCCGTCCTTCGTGAGGATCGGGATCATGAACGGCAGCAGCGAGACGAGGTGGGGGGCGTTGCGGCGCAACCGCTGGCGCTCGTGCAGGGCCTCGTAGACGAGGCGGACGTCGCCGTTCTGGAGGTAGCGCAGGCCACCGTGGACGAGCTTGGAGCTCTTCGACGACGTGCCGCTGGCGAAGTCGTCGGCCTCGACGAGGGCAGCGCGCAGGCCCCGGCTGGCTGCGTCGAGCACGACGCCGGCCCCGGTGATGCCGCCGCCGATCACGACGACGTCGAACGTCTCCGTCGCCAGGCGCTGCACCATCGCCGCCCGCTCGAAGGGGACCACGGACGGCGGGACCTGCGGGGCGGGCACCGGGTCATGATAGGGAGGCGGGCTCATCCCGACCGATCGAAGAGCCTCTGGCGCGATGGCTCGGGGCGCTCTACTGTTCCGCTCGCACATCTACCTGGATGGGGGATTCGTCTGTGTCGCTCCAGGACATCGAATGGCGGAAGTTGGGGGCCTGTCGTGGGCTTGATGCGAGCATCTTCTACCCCGACGAAGATGACGATGCGGAACCGGCCAAGGCCGTCTGCGAGGACTGCGGCGTCCGCGTCGCCTGTCTCGAGTACGCATTGAGCTCGCGGGAGAAAGCCGGCGTCTGGGGGGGCGCCACCGAGCGCGAACGACGGCGCATCATCCGCCAACGGCGGCGCGCGTCGTGACGATCTAACTTCGCGCCGGTGAACCCGGCGACCACCGATGCGACGGCGCCCGACCCGGCGTCGGCCGAGTTCGCCCTGGCCGAGCACGGCGGGTGGCCCGGCCTGTTGACCGAGTTGCTCGGCGGTCGCGACCTGACCGCCGAGCAGTCCCGCGCCGCCATGCACACGATCCTGTCGGGACGGGCGACGGCGGCCCAGCTGATCGGCTTCGTCGTTGCCTTGCGGGCCAAGGGGGAGACGGCCGACGAGATGTCGGGCATGCTCGACGCCGTCCTCGCCCACGCCGAGTTGGTCGAACTCGACGAGGTCACCCGGGCGGCCGCCGTCGACATCGTCGGCACCGGTGGCGATCGGTCGCACTCGATCAACGTGTCGACGATGGCCGCCCTCGTCGTCGCCGGTGCCGGGGTGCCGGTGTGCAAGCACGGCGCGCGCGGGGCCTCGTCGCAGTGCGGCACGGCCGACGTGCTGGAGGCGCTGGGGGTCGTCATCGAGCTGACACCGGCGACCGTGCGGCGCTGCGTCGAGGAGGCCGGGTTCGGGTTCTGCTTCGCCCCGCGGTTCCACCCGGCCTTCCGCTTCGCCGCTCCGTCGCGCAAGGAGATCGGCATCCCGACCGTGTTCAACCTGCTCGGGCCGATCGCCAACCCGGGCCAGGTGCGCCGCCATCTCATCGGGGTCGCCGACGCCGACTTCGCCGGGCGCATGCTGGCGTCGGTCCGGACCCATGGGTCGACTGACGCGTGGGTCGTTCATGGTGGTGGCCTCGACGAGCTGACGACGACGGGGCCATCGACGGTGCTGGCGCTGCGCCACGACGGGTCGGCCGAGACGTTCACCGTCGATCCGGTGGCGCTCGGGTTGGCACCGGCGACGCTCGATCAGCTCGTCGGTGGACCCCCCGCCCACAACGCCGACGTGGTCCGGGCCGTGCTCGGGGGCGAGCATGGTGCCCACCGCGACATCGTCGTGCTCAACGCGGCGGCCGGGCTGATCGTCGCCGGCGTGGCCCCGGACCTGGCGACCGGCCTGGAGCAGGCGATGGCAAGTATCGACGACGGCCAGGCCGCGGCGGTGCTCGACCGGGCGGTCGCCGTGTCCCGAGAGCCCGAGGAGACGATGACCGGGTGATCTCGGTGCGCGTGCCCACGTCGTCGACGAGACCCACCCGGCCGATGTCGCCTTCCGGCGGGAAGGCGGCGCCGGCCGGCTTGTCGCCTGGGTGCCGGCGACGACCACGTCGACCTCGCGCTCGCGGGCGCGGCTCCCGTCGACCGTGTCGTTCAACGATGCCGTCGTCAACGTGAGCCGCACTGCCCTGCTCGTCGCGCTGCCGCCGGCGACACCGACGTCCTGGCTTGGGCCACCGAGCTTCCACCCGAAGGCGACGTGAAGCATCTCGGCATCGATCACGACGGCGCCCGGGCCAGCCGCCAACCTGCCCTCTGAATCGAGTGCGGCACAGCCCCCACCCGGCGTCGTCGGCAAGGATGGGCGCCTGAACGCGTCCCGCCTGCTTGCCCTCGTCCCCGTCGTCCTCCTGGTCGCCTGTTCCAGCACGGCCAACGCGCCGACGACGACGGTGACCCGGCTGGACGACGAGAGCTGCACGCGCCTGGCCGTCGAAGCCGTCGCCCCGGCGCAGGCATCCCTCGACCAGTTCAGCGGGATGACGGTGGAAGAGCTGGCGGCGCTGGACCCACCGCCGGACTTCGCCGCCCTGCAGGCCGACGTGCAGACCAGGGCCCAAGCGGCCGTCGCCCAGGGTTGCGATGCCGCCGACGTCACGGCCACCGTCGAAGCGGAGGTGGCGGCGCTGACCGGAGAGGGCGAGGTGGGAGAGGCCCTGGCCGCCGTCCTGCGCGGCGAGGTCGACCCGGCCACGCTCGGC
>Ga0183260_10001857_pt1 | contig 17603 bp, 15 predicted proteins | sample AntDrymUQ4972206_2_FD_129768 | JGI IMG/M metagenome (GOLD analysis project Ga0183260, IMG submission 129768) | Polar desert sand microbial communities from Dry Valleys, Antarctica - metaG UQ497 (22.06) (version 2) (version 2) | ecosystem: Environmental > Terrestrial > Soil > Desert | place...
ACGGCCGATGCGCGGACCCGAGGCGTGGCAGATCGTCCAGGACTGGTTGCGCGCGCCGGTCAGCTGGATCCCCGCGCCAACGGAGCGACATGCCGAAGTCCTCGGCGGCCTGGTCGAGCGCTACCGGGTGACCGGAACCCTCGTCTCGGACGCACATCTTGCGGCCATCGCCCTCCAGCACGGGCTCGAGATCTGCTCGGCCGATACGGACTTCGCCCGCTTCACCGAGGTCTCTTGGCGAAATCCGCTGGCCTGAGGCCCTGGCCGCCGGGCTGACGTCGGTGGCTACCCGGAGGACCGCTCGGAGTACAAGACCGTGCGCCACGTTGAGTCTCACTCAGGCCCATGGCCCTGTTCCGGTTTGGGCGCGGTTCCATGCGGGGTCGAGGCAAGCAGGATCGTCAGGTCATAGCCGATGAGCCTTGGCGAGACCATCACAACCGCCAAACAGGTGGCAATCCACCGCGTGGGCGCAAGCCGGTACGACTGCCACGCTGCGAACAGCACCGTTCCCAGTGCAACAGCCGCCCACAGCACGACGTTCACGTGAATCAGTGAGTTGGACGGACCCGCGCTGGTGGCCTGGGCGGGAAGCTCGAAGAGCAGTGTCGGCCCCAACAACAGGGCGGTGAGCGCAAGCGTCACGGCCACCTTTCCCCATTGACGTTGCCCGGCGAAGACGAGCACGAAGAGCAGCGGCGTGAGCTTCATCGATGCCGCTATCGCGACACCCAGCGGCCCCACTCGAGTCGCCAGACTCCACGCGAGGATGGCCACCATCACAGGTTGAATGTTGCCGCCCGCCCCAATCCCGAAAAGCATGGTGCCCAGGAAGGCGCCTACTGGAATGGCGGGCCGACCGTATTGCCGAATCACCGGCACGACTGCCAGGACCGATGCGACCGTCACGACGGCGGCGTACCCAATCTCTACGACTTCCCGCGGAAGCGAAAGCAATGGCACGAACAGCGCGGCAAACCAGGGCCCATACCGGTAGAGCATCCAGTCCTCTGCCCGGATCGTGGGAGTGTAGGGATTCCCTGTCTCCACCCACATGCGCGCCGCATCCAGGTAGGTGATGAGGTCATAGAAGCGCCAATCGGAGAATGCCCAGATCAAATTCGCGACCGAGAGTCCCAGGAGAATCGCGTAGACCACGCGCCGTGCGATGCCTTCGACAAGGTGGCGCTGGGCGGTCAATGTTCCGAGGCCCGCGGCGGGGTGGCGGCGCGGCGCTCGTCAACCGCTCCTATGGCCACCAGGGTGACGTCATAGACGAACAAGCGTGGCAGGGCCAGCACAGCGCCCGTCGCCGCGGCGACCGCCGAATACTTCACCGGGCCGAAGAGCGCGGCGAGGCAGCACGCTCCCACCACCATCACGTAGATCGGCAATCCGAACGCCAGGACCGATGGCGCCATCCCTTGCCAGCCTTGAACCCGGTCCAGCGAAAATCCCATCAGAAACGCCGGGATGATCAACAGGGCGCTCAACAGCAGTGAGATTCCAGCGCGGCCCCACTCTCGTCGAGCAACGAACACCAACACGAACAATATCGGCGTGAACTTCAAGGAAGCTGCCAAGGCGACCCATAGGGGGCCGCTCGGCCGGTGTAGCGCGACGAGCAACGCCAGGACGATGAGGGCCTGCACGTTGCCGCCTGCGGAGACGGCAAAGAGCGCTGGGACCGCCATCACGGCGACGATGCGCGCCGCCACGGTTCGCTCCGTCCAGAGCACCACGCCCACCGCCGCTGTGCAGGCAAGAAGGAGCGCCGACCAGCCCACGGCGGCCACGCTCTCGGGGAGGAATGTCAGAGGCATCATGGACGCCGCAAACCACGGCGAATACCAGTACGAGTTGAACGCATCGGCCACGAGGTACAGCGGCTCACCCGACCGCAGGCGCTCAGCAGCCGCAAGATAGATCTCGAGGTCACCCATCGGCCACTGCACGACGGCCCACACCATGTGGTTGATACCAACGGCGGCAAGCACGGCGATGACCACGCCCTTGGCAAGGCGGGAAGGCCGGATGCCACGAATCCCCCGAGAGCGCTGATTGAGCGTCACGCCTCTAGCATGCCGTACGTGGAACTCAGGTACTCAGTACTTCGGGACTAGCGCGAACGCCCGCAATCTGCGGTTGACGAAGCGAGTTGGTCGAGTACCGTTCGGCGACATCATCAATCACATCTTCCAGGAGACGCTCTCATGATTCTTCTCTATATCGATCCCGGGGCGGGAAGCATGGTCATCCAGGCTGTGCTCGCGGGCTTGCTGGCAATTCCGTTCTTCTTCCGGTCGACAATCTCCCGAGCGATGACTCGCCTGAGGGGTCGTCGGGATGAGGAGACGACCAAGTAGCTGGCGAGGGAGCCGCATCATTGCACCGGGCCATCGGCGCCGAGAGTGACCCGTGATCCGTCTCGGACGACGGCTGCCATGGATCGTGACCGTTGCACTCGTGGTGGGTCTGGGGATAAGCCAGCTCGTACTGACCGTCGGCGATTGGCATCTGCGCGATGCCGGCGCGTACTGGGACGCGGCGATGCGTCTGCGAGACGGCGAGCCCCTCTATCCGCCCCTGCGAGAGAGCGAAGCATCCGAGGTCTACCGATACGCGCCATGGTTCGCGTACGCATGGATCCCCTTCACGCACCTGCCACGCGAAGTCGCGAATGTGCTGTGGTCAGCCGTCCTCATCGGCTCCTCTCTTGCGGCGCTCGTGCCCCTGGCGCGTAGCAAGGCCTGGCTGCTGGTCGCGCTGTTCGCGCCGATCCTCATCGGCATCTCGGCGATCGGCAACGTGCAGCCGCTCATCATCGCTGCGCTGGTCCTCGGGGTGGAGCGTCGCTCCGGCCCACTCTGGATCGCGCTGGCCGCTTCGCTCAAGGTCGTCCCGCTTCTGCTCGCCCTGACCTACCTCGGGCGAGGCGAGTGGCGCAAGGCCATCCTGACGGGCTTCCTGACGGTCGCACTCGTGGCACCGATGATCTTGTTCGACTTGTCTAACTATCCAACCGACGCGGGTGCGGCGGCTGGGCTCATCGCGGCGCCGGTCCTGTACGCGATCGCAGTAGCGGCCGCCATCCTCGTCAGCCTGCGCCTGGCGCGGACGCGGTACGCGTGGCTCGCGTCGTCCGCGGCGGCGGCGCTCGCCGTGCCTCGGCTCTTCGTCTACGACATCACGTTCCTCATGGTGGCGATACCGGATGGCGGCGACCCGGAACGGAAGGCGACGGCTCCTCGTGAGGACGGGGCAACAACGTGACGGGCCACAGTGCGATTCCCTTCCATCCGGTCGTCTTCGCCGCGGCGTACGTCATCAACTCGGCACTCGCCGCGGGAATCCATCCATCGGCCGGGGGTCGCGCATTAGCCATCGTTGTGCTCGGAGCCGTCCTCATCACCGTTGCAGCGGGCACGGCCACGAGGAGCCGACACATCGGCGCGGCGATCGCGAGCGGTGTCATTGCCGCCCTAATGCTCGCTCACGGGGTACGGATAGTCGGGGTCGTCGCCTCACGTATGGCGCCCTGGCAGAGCGTCATCTGGTTGGCGCTCATCGTCGTTGCCGCCCTCGTCTGCCTGCGATTGATCCACCGATCCATCAGGCGAGTGTCCCTACGGCAGATCTCCGGGAGCCTGAATGTCCTGTCGCTGATCCTGGCGGGCGTCGTGGGCGGGACGGCAATCTGGTCCGGCCAGGCGGGCCACGCGATTGGTGAGGTGAACTTCAGCCCAACCCGCTCAGCGAGCGTGGCATCCCGTGCCAGCACGGCTCCGGACATCATCCTCGTCGTCCTCGATGGGTACCCGCGTGCGGACACGCTCGAGAGCACATTCGGATACGACAACGGCGATTTCCTGGACGGGTTGCGCGATCGAGGCTTCTTCGTGGCCGATCGCGCGCGATCAAACTACACGTGGACACAGCTGACGCTGGCGAGCATGTTCCACATGCGCCATCTCGAGGACCTTCCGGCATACCGTGACATAGCCGCCGGCCATCTCCAGGAACGCCAGGGCTTCCGGCAACTCCTCGACACGCCGCCGGCCATCGCTCGCCTGGACGAGCTCGGCTACGAGACATTCGCGGTACCGCCAGGGATCGACTGGGTAACCCTGCGCTCGGTCGATCATGTCCTCGACCCCGGAACGCTGAGCGAGTTCGAGTACCACCTCCTGCGAGCGACGGGGATAGACGTCTTCTTGAGCGTGGTCGCTCCGGACTTTATCGGCGGCCAGCACCGAGACCGGGTCCTCGCCGCGTTCGACTCGATCGAGGCGGTCGCTACTGACGGCGGCGGGCCACGGTTTGTCCTCGGGCACATGCTCAGCCCGCACATGCCGGCAGTCTTCCACCGCGATGGCTCGTTTCGACGCCCGGCATTGAGCGACAACATCTTCGCCGACGTTCGACGGGAGACCAATGTCACGACTGAGGACTGGGTCGCAGAGTACGTCGAACAACTGACGTACCTGAATGGTCGGCTGCTCCAGATGGTTGACACGGTAGCTGCCGCGAATCCCGAGTCCGTCATCATTCTCATGTCGGATCATGGGTCCGGCGTCGACTGGTACTGGACCGAGGCCACGCGCACCGACGAGCGACTGTCGACGCTCTTCGCGGCTCGCACCCCCGGCAAGCCAAAGGTGTTCACCGGCAGCCAAACTCCGGTCAACATCTTCCCGCTGCTCCTGAATTCCTATTTCGACGAGGAGTGGGCGGTCCATCCGGATCGGACGTACCTGGGGTCCTTGGAGCTCGTCGAGATTCCGAACCCCGACAGCGATCAGCGGTAGGCATGAGCATGCCTAACAGGAATCCACCTGCTGGCTGGATGACCATGCCATTGGCGCCAGTCCTCGTCACGCTCGCATATGTCACGAGTGCGGGCTTCGATGCAGGCGTGTACGCGCAAACGATGGTGCGCCCCATGATCATCGGCCTCATCGCGGCGATCATCATCACGACCGTAGCCGTGGTGCTGACGCGGAGCAAGGATGCGGGCGGGGCGGCGGCGTTGGTCGCGCTGCTGCTCACTTGCGCGCTATCGAGAACAGGTCGAGTACCTCAACCAGCGCGTCACACAGCTCATCGATCGCGTCACCGCCGGGAACCCCACGGCAACGGTCATCATCATGTCGGATCATGGTTCTGGTTCTGAGTTCGACGCCACCACGCGCGGAGGTGAGGTGGAAGAGAGGTACGGCATCCTGTTCGCGGCCCGGACTCCAGGGCATGAAGGACTGTTCGCTACGGACCAGACACCGGTAAACATCTTCGCGCCCATGCTCGATCGGTACCTCGGGATCGACGTACCGCGACAGCCCGACACGTCATACCTCGGCTACCTGGAGCTGACGCCGCTTCAGGCTGTTGAGTGATGCCGCTGCTGACTCGCCGCCGGGCACGCCTCGCGGCAATCGCACTGCTCGTCAGCGTTGTCGCGGTGCCCAACGCCTACCTGACACTTCGGTCGATTGGCATCGTCCTGTCAGGCGCTGAGGCGGTCGACTGGCACCACTTTGTCCAGGCATCGAGCCGCATCACCCAGGGTGGGCTGTACGATTTCTCGGCCGATTACGGGTATCGATACTCACCCGTTCTGGCATACGCCTTCGCTCCACTCTCGTTGATGGGGACGCTTGCCTGGCGCCTCCTTCACGTGGTGGCCGCCCTCGCGCTGCCGACGTGGCCGATGCGGATCGTGACGCTCCTCAGTTGGCCGTTCTGGTTCGATGTCGAAGCGGGCAACATCATGGTCTTCGTCCTGCTCGCAGCCGCGTGGGCCATTCGCGGCAACGCCATCGGCTCGGGCGCCTTCCTCGTCCTCACCCTCCTGGCCCCGCGACCACTCATGCTCCCTGTAGCCGCCTGTCTCCTCTGGAAGCATCGAGATACGCATCCCATTCGTGACCGCGCTCGTCGTGCATGCCGTCCTCGTGGCGTTCAGCGGCTGGGGACCGGACTGGGTCAGCACACTACTGCTCTCCACTGATGAGATCGGGTCACCACTGAATGTCGGCCCGAGTCGATTCATCGGCTTGGCTTGGCTCGCCATCGGATTGCCGTTCGCGGCTTGGTTGACCTGGAGGGGCCAGCTTGGATTCGCAAGCCTTGCGGTAAGCCCCTACTGGCTGCCGTACTACCTTCTCATGCTCGTCTTGGAGTTGCCAAGATCGTTGGACCGACGCCGGAGCAAGGGCGTTGTGCCGCATGAGACGCCCCATCGGGGCGATCCAACAATCGTGTGAGATCGGCCCTGCCGACTCGGGCCGCGCATCCTGTGGATTCAGGGCTCGTCGTCTGCATATACGGCCATCAATCGTCTGAAAAGATCGACGGGTGAGAGATTGCCCGCCAGCGGCCGATCGTGCCCAGGAGTACGGGAGGCCAGCAGGATACGGTTCCATTCGGCTCGACCTCCAAGCGACGATCGAGTCCCGTGATCCGACATGGTGATCACCACCGCGTTGGGATCCCGCGCCAGCATCTGTTCAATGACCTCCATCACCCGCTCGTTAACGACGCTGATCTGGTCAACAAAGGCTGCGGCGAAGTCGTCCCGGGTCATGCCTAGGGTCGCCGGAGTGACAGCGAACAGGTCGCAACGGGGCCAACACCCGGCAGGACTTGCCGCCCACCCATCACGTCCGAACAATAACGGCGGGTGGGGCGGTGCCAGATGTGCGAGCACGACGCGCTGGTGCTCCGGTTCGACAAGCGAGACCAACGCTTCGAGGCTTTGCCTGAACCGTTCTCGCTGCTGGTCGAAGACCCAGCTGGTGAGCAACGGAGCGAACGGCGAGCGGCTGAGAAGCGCGGCCTCGAGGTTGTTGACTTGGCCGGGCTGGACCGTGACGTCCCAACCGCTCATGGTCACATGTACTGCTGATGAATTGATCACGACACGCTCGTAGCCGGCTACCGAGAGCTCATCGAGAGCAGGAGCCACCGCGAGCCGCCGACGCACTTCGCGAGCGGCTGCTACCCAGTTGTCGGGTAGGTCGTTTGTATCGCCGGACAGCATGGTCAACATCGTCAGCGGGGTCTCGATGGTGCGACTCGTCGCCTCGCGATACACTTCGAAGTTGAACTCCTCCAGTCCCCCGAGGAACGGTTCATTGTCGTAGCCAAAAGCCTGAGCAAGCGTGTCTTGTCGCAGGTAGCTGTCGAGCACGAGCACATAGATGCTCGGCATCTCGGTGGATCTCTCAGCACGGGCCGCCGCACCGACGAAATCGCGAGGTGTAATCGCACCTGACAGAGGCAACCAGGCGGCGCTCGTTCCGAAGATCGCCACTCCGAATATGACCAGCGCCCGCATGGGTGAGCGAGGCAGTGGGCGCTGGTGCATTTGTCGCCACTGGGCCATGAGACTCCAGACAGCGATGACGCCGACTGCCATCAGCAGCGGTCGCCCGCCCATGACCATCAGAACGGTGGCCGTACTCGCTAACGTCGCGGCACCTACGCGCCTCAAGGCGCTCACCGCGATGGCCGTGATCACCAGAGACATCACGACCGTCAAGCTCAGCGGACGCAGCAGGACCGGCCAATTGCCACCGGTCTCGCTGAAGGTGCTGATGACAATGCTGGCCGCAAGCAGGGTCGGGGTGGCGAGCATGAGGCCTCGCGCCAGCGCACCCATGGCAGGGACTCTACACTGTCGCCCGCAATGCCCACACCGCTCGTCTCGATCATCATGCCGATCCGCAATGAGGCGGCGCACCTCGAACGCGCGCTGGACGCCATCGACGCCCAGACGGTTCCCGCCGGCGAAATCGAGATTATCGTCGTCGACGGGGGGTCAGACGACGACACCATCAAGATCGTGGAGAGACGGATGGCGATGGATTCCAGGGTCCGTCTCATCGGTGGCGCCGGCGTGAACACGCCCCTCGCGATGGAGATGGGCAGAGATGCAGCGCGGGCCGGCATCATCGCGAAGATCGACGGCCATGGCTGGATCAACTGTCGGTTCCTAGAGGTGGCCATAGCGTGTCTCATGAGAGAACCCGACATCGGATGCGTTGGTGGACGGATTCGTCCCGTCGCCGAGAGCGTAGTCGAGCGTGCCATCTCCATCGCGCGGTTCTCCCGCCTCGGCGTCGGCGGAGGCATATACACCTTGGCTGGTACCGCTCAAGAGACCGATACGGTGCAGTGCGGGGTCTACCGCCGTGCGGCTTTGGAGGACGCGGGAGGATTCGATCCGCTGCTCCCATACGGCGAGGATGAGGAAGTTAATTTTCGGGTGCGCGAGCGGGGATGGCGCATCTGGTTCCAGCCTGAGATGGAGTTCGCGTATCGGGTGCGTTCCAGCATCGGAACGCTCTTCCGACAATACTTCCGCTATGGGCGTGCACGAGTTGCGGTCGTTCGAAAGCATCCGCGTTTCTTTCGTTTGAAGCATGCGCTTCCGAGCCTCCTCGTCGCAGTTCTGACGCTCGGGTTCGTGCTCATGCCCCTGCCGGGAGGGTTCGGAGTTGGCGCAGCAATATGGCTCTGCTACCTGGCGATCGTCGGGATCGGAAGCGTGTACTTGGCCGTGCGCCATCGCTTTGCTCGAGCCGACCTGATAGCCACGAGTATTGTCGCGCTGCACTCTGGCTACGGCTTGGGAACGATTCGCGCGCTCGTGAGTGGACGTTCCTGATGGTCAGCCTCCCGAGCGCTGGCCAAGCGTGAGGTTTGCGAAGCGGATGGCGGCGTCCCGGGCTGGTAGCGATCGAAACGGCCGCGCGAGTTCCACAATATCGAAGTCATTCAGGTCCGACCGCGTCGGCTCCGGGTGATCGTCCTCCAGTATCTCCATGCCGCTCTCCGCGACAAGATGGAGAAATTCAGGATGTCGGATGCGATTCTGGAAATGGAGCGGCGGGTTGTAGCGTCGCCATTCGTCTGGTTCGAAGCGGAGGAAGTGGTAGGGCGACAACTGATCGTCGAAGTACCAGTAATGATCCTGGTAATCGATACGGATTCTCATGAGGCCATCCGGGGATAGCAGACGACGGCACTCGGGCAGGATCGTCCTGATGTCGGGCAGAGGAACGTGCTCGAGAACGTCTGTTGAGGTGATCAGATCCACGCTACCAGCGGGCAGATCAACACTGCGAGCGTCGCCTGGGGCCTGGTAATCGATGCCCCACGTCCTCAAGTTCCGCCACGCGTCCGCGACCAGCAGGCGGCACGAGTTTTCGCTCCAGCCCGAATTCGTCGGCGCCCTCATTGAGGCGCTTCGCAGTGTCGAGCACCAAAGCGCTACGCGCCAGCGGCCGAATGTCGACGACCGTCTGACGATTAACCCCCATCGACCAGTAGACAAGTGGCAGCAGCAAGTCCCAGCCAGCTCCGAACTCGTAGAGATGTATTTCGCTCAGGGGCAGGCGGCGTACTCGAACGTATGCGGAGAGATTGCGCTGCGCCTTGGCAACCTGACTGCGCAACTCCACATCGCTGATGGGTAGCGTCCTCGTCACCCAGCGCTGGAACCAATAATTGGTCCGGGCACCGCCGGGCGTCACGCTGAGGATGGTCTGAATCGCCGCCTTCAGCTTCCAGTGCCGAAGGCGGGAGTGGCGCCGGTGCTCGCTTCCGTATCCACTATCCGGCATATCTTGCTTAACCATCGGCATTCAAAGTCTCTCCGGCGTGGAGCAATCGACCGAGAATGCCAAGGGCGAGGCCGAGGACGATGCCCACAGCCAGCCGCGCAAGAAACGGAAGATCGCCGGAGAGTGCAGCAACGATGAGCACCCCACCGGCGGATCCGATGCCGACGATCATCCTGAGCCCGCGTCGACCGGTTAGGAGACGCGGCTCGGTCGCTAAAAGGCAGGCCGCCGCCACGACATATCCTCCGGCGCTCGCTAGAGCCGCTCCGGAAAGGCCGAAGATATCGATCAATGAGACGGATGTCGTCGCTTGAACGATCAGACCGATGAATGCCGCGACGGCGATGCGTTTGGTAGAGCCGGATCTTCCGATCACCGCACCAACGAGCACGATAGCCCCGAGTGCAACCATCGCCGCACATAGAGCGGCAACCGCCTCCCGAGCCCCGGCATACCCGGGACCAGCGACCAAACTGATCACCTCGGGCGCCGTAAGCGTCAGCCCAGCTCCTATACCGGCGAGGACGAGCAAGAACGATATCCCGGTGCTGGTTGCCCGATCAGCTACCGAAACCACCGGACTCGCGTAGATATACGGGTGCCATGCGACGCCGAAGCCGCTTACCAACAGCCCGAGCACGCTGGCAACCCGGTGGGCAATCCCGTACTCCCCGAGGACGACGGGATCAGCCTCCCGCGCCAGGACAGAACGGATCCACGCGTCGCCGACCAGCCACGCAAGAGCTGCAGGCACAAGTGGTAGGCCGAACCTGATCAGCCGACGTCCGAATTGCCGGCTTGGACGACGGAGACGAGGTATGTATCGGACGAGCACGGGAATCGCCACGACAGCGGCGCCGAGCGACCACGCCATGATCATCAGGGGCACGGGTGACCGGACGATCAAGGCCACAGCGACGGCTCCTGTCATTTCCATGGAGACGAGGAGGAAGGAGACGATCGCGTATGCCGATGGGGGGCCAAGAAGTCGGACCGCCGTTAACGCAAGGGTGCTGATGGCCAAAGTGCCGCCATACAACGCGGCGGCAGCCATGATCGACCCATTGCCCGCCTGGCCGGTCAACCAGCCGCCCAACGGCACTTGAAAGACGACGCCAAGTACGGCGAGTCCGAGCGCCAGGGCCCCGATCAGTGCGATCGCTGTTGACCACAGGCGCGCCCGGTCGCCAACTCGCGTCTCATGGTAGGGAATTGCCTGGTCTGCACCCACCAGCGCGGTCAACCCCACGATGCTGGCGAGAACGGCCGCAAAGTCAAGCAGACCGAGTTCGGCAGGCGTGAGCAATCGCGCGAGGAGCGGCACCGAGAGGAGCGCAACGGCTTTGTACGCAAGTCCACCGAAGGCATAGGTCAGTGACAGGCGGCTCAGTGCGGCGATGCCCACCGCGCCCGGATCTCGCGGGTGAACCTCAGACCCCACGGCTGGAGGCTGCCCGTTGCAGCCGCCCAACGAGATGGGAGCGAAGCGGTCGAACGGCAGCGAGCATCGCATACGTCACCGAAGTGAGTGGACCAAGGCGTCTGGCCACCGGGGGAAGCAAGCCGGCCGACTCTAGCTCGACCGTCCAACTTGGAAAGAGCGCGCGGATTCGACGCTGAGATAAGCCATGCACCGCCGGATTCGTGGGATTCGAGTACCGAAGGTCCAGCCAGACGACGGATCCTTCGGGGGCCACCAGACGGTCGACCTCCGCGGCGACGGCACGCTCCAATCGCGACGAGGGGAGGGAGCTGAAGAGCACCTGCGTCACGACCACGTCGATGCTGGCGTCAGGCAAGGGAACCTCGTCGGCCGACCCGACCATGAAGCTGACGTCTGGGTAGGACAATCGTGCCTCTTCGATGACCGCCGGACGCAGATCCAGCCCGATCCACTCTGCCTCGATCCCGGCAGAGCGAGCCACGCCGACCAAGTCCCCAGCCCCGCACCCGAGGTCGAGGACTCTCGCCGTGGTTCCACGTGTGGCCACGCGAAGAGTTTCGATCAGGCGACTCAACAGATCCGCGTGCAACTTCGCGAATCCAGCAGAACGCTGATCCCAGAGGCGGCCTCGCCCGCGTTGCTCGTAACTCGCGTATGTGCTGTGAACAGCAGCCAGATCACCGGCGCGATCCCAACCGTCTCGTGGCATTGGCACCGACGAAGGATAGACCGCGTACCACGGACTATGGGCGCAGACCCGGAAGCCTGATCGACGGTGGTACGGTTGAGCGGTGACCTCCTTTCCCCGTCTTTGGTAGTACCCGCTTACGGGAGCCAATCCAGCTCCTCGAGATTCAGCAAGACGCCGGGATCGGAAAAGAAGAGCGTGTCACTTGCCTCCGGGAGATCGGTCCCCAGGTAGGCGTTGAGCAGCTTGGTGAGGGTATTAATCGCCGTTGGTTCTGGACCGTACAGGTCGGGATGTCCGGGGGTACGTGAGGCGAACAGGATGTTGAAGCGTTCGTCGAAGTCGCTCAAGCGTGCGTTGCCCCACACGAATTCGGATTCGGATCCATGGTCCGACATGATGACGATCGCGGCGGTGGGGTCTCGTTCGATGATCTGATCCGCAGCAGCCAGTACTTCCCCATTCACATACTCAACCTGGCCGATGTAGGCCGCGTCAACCTCGTGCTGCGGCAGGTTGAGCTCCTGGAACGTATCGGAGTAGTACTCGAGCGGAGCGGACTCGCCCGCCTCATCGAACACGATGGGAATGTGGGGCGCACCCGCATGCACGAGGACGAATCGAGGAGCCCCGAGGGGCGAGCGCATGGCCGCATTCGCGCACTCGAACGCGCCTGCGATGAAGGCACGATGGCGATCGGCAAGAAGATCCGGGTTGACAAGCATGAGCGGGCCCATCAACAGGCTCGAGCGCAGCAGGTGGAATTCGAATCCGTTCATGGGTCCGTCGCCGCATCGATAATCGGTGTTGTGGACGCTGACCACGTCCCACGGTGACGCTGTTGAGACGATGGCGTACCCATGTGAGCGCAGCTCATCGAACACCGCGTTGTCATTGATGAGATGCCGGAGCGCTGACGGCTCGCTTCCGGGCTCGAGGTCCAACACGTGCCTGCCGTGCAGCATCGAACTGAGTGTCAACGCCGTGTACATGTAGTTCGACCGACTGCCGGACGATAGGTCAAAGCCCGCCACGGCAAGCTCCCGGAGAAATGCCGAGTTGTCGTAGTCGAAAAGGCGCTGAAGCGTGTCCGCCCGCGGATACCCGTCGAGCACGAAGAGGTAGACATCCGGCTCGTCGTGATCCTCACGGCCTCCATCTCCTTCGGGCAGCGATGCGCCCTGGCGAAGATCATCGGGAATGCGGCCGAGCGTGCCGTTCGTTACACCGCCTGCGAGGATCACCGCGACAAGGATCACCGCGAGCCCATTGGCCGTCCGCGTGAAGGAAGCGATGTCGAAGCGCGTGGGCCACATCCGGCGAGCTAAAAGTACCGCGGCGAGCACCAGCGCGATCAGAACGAGCGCAGCCACAGCATGAATGGGACTCCCGGAGCGGAGCACAGCCAGGAGGCCCATGGCCACGATCGCCGCGCGCTGCCACCCGCCGGTCAGAACACGAGCCACGCCAAGGACCACAAGGGTTCCACCGAGCACCACGACCAGCGACCGGGCGATAAAGGTGACGTTCACGCCCGAGTCGACGTACGCGACAAGGACCAGGCCTACCGCGAAGAACAGCGGATACCACGGTCCACCGCTCACGTTGTTCAAGCGCGGCACCCGACCCCCTCATCCATGACCCGATCCTAGTCGAGTTGCTTTACTCCGCGTGCTGTGACCCCGGACGCGGGATTCGACGGTGGTACGGTTGAGCAGTGACCCCGCCCAACCTGGATCGCATTCCATTTCACCGACCCTCCATGGGCGAAGGCGAGATCGCGGCCGCCGTCGAGGTCCTGCGCTCAGGTTGGCTGACGACCGGCGCGAAGGCGCATGCGCTCGAGGCCTCCATGGCGGAGCGCATCGGCGTCAGGCACGCGCTGGCAGTAAACAGCGCCACCGCGGCGCTGCATCTTGCCCTCGAGGCCTGGGGCATAGGTTCCGGAGACGACGTGGTGATCCCGACCTACACCTTCACCGCATGCGGCGAGGTATGCGCCTACCTCGGAGCCCGCGTCGTCCTGGCCGATGTCGGCGAGGACGCCCTCATGGGACCTGACCAGCTGAACGCCGTCCTGACCGATGCGACCCGCGCCGTGATGCCGGTCCACTTCGCAGGACTTGCGTCGGACGTCTCCGCGTTGCGCGCGGCAGCACCCAATGCGCGGTTCCTGGAGGACGCGGCACACGCGCTCCCAGCCTCGGTCAATGGCACACCGGTCGGTCGGTTGGGGGATGCGGCGGCCTTCAGCTTCTACGCCACGAAGACGATGACCACCGGAGGCGAGGGCGGCATGCTCGTCACCGATGACGACGCAGTGGCAGAACGAGCGCGCCTCATGCGGCTGCATGGCATCAGCGCCGATGCCTGGAATCGGTACGGCAGCGGTGGATCCTGGGCCTATGAAGTCGTCGAAGCCGGCTACAAGGACAACATGACCGACCTTGCAGCGGCCATCGGCCTCGTGCAACTCGAGCGCCTGGATGAGCTGGCCGATGCGCGCGCCGCCATCGCTAGGCGCTACGATGCTGCCTTCGCGGAGTCACCGTTGTTGGAGCGACCGCCGCGCCGCGAGCCCGACCAGCACGCGTGGCACCTGTACGTCGTGCGCCTTGACCTCCAGGCGTTGAAAGTTGATCGCGCGCAGGTTATCGAGCGGTTGAACGAGGCGGGCATCGGCGCATCGGTCCATTTCATCCCGCTTCACCTCCATCCGCACTACCAGCAGCGCTACGGGTACGCCCCCGGCGATTTCCCGATGGCCGAATCCATCTTCGAGCGCGCCATCTCCCTGCCCATCTGGCCGGGCATGACGGAGGGCCAGGTGGATCGCGTCGCCACAACGCTTCTGGAGATCTGCGGCTCTGGCCTGAAAGCATAAGCTCCGGTAGTACTGTTGACCCGCGGCACCATCGGTTCGTAGCCTGCTGCCCGATACGCGACACGCCTCGAGGCCCGTCCTTGACCGAGCACAATTCGGCCGCCGTCTCCGATCTCCGACCATCACCTCGTGCCTGGCAGCGCGCCGTCAAGCGCGCCATGGACCTGCTGCTGGGTGGCATTGCATTGCTGTTGCTCATGCCGGTCATGGGGCTGGTTGCGATGGCCGTGGCGCTGGATTCAACCGGACCCGTGATCTTCGGAGCTCGCCGCGTGGGTCGAGCCGGCCGAGAATTCACGATGTGGAAGTTCCGGTCCATGGCCCGCGGCTCGGAGCGCACGGGGCCAACCGTGACCGGAGCGTATGACTGGCGTGTGACGCGGGTCGGTGCTGTCCTGCGCCGGACCAAGCTCGACGAGCTTCCGCAGCTGCTGAACGTGGTCGCTGGCCAGATGAGTCTGGTCGGACCGCGCCCAGAGTCGCCGAAATACGTCGCCTTGTACGGCCCAACCGAGCGCCACGTGCTGTCGGTGCGACCGGGCATCACCGGACCCGCCCAGGTCGCCTATGTCGACGAGGAGGAGCTTCTGGCAGTCGAAGGCGATCCGGACGATGCCTATACCCGGACGCTCATGCACGCCAAGCTGGAGATGGACCTCGACTACGTCCGCAGGTATCGGCTGCGGCGCGACTTTGGGATCCTGTGGCGCACGTTCGTCTCAGTGGTCTCCGTGGATGCGCAACGTGGAACCGCTCCGGCCCGCCGTCATTCCTTCTCTGAGAGGGTGCGCGCCGCGGGCGGCGGTGCGCTCGCGCTGGATGCCGGGCTGGCCGCAGTTTGCGCGGCGCTCGCCATCGGCCTGCGACTGGACCGCGCCAACCTGCTCGGCGTCGTCGCGGACTACTGGGTCTTCGTCCCGCTCGCCGCACTCGTTCGGCCGGCGGGATTCGTCATCGTGGGGGCGTACCTGCGCGTGTGGCGCTACCCGACCGTCAGCGACGTCGGCCTCGTGATCTCATCCCTCGCCGCCGGTACCCTGGTCATGGCGCTGTCGATTTTTGTCGTGATGCAGCCCTCCGGCTTCCCGGGCACTGTGGGGTTCCCGCGAAGCGCACTCGTCATCGAGTTCATGCTGGCCGTCCTCGTTCTGGGAGGTGTTCGCATCGCGAGCCGCGTCCGCCAGGAGGAGCTGGATCCGACGACCCAACCAGCGATCGTTGGCCCGCCCCGGCCGGTGGTGGTCGTCGGGGCCGGCGAGGCTGGCGCGCTCCTGGTCCGGGAGATGCGACGCAACCGCGCGCTGCGCCTGGAGCCCGTCGCATTCCTTGACGACGACGTACGGCGCCACGGTCAGCGGATCTACGGCGTGGATGTCGCCGGCAGCACCCAGGACCTGCCGACAGTGGTGGCGGATCGGGGTGCGTTCGAGGTCATCGTCGCCCAGCCACGCATGGCGGGGGCCGAACTGCGCCGGATCGTGGCGCTGTGCGAGGCGGCGGATGTCGCGGTTCGCACCCTGCCCGCCGTGGACCAGCTGCTGGACGAAAGCGTGACGGTCAATCGCATTCGCCCGGTTCGGGTGGAGGACCTGCTTCAGCGGCAGCAGAACGATCTGCCTGGCGCGCCGATGCGGGCGCTGGTGGAGTCGCGCGTCATGCTGGTGACCGGCGCCGCCGGCAGCATCGGCTCAGAGGCGTGTCGGCAGGCAGCCGTACTCGGCGCGCGCAAGATCGTGCTGGTGGACCGGGCCGAGTCGCCGCTCTTCTTCATCGATGAGGAGCTGGGACGCAGGCATCCGTCGGTTGAGATCGTCCCGATCCTGGCCGATGTCACGAACGTGGATGCGATGACCCGGATCTTTGCGACGCACCGGCCCGATGTCGTTCTGCACGCTGCGGCCTACAAGCACGTGCCGTTGAGCGAGCGCAATGTTTCGGCGGCGGCGATGACCAATGTGCGGGGCACGAGGGTGATTGCCGAGGCTGCCGCGGCTCACGGCACCGACGTCGTGATCTTCGTCAGCACGGACAAGGCGGTGGATCCGTCATCGGTCATGGGCCAGACGAAGCGGGTGGCGGAACGGCTGTTCCAGGAAATCGGCTCCTCGAGCTCCGGGCGCTATATCGTCGTGCGATTCGGAAACGTGCTTGGCAGCCAGGGAAGTGTGCTCGAGCTCTTCCGACAACAGATCGCTGACGGCGGACCGGTCACGGTGACCCACCCTGATATCACGCGCTTCTTCATGACGATCCCGGAGGCCGTGCGGCTCACCCTGTTCGCCGGCGCCATCGGCGAGGGCGGGCGCATTCACGTCCTGGACATGGGCCAACCGATACGGATCGTGGACCTGGCCCGCGACCTGATCCGCCTCTCCTCCCCGGCCGGCGCCAAGGACATCCAGATCGCCTTCACCGGCCTCAGGCCAGGAGAGAAGCTGCACGAGGAGCTATTCGGTCCCGAGGAGCGGCCCGAGCCGACGGAGTATTCCTTCCTCCTGGTCGCGCGCCAGGACCAGGCCGACCGAGGTTCGGCGCTGGATGGTGCCCGTGAGATCGAGGAGCTCTCCGAGTCCGGGAACGACGACGCAGTCCGAGCTCGCCTGGGCGTTGCCTCGGCCTCCACCGCTGCTCCGACACGGTGACCAGGCGCGTCGCGATCCTAGGTCTCCAGGCCTGGATCTTCATCTTCGTGTTCTTCCTGGGAAATGAGATCGCGAGCTACGAGCCGGGACTGCGCATCGCCACCCTCGCGGCGTATGGCGTACCGCTGGCCGTCTGGGGCATCCTGCGCCTCCGCGGTCCTCGTGACCTCCTGGATAGTGCCGTGCTCATCGCCGTCGGGCTCTACGCGATCGTGGCCTGGTTCGCTCGCGACCGCACCGGCGGGATGGAGACGCTGGGTCTGGTGCTGGCATGGGCCACTCTCTTCTTGACCATGCGCGAGGTGGGACGATCGTCTGC
>Ga0183260_10001858_pt1 | contig 17600 bp, 22 predicted proteins | sample AntDrymUQ4972206_2_FD_129768 | JGI IMG/M metagenome (GOLD analysis project Ga0183260, IMG submission 129768) | Polar desert sand microbial communities from Dry Valleys, Antarctica - metaG UQ497 (22.06) (version 2) (version 2) | ecosystem: Environmental > Terrestrial > Soil > Desert | place...
ACTACTCCTCATACCTCTTGAACAGCAAAGCACCGTTCGTGCCGCCGAACCCGAACGAGTTCGAGAGCGCGTACGTTATCTTCATCGGCCGCGCGGTGTTGGGCACGTAGTCGAGATCGCAGGCAGGATCGGGCGTCTCATAGTTGATCGTGGGCGGGGCGACCTGATGGCGCACCGCCAGCGCGGTGATGCCTGCCTCGAGGCCGCCGGCGGCGCCAAGCAGGTGGCCGGTCATCGACTTCGTGGACGAGATCGCCAGCTTCGCCGCATGCTCCCCAAACAGGCGTCTGATCGCCAGCGTCTCCAGCTTGTCGTTGTACGGGGTCGAGGTGCCATGGGCGTTGATGTAGTCCACCGCCTCGATGCCGACGCCGGCGTCTTCGAGGGCCGACGCCATGACACGCATGCCGCCGTCCCCATCCTCTGACGGCGCCGTGATGTGAAACGCATCGGCTGACATGCCGTAGCCGACCAGTTCCGCGTAAATCGGAGCTCCCCGGCCCCTGGCGCGCTCCAGCTCCTCCAGCACGATGACGCCGGAGCCCTCCCCCATGATGAAGCCGTCCCTGTCGCGGTCGAACGGCCGGCTGGCCCGTGACGGCTCGTCGTTTCTGGTCGAGAGGGCCCGCATGGCGGCAAATCCCCCGACGCCCATCGGTGTGATGGCCGACTCGGACCCTCCGGCAATCATCACGTCCGCCTTGCCGCGGCGGATCACCTCGAGCGCGTCTCCAATGGCATGGGCGGAGGCCGAGCAGGCCGTGCAGGTTGCCGAGTTCGGCCCCTTGGCGCCAAAGCGGATCGAGACCTGGCCGGCAGCCAGATTGATGATGGCGGCGGGGATGAAGAACGGCGAGATCCGCCTCGGTCCCCCTTCGAGCAGGGCCCGGTGCTCGCGCTCGATCGTGCTGAACCCGCCTATCCCCGACGCGATGAACACACCGACCCGCGTCGCGTTCGCCGCCGTCACCTCGAGCTTCGCATCGTCCACCGCGAACTGGGAGGCGGCGATGGCGAGCTGGATGAAGACGTCCATCTTCTTGACGTCTTTCTTCTCGATGAACTGCAGCGGGTCGAAGCCCTGCACCTCACCCGCGATGCGCGCCGAGAACTGTGACGCGTCGAACCGGGTGATCGCCCCGATGCCGCTCCGCCCGGCGCACAGTGCCTTCCAGTTGGCCTCGGTGCCGATGCCGAGCGGCGACACCAGGCCGACGCCCGTCACGACGACTCGCCTGCTCACTGAGCCTCCGATGCGTTACTTTTTCTTGGAATGGGATTCGATGTACTCGATGGCCTCGCGGACGCGCGTGATCTTCTCGGCATCTTCGTCGGGGATTTCGATACCGAACTCCTCCTCGAACGCCATCACAAGTTCCACGGTATCGAGCGAGTCGGCCCCGAGGTCGTCGACAAACGACGCATCCGGCGTCACTTCCTCTTCGTCCACCCCGAGCTGTTCCACGATGATGCTCTTCACTTTTTCAGCGACGGCCATTCAGCCCTCCACGGCGGCTTCAGAGAGCCGCACTTCCTTCCACCTGCGCCACGCATGCGGACGCTTCCCCGTTCACGTCACGAACCGTGACGCTACATATACATACCGCCGTTTACGGCGACAACCTGCCCCGTAATATACGATGCCTCGTCCGAGGCCAGAAAACACACCGCCCACGCCACGTCGTCCGGCTGCCCGAGCCGCCGCAGCGGTACTTTCGAGGCCCATTCGGCCCGGGTGTCGTCGGCGATGGCCCGCGTCATGTCCGTGTCAATCAGCCCGGGGGCCACGACGTTGGCGGTGATCCCTCGCGACGCCACTTCCAGGGCGACGGACTTGGTGAAGCCGATCAGCCCGGCCTTCGATGCCGCGTAGTTCGCCTGTCCGGCATTGCCCCCCTGCCCCACAACGGAGCTGATGCTGATGAGGCGTCCGCTCCGCTGTTTGATCATGGGCTTCAGCGCCGCCTGCGTCAGCGCAAAGGCAGCCGTCAGGTTCGTTGCGAGGACGGCTTCCCAGTCGTCCCGCTTCATGCGCAGCATCAGCTGATCCCTGGCGATGCCGGCGTTGTTCACCAGGATGTCGATCCGGCCGTGGCGCTCGACCATCGCCTTGACCGCCGCGTCTGCCGCTCCCGCCTCCGTGACGTCCATCGCTATGAACTCCGCCGCACCGCCGGCCGACAGAATCTCGTCGACCGTGCGCTGCGCGTTGTCGCCGCGGGCTGCCGCTACAACCGAGGCTCCCTGCCCGGCCAGACGAACAGCGATCGCGCGGCCGATACCGCGTGAGGCGCCGGTGACCAGCGCGACCCGCCCGGACAGGCCTATCATATGCAACCCTTGCAGCGGCCGATCACTGCGCCCCCGCCGATTCCGCCAGCAGCATGGGCAGCTTCTCGAGGCCCTGACTGTTCTCGATGCTCAGTACGGTCGCACCTGGCTCGATCTTGCGAATCAACCCGGCGAGCACCGTTCCCGGACCGAGCTCCACGAATGTACCCACTCCCTCCGCCACCGATCGGCGGACGACGTGTTCCCAACGAACTGGCGAGGAGACCTGCCTGATGAGCGCCTCGATACAGGCGGAGACCTCCGTCTTCGGTTCGGCATCGACGTTCGCGATGACAGGGATCCGGGGATCGTGTGCCGCGAGGGCCCGGAGCTCAGGCGCGAGGCGGTCTTCGGCCGGCTTCATCAGCGCACAGTGGAAGGGCGCACTCACCGCCAGGGGAATCACGCGTTTGGCCCCGCGAGCTCTGGCAAGCTCGCCGGCTCTGGCAACCGCAGCACTGCGACCAGCAATCACCACCTGGCCCGGCGCATTCAGGTTCGCCGGGCTTACCACACCGTGATCGGCGGCGGCCTCCGCGCAGGCCTCCGCAACCGAGTCGGCATCGAGGCCGAGAACGGCCGCCATCGCACCCTCTCCCACAGGAACCGCTTCCTGCATGTAGCGCCCTCTGCGCCGCACCGTGCGAAGGGCATCCGCGAAGGATATCGTACCCGCGGCAACGTGCGCGGAGTACTCACCAAGGCTGTGACCCGCCGCAAACGACGGCTGCAGACCCTGCGATGCGGCGAGCCGGTAGATGGCAACGCTGACGGCCAGGATGGCTGGCTGGGTGTTCTCCGTGAGCTGCAGCCGATCTTCGGGTCCTTCGAAACACAACTGGCTCAGCCGCTCACCCAACGCCTCGTCGGCCTCGGCAAAGGTATCGCGACAGACCGGGAAGCGGTCGGCGAGCTCGCGGCCCATGCCAGCTTTCTGCGCCCCCTGCCCCGGAAAAACCGCTGCAATCATCGACGACGTCCTCTCCTCATGGCAGGGTCACGAGGCAGACTGGGCACTGACCTCGCGAGACAGCCGGTGCAGGAGCCCTTCGCTCGACGCACGGGCTGCCATCGCCACGGCGTTCCGCACGGCCTTGGCGGACGAGCGCCCGTGTCCGACAACACAGAGGCCGTTCAGCCCGAGAAGCGGCGCACCGCCGTACTCGGAGTAGTCGAGCCGCTTGCGGAACCGGCGGTAGGCCTGCTTCGAAAGCAGGTAGCCCACACGCGTGCCGAACGTGGCGGACAACTCGGCGTGCAGCAGCGCCTCGACGGTCTCCACGAGACCTTCGCCGATTTTCAAAGTGATGTTGCCGGTGAAACCATCGCAGACGATCACGTCCGCACGGCCGGCATAGACCTCACGCCCTTCCACGTTGCCGACGAAGTGAATCGGGGCGGACTTCAACAGCTGGTGTGCTTCGCGCGTCAGGTCGTTCCCCTTGCTTTCCTCTTCGCCGACTGAGAGCAGTGCGACCCGCGGCCTGGCGCACGCCAGGGCCACGCGTGCATACGCGGCCCCCATCAGCGCGAACTGCACGAGGTGTTGAGGCCGGCATTCGACAGTAGCGCCAGAATCAAGGAGAACGGCGGGACGTGCGCTCGTCGGGATGATCGTGGCGAGGGCGGGGCGATCCACCCCGGGCATGCGGCCGAAGGCTGCCACCGAGGCCATTACCGAAGCACCGGTGTGTCCCGCGCTGAACAGCGCAGACGCACGGCCGTCGCGAACGGCCTCCGCGGCAACACGGATGGAGGCACGGGGCTTCCGGCGAAGCGCCTGGCCAGCCGCCTCCGACATGTCCACGCGCTCGGGGGTGTCAATCGTCTGGACGTCGAGCCAGCCAGCGGCAGGGTGGCGGGACAGCTCACGCTCAATGGAGTCCCTGCATCCCACGAGGAGCAGCCCGATCTGAAGGTGACGCGCGGCCACCAAGGCCCCGTCGATGATGCTGGCCGGAGCCTCGTCCCCCCCCATCGCGTCGATGGCGATGCGCAAGATGAAAGCTTTCTGCTGCCCGCTTCAGCCTCCAGCCCGCTTCTATGCCTCTTCGACGGGACGGACCTGACGCCCCTTGTAGAAGCCGCAGTGCGCGCACACGTGATGCGGCGCCTTGGCTTCCTGACACTGCGGACAGGGCCCGCTCGCGACGGCTTTCAGCGCATCGTGCGTGCGGCGCTTGGCCGTGCGCGTCTTGGAGTGGCGGCGTTTAGGGTTGGGCATCTCAGTTTTCCTTTTCCTGAGTCAGCAGCGACTTGAGAGCGGCCAGCCGGGGATCCTCCCAGGCAGGCGTGCACGCACACTGCGTCTTGTTCAGATTCGTTCCGCATTGCGGGCACAGCCCGCGACAGTCTTCGCTGCAGAGCGGCTTCATCGGCAGTGCCAGCACGAACTGCTCCCGCAGCAGGTCCACGAGGTCCAGCATCCCCTCGCGATAGAAGGCAGTCGATAGGTCCTCGTCCCCGACTTCCTGCTCCTCCTCACCGGTATTCGCGACCGCCGGGACGTATCGCAAATCGAAGTCGGCCTCCACCGGCAGCCCGAACGGCTCCAGGCACCGGCCGCACTCCAGCTCGAGGCGCGCTTTGACATGCCCGGAAACGCCGAACGCGTCGCCCCCCAGCTTCTGCACGGCCGCCCTCAGCTCGACGGGCGAGGCGACACGGTAGTTGGGATCCTGCGGATCGAAAACCGACGGAGGGTAGGTTCGTTCGATGTGCTCGCGGTCGCCGCGTAGCTTGTGGAGGTCGAGAAGCATAGGTCTCTGCGTGCCCCGCCAGCACGCGGGAACCCGTCATTATACCTTGAACAGGACTGGATTCGAGAGAGTGGATGGGGCTCTTCAGGTGGTGCGGAGAGGCTTCCAGACCTTGGTGGCTCGCTTGAGCGCATCAAGGCGGGTCCAGTGGTCTTCGAGCCCTTCCCGGCCTTCGCGGGTCAGCAGCACGTAAGTAATCGGCTGCCTCCCCTCGAACTCTTTCTGTATGAGCACGAGTCCGCCTCGCTCGAGCCTGGACAAGTGACTGGACAGGTTACCCTTCGTCAGCCCGGTGACGTTCAGGAGAAACACAAAATCCGCCTTGTCGCACGCGGAGAGCGCCGTGAGGATGGCCAGTCGCGCAGGCTCGTGGATCAGGCGGTTCAACGCCGTCAGATCCTCAAAGGGTGTCGGCATGTTCCCCTTGGCCAAGCGGCTCGTGGAGTCCTGGCAGCGTGCTCACCAGCAGCCGGTGGTCGAGCATACCGGTAACCATCACGGCGAGCCCCAGCAGCCCGAAGCCCTGCCAGATGAAAGATTCTCGGAGGAACGTGTCGTTGTCCGGCAAGGCAACGGGCTTTACCGTGACGTAGAGGGCACTGATGAGGACAGTCGCGGCAACTTCCACGACCAGATACTTCCGCAGCGGCCAGTCGCGAACCAGCGGCCAGGCCGAGATGGCTGCAAGGACCATGAAAAACGGGTGCGGATACCCCGGCCCCGCAAAATGTCGTTCCACGATGAACGCGCAGCCGAACGCGGCCCCCATCAGGAGACCCATTCTTCGAGGGCCGTCCTGGTCCAAGGCGGCCACACGCCCGAACCGCTGTTTGTACAACCTCTCCGACACCACCGTGCCCGGCACGGCTACCCCCGCAAACACCAGCAGGACCCACAGCAGGCCCCAGTCGGACTTTAAGACATGCGCAGCGACGAGAGAGCCGGCAACCAGCCCCAGACCCCAGCAGCACCGGCCCAGACCCTGAAGCTCATGGTAGCGGCGCGTAACGAGCCGGATGCGGGCTTGCTGCTTCTCGTTCATTACAGACTAGTCTGTGGCGCAAACCATCATAGCAGAGGAGGAACCAGGTCCCAACGGGGAGCAGCCGCGAGCAGAGGGTAGCGGGTTAGCTGGGAGCGGGAAGCTGGAAGCTCAGGAATTCATGGCCTAATCGACACCCAGGGCTTCGGGATAAAGAACTGCTCGTACAGCGCCACCGCGAAGCGGTCCGTCATGCCGGCCAGGAAATCCTTCGCCGCGACGTCCAGCCCATCGCTCTCCAGGGTGGAGCGATCGAGGTACTCGTCCGGCGCGCCGCGCAACTTCTCCCACAGTCCCCCGAGAATCCCGGCCGCCTTGGTGAACTCCGCCGTAGCCACCTGGTTCTCGTACACCGCCTCGAAGAGAAAGCTGCGCAGCCCGACCGTCGCTTCGAGCACCGGATCACTCATGCGGATCTCGGTCAGCCCCGCCTCGAGGGTCTCGACCACGACATCGGTAACCATCCGGCCGATCCTCTCGGAGGAGGAGCCTCCGAGCACCTCCCTTCGCGACGCAGGAAGGTCCGCTTCACTCAACAGCCCCGCCCGCACCGCATCGTCTATGTCGTGATTCACGTAGGCGATGATGTCTGCCACCCGTGCAATCTGCCCCTCGATTGTGGCGGCGCGGTGTTCGGGATCCGCCCCCACCGGCATGCCGCTCTTTCCCTTGGAGTGGCGCGCGATGCCGTCGCGCACTTCCCACGAGAGGTTCAGACCGCTCCCCTGGTTCTCGAGGACGTCGACAATGCGGAGGCTCTGCTCGTAGTGGTTGAACCCGCCCGGGATGAGGGAGTTCAACACGCGTTCACCCGCGTGGCCGAACGGTGTATGCCCGAGGTCGTGGCCGAGCGCGATCGCCTCGGTCAACTCCTCGTTCAGGCGAAGCACCTTGGCGATGCTTCGCGCGATCTGTGAAACCTCGAGTGTGTGGGTGAGCCGTGTGCGGTAATGGTCGCCAGTCGGTGCAAAGAAGACCTGCGTCTTGTGCTTCAGACGCCTGAAAGCCTTGCAGTGGATGACGCGGTCACGGTCGCGCTGAAACGCGGGGCGGACCGGGTCTTCCGCCTCGGGCCTGCTCCGCCCCCGCGAATCGGCGCTCTTGGCTGCCTGAGGCGCGAGGATCTCTCGTTCGCGCCGTTCCAGTTGCTGTCGAATCTCCATAAGCCCGGCGGTCGCACTCACAATAGCAATACTACTCAAGAGCCCCGCTTCCCTGCTGCTGGCGGGTTCCCCGCAGACCAGCGTCCCCGGAGATGATTTCCGGAAGAAAGCTCGTGCCGTGCGGCAAGGGGTCGATCCCGAACAGATCGGCGATCGTCGCTCCGACGTCAGCGAAAGTCTGACGGACACCAATGTCTCGGCCGGGCGCGACTCGCTCCCCGCAGGAGAGCAAGGGAACGTACTCGCGCGAGTGGTCAGAGCTTGGCGTCGTGGGATCGTTGCCGTGGTCCGCCGTGACCATCAGAATGTCGTCAGGCCTGAGCCGGGGCAGTAGCCCGCCCAGCCTGCGGTCGAACCGCTCGAGGTTGGCCGCGTAGCCGGCCGGGTTGTTCCGATGCCCGAATTCGGTGTCGCACTCGACGAGGTTCGCGAAGATCAGCCCCGTGTCGACGGAACCCACCGCCGCCTCGACTTCGTCCATCCCATGCGCGTCACTCGTCGTGTGCACGGCGGAGGTCAGACCGCGCCCCGCAAACAGGTCCTCGATCTTGCCGATCGCCGCCACCGCATGGCCCGCGTCTTTCAGTCGATCGAGCAGGGTCCGGGCAAACGGAGTGAGCGAGAAGTCCCGGCGGTTCGCCGTACGGTGAAAGCTCCCGGGCGCGCCGACGAAGGGGCGCGCGATGACACGTCCGACCCCCTCCCCCAGCCCCACGAGCTCGTACGCGACCTCGCACATCCGGTACAGGTCCGGGACAGGGATCACCTCCTCGTGCGCCGCGATCTGAAACACGCTGTCGCCCGACGTGTAAACGATCGGCCGTCCGGTTTGCACGTGCTCGGCGCCGAGCTCGTCGATGATCGCGGTGCCCGACGCTGCCTTGTTCCCCAGAATCCTGCGTCCGATCCGCTCCTCGAAGGGCTCAGTGATCCGCGCGGGGAAACCGTCGGGAAAGAGGGGAAATGGCCGATCGAGAACAAGGCCCATCAGCTCCCAGTGGCCTGTCACCGAGTCCTTCCCCGGGGAGGCCTCTGCCATCCGCCCCCATGCGCCACGCGCACCGTCAGCCGGGTGGCGACCGATGTTCGCCACGCGCCCCAGGCCCAGGGAACGCAGCACCGGAAGTTCGAGCGGATGGAGACGTGCGATGTTGCCGAGCGTGTCACTGCCGCGGTCGCCGTAGTTGTCGGCGTCCGGAAGTTCCCCAACGCCCACGCTGTCGAGCACGATCAGCACGACCCGCGGGCGATCGAATCGCACGGGCGCGTCAGCCTTCGTGTGTCGAATAGTAGTTGCCCATCGGGCGCGGCGAACGGATCGAGGCGATGGCGTGCTTGAACACCATGTGATCGGCGCCGCTGTGCTCGATGATGACGGCAAAGCGGTCGAAGTTCTTGACGCGCCCCTCGAAGTCGGTGCCGTCCATCAGGCGGATGTGCACGGCCAGCTTTTCGCGCCGGGCGTAGTTGAGAAAGACGTCCTGGATGTTCGGCTGGGCGGGCGCGGGACGCAACTCACGGGTCTGCTGGGCCATCGGGAACACTCTCCATGGCCGTCAGGGCACGAGCGACCTCCTCCAAAGTCTCCTCGCGTCCGCCTGCGGCGTGAATCCACCGTAGATTAGGCTCTTTCCTGAACCAGATCAACTGCCGCTTCGCGTATCGGCGATTCTCCCGGACGATGAGCTCTCGTGTTGCCGCCTCGTCACGCTCTCCCCTCAAATGCTCCATGACCTGGCGATACACCAGGCCCGAGAAGGGGTGTACGGTCTCCGGAACGCCGCGCGCGAGCAGCCCCCGCACTTCCTGCAACAGGCCGCCTTCGAACTGCGCATCCACGCGCTGCGCTACGCGCGCTGCCGTCTCCGCTTTCTCGACGCTGAGTGCGAAGGTCACGATGCGGTACTCGGGCAACGCCGGCTCGGTGCTGGCGAAGTGGTCCGTCAGCGGGCGCCCCGTGAGGAGATACACCTCCAGCGCCCGGATCAGCCGCTTCAAGTCACGTGGCTGAATGCGCAGGGCTGACGGGGGATCCACCCGCGCCAGCCATCGATACAGGCATTCGACACCCTTCCGCTGGGCGACGCGCTCGAGCCGCATTCGCAATGCAGTATCGCGTGCCGGCCCGGGAAAAAACCCGCGCGTGAGCGCCCGGTAGTAGAGCCCTGTTCCGCCGACGAGGATGGGCAGCTTCCCGCGGGCCGTGATGTCGCGAATGACGGCGGCCGCCTCTCGTGCGTAGCGGGCAGCGGAATACTCGTCGTCCGGATCGACGATGTCGACCATGTGGTGGGGGATGCCCTCCTGCTGGGCAATGGGGAGCTTGTCCGTGCCGATATCGAAACCACGGTAGACCGCCGTCGAGTCGCAGCTGACGACCTCGCCCTGCAGGCGGTGCGCCAGCGCGACGCCCAGCGCGCTCTTGCCTGTGGCCGTGGGCCCGACGATGGCCACCAGCAGAGGCGCAGATGTTCGATCAGCCGTACGGTCCGTCACTGCACGCGCGCACGAGCGCCAGCGCGACGAGCACAGCCAGGCCGAGCAGCAGTCCGGTGAGCTGCGTGCGGGTCGGCCAGTCGGGCATCGCTACGGCGTTCCGGGGCTTTCGTTGAAGAAGAACGTGACAGTGAAGAACGCCCGGTCATCCGGGTACTCAGCAGGAAGCGGAACGGTGGGATTGGACGAGAGAATGGCGTTCCTGGCGGAAAGGGTGAAGGCGTCAACGGCGGATGGCTTCGAGACGGTCACGTCCGTAATCCGTCCGTCCTTGTGCACGAAGAACGTCACCATCACATGACCGCGCATCGTCATGGCGGCCATCGGGATGAACCAGTTCCGGCGCACCTGCGCAACGAACCTGGCAATCCAGGGTCCGAACTCGACCCCCTTCGAATCGAAGTTGATGAAGGGGCCGAAGTCCTGGTTCTGCCCGCCTTGAAGGTTGACGAACCCGTCCTTCTGCGCGTACTTCTGGACGTTCCGTATGGCGTCGGACAACACGCCGGTGGAGGCCCGCCGGGGCTGCTCCCGTGGCTGATCAGCCCGCGCGTACCCGTTCGGCGACTCGGCCACGGGCAGCGGGGGCGCTTCGGCCGGCTCGGGCTCGGGAGATGGATCCGCAGCGGCAGGCCCGGCGGCCATCCGCGATTCGGGCGTAGCATCGAGCCGCTCGGTGGTGTTGCCCCTCGAGAACGGCATCTCGTTCCGGGGATTCGGGGCACGCTCGACGGAGCGGGCGCGCCGATCGACGTCGGACAGCTCCGCGCGCTGGGGGGGCCGCGGCGGGGGCGTTTCCACCCGGGGCTGCATGAAGACGAACCGCGCGTTTTCACGCTGACGCTCGAGCTGTTCCCGCTGCAGCTCTGCCTCCGCCGCACGGCGGCGCTCCTCGGCAGCCTTCACGAACGGCAGCGCCGGGGCGACAAGAATCAGGATGACGATCAGCAGGTGGAAGATGATCGACATGAGGACACCCTCGCGGGTGGAGACCGCACGGGCATACGACGGCGTGTCCGGCCGAAGGTCCTCGAAATCGAAGTACATCAGGGGTTTAGCCAGTATAACAGCTTCACCGCCTGTGCTCGATCACAGGCGCTCAGCTGTATACAGGTAGACGATGCCAAACGTCAGAGGGACGGCGCGGACCTGTGAAAATCCTGTGGCCGCGACCAAACGGGCGAACTCGGCGGGTGGCGGAAAGGTTCCAACCGACGCAGGGAGATACGAGTAGGCGCTGCCGTGTCTCGAGACGAGGCGCCCGATCAGGGGCAGCAGGTACTTGAAGTACCACGCGTAGAGCGTCCGTATTCCGGGGATGCGAGGCTGACCGAACTCGAGCACCGCCAGCCGCGCTCCGGGGCGCAGCACGCGGGCGATCTCGGCCAGTGCCGCCGCCGGATCGGCAACGTTGCGGATGCCGAACCCCACGGTGGCCGCATCGCACGAGGCATCAGCCAGTGGTATGCGCGTGGCATCACCGCGAACCAGCCTCACCACGCCGTTCAGGCGCGCGGCGGCAACCTTCCGGTGCGCAAGCGCCAGCATGCGGCCCGCGAAGTCCACCCCGATTACCGAAACACCTGGCCGACCGCGCGCGGCCGTGACCGCGAGATCTCCTGTGCCGGTGCAGAGATCGAGAACGCGGGCCCGGCCCCGAAGGTCGAGCGCTGCCACCGCCTTCACCCGCCATCGGCGGTCGAGCCCGGCGCTGAGCAGGTGATTGAGCAGGTCGTACCGCGGCGCGATCGCATCGAACATCCCCGCGATCCGCGAGGGCGTCTTGTCAGGCGTCAGCTCCCCCATGAAGGGTAGAGCTCGTGGGAAAAGCCGAGCGCACCGAGGATCTTCCCCGCCATGAAGTCGGACAGATCGTCGAGCGTTTTCGGCATCTGGTAGAACGCGGGCATGGCAGGCATCATGTGCGCCCCCGCCTCGGCGCACAGCACCATGTTGCGCAGCTGCGGGAGGCTCATCGGCGTCTCGCGCGGTACGATGATGAGGTTCCGACGCTCCTTCAGCATCACGTCGGCCGCGCGCTCCACGAGCGTGCGGGAGAGGCCGTGTGCGATGCCGGCAAGTGTCTTCATCGAGCAGGGCACCACGACCATTCCTTCGCAGTCCTGGCTCCCGCTGGCGAGTTTTGCACCAAGATCCTTGTTGCTGTGCACCGTGTAGGTTCCGGCTTCCACGCTGGGGCCGTACTTGGAGACCAGGTACGGCAGCAGCTTGTCGAATGCGGCGGTCTCCCCCAGCTCGTCGCGGAGCAGACGCCGCCCGTAATCGGAGACGATCACCTCGAGGTGACAGCCGCGCTCGAGCAGCGCAGCCATCGTCCGGGTCGCGTAGATTGCGCCGCTGGCCCCGGTGATCGCCACCGCGATGGAGCGGCGGCGCGGTTCAGCGGACATAGATCGCTGCCGCGGTGAACCCGAGATACAGGATGCCCACGTAACCATTCAAGTCGAAGGCCCGTTTCACCTGGGACAAATCGTGCTCCCTGACGAGCGACTGTTCGTAGATCAACAGAACGGCCACACCGAGCACGCCTGCCGTGTAGAGCCATCCGAGTCCGGCCACCGGCGCGAGCGCCATGAGAGAGACGACGGTGATGACGTGCATGCCACGGGAAATGGCGAGCGCCCGAGCGACGCCGTAACGCACGGGAATCGAACGCAGGCCGTGAGCCCGGTCGAACTCCAGATCCTGGCACGCATACAGCACGTCGAAGCCGCCAACCCAGGTGCCGATGGCCAGCCCGAGCAACCAGGGTTCCAGTGCCGCGCCACCACCGGCCGCGAGCCATCCTCCGACCGGCGCTACCGCCATGGCAAGTCCGAGAAACAGCTGGGTATACGTCGTGAAGCGTTTCGCCAGCGAGTACCAGAAGACGATGGCGAGGGCAACCGGGGACAGCGCCGCACACAGGGGCCCGAGCTTCCATGCGGCAAACACGAAGAGCACGCTCGAGACGGAGACGAACAACACCGCCTCGCGAGGTGTCATCGCACCGCGCGGCAGCTCGCGCATGGCCGTTCGGGGATTCAAGGCGTCATAACGCGCGTCAACCAGCCGGTTGAAGCCCATGGCCGCGCTCCGGGCCGCGACCATGGCGACCACGATCCACCACAGCCGCCAGCCCAGGTCAGCGGCCGTCCACTCCCCGGTCCGGTGCAGGGCCAGCAGGGCTCCGGTGAGCGCAAACGGCAGCGCGAACACCGAGTGGCCGAAACGGACGAACGAAGCGTAGGTGCGGAATCGGTTCACGGTCAGGTTTCGGAATCCTCCAGCCATCTGACCGCGGCGGGCTGGACGCCGCTGAGAAGATATTCTTCCACATCCTGAACATCCCGAGGGATGCGCACGGCAATCAGCTCGGCACGCTTGCCGGGCTCGATTGTCCCGAGATCCCGCCCGAAGCCGAGCGCTTCCGCTCCAATCCGCGTTGCACTCTCGAGGATTGCGGCGGCCGGAACCTGCACCGCAGCCTGTCGCAGCGCCGCGATCTCGCTGAACATGTTCAGGTCGTCCACGCTGGCCAGGCTGTCGGTTCCGACTGCCACCCGCACCCCAGCGGAGTAGAAACGGTCCGCAGGGGGCATTCCGACACCTGTCCAGACGTTGCTGCGCGGGCATGTGACGATCGTCGATCCGGCCGACGCAAGGGTCGCCAGCTCGGTGTCGGTGAGCTGCACGGCGTGGACCGCGAGGAGCTTCTCGGTGACCAGGCCAAATCCCGACAGGTATGCGACAGGGCCGCAGCCGGGCGCCTGCCACCCGGGATTCCAGACACCAAGCCCCTCCAGCAGCTCCCGCCAGGCGCCGCCCCCGCACCGCAGGAATTCGACCTCCTCCGGGGACTCTCCCAGATGAACACTGACAACCGTTCTATGCGTGGCCGCGGCGATTGCCGTGAACAGTTCAGGAGAAACCGAGTAAGGCGCGTGCGGCGCGATCGAGCACTGGAGTCGGTCGGAGACGGGCAGCGCCGCACAGTCCCCCATTGCACGTCGCACCGCAGCTGCGGGATCGGTTCCGCTGAACCCGATAAGCTCACGGAACAGCAGCGCGGAGAGCGGACTGCCGCGAAGAGGCTCCTCAGACGCCAGCGTGTTCGTGATGTCACCGACGAGGCAGGTCCCGCTGTCCCGGGCGGAGGAAATGGCCTCGTACACCGGCGCGACCGGATCGGCGGAGACCGTCCGGCGCAGCGCCATGAGCCGCGACGTCCACGCGGGCATCGAGCGATCCGGGGCCACCTTGCCGCGCATCCACGAGAGCTCGAGATGGGTGTGGGCGTTCACGAGCCCAGGAAGGATCACGGATGGCGACGACTCTCGAGAGCCGTCGATTGCGTCCGTTCCAGGCGGCGGCTCCTCCTCCGATCCCCCTACCGCAGCGATTCGACCTTCATCTATCGCGACCCACCCCTTGCGGATCGGCGGGGCGGAGATCGGCAGGATCCAGGCTGCGCGGTGGATCTTCATCAGGCCGGACGGGGCGGGCCCCTCCTGGCCTTCTCGGCCGCGCTGCGTGCGGCATAGCGATCGATTTCCGGCGGCCGGCTCGTGTCCCCTTCGGCGCGTGCAGCGGCAAGGGCAAGCATCCTCGGCACCTGTCGCTGACGGAACACTGGCTCACCGAGGATCTCGTAGTGCATGTTCCGGCGCATGGCGGTGAAGCCGGCATTCTCGATATTGCGGACGATCTCGATCTCGTCCATGCAGTAGCTGGCCCCCGCGGCCCGGACGACGTTCTCTTCGATCATGACGCTGCCCATGTCGTTGGCGCCAAACGCGAGGCTCAGCTGCCCGACCTTGCCACCCTGAGTCACCCATGACGCCTGCAGGTTGTCGAAGTTGTCGAGCACGGTCCTCGCAAGCGCCAGCGTGCGCAGGTAGTCGATTCCCGTGGCCTCTCCTCCGCCAAGCTCTGTGTGCTCGGGTTGATAGCTCCAGGTGATGAAGGCGGTGAAGCCGCCGGTCTCATCCTGAAGGGCCCGCAGACGGAGCATGTGCTCGATCCGCTCTGCCGGGGTCTCCACTGTGCCGTACATCATTGTCGCGGTGGTCCGCAGGCCGGCACGGTGGGCGTATCGCATCACATCGAGCCACTCGTCCGCGCTCGCCTTCCCGTAGCAGTTCAGGAGCCTGCGAACGCGGTCCACGAGAATCTCGGCACCGCCGCCCGGGATGCTGTCCAGGCCGACGTTCACCAGACGCTCGATGACCTGCGGCACGGAAAGCCCTGAGAGGCGGGAGAGATGAAGGATTTCCGGAGGGGACAATGCGTGGAGGCGGAAGGCCGGGAAGCGCGTCTTGACCCCCCGGAACAAATCCTCGTACCAGTCCAACGGCAGGTCGGGATTGTGCCCCCCCTGGAGCAGCAGCTGTTCCCCGCCAAGTTCGATCGTCTCGTCTATCTTGCGGAAGATCTCGTCGAACCCGAGCACGTACCCTTCCCCGGATCCAACCGGCCTGTAGAACGCGCAGAAGTTGCACCGCGCCACGCAGACGTTGGTGTAGTTGACGTTCCTGTCGATGATGTAGGTAACGACCCGCTCCGGGTGCCGGAGCGCCCGGATCTCGTCCGCCAGTCGGCCCAGAACAGCCGTAGGCGCGTGAAGATACAGGTCGAGCGCCTCGGCGGCATCCACCCGTCCCCCTCGCGCCACCTTCGTGACGGTCGCCTGATAGCTCATGACGGTCCAACCGTGGGATAGAACACCGGTGCCCGAGTCATTTCGACAAGCTCGTATCTCAAGGCGAGCTCATAGTAGGCCCGGAGCCCGTCGAGCTCTCGCGGTCCCAAGCCGTAGCGGATGTTCTCCTTCAGATACTTCTGGCCGAGTGCCGCACGCTCGGAACCACAATACGCAGCCGCGACGAGGTCCGAGGCACGCACACCTGCGTCACGTGCACCCTGGAGCTGCGTGACCTGCTCCCTGGTGATGGCGCCGGGGCGTCCAGCCCAGAACGCCCAGACAAACGGCAGCCCGGTCATCGTCGTCCACTGCTCGCCAAGATCGACCTTGAGGAGCCCTGCAGCTTCGTAGTCGAAGAAGAGTGCGGCATCGCCGATGAGCAGCGCGGCGTCGCAGCGGTTGAGCATCTTCACCGGGTCCGGGGGCATCGGCACGAACACGGGATCGATGCCCAGCGTCTCGTAGCACAACACCCGCAGCAGCGCGTTGGACGAGCGCGAGCTGGTGTCTGCCGCGATCGACTGTATGTCGTCCACGGGCTTTCGGCTGAAGAGCGCGACAGACGCGACAGCACCTTCGGAGACGATCGCCACATCCGGAACCGCACAATACGGTTCGTGCCCGCGGAGGTACTCGATGCTCGGGATCATGCCGACGTCGATCGAGCCTTCGTGCAGGAGTGCGGCGCAGCGCGACGGCGGGTCGAACTGCAGCGCAAATCCATGACGCAGCTCCAGGCCGAAGACGAGCGGCCGCGCGTTCAGATAGTCCACGGCACCGAGTCTGACGGCCCTCATGGGCGGCCACTCCGGGACGGCTCCCCGATGACTTCGTGCCGTCCGTTCCGCTCCACCGGCTCGAGACCTGCCGCACGAATGTTGCGGGTGATCTCCTCGAGCGCACTCCGGCGCGCTCCGAGCGTCCCTGAATCGACTGCCGCCACGCCGTCCACGTCGTCAGCGCCGACGGTCAGGGCCACCTGCGCGAGCTTCGGGCCGTAGAGCGGCCAGTCTACCTGCACCGAGGGTATGTCGCGCGTGAGCAGCCGGGCCAGGACCACCGCCTTCACGTCGTCGTACCCGGTTGTCGGCGCCATGGTCGAGAGCGTGCGCGGCAGCGGAGCGAACGTCCTGAAGCCGCCTACCGTCCGCTGCAGCTCGATGGCAGCGGCAACCATTGAAAGGGGATCCGCGGCAGCCCCGTGTACTGTCATCCGATCGACTCTCAGACCCGCGGCCCGGGCGCGTGTCACCGTGGCGCCAGTATCCCCGGGTCCGTCCACCGGAAGGTCGGCAACGGCCTCGAGTCCCTCCCGCGCAAGGCTCGCGAACAGGTCTGAAGACGAGGGCTCCAGTGCCGCCAGGTCCGCAAGGGAGAATCCGCTCAGCGGGATCCCTCCACCGCTCAGCTTGCGGGCTGACGCAACAGCCTCGAGGGCCTGCGTCGCGGATGAAGGCGGGCCCACGAGTCTCAGCTCGCCTGCGTTGGCCCCGGGGGGAAGCGCCGCCGGGATCGCCTCCACGTGCACTTCAAGGACCCGGACGAATGTGGTCCGCACCCCGTGCAGCTGGCGCCTGACTTCGTCGGCCAACGCCCCGACGGCAATGAGATCGGGCGTGCCGACGATCGCCGGCGCATCGGCCAGCTCCAGAGACACGCCCTGGGCAAGGCGATCGGCAAGCTCCTGGAGGCCGCTCATGCCGGGCAGCCCTGCGGTCTAATCAACTCCCAACTCCCAACCTCCAACCTCCAACTCCCAACTCCCCAACCTCCAACTCCCAACCTCCAACTCCCAACTCCCAACCTGCAACTCCCCACGCTACGCTCAACTCCCAACTGCCAACTCCCAACGCCCAACCTCCGAACCAACTCCCAACGCCCAACGCCCAACTCCCAACGCTCAACCTCCGAACCAACTCCCAACGCCCAATTCCCAACCCCCAAACTCCCACGCCTCCAACGCCCAGATCCAGCGTCCTACTCTCGAACCCCCATCCGTCCTTGGGCGTTGGGAATTGGGAATTGGGAGTTGGGAGTTGGGAGTTGGGCGTTGGGCGTTGGGCGTTGGGCGTTGGGCGTTGGGCGTTGGGCGTTGGGCGTTGGGC
>Ga0183260_10001859_pt1 | contig 17596 bp, 10 predicted proteins | sample AntDrymUQ4972206_2_FD_129768 | JGI IMG/M metagenome (GOLD analysis project Ga0183260, IMG submission 129768) | Polar desert sand microbial communities from Dry Valleys, Antarctica - metaG UQ497 (22.06) (version 2) (version 2) | ecosystem: Environmental > Terrestrial > Soil > Desert | place...
ACGCGGCTAAAGGTGGCCGACCTAAAGAAGCTCGTGACTCGGTTCAAGCAGATCGTTCGCAAGCACACAGGAACCTCGTTCCCCGATGACCCAGTCGAGCAGCTGCGGATGGCGATCGAAGCGGTCTTTTTGTCATGGAACGGTGAGAGGGCAAAGGTCTATCGAAGGCAGAATCGCATCTCTGATGACCTTGGCACAGCCGTAAACGTTCAGACGGTTGTATTCGGCAACATGGGTGAAGACTCTGGGACCGGCGTTGCTTTCACCCGGGACGCTTCGACGGGGGCAAAGTCGTATCTGGCCGAATACCTCCCGAATGCACAGGGCGAGGATGTGGTGTCCGGAGCCCGGACTCCGCTCGATCTGGGTGCCCTGAACGATCGCGACCCGGTGTCTTACAAGCGCCTCACCAAGATCATGTCTCAGCTGGAGAATCACTATCGCGACATGTGTGACATCGAGTTCACGGTCGAAAAGGGGCGCTTGTGGATGCTGCAAACTCGCATCGGCAAACGCACCGCAGCTGCAGCGCTCAAGATCGCAGTCGACCTTCAGAAGGAACGCAAGATCTCGAAACAAGAAGCCGTGCTTCGTGTCGACCCGGCATCACTCGATCAGCTGCTGCACCCACAGTTCGACCCCAGAGCCGATGTCGAGATCATTGCCACTGGGCTGAACGCCTCTCCTGGAGCGGCCGTTGGCAGAGCGGTGTTCGATGCCAACACGGCCCAGGAGTGGGCCGCGACCGGAGAAAAGGTGATCCTGGTTAGACCCATGACCGAGCCGGACGATGTCGGTGGCATGTACGCGGCTCAGGGGATCCTTACTTCTCGTGGCGGCAAGACATCACACGCTGCGGTGGTCGCGCGCGGAGCCGGCAAGCCCTGCGTGTGCGGTGCCGAGGCCCTTCGGATAGACCTCGTGAAGCGGCAGTTCACGGTCGGCCGCCAGACGGTCAAAGAGGGCGACGTCATCACGATCAACGGCACGACCGGAGACATCGTTGTCGGAGAGGTCTCGCTGGTCGAGCCCAAGCTCTCCAAAGATCTTCAGACGGTGCTCGGATGGGCAGATTCGTTCCGGCGCATGAGGGTCCGCACCAATGCCGACACCCCCGAGGACGCCCAGAAGGCCAGGGGGTTCGGGGCCGAGGGCATCGGGCTCGCCCGAACCGAGCACATGTTCCTGGGTGGCCGGCTCCCGATAGTGCAAAGGATGATCCTCGCTGACACGCCCGAGGAGGAGCAGTCGGCCCTCGACGAACTACTGGAAGTCCAGCGTTCGGATTTCGTCGGCATCTTCGAAGCAATGAGTGGGTTACCGGTAACGATCCGCCTTCTCGATCCACCCCTTCACGAGTTCCTTCCAAGCTCCAAGGAGTTGGAACTCGACATCCAGCGACTTGGATTCGAGGCGCAGGGGGCCGACTCGGAAGAGAAAGCTCGCATCTCGAAGGAGATCTCGGAAAAGACCGATCTGCTTGGAAGCGTCATGCGACTCGAAGAATCGAACCCGATGCTGGGGATGCGCGGGGTGCGCCTTGGCATCATGAGGCCCGGTCTATACGCGATGCAGGTGCGAGCGATCATCGAGGCCGCCTGCGACGTCAAAGAGGCGGGAAGCAAGCCCGTGGTCGAGATCATGGTTCCCCTTGTTGCAGTGAGAGAAGAATTCGAAGCCATGAAGCTCGAGGCCGAGGTGGTGATAGCCGAGGTGCTCGCCGCCAGGGGCGTGAAGATCGACTATCTGATCGGAACGATGATCGAGCTTCCACGGGCTGCCCTCGTAGCGGACGAGATCGCCGAGGAGGCAGAGTTCTTCTCTTTCGGAACGAACGACCTTACACAGACAGCCTTCGGATTCTCGCGCGACGACATCGAGGGCAAGTTCCTTCCCAAGTACCTAGAGCAGGGATTGCTGAAGGTGAACCCCTTCGAGTCGATCGATCAGTCGGGAGTAGGCAGGTTGGTGGAGCTAGCGGTGAAGGAGGGTCGCAAGGCACGGCCAGGACTAAAGGTGGGTATATGTGGCGAGCATGGAGGCGACCCCGCATCGGTGGAGTTCTGTCACCGATCTGGCCTCGACTATGTGAGCTGTTCACCGTTCAGGGTGCCGGTTGCAAGGCTCGCGGCAGCCCACGGCGCCCTCAAGGAAAAAGGTGTCGGCGCCTCGGACAGTCGCTAGGTGCCGGGCGAGATGCGATTCGAGGGGCGCACCGTCATCGTGACGGGGGCTGCATCCGGGATAGGAAGCGCCATGGCCCGTGCTTTCGTCGCGGAAGGTGCAGTCCTTTACGCGGGCGACCTCGACGTAGGTTCGATCTCATCGTCCGAACAGACCTTCCCGGTGCAAACGGATGTAACTTCGGAGGCAGACGTGAAGCGTCTCGTGGACAAGGCCTTCGAAGACACAGGGCGGCTTGATGTCATCTGCAACAACGCGGGTATCGGCTCGACGACCGACCCAGTCTCGTGCACCGTCGAGGAGTGGGACAGGGTGTTCGCTGTGAACGCTCGTGGTGTGTTCCTAGGAACCAAGCACGCTCTGACCCACATGCTGCCCGCAGGCCGGGGAGCGATCGTGAACACTGCCTCGGTCGGGGGCCTGGTGGGCCTTCGAAACCGAACTTCTTACTGCGCAAGTAAGGGCGCGGTCATCTCGTTTACGAAACAAGTGGCCCTTCAATATGCCGGCACCGGTGTTAGGTGCAACTGCATCTGTCCAGGAACGGTCGACTCCCCGTGGGTCGGACGCTTGCTGGGTGAGGCGGAAGATCCTGAGGCAGAAAGAGCGGCGCTGGTTGCGCGCCAGCCGATGGGAAGGCTCGGCACCCCGGATGAGATCGCCCAGGCGGCCCTCTATCTAGCTTCGGATGCCGCCGATTTCGTCACCGGAACATCCTTGGTGATCGATGGGGGCCTGCTGTCGGGCTAGTGGGCCGTCAGTGAGGGGGTTCTGCGTAGCGCCCGCCCGGCAGCGCGAACCAGTCGGGCCTCCCGGGATCGCGGTCGTAGGGGTAGCCACCGAGCTCCTTGTACAACTCGGAATACTTCAGAGTCTTTTCCTTGTCGAGCTTCACTCCAAGCCCTGGAGTTGTTGGGACGGCGATAGACCCACCCTCGTAGCGCATCAGGCCGCCTTCGATGATGTCGTCGGTGAGGTGATGGTAGTGAGCATCTGCTGCGAACTGGAAATTCGGGAGCAAGGCGCCGAGATGCAGCATCGTCGCAAGCTGTATGCCCAGCTCGCCACTTGAGTGCACCGATACACCAACCTGGAATGTCTCGCAGACCGCTCCTGCCTTGAGGGCCTGGCGCAGCCCGCCCCAGAAAGTCGTATCCAGCAAGATTACGTCGATCGCGTCGAGCCTTATGCACTGGGCTAGCTGTTCCAGGTTGACTACCACCGTGTTCGTCGCAGTGGGTATCGAGATCCGGTCTCGCACGCGCCGCATGCCGTCGAGTCCCCAGCACGGGTCCTCGAAGTAATCGTTATTCAGGTCCTCGATCGCACTTGCTACCTGTATCGACTTTTCGACGCTCCACGCAGCGTTGGGGTCAAGGCGCACCCGATGGCCCGGAAAGGACTCAGCCACGGCGCGGAACACCTCGACGTCGTGTTCGGGAGGGTAGTAGCCGCCCTTCAGTTTGTGCGTGGTGAAACCGTGTTTGTTCACTAGGTCTTTCGCGTGCTTCACCATCTGTTCCGCCGACGCTTCGCCGCCGAGGCCCGTCTCGTCGTTTGGGTATCTATAGAAAAGGTAGGAGGCGAATGGCACGCGGTCGCGCAGGGCCCCACCCAAAAGCGCCGAAACACTGAGATCAAGCGCTTGACCCATCAGGTCCAAGCACGCGAATTCGATGGCGGCATGCAGCTGGGTGCGGGTGTTGTACAGAGAAGCGCTGGGATTCATGATCTTCCACTTGAGTGCCTCTAGATCGAAAGGGTCGTGGCCCAGAAGGTAGGACTCAAGGGCCTTGAAAGCCGCTTCTGCACTTTCGCCACCGCCTCCCATCTCGCCGAGACCCACCAGTCCAGCGTCGGTCTCGACCTCGATGATCGTGCGGACGAACCGGCCCCAGTGAGCTCCGTTTGCGTGCTGCAGGGGCGCTTCGAGCGGGACCGTGACGGTGGTTGCGCGAATCTTGGAGATAACTCCGGCGGGCCGACGCGACCGGGCGGTCAAAGCGGTCTCTTCCGAAGACATCTAGGTTCCTCCGATCACAGACAGAAGGCCCCCGTCAACAAGGTATGCCCCACCGGTCATGAAAGAAGCGCGGGGACTGGCTAAGAAGAACACAGCTTCTGCGACTTCTTCCGGGCGTCCCACCCTGCCGAGTGGATGCATGCCGCCCCAGTCCTTGAGCGCCGTTTCGACGTTGTCCGAGAAGAGGTCGGCCGCCGCTCGCAGCATCGGCGTATCGACAGAGCCCGGGCAAACGCAGTTCACGCGGATGAGCGGGGCGAAGTCGACTGCCATCGCACGGGTGAGAGCTATGGCGCCGCCCTTGCTTGCGGAGTATGCCGCGACGCCGCGCTGAGCAGCGAAACCCTGAACGGACGCGATGTTGACGATAGACGAGGCCCCCGGCTCGGCCGGGGGGCTCGCTTCGCGCATGATGGGCACGAGATGCTTGGCCGTTAGGAACATGCTCTTGAGATTCACCGCCAGAACGGTGTCCCAATCCTGCTCCGTCGTGTCGATAGCGTCTCCGTACTTCTGGATCCCTGCGCTGTTGACGACGACGTCGACGCGTCCGAACTTATCAACGGTGGCTTTGGCCGCGTCTTCAACCGACTTGGATGCCGAAACGTCAGTCGGCAAACCGATAGCGTCGGCTGAAGCAGATCCTTCGATCTGTTCCCGCACCTGCGCTAGTCCTTCTTCATCTGTGTCCAGCAGTGCGACCGAGTAGCCCTCGTCGGCGAACTTCAGTGCAACTGATTTACCTATGCCTTTCGCCGCACCGGTGACGACCGCAACGAGCTTCGTCTCCATATGTCATGTCTCCAGTCTTGGGTAGCAAAGTGGAACGCCTTCAAGCCCGAGTTGGAGTTTGGCCAGGTGCCAGCGTCCGAGATTGCCAACGATCAGGTCGCCATCGACCCAAGCCCCGTTGGTGGGGGCCGACAGGGCCGTTCCTTCGGGATCATCAGCGATCACTTCGATGTCGCCCTTGGGACTAACCCTTAGAACCCGGTCTGGTCGGTAGCAGAACACATACGCGTTTCCCGCAGTATCGAGGGTTACGCCGTCGGGGATCGTTCCGGGAAGATCGGCCAGAACCGTCCTTTCACCTGCGGTCCCATCGGGGAGTATCTCGATGCGGACCAGGGCTGGCGTGCACGATTCCAGCACCAGAAGGAAAGTTCCGTCGGCGCTCAGGCATGCGCCGTTCGGGAAGTTGGACGCGGTGGTGCACCATACCTTCGCCTGCCCCTTCGCATCGATCCGGAAGATGCAACCGGAATCCTGTTTCCATCCTCCAGAGTCGGTGACGTAAAGGTTCCCGGCGTGGTCGAACAACGGCCAGTTGGGATTGACCATCTTTGTCTCGTCGGTCCCCGCTGAGTACGTTCGTACCTTCCCACCGCTGATGACCACCACCTCTTTGCGAACGATGTCGCACGCGAAGATGTTGGCGGCGCCGTCACAACACAGACCCAGAAGGAAGCCTTCGGTGCTCGCGATCTGATGGCAGATGCGGTCCGCAGGATCGATCCGATAGACCTGGCCGGCTTCCCCTCCCGCATAGACCATGCCGTCAGGCCCTGCCGTCACCCCTTCGGGATGGTCGAGGCCCTCTGCCCAGACGCTGACTCGATCGAGACCTGTTCCCACGCTCATCCCTTCACGTATATCTCTCTAAGTACAGGCTCGGAACTTGAGGGATCGAACAACGCATCCCCGGTGAACGCGATTCGGTCCTTTCGCATGACGAAACCCTTGACGCTGAACACTATCGGGATGGCTGGCATCTGCTCGCAGACGATGGCTTCTGCTCGTTCGTAGGAAGCGGCTCTTGTACGGTCGTCGATGGTCCGTCTGGCGGCCGACAGAGACTCCCTGAAGCTGGGTGAACTGAAACGGGAGAGGTTGTCCCGTCCGATGGAGTCGGTATGGAACAGCGGATGTAGAACGCGGTCCGGCGATGGGTACTCAGGGCTCCATGAGTAACGGAAAGCCCCGTCGAAACCTTTCGAGCTGACGCCCTGGCTGAGATAGGGCTCCCAGTCCATGGCGATGGTGGTTACGTTAGCTCCGAACGTCTGCGCCCACTGAGCCGCAACCGCTGATGCGAGGGCGGCGTTTTGAAACTCGTCGTTGTAATAGATCTTGAGTGGCCTGCCTGCCAGTTCTGCCTTGCTTCGGGAGATCAAGGTTTTGGCCAGCTCGGGATCGGCCGATGCCTTCATGGTCAGCGTGCACGCATCTTTGGCCTTGCTAGCTTTCCCTCTGACCGTGAATGAAAGAGCCGGCACTCTTGATCCTGCGTATACCTCTGACGCGATGCGGGAGCGATCCAATGCCAGGCTGAGCGCTGCCCGCGTTTCGGGTGCATCGAAGGGAGGCTGTGAGGTGGGCAGGCCGATCATCTCCAGTTGATCAGTCGCAGCTTCAACATATGAGTCTCCAAGCTGCTTCGCCTCCGCTCTCTTGGCACCGGGAACATGAGCGATGTCGATGTCGGGAGACGAGAAGGCAGCGAACTCTTCGTCCCTGGTAGCGAAGGGTCGAAACTCGATCCGCTCCGCAAAACCTGCGCCCCCCGAGGTGTAGGCAGGATTCATCGCGACATAGTTCTTGGTCCTTTCGAGAACGACGGTCTTGCCTGGCTCCCACGGCGAGCCCAGACGGTACGGGCCAGCGCAAACCGGCCTCGAGGCGAATCCCTTTGGATCTTTCTTGTAAGCCTCCTGCGACACGGGGCTAGTCGCAGGATGGGAAAGTGCCTTGAAGAACTCTGCCATCGGTTGGTCCAGTTGTATCTCGAGGCTGCGTCCCTCTATGGGCCGAACACCAACCAGCTTCGAGAGCAATCGCTCGTCATCGGTCTCGACATCCCCGTGCATGAACTCGAAGCCGGCTATCGGCTGGATGATCCTTGCTGCTGGACTGGCTTGCTCCTCGCTTGCGAGGCGGGAGAGTGTGAACGCGATGTCGTCGGCTTTCACCTCGCTGCCGTCCGAGAACCGGGCATCCTTTCGCAGCTTGATTATCAGCCGCGCGCCCTTTGCCGTCGTGGTCCACGATTCTGCGAGCCCGCCTACCGGTTTCCCGCTTACCGGATCGAAATTGATCAGTTGATCGCACATCGTTTGAGCAACCATCTTCGACGAGGGATCGAAGGCTTGGGCTGGATCGACCGAGGTGAGCGGAGAAGTTGCTACGACAAGCGTGCCTCCTTCTCGCGCACCGGGAGGAGGGGTTCGAAGCGCTACGGGCCCCTCGTCTACGCAGGCCGCGAACATCATCAAGCAGACGATCAGTGCCGCAGCCTTCTTCAATCTACTTGGGCTCCAACGGAACGCTGTTAATGGTCGAGGTCTTCGTGCTGGTGATGTTGTCGAGTCCGTCGAGGCCAGACATCACTATCTGATCGCGCACCACCAGAGCGCCGTATTGGGTTGCAAGAGAGAAGTGGCCGGTGAAGGAGATGTCTTTGACGCCACCCACGCCGTTGGAAACTATGCGGCCGAAGGTCACCTCGATGTCCCAGCCGTCCACCCACTCCCCGCAGGCATCGGCCCGGAGCTTCGGACTCTCGGGGCTGATGCGAGCTTCCAGCACCATGGTCGTCTGTGTGCGCGAATCGGTGCCACTCGTCCGGTATTGGCCCTGGGTCGTGGTCGATGTTTCGTCCTCAAGGTTGGTGCCGAACTCGGGCGGCGGGAAGGGCATGAGCAGGATGGGAGGCTCCGGACTGAAGCTGTCGGTGCCGCGGGGGCCGGGAGCCACCACTTGCACCAGATAGACCCCTCGGCGGGGATTGGTGGTGTCATTCAAGACCCGGTAGGTGCTGGTCGTTACCCTGCCCGCCTCGGTGATCTCCAGATCGTATTCGTAGTCGTCCGGTGCCCCGAGAGGCACAGACTTCACGTTCTTCACGGTTCTTATCGAGGCTGGCGGGTATGGGCCCCTCTCCTTGCCCTCTATCTCGTAACTCCCGGAATTTCGGTATACGTACGTCGCCGGCACCGGTGGCTTCGGAGCTCTATTGAATGCAGCTAGGTCGGAAGGACCGTTGGGATCGGCGGGCGGACATTCCGGCGCTGGCCCGGTGACTGGTATCTGTCCTGGCTGGCTGCGAGGGATCGGCGGCTGAAGGAACCCTGGGAAGAATGCGAGGTCCGGATTGCTCCGCGGCGGCAGGGGAGGCGGGGCGATCTCGAGTGCCCGCTTCCCAAGAAGGATGTTGGCAGGAAACTCCTTAGCTCCAACGTCGAGGGGCGTCCTTGGTCCCCCGCAAGACGCAAGCAGAACCATGGCTAGCGATGCCGCGAGCTTCTTCATGCCTCGCCTCCTCGTCGGGGATCGAACTGAAGGATGGTACTCGCATTAGATTCGCGGTCTCTGAAGCGCAAGACGTCTAGGAAGACGCGGTCGGAATCGGCGAACGAGGCTGTCGCGACCATTAGCTGGTAATAACTCGAATCATCAGACAGCCATAGGATCATCTTCTGGTCCACCGTTCTCAAGGTGTAAACGCGCTCGTCGGCCAGCAGGCCGACTTCGAAGCGTCCAGTCCCGATCGCTTTCAAGAGGCCTCGCCTCAATTCCCGTTCCCGTCCAGCTATCGGGGCCGGTTTGAATGCACCGAACTGCAGCGACGCCTCTACGGTATCTGCGTTTCGGAGGGTATACACGCGGCCCTCGCGGACCAGTGACGAGGGACCAGCCTTAATGAAGCCCTTTTCGGCCGAAGGTTCTCTGCGGACTTCGAGTCCCTGTACCGAGTCTGGCACCAGTTTTTCGGGGAGCCGGCCCGTCCGCCGTGTCGACTGGGCGGTGGAGCACCCCGAGATAGCAAGCAACACCACCAGCAGTGAGAACGGCAGGAGGCGCCGAAGGATCTTTCTGGGGAACCTTGCGCGGATCGCTCCTTTCCTTGCCCACGATGGCCACAGGTTTGGCACCTCGGGGGAGTATGGGTCTTGCAGCGAAGTGCGCGAACCGATAGCCAAAAGGCGGGTAAGGGCGGGCTGGGCTTTGCGCATCCTTGAGGTAACCGAGGTCGCCAGCTGTTCGGCCGCTTCGGCATCCTCGCTATTTAAGTCGCGGGCGAGGTCGCCCCAAAGCCCTCGGGTGGTGAGCCATGCCAGTTCCGCATGTTCTTCATCTGGGCTCACCCGGTCCAGAAAGTCGAGTGGGGTTTCGTTGGAGTGAAGGGCCAGGTCCGAGGCAGAGTCTCTGAACTCCGAGTAAGCCACGAGGATCCTTGCAGCAGGATCGTTCTTGGCCCACTTCTTCCTCTTCCGTCGCCGCAGGACCTTGAAGAACGCTGGAAGACCCCACCACAGTAGGAGCGCCCCCGCAGCGAACGGCGTCGCTATCGCCAGCCAATAACGAACATATACATAGAGCAGACGGATGGTCGTTCTCTGTACCGGTACGTAGACGATGAGCGCTAGCTCGTCCGTTGGCTGGACATTCGGATCAGCGTTTTGTTTCTGCTGATCAAGGCTGGCCCTAGCGCGCGGGGGGACGCCAACGACAGGCACCCATCCATGTCCGGCGAAGTTGACTTCGAGCCACGTTGCTCCGTGCCGCGGGTGCACTTCGAAGCGGTTGTCTTTCTTGTCGCCCGAGTAATAGCCGTAGCCGATGCGAGCCGGGATGCCTGCCCAGCGAGCAAGTAGTGCCTCGGAAGCTGTGATCTCGAATGGCGTCCCCTCGTTCCCCGTCATCATCTCGACAACGCGCGACGGCAGAACGTCTATCGGGGCTCCCGCTCCTGCAGCAACTACCTTTTCGTAGAACTTGGCTCGGACGTACTGCAGGCGGTCCCATCGATTCTCCGGAGCTTCCCTTAGGAGTACAAGCACTTCGTTCGGGGCCGGGGGGGCTTGCAGGAAGGGCTGCATCTCTGCCGATGGTGCTGGTGCCGCCGAAAGGGCGTTTCCTCCAGGTGGTACGGGCGAGGTGATCGTGTAGGACAAACCCTTAGAAGCGCGGCCCTCGGCCGTTCGAAACGCCTGAGTCCTTGGGTCGTAGGTGAGCGACTGCGACGGGCTGGTGACCGAAAGCGGTGTGGCAACTCCAGGGATCGAATGGCCTTCGATGTCTGACATGAGGAAGGTGGTTTTCTGCGTCCCTTCGAACGTTTCTGCCTTCTCCAGTTTGTCGCTGGAGCTTGAGACCTTCATCAAACGTTCTGTGTCGTACGGCGGAAGAAGCCAGCCCTTCCCGTCATATGAGTCAAGAACACCGAGCCGCCAAGGCCCCGGTCTCTCTGAGATGGCCGTGAAGACCACTCTGTCTGCAGAGAGCGGCTGCGACTTCGGTCTCTGCGGTGGGATCACCTGCGATCTGGCCTTGGCTGGGAATAAGAAGTCGGCCTTGCTGAGCCCGGCTACCACTGCCACTACCAGCAGCACAGCGAACCCCCCGCGCAGAAGGCGGCGTGTTTCGAAAGCAGTGCTCGATACGCCCTTGTCTGCAAGTTCGGTGCCGAACGAAGCGGTCTGAGAGGCGATCAAAAGTGCGATAGCGATCGATGATGACAAGACCTCGTTCTCAGGCGGTTGCGTCAGGGACGCTGCGATCACCACCGGAAGTGGAATGAATGCTCCGAGCTTCACTTTGCCGATGCCGAGCGAAACCGTTGCCGATGCCGCTCCCAGCAAGGCGAAGATCACCAGCATCAAGAATCGCCATCCCGGGTCGAATGGCACAGGAGGCTGGTTGAGCCCTCCGGTCGTGACCGCTTCGGCAACCAGCCCAACTAGGTTGGCGCTGCCCCCTGTTAAGTCGGGAAGCACAACGAGGGCTCCGGCTACCAGACTCGCTGGCAGTACCGCGTACTGCAGCATCGAGGAGCGCCGACCCAGTTGTGACGCGACGATCAGTGCGACCGCCAGCGCAGATCCTGAGAGGCCCACCACGCGGGCTAATTGTGAATCGAATATGCCCCCGGCCATCCATGCTGCTGCTGCGGTCGAGAGGAAAGAGGCGGCTGCCGCCATCCAGATTCCCCGCTTCGGTGCGTCGCTACCGGGGGGCGGAGCGACAGGTTTCGGGGATGATTCGGTCTGCGGGGGCCGGACCGGCGCGATCGTACTCATCGACGCATGCCTGCGCCAACCGTTCGGCGGAAGACGGTCTCCAGCGCGGCTCCCGACGGCAGTTCCACGACCTGACATCCCATCGCTGCGGCCCTGTGCATCGAGTCGACGTCGAGCTCATCCATCTTTATATGAACGAACAGCACCGAGCCTCCTCGCTGAAGCAGCAGTTGCAACATCGACGCAGCCTCATGGGACAGCCGGGGCGATATGACGATGTTGTGGGTGTCACGCCTTGGCTCCGTGAGTACTCGCTGCAGCGCCTTCAGCAGCGGGTCTTTCGACATCTGCAGTTTGGCCATCTCGTCCAAGAACCTGATGCGCTGCCTTTGCCCCCTGATCCCCTCGGCGACCCTTCCGGAGGAGGACTCGACCATCACGACGAATCCTTCTTTGAGGTGCCGGACCCCCAGCGAGGATGCGGCTCTGATGGAGGTTTCGAAGGAGGTGCTGGGTGAGCCTTCGGTGTGCTGCCGACGATCGTTGTCGATGATCAACGTCACTCTGTCGGTGATGCCCTGCTCTGCCTCGCGCACGAGGTAGCGGCCGGTCCTCGCGACGGCTCGCCAGACGATGCGCCGAGGGTCGTCGCCAGATACGTAGTCGCGCATGCCGTAGAACTCGAATCCTGTTGGCCAGGGTTTCGAGATCGGCGGGCGGATCGGAGGGTCTTCCCATGCCCTGCTGAGAACGCGGTCGTGGACCAGTTCGGTGGATGGATGCACGATGATCGACTCACGGCCCAAAAGCTCCGACCTGCGCCGCGTCAGGCCGAAAGGGTCGCTCCACACCGCGCCTGCCGGCCCGATCTCGTATACACCTCGCAGCGTTGGGGCCAGACTGTAGCGATACTCGATCTGGACCCCCGGCACGACGGTTGGCACCGGTATGGAAACATCTTTCCCAAGCAGTGGATCGGTCCGCTCCTCGATGATGAGTGTGCTAAACCTGCGCTTGCCCGTGATCGACAATTCAACGTTGACCAGCTGTCCCTCGCGAAGCCGCGTAGGAAGATCCGATCGAACGATCTCGAGCGAAGGCTTCCGGTTCGCGGCCAACGCAGCGATGAGCATCAGGAAAACGCCGCCGTATACGAGCAGGAACAAACCGCGGCTCCCGATGATGCGCGCGAGAACCCATCCTGAGATCAGAAGCGAGGCGACGCTGAGGCCGCTGGGGGTGAGGGTTGTGCGGCGTTCGATCGCGGCAAGCAGTTCCTTCATGGATTCAGGCGGTGGCCCCCTCCGCTCTCTTTGTGGGGACCTTGACCCTCTGCAAGACGCGCTCGACCACCTGCTCGACAGTCTCTTCTCGGAGCATCGCATCCGGCGTGAGGATGATGCGATGCCCGAGAACGGCCCCTGCGATCGATCTAACGTCGTCGGGGAGCACGTCTTCGCGCCCTTGGGCCGCGGCAAGTACACGGGAGGCCCTCATCAGGGCAAGCGATGCTCTGGTGCTGGCCCCCATCTCAAGCGCGGCGTCCTGCCTCGTGGAGTGAACCAGGTCGACGATGTAAAGGCGGACGCCTTCGCTCACTTCAACTCCGGCTGCCCAGTTGATCATCTCGATCACGGCCTCGGGGCCGATGATGGGTTTCAGGTCTCTGATCGCTTCGCCCTTCCTGTTCGTTTCAAGGACCTGCGCTTCATCGAGGCGGTCGAGGTAACCGATCGAAAGTTTGAATAGGAACCTGTCCAACTGCGCCTCTGGAAGCGGGAACGTTCCAGACAGCTCGATGGGGTTCTGCGTGGCCAGGACGATGAAGGGCGGAGGAAGTTCGTAGGTGACTCCGTCGACCGTGATGTTTCGTTCCTGCATCGCCTCCAGGAAAGCTGACTGTGTTTTCGGTGTAGCACGGTTGATCTCATCTGCGAGCATCACGTTTCCGAAGATAGGTCCGGGCCTGAAGACGAAGTCGCCGGTCTTCCGCTCAAGGACGGGAGACCCGGTGACGTCGGATGGAAGAAGGTCAGGCGTGCATTGGATCCGCGAAGACTGAGCATCGATCGTTTGTGCGATGGATCGAGCGAGCATCGTCTTGCCCGTCCCCGGCACGTCTTCCAGGAGTATGTGACCCTCCGCCAGGAGCGCGACCAGGCAAAGCCGGATCACCTCGGTCTTTCCTTTGATCACGTGCTCGATGTTCTTCACCATCGTGTCGAAGGTCTCTTGAAACAGATCCCTCGTCATCTTCGAACCTTTCGTGGCTGCCAATGTCTAGCTCCCTTTCATCGCGGTGGATCGGTTGATGACTTCTTCTGAAGTTCCTAGATAGCTCTCGATAACGCGTTGGTCGCCTACCACCTGGGTTGGAGTTCCCTGTACCAGGACTTCCCCGAGATGCATCGCGATGAGCCGATCGGAGACTGACGTCACAAGTCCCATATCGTGTTCGATCATCAGCATCCCGCACCCAGTGTCCTTGCGCAGACGGATCAGCAACGGGCCTAGCTGTTCTGCCTCCGCTTGCGACAACCCCGACGAAGGCTCGTCGAGCAGCAGCACCGAGGGCCGGGACGCTAGCGCGCACGCGATGTCGACCACTCGCTTCGTGCCGACAGACAGATCGCCGAGGTACTTATCTGCGTAGGCTTCCAATCCAAGCAGCAGAATCAGTTCGCTGACTCGGCGTGCCGCCCGCCTTTCCTGCTTTCGGCTTTCCGGGCTCCAGAGGGCACTCGATATGGCCCCCCCTGTCAGGTGTCGATGCATCGCAACTGTGATCGTCTCGCGCGCAGTCAGTGAAGGGAAGAGTCGAGAGTTCTGGAACAGGCGACCCATCCCCAGTCGTGCCCTCGCGTCGCTCGACATCGCCGTAACATCTGTCGCTCCCAGCATGACCATTCCGGTATCGAGGTGGACTACGCCACTTAGTGCATCGAAGAGAGTGGTTTTCCCAGCGCCGTTGGGCCCGATGATGCCGACAACTTCGCCTGCCTCCATCGAGAGAGACACGTCGTGAAGTGCGGAGATCCCGCCGAACGAGATGGAAAGGTTCTCGGCCGACAAGACCTTCTCTGTACTTTGGTGATCCCGTCTGACCGGCGCCATCGAGGCCGCTGGAGCCTTTCCAAGGAAGACCGCCTGCATGATGTCGCGGCGTTCGAGTAGTTCGGCGGTTGGTCCCGAGAATCTGACCTCGCCCTTCTGCATGAAGACAGCCCTCTCTGCAAGGAGGAGTGCAACGTTCACCGACTGCTCCACAACTATCACCGTTGTTCCCGTGCGGCTGATCTCTCGCACCACTCCTAGAAGCTGCGTCACGATCGCTGGGGAAAGGCCGATGCTCAGCTCGTCGATCATCAGAAGCTTTGGACGCATGACGAGAGCCTGAGCGATCGCAAGCATCTGCTGTTCTCCACCCGACAGCGCCCCCGCGGGTTCGCCCGCTCTTTCTTCGAGCCGTGGGAACAGAGCGAAGGCGTTCGCTATCCGGTCCTTGGTGCCTTCGTCTTGGAACAGCCAGGTGGCGGCTTCGAGGTTCTCCATGACCGACATGGTTGGCAGGACCCCTCTGCCTCCAGGGACCATGACGATGCCTTCTGCAACGGCGAGGTGCGGGGGAAGGTGAGTGATGTCGCGACCGTCGAAGAAAATAGCTCCACCCGAAGCCTGTTGGATCCCGGCTATGGCTCGCAGCAAAGTAGATTTACCTGCGCCGTTGGTTCCGAGCAGAGCGATGATCTCTCCCGCTTCGACGTCCAGATCGACACCGAACAACACCTGGACCCCGTCATAGGACACCTGCACATCTCTGCACACGAGCTGTTTGGACCGGCCGCGCCTTCGTGCTTCAACCGATTCGGCCTCGGCGATAGCAGCCGCCCTTGCTGCCTGGATGTCGCGGGCAACACCCGGCGCGCCCGTCCCCAATATGTAAGCGGCAACCAGGAACATCGGGATCAGCGCCAGCATCCCGGTCCTCAGTCCAACCTCGTCGGCGAAGCTGCCCAAGGCGGCCACCAGGACGAATCCGACCAACTGCCAGGGTGCGATGGTTTGCAGTCCCAGCCCGCGGATGCGGGCTGGGACCGTAAGAGTGATGAGTGAGAAAAGTGCGGGAAGGAACAGAGCACTGGCGAACGTCATCGGCACCGTTATGGCAACCGATATCCAAAGGCTTGGCGATGCGGCAAGTCCAACCACCATGAGCGACTGCATGACGAGCATCCAGCCCATGATCGTCATGATCTTCCCGGGCCTGTTCTCGATGATCCGGTCGGCGATCGGGCCGGATATGAGAAGGGCTATGAGGCCAACGGCACTGCTGATAGCAACGATAGCGCCGCGAGTGCGCGCCCCGGCACCGAACACCTCGGCGTAGTACTGACCCAGCAAGGTTAGAAGAAGGGTGCCCCCGACTTGCAAGAAGGGCGTCGCATACCAGAGCCGCCGCATGGTTGCGATCGACCGCGTTGCTCTCCAGGTTTCGGACCAGCCAACCGGCTCTTGCTCGACCCGAGCCTCAGCCTCGTCCAGCCCCATCTCGACGCGATCGGTATATCCGCGCGGCACTTCTCTCAGCACGAAAGCGGCTAGCGAGATGACGGTTGCGACCACCGCTAGAAGGATGACTGCGAATCTCCATCCGAATGACTCTCCGAGGATCCCGGCAAGCGGCCCCCCGATGATCCCACCGACAGCCCCCGCAACCCCAAGGGAGGCGAACACTCTGGCGCGGCTATGCGAAGGGTAATAGTCGGCCAACAAAGGGCCGCCAGCCGGTGCGGATATCGATGCCCCAAGGCCGGTGCCGATCCGTCCAGCTATCAGCATCGGGATCCCTGTTGCGAGCCCGGTGACGCCCGAGAAGACGTTGGCCAGAAGTGCTCCGACTCGGATCATCCAAACCCGGCTGGCTCTGTCGGCGAGGTAACCCATAAGGGGCGCTAGAAGCAGGCTCACGATGCCGAGCACGCTTCCAAGGGTTATCAGGAACTGAAGATCGAACCCGAACTCCGCTCTCATCTCTGGCAGCAGCACGCCGAGTGCGTCGTCGTCCCAGCGGGTGAGCATCGCGAACAACGCCATGACGACTATCGGCGCTTTGGGCCTTCCCCGCGTGACTTCCTTCATCCGAAGGTCGCGTATCGTTTGGCCCAGGTTCCACAGGGTTCTTTGCTGCTCGGGGGCAACGATGGGGGCAGCAGAGGCTGCCGCCATCCCTGACTCAACCTCTCTGCTCGATGGAACCAGTGGGCGCTCAGCCAACGGGTTCTCCATGATGTGCAGGCTTTTCGATGCCCCACTGGCCCGGCAATCGATACCGCTCGGGAATGAACTCTGTTCCGCCACCTGCTCTGAGCTTCAGTTCGATCGGGAACCTCTGCCTGCGGAAGGCGTCGATGTCCTCGTCGGCCATCAAGGACGGGACCAACAATCGGTGCCTTTCAGCGATCCTTTTAAGCAGAGAATCCCTTAGCGAGAAGATCAATTGAGAAAGTCCTCCGGGAGCGATGAGAAGCAGAAGCACCAAGCCTCCTCCGGTTGCGAGGAATCCGATGGCGGGGCCAGGGGCTACGAGCGTCAGGACTCCCAGATACGCAGCCCCCAGGATGGGCCCTGATATCGATCCCATCCCTCCGATCACCGCCATCAGGAACATGGTCATGCTGACCTCGGGAGTGAAGGCGGCTGGCCGGACTCCATTCTGATGAAAGGCGAACAGTCCACCGGCTGCAGCGCTGATCGCTCCCGAGAATGCGAATGCGGCCAGACGCGTTTTAACGACGCTCACCGCGAACGATGCAGCCGCCACCTCGTTGTCGCGTGCGGCGATCAATGCTCTACCGGCGCGGCTCCTACGCATGGCCCAAACCATCGCTGCCATCCCGACCAGGATCGAAAGGGTGAGGTAGTAGAAGGTCCTCTGGTCGACGAGGTCCATCCCCAAGAACGCAGGGCGGTCGAGCTTTTCTGGAAGGAACCTCCCCAGGAACGATGGGTCCAGCAGGAATGCGCTTACCGTCAATGAGAATGCGAGGGTGATGACGGCCAGGTGGAAACCCTTCAGCTTGAGGGCCGGGATGCCAACCAGAACCGCAACTGCACCTCCAACGATCGCTCCAGCGGCGATGCACAAGAGCATAGGCACGCCCGGACCGTCGGACAACATGGCGGTGACGTAGGCGCCGATCGCGGCGAATGCGAACTGACCAAGACTGATCTGGCCCCCCCAGCCCGTAAGTACCAATAGAGAAAGACCGACCATCGCGTATATGAGCGTCACGGCCGCTGCACTCGTCTGGCTTGGAGAAAGGATCCACGGCGACCCCAGAGCTAGCGCGGCGATAAGGAACACCATGAA
>Ga0183260_10001860_pt1 | contig 17589 bp, 22 predicted proteins | sample AntDrymUQ4972206_2_FD_129768 | JGI IMG/M metagenome (GOLD analysis project Ga0183260, IMG submission 129768) | Polar desert sand microbial communities from Dry Valleys, Antarctica - metaG UQ497 (22.06) (version 2) (version 2) | ecosystem: Environmental > Terrestrial > Soil > Desert | place...
GACCTGCGCCGCGACCTGGGGGCGCCGGGCGACTTCGCCCAGGCCTACGTGGTGGCCCACGAGGTCGGCCACCACGTCCAGCAGATCCTCGGCACCAACGACCAGGTGGCCGCCGCCGTCCGCAAGAAGCCGAGCCAGGAGAACGAGCTGTCGGTGCGCACCGAGCTGCAGGCCGACTGCTACTCGGGCGTGTGGGCCAACACCGCCCAGCGGGCCAAGACCATCCGCCTCGACGCCGACGACCCGGAGGAGGCGATCCGGGCCGCCGGCCAGATCGGCGACGACCGGCTGCAGAAGTCGGCCGGGCGGCGGGTCAACCCCGAGTCGTTCACCCACGGAAGCGCCGAGCAGCGGATCCGCTGGCTGCGGCGGGGGCTCGAAGATGGCGACCCGGGAGCCTGCAACACCTTCAAGGGCGACATCTGATTCGCCGCCGGCGCTAGGCCACCGTCCAGGTGGTGCCGCTGCGCAGGAGGGCGGCCAGGTCGGCCGGACCCCGACGCTCGGACGCAGCCAGCAGCTGGCGGTTGACCTCGGTGCCGTAGTCGCTCCGCTCGACGGCCCGGAAGACGCCGATCGGGGTGGGCTCGTAGGGGCCGCGGGCGAGGCGGGAGAGGGCGAAGGCCAGCCCCGGGTCGTCGCGTGACTCGTCGTGGACCAGCACCCGGTCGGGGCCGACGTCGTCGACCCTGGCGATGCTCAGCCTCCCGTCGGTCCCGGCGACGACCCCGAGCTCGCCGTCGGCGCCGAAGCGGATGGGCTCTCCGTGGTGCAGCGGGATGAGCATGTTCGGCCGCTTGTCGCGGGCCAGGATCTGCTCGAAGGCGCCGTCGTTGAATACGTTGCAGTTCTGGAAGACCTCGACGAACGACGCCCCCCGGTGGGCGTGGGCCCGGCGGAAGGTCTCGACCATGTGCTTGCGATCGACGTCGTGGGTGCGGGCCACGAACGTGGCCTCGGCACCCAGGGCCAGGCTGATCGGGTTGTAGGGGTGGTCGACCGAGCCGAACGGGGTGGACTTGGTGACCTTGCCCACCTCGGAGGTGGGCGAGTACTGGCCCTTGGTCAGCCCGTAGATCTGGTTGTTGAACAGGATGATGGTGAGGTTGACGTTGCGGCGCAGGGTGTGGAGCAGGTGGTTGCCGCCGATGGACAGGCCGTCGCCGTCGCCGGTGATCACCCAGACGTCGAGGTCGGGGCGGGCCACGGCCACGCCGGTGGCGACGGCGGGCGCCCGCCCGTGGATCGAGTGCATCCCGTAGGTGGCCATGTAGTAGGGAAAGCGCGACGAGCAGCCGATGCCGCTGACGAAGACGGTGTTCTCCCGCTTCACGCCCAGCTCGGGCATCAGCGACTGGACGGCGGCCAGGATGCCGTAGTCGCCGCAGCCCGGGCACCACCGCACCTCCTGGTCGCTGCTCCAGTCCTTGCGGGTGGTGCTGGTCGGGGGCTCGATGGCGGTCATCTGAGCGCCTCCACGATGGCGTCCTCGATCTCGGCGGCCCGGAAGGGTTGGCCGGCCACCTTGGTGAGCGCCCTGGCGTCGACCAGGTACTCGGCCCGGACCATGCGGCTGAGGTGGCCCAGGTTCATCTCGGGAACGATCACCTTGGGGTAGCGGCGCAGCACGGCACCGAGGTCGGGCGGGAACGGGTTGAGGTGGGTGAGGTGGGCCTGGGCCACGGCCAGGCCCCGGGCCCGCACCCGCTGGACGGCGGCGGCGATCGAGCCGTAGGTCGAGCCCCAGCCGAGGACCAGGACGTCGGCCCCGTCCTGGTGGTCGACCTCGGTGAGCGGGATGTCCTTGGCGATGCCGGCCACCTTGGCGGCCCGCAGGCGGGTCATCCTGTCGTGGTTCGCCGGGTCGTAGCTGATGTTCCCGGTGCCGTCCTCCTTCTCGATGCCGCCGATGCGGTGCTCGAGGCCCGGCGTGCCCGGGATGGCCCACGGCCGGGCCAGGGTCTCGGGGTCGCGCAGGTAGGGCCAGAACTCCGAGCCGTGGTTGGGGCCCTCGGCGAAGTCGACGCCGATGTCGGGCAGGGTGCCGACGTCGGGCAGGAGCCAGGGCTCGGTGCCGTTGGCCAGGTACCCGTCGCTCAGGAGGAAGACGGGCGTGCGGTACTTGAGGGCGATGCGGACGGCCTCGATGACCATGACGAAGCAGTGGCTGGGGGTGCGGGGGGCGACGATCGGGATGGGCGCCTCGCCGTGGCGGCCGTACATGGCTGACAGCAGGTCGGACTGCTCGGTCTTGGTGGGCAGCCCGGTGGAGGGGCCACCCCGCTGGATGTCGACGACGAGCAGGGGCAGCTCGAGGCTGACGGCGAGGCCGAGCGCCTCGGACTTGAGGTCGATGCCCGGCCCGCTGGTGGTGGTGACGCCGAGGTGGCCGGAGAAGGCGGCGCCGATGGCCGCGCACACGCCGGCGATCTCGTCCTCGGCCTGCATGGTGCGGACCCCGAAGTGCTTGGACTTGCTGAGCTCGTGGAGGATGTCGGTGGCCGGGGTGATCGGGTAGGCGCCCAGGAAGATCGGCAGCCCGGATTGCTGGCCGGCGGCGATCAGACCCCAGGCCAGGGCGGTGTTGCCGCTGATGTTGGTGTACTCGCCCGGCACCAGGTCGGCGGCCCGCACCTCGTAGCCGCTCTCGAAGATCTCGGCCGTCTCGCCGAAGTTCCATCCCGCCCGGAAGGCCAGGCGGTTGGCCTCGAGGACCGTCTCCCGGCTGGCGAAGCGGGTCTGGATCCAGTCCAGGATCGTCTCCGGGGGCCGGTCGTACAGCCACGAGATCACGCCCAGGGCGAAGAAGTTCTTGGAGCGCTCGGCATCGCGGGGCTTGGCCCCGGTGGGCTCGGCGGCCTTGACCGTCAGGCTGGTCATCGGGATCTCGTACACGGTCCAGCCGTCGAGGCTGCCGTCGTGGCGGGGGTCGGCGGCGTAGCCGGCCTTGGCCAGGTCGCGCTCGCCGAAGGCGTCGCTGTTCAGGATCACCGTGCCGGCCCGGCGCAGGTCGGCCAGGTTGGATCGCAGGGCGGCCGGGTTCATGGCCACCAGCACGTCCGGGGCGTCGCCGGGGGTCAGCACCCGGTGGTCGGAGATGTTGACCTGGAAGGCGCTGACGCCGGCCAGCGTGCCGGCGGGGGCCCGGATCTCGGCCGGGAAGTCGGGCAGGGTGGCCAGCTCGTTGCCGAACACCGCGCTCGACTGGGTGAACCGGTCGCCGGTCAGCTGCATGCCGTCGCCGGAGTCGCCGGCGAAGCGGATCACGACGCTGTCGAGGGCCCGGCGGGCGGGCTCTCCTTGGATCAGCGCGGCCTCGGTGTCGGTCATGTTGCCCCCGTCTGACGAGTCGGGTCGAGCGTAGGCCCCCACCCGCCCAACCGAGCCCGGTGGCGCCCGGACCTCAGGGAGGACCGGGCGACGCCGGCGGCGGGGGCGGGGAGACCAGGTCGCGCAGGGCCGGCTGGGCGGCGTCCTTGGCCGACAGCTGCGCCGGGTCGGTGGGGTCGACGGCCAGGGGCCACGGGATGGCCAGGTCCGGGTCGAGCGGGTGGACGCAGCCGCCGGCCATGCCCGGCTGCCACTCCTGGTCGAAGCAGTAGAGGTACTCGCACGCCGTCACCGCCTGGAGCCCGTTCCCGACCCCGGGCGGGACCAGCACCTGCACGCCGAGGACGAGTGAGGCCGTGACGACCTGGGCGAAGCCCGGCCCGGGCCGGAGGTCGACCCACACGCCGAACGCCTCGCCGCCGGCCACGCCCACGAGCTTGTGCATCGCCTCGGCGTGGATGCCGCGGACGGCGCCCGCCCGGGTGAAGGTGAGGTTGACCTGGCGGACGTCGAGGGGCGGCAGGCCCAGCTCGACCAGGGCGCTGGGCCGCAGGATCTCGCGCACGGCGCCGCGCTCGTCGTCGGCCACCTTGGTGCGGAGGAGGTGGAGGCCGGGTATGGCCGTGGCCGAGGCCGTGGCCGGTAAGATCGTCACGCCGTCAGACCGCGAACCTGCCGTAGCCGCCCCGGAAGAACAGCAGCGGCGTGGACTCGCGGGTGACGGCCAGGTCGACCACCCGGCCGACGACGATGTCGTGGTCGCCCCCGTCGTGGACGGCCTCGATCTCGCAGTCGACGTAGGCCAGGCTGCCGTCGAGGACCGGCGCGCCGCTCGGACCGGCCCTCCAGCCGACGCCAGCGAACTTGTCGGCGCCCCGAAGGGCGAAGCGCCGTCCCAGCGCCTCCTGATCCTCGGCCAGCACGTTGGCGCAGAAGTGGCGGGCGGCCCGGATGTGGGGCCACGAGTTGGAGGCCTTGGCCGGCACGAACAGGACGAGCGGCGGGTCGAGCGAGACCGAGGCGAACGACTGGCAGGTGAGCCCGACGGGCGCCCCGCCGTCGACGGCCGTGACGATGGTGATCCCCGAGCAGAAGTGGCCCAGCACCGTCCGAAAGGTCGCGGCGTCGAAGGCGGGCACCGGACGGAACCTAGCCGGCGCCCCGCGGCGGGGTGCCGCCGTCACCCGTCGGGTTTCGCCGACGTGTCAACCTCAGGGGCATCGTCGGCGTCGGTTCTCCGTGGTGGCTGTCGTGGCGTCCGTGGTGAGCCCGTGGGACGACGTCGAGGCCCTCTACCGCACCCAGCGGGACGACCTGGTGCGCCTCGCCGGGCTGCTGCTGGACGAGCCGGGGGCCTGCGAGGAGGTGGTGCAGGACGCCTTCATCGCCCTCCATCTCCACCGGGGGACCGTCGCCACCGACAAGGTGCCGGCCTACCTGCGCAGCGCCGTGCTCAACGCCGCCCGGTCCCGCCTGCGCCGGCGCCGGGTGGCCGAGCGCTTCGGGCGGATCCTGCCGGGCTCGGCCCCCGGCCCCGAGGACGAGGCGATCCTCGGGGACCGCCGGGCCGCCGTCCTGGCCGCCGTCCGCCGCCTGCCCCGCCGGCAGATGGAGGTCGTGGTCCTCCGCTACTGGCTCGACCTCACGGAGGCCGACATCGCCGCTAGCCTCGGCATCAGCGCCGGAAGCGTCAAGGTGCACGCCTCCCGAGCCCTCGCCGCCGTCACCCGCAGCCTGGGGGAGGACCAGTGAGCAATCCCGAGTGGGACCTGCGCGAGGCCCTGCGAGCCCGAGCCGCCGCCGTGCCGGTGGGGCGGGCCGACGAGGGGGGCCTCGGCCGCCGCCTGGCCGCCGCCCAGCGTCGGCGCCGGGCCAGGGCGGGCGGCGTCGCCCTGGCCCTCCTCGTGGTCGTCGGCGCCGTCTCGGTGCTGGCCAGGGCGGACGGGTTGGGGCCGAACGTCGTGGCCGGGCCCGACCCGTCATCGACCACCACCGCGCCCGAGCCGTCGACCACCACCACGGGGGCGACCATCCCGGTCGACACCACCCCGACGGTGACGCCGGAGACCACCGGCCCCCCGCCGGGGCCGGGGCCGGGGCCGGGGCCGAGCGCCACCTCCGGGCCGGCGCCGACCGCCGCCCCGAGGGTGACGTCCACCACGGCGGCGCTGCCCGCGGTGCCGGATGACGCCGTCTGGCCGCCGCCCGGGTCGAAGACCACGTTCGCCACCGCCGACAAGGCCGCCGACGACTTCGCCCGCCGCTTCCTCGGAATGGCCACGCCCCAGCTGACCCCCGGACGGGTCAGCGCCAGCGGCGACGAGGCCACAGTGGACCTTCGGCCCTTCCCGAGCGGCGGCCCGGTCACGACGGTCCACCTGCGGCGCGTCAACGTCCGGGGCTGGGTGGTGGTGGGCTGCAGCGCGGCCGACATCTTCGTCGACCAGCCGTCGCCGGGCGCGACCGTGGCGTCGCCGCTCACCGTGCGGGGCCGGGCCCGGGCGTTCGAGGGGACGGTCAACGTCGATGTGCGCCGGGACGGGGCCACCACCCCGATCGGCAGCTCGTTCGGCACCGGCGGCGGCACCGAGGTGCTGCCGTACCAGGCCACCGTCTCCTTCGCCCGGCCGTCGGTTCCCCGGGGGGCGCTCGTGGTCAGCGAGGCCCGGGCCGACGACGGCACCAAGGGACCCGCCGCCGCCACCGTCATCCGCATCCGCTTCTGACGCTCGACGGGCGCGACCCGCCGGTCGCCGTCGCGGCGGCCGGGCCGGCCTCGCCCTGGTGCGGGTGGGCCAGGCCGGCCGCGTGGGGCCCCTTTGGCGGGGTGCCGGCGTCCGGCGCCGGGTCGAGGCCGAGCCGCTCCAGGGGACCGAAGGTTTGCAGCCCTGGTCGTCCGCCCTGCTGGGCCATCGGCGGCCTCCTCCGACCGACACGAGCCCTACGGGTCGCCGGCGGGCCGGGTGCGGACGAGGGCGGCGGCGACGGCCAGCGCGGTGACCGGCGCCACCCACCGCGAGACGGCCTGGAGGGCCGCGGCCACCGCTCCGCCGTCGCCCGGCTGCCAGGTGTAGCCCAGGAGGAGGACGGCCGAGGCGGCGACGGTGCCGAGGGCCAGCCGGCTGCGCCACACGAGGGCGGCGGGCAGCAGCACCCAGGCGTGGTACCAGGGGAGCACGTAGGCGCCGAGGAGGAGGTAGCCGATCAGGGCTGACGCAACCACCGCCTCGGGATGGCGGTCGGCGAGGTGGCGCCGGACGAGCACGGCGCCCAGGCCGATGCTGGCCGCCACGGCCACGAACCCGACGAGCCGGTCGGGAGCGACGGCGAAGGCTCCGTTCCACACCGAGCTGCGGGAGTGCTGCTGCCCTGCCTCGGCCAGCGCCTTGGCCACCGCGAAGGGGCCGAAGGCCAGGTGGGCCAGGGCGAGGAGGCCGGTGGCCGTGGCGGCGACGGTGACGCCCGCCCGCCGGCCGTGGCGCTGCCAGGCCCAGGCCGCCAGGGCGGGGACGGCGAGCACGGCCGCCACCTTGACCCCGGCCCCGAGGGCGAGGAGCACGCCGGCTGCCGCCCACCACCGGCGCCGGGCGGCCAGGACGGCTCCGAGCACGGCGGCGCCGACCAGCGCGTCATTGTGGCCGCCGTTCACCACGCTGGCCAGCAGCACCGGGTTCAGGGCGACAAAGGCGGTGGCCGCGGCGTCGCCGGTGAGCCGGGCGACCATGGCCGCCCCGGCCAGCAGGGCCAGGCCGGCGGAGGCCTGGAACAGGACCCGGATGAGGGTCCGGTGCTCACCGCCCGCACCGGTGATCGCCGCCGACAGGACGGTGAAGGCGGGGCCGTAGACCGACGGCGTCTGCCGCCAGCGGGTCGAGACGTCGGGGTACCAGGGGTCCTCGGGGTGGTCGTCGGGCACGGTGGTGTAGGGGTTCTCGCCGTACTCACTGACCATCCGGCCGTACAGGGCGTAGGAGGCCACGTCCTTCGATCCGGCCGGCGGCAGGACGACGCAGAGGGCGACGAGGGCGGCGCCGGCGACCAGCACCAGGCGCAGCGGCAGCCCCCGCCCGCCGTGGAAGTCGTGGAGGAGGCCGGCGAAGCCGGCCAGCGCCACGACCAGGCCGGCGACCACCAGCGCGGGCCGGGCGCCCGGGCCGGCGACCACCACCATGGCCACGCCGGCGGCGGTGGCGGCCAGGCCACCGAGGGCCCGCCCCGACACCGCCGGCCGAGTTCCGAGCACCGCCACCCCCCCAGCCTGCCTCGGCCAGCGCCGTCCCCCCGATCACGAGCCACCCGGCCGCCGCCGCAGCCCCACCGTCCCGCGGCGGCCGGCACGGGGCTGTGGTGGATTGCGAGAGCCGCCTTCACGGGAGGCGAAGCAGACCGGTGCCCTCCTCCCAGGCGGCCAGGCCGTCGGCCACCAGCGACGCCACCACCCCAGCCGTCCGCCCGTCGTGCTCAGACCAGCCGCAGATGCCGGCCACCTCACCGGCGGCCACCGGGCCGACCAGCAGCGAGGCGACCAGGCGGCCCCGGGCCTGGCGGTCCGACCCGGCGAACGGCGGCTGGCGGCCGCCCGTGCCGGCCGAGCCCTCGGCCGGGTCAGGCCCGCCGCCGGCCCGCCACCGGCACCACCGGGCTGCCGGGCAGCGGTCGCAGGCCGGCGCCGCCTTGCGGCACACGGTCGCCCCGAGGTCGAGCACCGCCTGGTTCCAGGCCCACCCGGCCCCGGGCGGCACGCTGGCGTCGGCGAGCGCCTGGGCCTCGGGCCCGCTTAGGCGCCGGCCGGCCACCGCCCGGGCCAGCACACGGGCGGCGTTCACGTCGAGCACGCCGACGTCCTGCTCGAAGGCGAAGGCCAGCACGGCGCGGGCGGTGTAGGGCCCGACCCCGGGAAGGGCCTGCAGCTCGGCGAGGGTGCCCGGGACGGCGCCGCCGTGCCGCTCGACGCACCTGAGCGCGCCTGCGCGCAGGGCCACGGCACGGCGGTTGTACCCGAGACCGGCCCACGCGGTGATCACCTCCCCCACCGGCGCCGCCGCGCAGGCGGCCGGGTGGGGAAGCGGGCGAGGAAAGCCTCGTAGCGCGGCGCCACCCGGGCCACCTGGGTCTGCTGCAGCATCGCCTCGCTCACCAGCACCGCCCAAGGGTCGCGGGTGCGCCGCCACGGCAGGTCACGGCGGGGCCGGGCCAGGAGCGCAGCCTGGAGCTGCTCTGGGGCCGGCGCCACCACCGGGGCTACGGGCACTTCCCGCCCGGCAGCCCGGCGCCGCTCATGGCCGAGGTCACGGCCCCGGCCCACAGGGCGTAGCCGGCGTCGTTGGGGTGGTAGCCGTCCGGCGAGAACAGGGTGCGGTCGCGCCGGAAGGCCGGTCCGGTGGATCCGGCGATGTCGACGTAGGTGGCCTTGGAGGCTCGGGCCAGCTGGCGGACCTGCCGGTCGAGGGACCGCCCCCTCCACCCGGCCACGGCCCGCAGCGGCTGGGCGAGCCGGGGCGGCGAGCCCAGGTCGGGCAGGCCGAGCAGGACGACGCAGGCCGTCTGCGGCACGCCGGCCAGCAGCTCCCGGTAGGCCGCCGAGAACGTTCCCGTGCGGGTGAGGTGGGTGGCGTCGTTGGCGCCGACGCTGACGAAGACGACCTGGGCGTCGAGCGGCAGGCGGGGCAGCTGCTGGGCCACCACGTCGGCCACGGTGTCGCCCCCCGAGGCCAGGACCCGCACGTCGACGGCTCGGCCGAGGCGGCGGGCCACCTGCCGGCCGACCACGCCCTCGGCCGCCGCCGTGCCCACGCCGGCCGCGGTCGAATCGCCCAGCCACACGATGCGCAGCGGCGGGGCCGAGCCCTCACAGCCCACGCAGGCGTCGATCCCGGCGGGCAGCGGCCGGGCCGGCTCGCCCCGGGTGGCGATCACGACCTCGAGCCCGAGCAGCCCCGGGCCGGCGAGGAGCAGCCCCGTCACGAGCCCAAAGGCGCGGAGGCCCCGGCGGCGGGTCATGCCCAGATGTCGGTCCCGTCGTAGGGGCGGCGCCGCACGGGCGCGCTCGCCCGCTTCCACACCAGGAGCTTGCGACGGAAGGAGCACACCTCCTCGGCGTCCTGGTTGATCCCCTTGGTCTCGACCGTGACGATCCCCCGGTCGCCCTTGGAGGTCTCCCGGGCCTCCAGCACCTTGGTCTCGGCGTAGATCGTGTCCCCGTGGAAGGTGGGCCTGGTGTGCCGCAGGGACTCGACCTCGAGGTTGGCCACGGCCGCCCCCGACACGTCGGGGACGCTCATCCCGAGGACGAGCGAGTACACCAGGTTGCCGACCACGACGTTGCGCCCCTGCGGCGCCGAGTGCTCGGCGTACCAGGCGTCGGTGTGCAGCGGGTGGTGGTTCATCGTGATCATGCAGAACAGGTGGTCGTCGTACTCGGTGACGGTCTTGCCCGGCCAGTGCCGGTAGACGTCGCCGGGCACGAAGTCCTCGAGGTGGCGGCCGAACGGCCGCTCGTGCACGGTCATGGGCGTTCCTCCCTGGTTGGCCGACGAGGGCAACGTAGGAGACCCCGGGGCCGTCCACCACCTCCGGGCCGTACGATCGGCCGGTCGCACGGGCGAGGAGGCGAGCGGATGGGCAGCCGGGGGTTCAGCAGGAGGCGCCTGCTGGGCGGTGCCGCCGGCGGGGCGGCCGCCGCCTGGTTCGGCGCCGACTGGCTGCTGCGGGCCGAGGCCGTCGCCAAGGCGGTGGCCCGGGTGGCCGTGCGCCCCGAGCTCACCACGCTGCGGTCCACCTTTGTGCCGACCGGCACGGGCGCCTACCGCCGGCTCGTCGAGGCACCCGGCTTCGGGATCCAGGTCCGCACCCTCGGGGCCGAGCCAACGTGGGTCGGGAGGCCAGGCGCGTGGCGCTGGCCTGCGTGGTGCACCTCACCGACATCCACGTGATCGACGCCCAGAGCCCCGCCCGGGTCGAGTTCCTCGACCGCTACGGGGACGAGCCTTCAACCGCCCTCCCTCTCCAGTCGGCCTACCGGCCCCAGGAGACGCTCACTTGCCACGTGGCCGAGGCCATGGTGCAGCGGGTCAACGCCATCGGGGGCGGCCCGGTCACCGGGCGGGCCTACGACTGCGCCGTCTCCACCGGCGACAACATCGACAACGCCCAGGTGAACGAGCTGGCGTGGTACCTGCGGCTGCTCGACGGCGGACCGGTCACCCCCGACAGCGGCGGGCCCGGGTACCAGGGCGTCATGGACCAGGACGTGCTGTCGTACGACGTCCACTACTGACACCCCGACGACCCCCGCCCGGCCGGTGACCTGTACAAGGCGCAGCACGGCTACCCGAGCGCCCCCGGCCTGCTGGCGGCGTCGGTGGCCCCCTTCACGGCCACCGGCCTGTCGATCCCCTGGTACGCCACCTACGGCAACCACGACGGCCTCCTCCAGGGCAACGCCCCCGCCAACGCCGTCCTCGCCACCCTGGCCACCGGCGGACTGAAGGTGGTCACCCTCCCGGCCGGCCTGTCCCCCGGCGACCTGGTCAACGGGCTGGCCAGCTCGAGCCCGCTGGTGCTCGCGGCCCTGGCCGCCGCCCCGGCCCGCCTGGTGGCTCCCGACCCGGCCCGCCGCCCGGCGTCGGTGGCCGACTGGGTCGACGCCCACCTGGCCTCGCCGCCGGTGCCCGGGCCTGCCGGCCACGGGCTCACCGAGGCCCACCGGGAGCCCCTCCCTCTTCTCGTTCCCCATCGCCCCCGGCGTGCTGGGCATCAGCCTCGACACCTGCGCCCGGGGCGGCTACTCCGACGGCAACCTCTTCGAGGACCAGGTGGCCGCGGCCACCGCCATCCTGAAGCAGGCCAGCAGGGCCCACGGCGGCACCGACCAGCTGGTCGTGCTGTTCAGCCACCACAACCTCGCCACCCTCGACAACCCGGTCCCCGACCCGGCCCAGCCATTGGTGCCGCGGGTGACCGCCGCCGCCTTCGAGGCTGCACGAGTTCCCGAACGTCGTGCTGTGGGTGAACGGCCACAGCCACGAGAACCGGGTCACCCCCCACCCCCGCCCGGGGGGCGGCGGGTTCTGGGAGGTCCTCACCGCCGCCCACGTCGACTGGCCCCAGCAGGCCCGCATCGTCGAGCTGGCCGACAACCGCGACGGCACCTTGTCGATCTTCGGGACGCTGATCGAGCACGCCGGGCCGGCTCGGCCGGCGGGCGTCGGCCCCGGCCGGGTCCTCGACCTGGCCGCCTGGAGCCGGGAGCTGTCGTTCAACGACCTCCAGGCCGACCTCGGCGCCCTGGGCGGGCCGGGCGACAGGAACGTCGAGCTCGTGCTCCCCGCCCCCTTCGACCTGGGCTCGGGCCTGGTCGAGACCACGGCCGGGGGGGCGGCCCTGTCCGCCGCCCCACCCCCCGTGGGCGCGCTGGCGAGGACGGGTCGCCCCACGACCGCCGCCCTCGCCGCCGCGGCCGTGGCCGCCACAGCCGCGGTGACAGCCCGTCGCCTCGCCGCCGCATCGGCCGAGCCCGGCCGGGCCGACGGGGCTCAGATGCCGGCTGGCTGACCGGCCCGGGGCGGGCCCTATGGTCGGGCGCCGTGGAGATCGAGCTCCGGGACGACGTCTATCGCCGACCCCTCTCCACCGCCCTCGACCGGCTCGGCCTGGCCGAGGGGTGGACCTGCGTCGACGTGGGCGCCGGGGGTGGCGACGTGAGCGTGGCGCTGGCCCAGATGGTGGGCCGGAACGGCCGGGTGTACGCGGTGGACGTCGACCCCCGCCGGCGGGACGAGATCGCCGCCCTGGCTGCCGCCCATGCCCAGGTGCTGGCCCTCTCCCAGGCCGGCGAGGAGCTGATCCTGCCCGAGCGGGTCGACCTGGCCTTCTGCCGGTTCCTGCTGATGCACGTGGCCGAGCCGCTCCGGGTGCTGCGCCGCATGGCGGGCGTCGTCAGGCCGGGCGGTTGGGTCGTGGCCCAGGAGCCCATCACGACGGCCGGGCGCATCGGGGGCCGCCCGCTGTCGATGGAGGGAGCCCGTGACCAGGACCTCGGGGCCGTCCTGCCCGCCCTGGTGGGCGCCGCCGGCCTGGAGCTGGTCGACGCCTGGGCCGAGGCGCCGGCCGGCGCCGGCCCGGGACCGGTGGCGGGCTACCTCGAGGCCATGACCGGCGTCGACCCCGGCGACGAGCCGGTGGTCCTCCCCCCGCTGGTCACCGTCGTGGCCCGCCGCCCTCCCGATCCCGCCGAGCGTGCCCGCATCCGGTCGTCCGGCGGAGCCGGAGCGGGCACTCCTGACGGGGTTACCGAGCGGTAACCTCCGGTTCCCATGCAGGCCGACCTCATCGCCGCCACCGCTGCCGTCGACCAGGCCACGGCCCTCGTCACCGGCGCCGCCGACCACCTGGCCGGCGCCGGCGGCGTCGACGCCAACCAGTGGGCCGCCTACGACCTGGCCCACGCAGCCGCCGCCGTCGAGTGCGCCCGGACGGTCATCGACTACGGCGGCGGGGGGCCGGTCGAGGCGGGCATCGCCTGCGCCTTCGTCGCCGACGCGCTCCACGACGTGGCCACCCGGCTGCTGGGCCGCGAGGCCGACTGGGGCGCCCAGCCGGGGGCGCTGGACGGCGCCATGGGGTTCGTCCGCACCTACCGCAGCGCCGCCTCCCTGACCGCACTGGCCGACCAGCTGGGCCACGGCGGGCCAGCCGGCGCCGTGGGAGGCCCCCGCCACCTCGACGACGACCTCGAGATGGTGCAGGACCTGTTCCGCCGCTTCGCCGACGAGAAGCTGAAGCCGGTGGCCGAGCACATCCACCGCCACAACGGCGACATCCCCGAGGACCTCCTCTCCGGCCTGGCCGAGCTCGGCGCCTTCGGGCTGTCGATCCCCGAGCAGTACGGCGGCTTCTCCACCGGGGGGGACAACGAGTACCTGGCCATGGTCGTGGCCACCGAGGAGCTCAGCCGGGGCAGCCTCGCCGCCGGTGGGTCGCTGATCACCCGGCCCGAGATCCTCACCCGGGCCCTGGTGAGGGGCGGCACCGAGGAGCAGAAGGCGAGGTGGCTGCCGAAGCTGGCCACGGCCGAGGTCGTGAACGCGGTGGCCGTCACCGAGCCCGACCACGGCTCGGACGTGGCCGGCCTGAAGTGCACGGCCCGACCGGTGGAGGGCGGCTGGGTCCTGGACGGGGTGAAGACGTGGTGCACGTTCGCGGCCCGGGCCGACGTGCTGATGGTGCTGGCCCGCACCGACCCCGACCGGTCCAAGGCCCACCGGGGCCTGACGCTGTTCGTCGTGCCGAAGGACCGGGGCGACTCGCACGGCTTCGTGCTCGCCCAGCCCGGCGGCGGCCGGATGGAGGGGCGGCCGATCGACACCATCGGCTACCGGGGCATGCACTCCTACGAGGTGGCCTTCGACTCGTGGTTCGTCGCCGCCGAGGGCCAGATCGGCGGCGAGGCCGGCCTGGGCCGCGGCTTCTACCTCCAGATGGAGGGCTTCGAGAACGGCCGCCTGCAGACGGCGGCCCGTGCCGTCGGGGTGATGCAGGCGGCCTACGAGGCCGCCGTCGCCTACGCCCGGAACCGTGTCGCCTTCGGCTCGCCCATCGCCGAGTTCCAGCTGACCCGGGTGAAGCTGGCCCGGATGGCCGTCGTCATCCAGGCCAGCCGCCAGCTCTCCTACGCCGTCGCCCGCCTGATGGCAAAGGGCGAGGGAGCGACCCAGGCGTCGATGCTGAAGGCCTACGTCTGCCGGGCCGCCGAGTGGGTCACCCGCGAGGCCATGCAGATCCACGGGGGCATGGGCTACGCCGAGGAGTACGACGTCAGCCGCTACTTCGTCGACGCCCGCGTGCTCTCGATCTTCGAGGGCGCCGACGAGACCCTGGCCCTCAAGGTCGTGGCCCGTCACCTCCTGGCCTCCAGCGGGCGGGCCGCCGGCTGAGGGACGCTCCCGGGCCCGAGGCCCGTCAGCGCACGGTGAAGCCGTCCTCGCCCGTCGGCTCCTCCGCCTGCACGTCGACCGCCTCCACCGACGCACCCCGGGGGCCCGACCGCATCCAGGCGATCACGGCGTCGACGGCTTCCGGCTCGCCTTCGAGGGCGGCCTCGACGGCGCCGTCGGCCCGGTTGCGCACCCACCCCACGACACCGTTCGCCCGCGCCTGCCGGCGACACGCGTCGCGGAAGAAGACGCCCTGGACGCGCCCTGTGACCGTGACCCGTCGGCGGACCATGCTCCCAGCATGCCTGCGCACCGGGTCGAGCTGGCGCCGGCCGTCATCCACCCGCGAGGCCGGCTTCGAACGTGATGGAACCCCATCGACCAAGGAGCGGCACCACCGTGAAGAGGAACCTCAAGCTGGCGGCCGGCATCAGCGCGGCCTTCGCCGCCGGCGCCCTGTTCGGCCCCCTGAACGGCGCCAGCGCCGGCCACACCAACTCGGTCCTGGAGGCCGACCTGCGGGGCCGGAACGAGGTGGCGACCGATGCCACCAGCAGCCGCAACGTGGGAGACCCCGACGGGAGGGGCGAGGCCTACGTCTTCGGTGTGGACGGCGACCCGACCACGCTCTGCTACGTCCTCACCGTCGACAAGATCGCGCCGGCCACGGCGGCCCACATCCACGAGGGCGCCCCGGGGACGAACGGGCCGGTGGTGGCCAGCCTGGGGGCGCCGGGCGACGGCAACGCCGCCGACTGCCTGACCGAGGGCGAGGCCGGCAAGTTCCCGACCGGTGAGGCGGGGATCGTGCAGGACATCCTCGCCAACCCGGGCGACTACTACGTGAACGTCCACACCGCCGAGTTCCCGGGCGGGGCCATCCGGGGCCAGCTGCGGGCCGAGCGCTAGCTGTCCAGCGGCGGCTGCTGGCGCTGTCCCGGCGGCCAGCAGCCGCGGCGTCACGGGCCGTGCTCCGCCGTTCCCCAGGCGGACACCGCCTGAGGGTCGCCGATGGCCTCGACCTCAGCGCCGGCCCGGCCGAACAGGGCCAGGAGCAGCTCGCTGGCGCGCCCGTGGACCTCGACGACACCGGGCCCTCGGCGCACCCGGCGCCTCCGTCCGTCCTCGCTGACCAGGACGACGGTGGCGTCGACCCGCCGGGCCAGCAGGGGCCCGAACACCGGGAGCACCGACCAGACGCCGTCGTCGAGACGGCGCTGGTCGGGGCCGTCGGGTCGGGGCCCGAGGCCGTTGGCCCGGCGGACGTCCTCGTGGTGGACGAACCACTCGTGCAGGTCGACCCTCCAGCCACCGCGGAGGCGTCCGGGCCACAGGGCGGGCGGTCCCCGGCGGAGGCGGCGGACGACGTCCTCGAAGGCGACCCGGTCACGGATGCCCCGCTCCACCCGCGCGGTCCAGCGGTGGGCGGCAGGCAGGACCATGCCGGGGATGGCATCGGGCCGGGTGTCACGGGCGAGCAGGTGGGCGGCCAGGTCGGCGGCGCACCAGCCGTCGAGCACGGTGGCCCCCGCAGGGCCGAGCCGCTCGAACAGGTCGCACAGGGCGAGCCGCTCGGCCCGGGCGGCATCCACCCGCTCAGTCAAGCCCACCCCCGGCCACTCCCAGAACGCCGGCCCAACAGAAGGCCGGCGCGACCGGACGGAGCGTAGGTTGGTCGGCATGCTCGACGTGAGTCGGACCGCAGCGGCGAACAGCGCCGACCGGCGAGTCGACGCGGCGGCGCTGGTGGCCACCGACCCCACCGGCACCCTTGCCGACTTCCAGGACTTCGTCGGGGGCTCGCGGCTCAGCTCCAACGTGTCGGCCGACAAGGTCGTCGAGTGGGATGCGGCCGGGAGGGGTCCTCGACGCCCGCAGCTGGTGCGTCGCCCGCGCCGGGGGTGATGTGGCCGCCGGGCTCGCCTACTTCGCCGCCCAGCAGGGCGCGTACCTGCCCCGCCGCGAGGGTTTCGAGGACCTCTGGGAGCACGGGCGGAGGTTCGTGTACGGCGCCGTCAACGCGGGCGGCATGGGGACCGAGGGCCGGTTCGGCCCCTTCTGCATCGTGATCGCCGACCCGGAGGCCCAGAGCCCCAAGGCTCTCGCCGTCTTCCCCGGCGACAGCGCCCAGCGCTACACCACCGCGGACGGAGGAGTCGACGCTGCGGCAGCCGAGGCGGAGGCGACGGCGTGGCGCGAACGGGCCGCCCTGGCCGTCGTCCACCACTCATCGGAAGCGACCGGAGCCGACCCTGGCCGGTGGGGCGAGGTGGTGTGCCGGCGCGACCACTACCTCGAGGTCGTGGTGGCCGGCCACCTGCCGGTCTCCATCGTGGACGAGGTCCGCCTGCGCGGCACCCTGGTGGACCGCCTCGACGAGCTGGAGTCACGGCGGTTCCTGGGTGAGGCCCTCGCAGCCGACGAGGACAACGAGGTCCGGGCCTACCGGGCGCTGCAACGGTGGCGGCAGGCCTCCGGCACCACGATCGCCGCGGTGGCCTGATGCCGACGCTGGTGGCCATGGCCCGATCGGGCGAGACCTTCATCACCCGCCGAGAGCGCTACGGGCTGTGGCTGCACCTGCCTCCGGGGGCCGGCGGGGCGGGGCCGATCGACGAGGCTGCGGCCCAGCGGGCCGTCGCCGACCACGGCTTCGCCAGGATCGACCGAGACTTCGCCACGTGGGCCGAGCTCGACCGCTTCCGCCTGCAGGAGGCGGCCCGGTTCGGGCCGCCCGTGGAGGTCGATCCCGCCGACCTCGACAGCGAGGATGTGCTGCGGATGCTCGGGGTCGCCCGCCGGTGGGCAGCCGAGGGAGACGTCGGCCGCAGCCGCCGGCTGCTGCACCGGCTGCTGCGGGTGCCGGCCGTCGCCGCCACCCCCGGGCTCCACGACGAGCTGGTGGCCGCGCTCGAGGGGCTGGACGAGGCCGGTGCGGTCCTCAGCCTCCGGTCACCGCCCACCGACCCGCTGAAGGTCGAGGCCAGGCGCCGCTTCACCGGCGTGGTCGCCGCCGCCTGACGTGCGGACCGTCACCTTCTACTCCTACAAGGGCGGGACGGGCCGCACGCTCCTCCTGGCCAACGTGGCCACCCTGGCGGCCCGCCTCGGGCAGAAGGTGGTCGCCCTCGACTTCGACCTCGAAGCGCCGGGGCTCCCCTACAAGCTGCTCCCCGACGGCCAGCCCCTGGCCGACGGCCTCGTCGGCTGGCTGCGGGACACCTTCGCCGCCGGTGGACCGCCCGACAGCCTGGGCGCCTACCTGATCGACGTGCCCACCTTTGAGCCCCTGACCGACGGGGGCTGGCTCAAGCTCATCCCCGCC
>Ga0183260_10001861_pt1 | contig 17580 bp, 15 predicted proteins | sample AntDrymUQ4972206_2_FD_129768 | JGI IMG/M metagenome (GOLD analysis project Ga0183260, IMG submission 129768) | Polar desert sand microbial communities from Dry Valleys, Antarctica - metaG UQ497 (22.06) (version 2) (version 2) | ecosystem: Environmental > Terrestrial > Soil > Desert | place...
AGCCTTCTTCGCCGGTGCAGCCTTCTTCGCCGGTGCAGCCTTCTTCGCCGGTGCAGCTTTCTTCGCCGGCGTTACCTTCGCCGGGGCCGGCCTCTTTGCCACGGTCGGCTTCGGAGCCGGCACAGCCTTCTTCGCCGGTGCGGCCTTCTTCGGAGCCGGCTTCGCCGCCTTCGTCACTGTCGGGCCCTTCGCAGGTGCGGTCGTGGCGGCCGGTCGGTCCGGCGCGGAGGACGTCGCGCGGGGTGGCGCGACGGGTGCAGCAGGCGCCAGTGGCTCGGCGCGCGACGGCGGCGCGGCGGGCGCGGGATGGCCGCGCCCGCGCAGGCGGCTCGCGAACGTGCGCAGACCACCTCTCGACCCCCGGTCAGTCGCCATGTCTCCCTCGGCAGCGATCAGCCCGCACCACGGTTATCCACAGAATATCCACAGCCCGCGGCACAGAATGATGGAGGATAAGCCCCGCACCGAGCGCGATCAACGCGGCTCGCCGCGCTCCCGACCGACGGTCGTGTTCATCGCGACACGCCGTGCGCGGCGTTGTTAGGCTGGACCAGCGTCGACGGGGACGGTTGGTGCGCGTAAAGCGTGCCGACCCATCACCCCTGAGCAGCGGGAGGAAAGGCCTCCGGGCCGAGTAGAACCCGCCGGGTCCGCCCGACATCGCGGAAACGAGTGGTCCCGGGCGGTGCCCGGGGCAAGGAGGGTGGTACCGCCGGGTGCGCGCACCCGGTCCCTCCGGGCCGACGTACCGCGACCCGGAAGGCAGCGCCACCGATGAGCCACCCCGGCTTCTCCCCCGTCCCCGCCCAGCTCGATCTGCCGGCGATGGAGCTGCGCATCCTCGACCGGTGGGCGGAGACCGACGTGTTCGGCCGGTCGCTGGCCCAGACCAAGGACGGTCCGGTCTGGGCGTTCTACGACGGGCCGCCGACGGCCAACGGCAAGCCGGGCGCTCACCACGTCGAGCCGCGGGTCTTCAAGGACCTGTTCCCGCGGTTCAAGACCATGAAGGGCCACCACGTTCCCCGCCGCGGCGGGTGGGACTGCCACGGGCTGCCGGTCGAGCTCGCCGTCGAGAAGGAGCTCGGCTTCTCGGGCAAGGGCGACATCGAGGCGTACGGCGTCGAGGAGTTCAACGCCAGGTGCCGCGAGTCGGTGCTGCGGCACGTCGCCGAGCACGAGGAGCTCAGCCGGCGGATGGGCTACTGGGTGGACCAGGTCGGCGCCTACCGGACGATGGACCCGGACTACATCGAGAGCGTCTGGTGGTCGCTGCAGGTCATCTTCGACAAGGGGCTGCTGGTCGAGGACCACCGCGTCGCGCCGTACTGCCCGCGGTGCGGGACCGCGCTGTCCGACCACGAGGTGGCCCAGGGCTACGCAACGGTGACCGACCCGTCGGTGTACGTCCGGCTCCCGGTCACGTCCGGTCCCCTCGCCGATCGTGGCGCGCACCTGCTGGTCTGGACCACGACGCCGTGGACGCTGGTGTCCAACGTCGCGGTCGCCGTGCACCCCGACGTGTCGTACGTGCTGGCCCGCGCGGCCGGCGGCGAGCTGCTCGTCGTAGCCGAGGCGCTGGTCGAGTCCGCGCTCGGCGAGGGCGCCGAGGTGCTCGAGCGGATGACCGGCCGCGACCTGGAGCGCACGACGTACCAGCGCCCGTTCGAGCTGGTCGAGATTCCCGGCGAGGCCAACTACGTCGCGCTCGCCGACTACGTCACCACGGAGGACGGCACCGGGCTGGTGCACACCGCACCGGCGTTCGGCGCCGAGGACCTGGCGGTCGGCCGCGCGTACGGGCTGCCAGTGGTGAACCCGATCACGCCAAAGGGCGAGTTCGCGGCGGACGTGGCGATGGTGGGCGGCCGCTTCTTCAAGGACGCCGACGAGACGCTGACCGAGGACCTGCGCACCCGCGGCCTGCTCTGGCGCGCCGAGTCATACGAGCACAGCTACGCGCACTGCTGGCGCTGCGACACCGCACTCATCAACTACGCGATGCCGTCCTGGTACATCCGCACGACCGCGGTGAAGGACCGGCTGCTCGAGGAGAACGCGCGCACGGACTGGCACCCTCCTTCGATCCGGGAGGGTCGCTACGGCGACTGGCTGCACAACAACATCGACTGGTCGGTCTCCCGCAACCGCTACTGGGGCACGCCGCTGCCGATCTGGCGCTGCGCGGGCGAGGCTGGTCGGGAAGGCACAGGGCACCTCACGTGCATCGGGTCGCTGGCCGAGCTGTCGTCGTACGCCGGTCGCGACCTGAGCAACCTCGACCCGCACCGACCCTTCGTCGACGAGGTGACCTTCGACTGCCCGCAGTGCAGCTCGCTCGCGACGCGGGTGCCGGAGGTGATCGACTGCTGGTACGACGCGGGTTCCATGCCGTTCGCGCAGTGGGGAGCGCCACACCGAAATCTCGAGTCGCAGCAGCGCGAGTACCCCGCGAAGTTCATCGCCGAGGCCATCGACCAGACCCGCGGGTGGTTCTACACGCTGATGGCGATCGGCACGCTCGTGTTCGACCGGTCGTCGTACGAGACGGTGCTCTGCCTCGGCCACATCGTCGACGCCGACGGCCGCAAGATGAGCAAGCACCTCGGCAACATCCTCGACCCGTTCGAGCTGTTCGCGACCCACGGCGCGGACCCCGTGCGCTGGCTGCTGCTCTGCGTCGGCAACCCGTGGTCCAACCGGAGGGTCCACGGCGGCGCGATCGACGAGGTCGTCCGCAAGGTGCTGCTGACCTACTGGAACACCGTCAGCTTCTTCACCCTGTACGCCTCGGTGGACGGTTGGACTCCGGGGACCGGACCCGCACCGACCACCCAGCCGCCGCCGATCGACCGCTGGCTCATCAGCGAGCTGCACCGCACCGTGCTCGAGGTCGACGCCGCGCTCGAGGACTTCGACCCGACCCGCGCCGGCCGGCGGCTCACCGAGTTCGTCGACGACCTGTCCAACTGGTACGTCCGACGCTGTCGGCGGCGGTTCTGGAAGGGCGCCGAGACCGACGACGGCCGGCACGCCTTCGGCACGCTTTACGAGACGCTGCTGGTCCTGACCAAGCTGCTCGCGCCGTTCGTGCCGTTCATCACCGAGGAGGTGTGGAGCGCGCTCGGTCAGCCGCAGGCCGACTCGGTGCACCTCACCCCGTGGCCGGTCGTCGACGGTGCGCTCGTCGACCCCACCCTCGGCGAGCAGATGGCCCTGGTCCGCCGGCTGGTCGAGCTCGGCCGGGCGACCCGCGCCGAGAGCGGTGTGAAGACCCGACAGCCCCTGGGCCGCGCGCTCGTCGCCGCACCCGGCTGGACGTCGCTGCCCGAGGAGCTGCGCCGGCAGGTGGCCGAGGAGCTCAACGTCGAGCGGCTCGACGACCTGGGCTCGGCCGGCGACCTCGTCGACTACGTCGTCAAACCGAGCTTCCGCGCCCTCGGCGCCCGCTTCGGGAAGGACACCCCGAAGGTCGCCGCGGCGGTGGCCGCGGCCGATCCGGCCGCGCTCGCCGCGCAAGTAGCCGACCGGACGGCAACCGTCGAGGTCGACGGAGTCGTCGTCGAGCTGCAGGACGGGGACGTCGTCGTCACGGAGGCGCCGCGCACCGGCTGGGCGGTCGCCAGCGACGCCGGCGGCGCGACCGTGGCGCTGGACCTGACGGTCACCCCCGGCCTGCGCCGGGCCGGGCTGGCCCGCGACGTCGTACGGGCGGTCCAGGAGTCGCGCAAGGCCGGCGGGCTCGACGTCACCGACCGGATCGAGCTGTGGTGGACCGCCGAGGGCGAGCTGGCCCAGGCGCTGGCCGAGCACGGGGCCCGGGTGGCCGAGGAGGTGCTCGCCGTCGAGCTGACGCACGGTCACCCGCCGGTCGACATGGCCGCGCACCGGGACGACGAGCTCGGCCTCACCTGGTGGCTCCGCCAGGCGGGCGCATGACTCTCCGTAACCGAATCACCCGTTCGGCGCAGCAAGATGAGCCCCTCCGGCGGCCGACAACTACTCCATCGCGAATGCGCGAGTGTCCTCACGAACACGGAGGCGGCCAGTGCCCCCCTCGGCTCATTCCCTCCCGTCCGGCTCGCCGGACCGGCCGGCCCGGCCGGCCCTGACCCTCGTGCCCAATGCGGTGGCGGCGCCGGCCCTGGCCAGCCAGGTCCGTCCCGCGCTCGTGCTGCCCGAGCGGGAGACGCGGGCGCTGCTGGACGCGGCGGCGCACGCCGACGTCGCCAACGGCGGGCGCTTCGCCGCCGGCCCGGCCGGGATCCAGGTGTGGAGCGGCCCGTTCAACGGCCCGAACGGCGGGCACGGCGACGCCGTGCACCTCGGGTCGGTCGACTGGAGCTACGACACTCCGGTGCGCCACTACGTCACGATCTACCGGGCGATGGTCACGGCGGCGGGGGTCGACGTCGGCGACACCACGCACACCGTCCTCGGTGCGGTGCTGGGCCTCGTGGGCCTGTCCGCCGAGGGGACCCGCCTCGCGATGGCCGTGCCACCGCGCCGCGACCCGTTCCGCTCCAACCGCTGGGCGCAGAACGTCGACCCCAGCGTGGAGTTCTGAGAAGACCGTCTCGCTCACGGCAGAAGAGCCCCGGACCTCACGGTCCGGGGCTCTTCTGCGTACGGCGTGTGCTGTGCCGGGATGACGCGGTTGCTAGGGCTTGCAGACCCCGCAGGCGGCGTAGCCCTGGCGGCGCGCGGTCGCCTTGTTCACGGTCAATGTGCCGGCGACGTCGCGCACGAAGCGGCACTCGCCCGTGTGGAACTTGTCCCGGTCCGGGATGACGACGACGGTGCCGGGGGCCGGCTTGGCAGCGGCTCTGGTGGACTTCGCTGCCGGCTTGGCGGCGGCCCTCGCCGGTGCCTTGGCGGCGCGGGTCGCCGCGGCCCTCGCCGGTGCCTTGGCGGCGCGGGTCGCCGCGGCCCTCGCCGGCTTGGCGGCGGCCCTCGCCGGTGCCTTGGCCGGGGCCGACTTCGTGGCCTTCGCAGCCGGCTTGGCGGCAGCCCTCGCCGGTGCCTTGGCGGCGCGGGTCGCCGCGGCCTTCGCCGGCTTCCGCGACGCGGTCCGCGACGCGGTCCGCGCCGCGGTACGCCGCACCGGGGCCTCCTCGGCCGCGAGGTCCGCCTCGAGCGCGTCGTCCGCCTGGGCAGTCACGTTGGCATCACGCAGGCTCGACGGCGACGCGGCTGCGCGCACCTCGCTCGGCTTGCAGACGCCGCACTCGGTGTAGCCCTGCGCCGCCGCCTGGTCGACCTGGATCGTCTCGACGTCGGGACGACCGGCGAGGAAGCGGCAGTCGCTGGCGTGGAAGCGCGGACGTCCCGGCACGACGGAGACGACGTCGCCGTCCGCCGCCGAACCGGTGCCGGCAGCGGCCGAGCGCGACGAGGTGACGCTGACGGTGGTCACCCGCTCGTACGGCGAAGCGTCGCCGCTCGAAGCGGCGACAGCGACCGCCGGCTTGTCGTCGCGGCGCTGCAGCGCACCGAGGATCAGGAAGACCCCGGCCAGGATGCTCGAGCCGATCGAGACGTAGATGAGGTCGAGATCGTCGCGGGTCGTCAGCCCGGTCACGAGCAGGATGATGGACAGCACGACGAGCGCGCCACTGACGACGATCAAGTTGGCCACCTTTGTCACGGGTCACGGTCTGGCAGAACGCGGTGCATCTTACAGAGGTTCGGACGTACCCCGAGACTCAGGGCGCCAGACGGGGCGCATCGAGGTCGGCAGCGACAGTCGTACCATGCCGCGGGGTGCCCGCGGCGCCGGGCTCGACCGGCGCGAACGTGGGGACGGCCGGCGAGGGCGGGTCGGCGACCGGTCGCGCCGCCGGCTGCCGGGTCGCGGCGCCCGGCGGCAGGATCGGCGGGCGGGTGTCCAGGCCGCGGAGCTGGGTCTCGAAGAACGTCCGGAGCCGGGTCCGCACCTCGGCCTCGAAGGCCCGCAGCTCCTCGATGCGCTGTTCGAGCTCACGCCGCCGCGAGTCGAGGTCGTTCAGCGCGTCCCTCGCCTGCGACTGGGCCGCCGCGAGCACCTGGTCGGCCTGCGTGCGGGCATCGGTCAGCAGCCGATTCTCCTCCGCGCGCGCCGAGGCGACGGTCTCGTCCGCGGTGCGCTGGGCGAGGAGGAGGGTCCGGCGCAGCAGCTCCTCACCCTCCGCCGACGGCGGTGGAGCGGCCGCCTGCGCGGCGGCGGAGTTGACGAGCCGCTCGCGGAGGTCCTCGTTCTCCGCCAAGAGGCGGCTGAGCTCACGTTCGACCTCGTCGAGGAACGCGTCTACCTCGATCTCGTTGTAGCCGCGGAACTGCTGCGCGAACTCCTTCTGCTGCACGTCCTGCGGGGTCAGCGGCATGGCTCGACCCTACCCACGCGCGTCATCGGACGCATGCCATCGGTCGCGTTCCATCGGTCGGGTGTCATCGGTATTGGGCGATCTGGTCGATGAGGATCCGCACGACGATGAAGACGAGGATGAAGCCGAGGTCGATCGACACGCTGCCGATGCGCAGTGGCGGGAGCACACGGCGCAGCGCCTTCACCGGCGGGTCGGTCACGGTGTAGGTCAGTTCGAGGAGGACTGCGACGAAGCCGGTCGGCCGGTAGGACCGGTTGAACATGAGGACGTAGCCCATGATCAGGCGGACGAACATCAGCACCAGGTAGGCGTAGAGCAGCCAGACCACGACGGACGCGACGACGCTGGGCACCGGGTTCTCCGCTGGCTACGACGGCTGGCTGGCTACGACGGGTGGGACTGGACACGACGTGCGACCAGCGTCAGGACTGGTTGAAGAAGCCGCCCTCGCGGATCCGCGCCTTGTCCTCGGCCGACACCTCGACGTTGCTCGGCGAGAGCAGGAAGACCTTGTTCGTGACCTTCTCGATGCTGCCGTGCATCCCGAAGATCAGGCCCGACGCGAAGTCGATGAGCCGCATCGCGCTCTTGTCGTCCATCTCGGTCAGATTCATGATCACCGGGAAGCCCTCGCGGTAGCGCTCCCCGATCTTCTGGATGTCGTTGTAGGCGACCGGCTGGAAGGTCGAGATCTTGTACGGCGTGGCCGGCTCGACCGCGACCCGGGAGAACGAGTCGTCCTCCGCACGGGTCCGCGGGTCCTGACGAAGCGCGAGCGAGCCATGGGAGGAACCCTCGTCGTAGCGGCCGCGGGACGAGCTGCGCACGTCCGCGCCGCTCAGCCGACGGACGCCTACCGGCTGGACGTCCTCGTAGGGATCGGCGTACATCTCGTCGTCGTAGCCGTCGTCGCCCGGCTCCATGAGCCCGAGGTAGACCATGGTCTTGCGAAAAACGCCGGCCATGGCGCTCCTTTCCTCACCGAGTACGCACGGGCCCAGGACGCCGCGAGTCTACCCGTGGCGCGGCCGCTGTCCGAACAACGCGGTGCCGACACGCACATGTGTCGCGCCCTCGGCGACGGCATCCTCGAGGTCGCCGGTCATCCCCGCCGAGACCACGGTGGCGTGCGGGTACGAGGCGCGAAGCTCCGCGGCGACCTGCGCGAGCACTGCGAAGACCGGCCGTGGGGCGGCGCCGAGCGGGGCGACCGCCATCACCCCCCGCAGGACGAGGCGGTCGAGAGAGGCGATGTGCGCGGTCAGCTCTCCGACGCGATCCACCGCGACGCCGCCGCGGCCCTCTGCCCCGTCCAGCGAGATCTGGACCAGCACCTCCGGCCTTCGGCCGCCGTCCCGCGCGCCCGCGGCGAGCGCGTCGGCGATCTCGACCCGGTCCACCGACTGGACGACGTCGGCGTACCTCGCGACGGAACGGCACTTGTTGCGCTGCAGCCGGCCGACGAAGTGCCATCTCACGTCCACCCCGGCCGCCCGCAGCGCGCCCGCCTTCGCCGCGGCCTCCTGGTCGTAGCTCTCGCCGAAGTCCGTGACGCCGAGCGAGCTCATCAGCAGGACGTCCGACGCGGGCCAGGTCTTGCTGACCGCGATGAGCGTCACCTCACCGGGATCCCGCCCGACGTCGCGGCACGCCAGCGCGATCCGCCGCTGGACGGCGTCGAGGCTCCCCGCCAGTTCGTCGAGGCGAGCGCGATCGGTCATTGCCGCCACACGACGCCGGCCGTCCGGCCGGTGACGCCGTCGCGGCGGTAGGAGAACCACCGGTCCGGCCCGCACGCGGTGCACTCCCCCACCTCCGCGGTCACCGTGACGCCGGCCCGGTGCAGTGCCGCCCGGACGCCGGCGGCCAGGTCGAGCGCCGGCCGGCCGGCGGTGGTCCGGGCGTCGAGTGCGGGCTCCGCGGAGACGGCGTCGGCGTGGACGTCGTCACCCACCTCGTAGCAGCAGGCGCCGATGTGTGGGCCGACCACGGCGAGCAGGCGGGACCGGTCGGACCGGAGGGCGTCCGCGGCTGCGGACAGCACCCCGGCGAGGAGCCCGCGACGGCCGGCGTGGACCGCGGCGACACCGGACGCGTCGCCGCGCGCGAGGAGCACCGGGACGCAGTCGGCCACCAGCATGGCGAGCGGCACGGTCGACGTCGTGACCATCGCGTCGACGCCCGGGAGCGCGTCGTCGGCGGACGTCGCGCCACGCCCGGCGTGGGACTCGGTGACGACGGCGACACCCGCTCCGTGCACCTGCCCCGCCCAGGCGACACGATCGGCAGCAAGGCCCAGCGCGCGCGCCGCGAGGATCCGGTTCGCGACCACGTGGTCACGGCTATCGCCGACGTGCAGGCCGAGGTTGAGCGAGCCGTACGGCGCGGCGCTGACCCCGCGATGACGCGTGAGGAAAGCCGCACCCACGCCCTCGCCGAGGTCGACGGCGCAGTGCTCCGCGCCGGTCACCTACTTGAGGAAGTCCGGCACGTCGAGATCGTCATCGTCGTTCTCGAAGACGACCGTGCGCCGCGGCTCCGCCCGCGCGGTGACGCGGACCGGCTCCGCCTCCGGGGTACGAGGCCGGGCCGCCGCGAGCGGCGGCAGCGCACCGCGCGCCGCCGGAGTCACCTCGACCTCGTCGTCGTCGTAGTCGTCGTCGTCCTCCTCGTCGAGCTCAGCCTCGACGACCACCGGGCGCCGGGCCGGCTCGACCCGACGCTTCATCGGCTCGCCGCCGTCGAAGCCGGCCGCGATGACGGTGACGCGCACCTCGTCGCCGAGCGCGTCGTCGATGACCGCGCCGAAGATGATGTTCGCCTCGGGGTGCGCGGCCCGGGCGATGAGGTCGGCCGCCTCGTGGATCTCGAAGAGGCCGAGGTCGCTGCCGCCGGAGATGTTGAGCAGGACGCCGCGGGCGCCCTCGATGGACGCCTCGAGCAGCGGAGAGGAGATCGACTCCTCCGCCGCGATGGCCGCGCGGTCGTCGCCGCGTGCCCGGCCGATGCCCATGAGGGCCGAGCCGGCGCCCGACATGATCGACTTCACGTCGGCGAAGTCGAGGTTGATCAAGCCCGGCGTCGTGATCAGGTCGGTGATGCCCTGGACGCCGGAGAGCAGCACTTGGTCAGCGGCCCGGAACGCATCGAGCACGCTCACCTGCTTGTCGCTGATCTGCAGCAGCCGGTCGTTGGGGATGACGATGAGGGTGTCGACCTCGTCGCGCAGCGCCTCGATGCCGTCCTCGGCCTGGGTGGCGCGGCGACGGCCCTCGAACCCGAACGGGCGGGTGACGACGCCGATCGTCAACGCGCCGAGCTTCTTCGCGACGTTGGCCACGACCGGGGCGCCGCCGGTGCCCGTGCCGCCGCCCTCGCCGGCGGTGACGAAGACCATGTCGGCGCCCTTGAGCACCTCCTCGATCTCGTCGCGGTGGTCCTCGGCGGCCTGCCGGCCGACGTCGGGGTCCGCGCCGGCGCCGAGCCCGCGGGTCAGCTCCCGCCCGACGTCGAGCTTCACGTCGGCGTCGCTCATGAGCAGCGCCTGGGCGTCGGTGTTGACGGCGATGAACTCCACGCCGCGCAGGCCGACCTCGATCATGCGGTTGACGGCGTTCACGCCACCGCCGCCGATGCCGACGACCTTGATGACGGCGAGGTAATTCTGCGGTGCAGCCACGCGATCGGGCCTCTCTTCGTGCCGGCGACGGTCCGGACAGGCGCCGTCAGGTGGTGCGGGGAAGGCGCCACCGGACGGTGTGCTGGAGGAAGCGGCCCCCGGTCAACGCAACCCTCACCGTCTACTTGACGTGTAGAGTTATGTCAACCTGAGGTCGTGGCGCGCACAGTACGAGGACGCCCCGGCGGGGTCAAGACGATGGGTGCGATATGTGTCCGGCGTACGCCATCCACCGCGGATCTTGGACGTGGCTCGGCCCACCCTGCGCCCGGCGCGAGCCGCGGATCTTGGACGTGGCTCGCCCCACCCGCGCACGACCTTGCGACGGCGCGTCCAAGATCCGCGAGGAGGCTTCGTCCCGCGTTCGCGGGAGAAGTGGGTCCGAACGGCCCGTGCGCCGAGAGGACCGGTCAGCGCACCGCGGGAGCACCTGGGGCGCGCACGTCGTAGTGGGACCCCGGCCGCCGCAGCAGTGCGAGCAGAACCGCCGCCTTGTCCCGGCCGTCGTCGGAACTCCCCCACACGACCTCGCGCCCCCCGGACAACGTGAACATGACCTCGTCCGGCGACGTCGCGGAGTAGCCGAGCACCTGGGAGCGCACCTGCTCCGGAACGCTGCCGACGACGTCGACGACTGCGCGGACGAGCTCGGGCGACGGCCGGCCGCCGGCCACCCGGAGCAGCGGGACGCCCCGCGGGACCGTCCGCGCGCCGCCGAGCCGCACCCCCTCGGCGTCGTACAGCGCGACGCCGACCGCGGCCGGGACCGCGAGCGCCGGGACGCGCTCCACGACCCGGAGGACCAGACCCGACGGCCACTCGCGGCGAACCGACACCGAGCGGACGTAGGGCAGCTCGGCCACGCGTCGGCGCACCTCGTCGACGTCGACGAGGGCGAGCGCGACGCCCGGCTTGATCGCCGCAGCCTGGCGCACCTGACGCTGCGGGAGCCGCTGCGTGCCGACGACGCGCACGGTCTCGACGTCGAGCGCCGGGGACAGCGCGAGCGCGATCAGAGCCACGACCGCCAGGACGGGCGCGGCCGCCCAGGCCGCCGTCCGCCGTCGCCGGGTGCCACGGACGCGCCGGGCGCGGTCGGCGAATCGCGTGACGGTCGCGGTCATGGCGTCCGGTCCGGGAAGCGGCCGACCAGCCGGACCTCGGGCTCGAGGACCGGGCCGCCGTGCTCCACGACGCGCAGGCGCACCAGGGCGATGAGGGCGCGCACGTCGGCGGCGAGGGCACCTGGCTCGACGACGATGAAGTTGGCGTGCTTCGCGCTGATCTCGGCCGAGCCGACCCGCAGGCCCTTGCCGCCCGCGGCCTCGACGAGCCGGCCGGCCGAGTCCCCCGGCGGGTTGGTGAACACCGAGCCGCAGTTGCGCTGGCGGAGCGGCTGGGTCGCCCGGCGCCATGCGCGGTGCTCGTCCAGGCGAGCGCGGATGGCGGCCGGGTCGGCCACCTCGAGACACCATCGCGCCGCAGTGACGACCGAACGCGGGGGCAGGGAGCTTCGCCGATAGCCGAGACCGAGGTCGGCCAACGCCACCGTGCGTCCCTCGGGCGCCTCGGTCGACGCGACGTCGACATCGACGAGGCGGTCACCGGTGGATCCGCTGTGCGCGCCGGCGTTCATGCGCACCGAGCCGCCCACCGAGGCCGGGATGCCGGCGCCGAACTCGAGGCCGGCCAGGCCCTCGGCGGCGGTCCACGCGGCCAGCGCGGGCAGCGCGAGGCCGCCGCCCGCGCGCACCTCGTCGCCCTCGCGGCGCTGCCACTTGAAGCCGGCGCCGAGGCGCACGACCAGACCCGGCCACCCACCGTCCCCCACGAGCAGGTTGGAGCCGCGGCCCAGGACGAGCATGGGTACCGACGCCTCGTCGTACGCCGCCACGGCGGACAGCACGGTCGCGAGCTCGGCGCCGTTGCGCGGCTCGACCCGGCAGCGCGCGGCGCCGCCCACGCCGAGGGTGGTCTGGCGCGCCAACGGGTCGTCGGCGCGAACGGCCAGGCCGGCGGCGCCGAGAGTCGTTGCGACGGCGTCGACCGCGGACGGGTCGGCCGGCGGGTCCCAGACTGCCGGGCGCAGGTCGGTCGTCGCGGTCACGCGACCGCCTCGGCGACGGCGCGCAGCACCTCGGGCGCGAGCTGGGTGACGTCTCCGGCCCCCATAGTCAGCACGATGTCGCCGGAGCCGGCGAGTCGGGCGACGTGAACCGCCGCGGCCAGCCAGGAGGGCTCGAAGACCACCACGTCCGGCGGCAGCGGCACCGCACCGGCCACGAGCTGCCCGCTCACGCCGGGCACCGGGTCCTCGCGCGCGCCGTACACCTCCATCACGACGACCGCGTCGGCGAGGCCCAGGGCCTCGCCGAACTCGGCGGCGAAATGCTGCGTGCGGCTGTAGAGGTGCGGCTGGAAGACCACCACGACCCGACCTGCGCCGGCGACGGTGCGGGCGGCGCGGATCGCTGCCGCCACCTCGGTCGGGTGGTGCGCGTAGTCGTCGAAGACCCGGACGCCGCCGGCCTCGCCGCGCGGGTCGAAGCGACGTCGTGCGCCGGTGAAGGTCGCCAGACCCTCGCGCAGCCCGGCGAGGGGCATGCCGAGCTCGAGACCGGCAGCGAGAGCGGCCGCCGCGTTGAGGACGTTGTGGTGGCCCGGGACCGTCAGCCGCAGCTCGCCGAGCCGCTGCCCCAGGTAGACCACCTGGCTCGAGCTCTCCATGCCGCGCAGCTCCGTGTCGACGACCCGCAGGTCGGCCGACTCCGAGGTGCCGTAGGTGCGCACCCGCGCCCGCGACGTCGACGCGGCGGCGACCGCGCCCGGGTCGTCGCCGCAGACGACCACGAACCCGCCCGGGTCGACCAGCGCGGTGAACTCGGCGAACGCACGGTGGATCGCAGCCTCGTCGCCGTGGTGGTCGAGGTGGTCCGCCTCGACGTTCGTCACGATCGCGGCGTGCGGCGAGTAGCAGAGGAACGACCCGTCGCTCTCGTCGGCCTCCGCGACGAAGACGTCGCCGGTGCCGTGGTGCGCGTTCGACCCGGCCTCGTTGAGGTCACCGCCGATCGCGAACGACGGATCCACGCCGCAGCGCTGGAGCGCGACCGTCAGCATCGAGGTCGTCGTGGTCTTCCCGTGGGTCCCCGCGACGGCGATACCGCGGCGGCCCTCCATGAGGCCGGCGAGCGCGACGGCCCGCGGCAGGACCGGCACGCCGCGACGCCGCGCCTCGACCAGCTCGGGGTTGTCGGACCGGATCGCGCTCGACACCACGACCGCGTCGGCGTCGGCGACCTGCGCCGCATCGTGGCCGACGTGGATGCGGCCGCCCAGCGCGATGAGCACGTCGAGCGTCCGCGAGTGCTTGGCGTCGGAGCCGGACACCGCGACGCCGCGGGCGAGCAGGATGCGCGCGATGCCGCTCATCCCGGCGCCGCCCACGCCGAGGAGGTGCACCCGCCGGTAGTCGAGGGTCATCGGCCCGCCCCCGCCGTGAGGACCATCTCGGCGACCCGGTCCGCCGCGTCGCGGTGGCCGCTGCCCCGCGCGGCGGCAGCTATCGCGGCGAGCCGGTGCGGATCGGTGAGGAGCGGCACGACCTCGCTCAGCAGCCGTGCGGTGTCGAGCTCCGCGTCGTGCACCTCGAGCCCGCCGCCGGCGGCGATGACGTGCGCGGCGTTGAGCCGCTGCTCCCCGTTTCCGTGCGCCAGCGGGACGAAGACCGCGGGCAGGCCGACCGCGGTGACCTCGGCGACGGTCATCGCACCAGCCCGGCAGAGCATCAGGTCGGCGGCGGCGTAGGCGAGGTCCATCCGGTCGAGGAACGGCCGGGCGACGTACGGCGGGGCGTCCCCGCGGACGCCCGCGGCGGACAGCAGCCCGGCGACTTCGTCGTACTGGCCCGGCCCGGTCGCGTGCAGCACCTGGATTCCCAGCCCGCCGGCCGAGGCAGCGAGGCCGGCGGCGGCGATGTTGAGCCGTCGCGCGCCCTGGGAGCCGCCGGACACCAGCAGCGTCGGGAGCTGCGCGTCGAGGCCGAGCGCGACGCGCGCCTCGGATCGGGCCGCCGCACGGTCGAGATCGACGATGGCGCGACGCAGCGGGATGCCGGTCAGGACCCCGCCGCGCAGCCGGGTCTGCGGGTAGCTGACCGCGACCGACGCCGCGAACCGCGCGCCGACCCGGTTCGCCAGCCCGGCCCGCGCGTTGGCCTCGTGGACGACGACCGGCACGCCGCGTCGCCGAGCGGCGAGGTAGACCGGCAGGGCGACGTAGCCGCCGACGCCGGCGACGACGTCGGCGTCCGTCACGCGGATCACCCGCGCGGCCGCTCGCACGGCCGCTCCCAGCCGGGCCGGAACGCGCAGCAGGTCCAGCGACGGGCGGCGCGGCAGCGGGACGGCCGGGATCAGCTCGAGGGGGTACCCGCGCGCCGGCACCAGCCTGGTCTCGAGGCCGCGCGCCGTTCCGACGAGCGTGACGACCGCCGTCGGGTCACGACGGACCACGGCGTCGGCGATGTTCAGCGCGGGCTCGACGTGGCCCGCGGAGCCACCGCCGGCGACGACGACGTTCACCGGTGCGCGGCCGGCCGAGGTCGGGCCGGCGCGCGGCGGGATCGCCGGCGGGGACCGGGGCCGAGGCCGTAGAACGAGGCGACCCGGCGGCGCGCACGAGCCACCGGGCGGGGGCCGCGAGCGGCGATCGCCGCGGCGGCGCCGGGCTCCCGCCGGGCGAACGCCGCGAGCATGCCGATCGCGAACAGGGAGACGCCGAGCGACGACCCGCCGAAGCTGATGAAGGGCAGCGGGATGCCGGTGATCGGCAGCAGCCCGGTGACCGCGCCCATGTTCACCACCGCCTGCACGACGAGCCACGCGGTGACGCCCGCGGAGGCGAGCCGGACGAAGGGGTCGCGGGAGCGCTGGGCGATGCGGACGCCGGCGTAGGCGAGCACCGTGAACAGCGACAGGACGAACAGCGTCCCGAGCAGCCCGAGCTCCTCCCCCACGATGGCGAAGATGTAGTCGGTGTGGGCATTGGGCAGGTAGGACCACTTCTGCCGGCTGCTGCCGAGCCCGACGCCGAACCAGCCGCCGGAGGCGACGGCGTAGAGCCCCTGACAACCCTGGAACCCGCCGGCCAGGCGGTGCTCGGCCGAGCACGGGTCGAGGAAGGTGACGACGCGGGCCAGCCGGTACGGCGCCGCGACCGCGAGCACCGCCGACAGCGCGACGACCGAGCCGAAGGTCGCGACGAACACGCGAGCCGGCGCGCCGACCACCCACAGCAGCGCGAGCACCACGGAGACGAGGGTCATCGTCGTGCCCATGTCCGGCTCGAGCATGATCAGCAGCGCGAGAAGGACCGACACCGGCACGAGCGGCACCATCAGGTGCCGCCAGTCACCGAGCAGCGACTGCTTCCGGGCGAAGAGGTCCGCGCCCCAGAGCGCGATGGCCAGCTTGCCGACCTCGGAGGGCTGGAACCGCAGCGGACCGACCTCGATCCAGCGCCGCGCGCCCGACACCGGCGGCGCGCCGATCCCCGGCACGAAGACGAGCAGCAGCCCGCAGATCGAGGCGAGCAGCAGCGGGTAGGCGAGCAGCCGAAACGCGCGGACCGGCAGACGGGACCCGAGCCAGAGCATCGGCAGGCCGATGGCGACCCACATCAGCTGGCGCTGGAAGACGCTGAAGGACGAGCCGGAGTCGGAGTAGGCGTCGACGCTCGACGCAGAGAGCACCATCACCAGCCCTAGCCCGACGAGCAGCAGCACGGACCCGAGCAGCAGGTAGTACGACGTCAGCGGGCGGGCGAGCAGCGGGGTCCGCGCTGCGACGTCGAGGCGACCGGCGCCGGCGCGGCTGGACGACTGGGGCGGCGCACCGTCGCGACGGTGCCCGGCGTAGCGCGACGGCGCCTCGCCGTACGTCGTCACTGCGGTCCCTCCTGGAGCGCCTGGGCGGCGGCGGCGAAGACGTCACCGCGCTCGGCGTAGTTGCGGAACATGTCCATCGAGGCCGCCGCAGGGGCGAGCAGCACGACGTCCCCGGGCTGGGCGACACCACGTGCGGCCTGCACCGCAGTGTGCAGGTCGGCGACGGTCCGGACGGGGACGTCCGGCGCGTGGCGTCGAAGCGCGTCGTGGATCTCCGCCGCGCAGCGCCCGATCAGCACCGCGGCGACGAGATGCGCCCGCGTCTCGCGCACGAGGTCGTCGAAGCCCAGGCCCTTGTTGAGGCCGCCGGCGATCCAGACGACCCTCGGGTACGCGCGCAACGACGCGGCCGCCGCGTGCGGATTCGTGGCCTTGCTGTCGTCGACGTACCGCACGCCGCCGACCTCCGCGACCACGGCGTTGCGGTGGGCGCCTGCGGTGAACCGGCGCAGCGCGTCGCGGACGGCGGCGGCCGGCAGCTGCGCCGCGAGCGCGAGAGCGGCCGCGGCAAGGGCGTTCGCGACGTTGTGCTCACCGGACACGCGCAGCTCGTCGACGCCGACGAGGCGGCCGGCGCCGAATGCCTCGTCGACCAGCGCGCCGTGGCGGACGCCGAGGCGGCCGGGCGACGGCGGACCGAGGGTGAAGCCGACGCCGGGCCGGTCGCCGAGGAGCCGGACGACGCGGGCGTCGTCGGCGTTGTGCACGGCGATCGTGGACCCGTCGCCCCACACCTTCGCCTTGGCCTCGGCGTACGCCGCGAACGAGCCGTGCCAGTCGAGGTGGTCGTCCGCGAGGTTGAGCAGCGCGCCGGCCGCCGGGCGCACCGATTCCGACCAGTGCAGCTGGAAGCTGGACAGCTCCACGGCGAGCAGCTCGGCCGCCGGCTCGTCGACGCACGCCGCCTCTACCAGCGGTCGGCCGATGTTGCCCGCGGCGCCGCCACGCACGCCCGCGACGGCGATCATCGCGGCGAGCATCTCCGTCGTCGTCGTCTTGCCGTTGGTTCCGGTGACTCCCAGCCACCGGGCACGCGGCGAGCTCTGCTCGCGCCAGGCCAGCTCGACCTCGCCCCACACCGACACGCCGCGGTCGGCCGCGGCGCGCAGCAGCGGGTGGTCCGGCCGCCAGCCCGGGGAGGTCACGACGAGGTCGCTGTCGGCCACGCGATCGGCGTCCACGGCTGCCTCGCCGAGGTCGACCCGGGCACCCACCGACTCGAGCGCGGCGGCGATCACCTGCTGGTCCGGTCCGCGCTGCGCGTCGACGACCCGCACCGACGCTCCGCGGTCGAGGAGGAGCCTCGCCGCCGACGCGCCGCTCACGCCGATGCCGCACACCAGGACGTGTCGACCGGCCCATGCACCGCGCCGCCCGCCGTCCGGCGACGGGGTCACAGCGGGCGGGGTCACAGCGGCGGGGTCACAGCGGCGGGGTCACGGCAGGGGCCCGCGCGAGAGGTACTCGGCATAGAAGAGGCCGAGGCCGAAGGCGACGGCGAGGCCGGCGACGATCCAGAACCGCACGATGACGGTGAACTCCGGCCAGCCGGCGAGCTCGAAGTGGTGGTGGATCGGCGCCATGTTGAA
>Ga0183260_10001862_pt1 | contig 17575 bp, 17 predicted proteins | sample AntDrymUQ4972206_2_FD_129768 | JGI IMG/M metagenome (GOLD analysis project Ga0183260, IMG submission 129768) | Polar desert sand microbial communities from Dry Valleys, Antarctica - metaG UQ497 (22.06) (version 2) (version 2) | ecosystem: Environmental > Terrestrial > Soil > Desert | place...
TCACCGATGCTTTACGACCCCCATGACGTAGAACGTGGCTATATCGATGTCGTCGATCGTCGCGATGAGCCTCACCGTTTTCCGCTGTCGACGGTCTCGATCGGCATCGCCAGCAACCTCGTGCGCCCATTACGCAGCCATTGGGAGGTCGCCGAGATCGCCTCGGAGATGAAACGCTACGCCAAGAGCGAAGCGCGCTCCAGTTACGCCGTGGACCGGCGGTCGTCGGAGGCACAACCAGTCTGACCTGCGGAGCGATGGGCTAGGGCCTCCGCACCCTAGTCATTTAGAGCTATGACCGTAATCGTAAAAATGGTCTCAATGCCCTATTCCCGTTGAGGGGCTTCGGCCCGATGCTTGGAGGGCAGCGGCTGGCGCCGGTGGATATCGAGCACGGCCAGGATCGGACGAACGTCAAGCGATCGGGTGGGTCGATCCGGTCGGCGGAGCGACGAAAGGCAGGGGGGCGACGGAGTCTCGGATGGATCCCATCAGCGTGCTCCTGTGCGATGACACGAAAGACATCCTGCTCCTGCTCAGCCTGGAGTTCGGGTTCGATCCAGCCGTCGAGGTCGTCGCCACGGCCGAGAACGGACTGCAAGCGATCGAGCTAGCGGGACGCTTCCGGCCCGACGTCGTGGTGCTCGATCTGGCGATGCCGGTGATGGACGGGCTCGAGGCGCTTCCAGAGATAAAGAGGGTCTCCCCAAAAACGAGCATCATCGTGCTCTCCGGCTTCGATGCTTCGGCGATGGCCAATCAGGCCTTGTCGCTAGGTGCCAAGCGCTATCTCGAGAAGGGCACGACGCCCTCAGAGATCGTTCGGGCGGTGAAGGACATCGTGGGGCGCCCGGGCGGGAGCGGTCCCCGGAGAGGTAACGGCGGGCCGGTTCTGTTCTCGTGGCTCACGCGCAGGTCCATGGGACGGGGTCGATCGGTCTTCTGGGCGCCCACCCCGGGCCTGGGCCTCGCCTGAACCACCCGCCGCCCATTCGCCATCTCGGCGGGTCGGGGCTCTATACTGGAACGAACTGAAGAAAGACCTCTTCGGGGCAGGGTGAGAATCCCGACCGGCGGTGAGAGCCCGCGACCCCCTCGAAGTTCGAGGGGCTGACTCGGTGGAATCCCGAGGCCGACGGTAATCCGATGTTCGGTTGTAGCCGGCTCGGGAAGTCCGGATGGGAGAAGAGGCGGATGCGACGCGACGCGCACCGAGCGCGGGCCGTGTCGACTCGTCTTCTCCGCACCGTGCCCCGGATCGGTCGATCGCGTGACCGGAGGCTGCGGGTGTTGACCGAGAGCGACGAGCATTACATGCAGCAAGCCCTCGAGCTCGCGCGGCGCGTTCCCTTTACCGCCCCCAACCCAAAGGTGGGTGCGGTAGTGGTTCGTGACGACCGGATCGTGGCGGAAGGCTGGCACAAGGGGGCTGGGCATCCACATGCAGAAGCCATGGCGCTCGAGGGGATCGACGGACGCGGCGCCACTCTCTATGTGACTCTCGAGCCGTGCGTACATCACGGACGCACACCGCCGTGCGTCGAGCGGATCGTAACGTCGGGGATCGATCGCGTCGTGGCGGCTATGGAAGACCCGGATGATCGGATGCGGGGAGCGGGGATCCGCTACCTTCGCGACCAGGGAGTGGATGTCACCACCGGTGTTCTCGAGCTCGCCGCCAAAAAGGTTAACTCCGCCTTCGTTCATCAGCGTCAGACGGGGCGACCTCTCTTCACGCTAAAGCTAGCGTTCTCGATCGACGGCCGAATCGCGGCGGGCGATGGAAGCTCGAGATGGATCACCGGCGGGCCGGCCCGCCGAAGAGCTCATGAACGGCGCGCCGAGGTCGATGCGATCCTGGTTGGTGCCGGAACGGTTCTCGCCGACGACCCTCGGCTTACCGCTCGCGCGGGGGCCGTCGAACGTCAGCCGGCGCGCGTCGTCGTGGATGCGTCCGGCCGGGTCCCCCCCGACGCTGCGATCTTCAACGCAGGCCACGTCATCGTGGCGAGCACCTCGGATGCGCCCCACGACCGACACACGGCCTGGAAAGAGCGCGGCGCGGAGGTAGTGGTCCTCCCCGGCGGCACGTCCGGCGTCGACCTCCGAGCTCTGGTGGCGGACCTCAACCGGAGGGGATGGCTGGAGATCCTGTGCGAGGGAGGAGCGTCCCTGGCTACTTCCTTGCTCAGGGAGGACGTACCGGACCGACTCGAGATCTATACCGGGCCGGCTCTGATCGGGCGGCCCGGCCTCGATATCGGAGACCTGAGCGTGTCCACGATCGCGCAGGCGCAACGGATGAAGCTCGTGGACGTAACGCGGTTGGGAGAGGACGTTCTCACCGTCTACGAGAAAGGCGACGCGTAGATGTTCACAGGCATCGTTGAGACGGTCGGAACGATCCGCAAAGCCCGGACGCGACGAGGTCTCCTCGATCTCGAGATCGAGGCAAGGGGTCTCGCCAGACAGGTGAAGCGCGGCGACTCGATCGCCGTCGCCGGCGTTTGCCTCACGGCGACCGGCACGCAGCGTCACCGCTTCTCGACGGAAGCGATGTCCGAGACGCTCGGCAGGACGACGCTGGGCTCCCTCGAGCGGGGCGGCAAGGTGAACCTCGAGCTCCCCGTCCGACTGGCCGACAGGCTCGGTGGTCACCTCGTCCAGGGACACATAGACGGGATAGCGCACGTGATCCGGGTCGAGGAGGACGATGGGGCGCTGCGAGTGTGGATGTCGGCCTCCGGCGAGGTCCTGAGGTACCTCGTCCCCAGAGGTTCGGTGACTCTCGACGGGGTCTCTTTGACTGTGGTCGAAGTGGGCCGGACCAGCTTTCAGGTTGCACTCATACCCCACACCCTTGCCGTCACGACACTCGAGCGCGTCGTGATCGGAGATCGCTTCAACGTAGAGGTAGATGTGCTGGCTAAGTATGTCGAGCGTCTGATGGAAGGTGAGCGATGGCCCTTAACACGGTAGAGGAAGCCATGGAAGAGATCCGCGCTGGGCGGATGGTTATCGTGGTGGACGACGAGGATCGCGAGAACGAGGGGGACCTCATCCTTGCGGCCGAGAAGGCCACGACGGAGCAGATCGCCTTCATGGTCCGTCATTGTTCCGGGATCATCTGCGTGCCGATGGAGGGCGAGAGGTTGCAGGATCTGAACCTCCATCTGATGGCGCCGGACAACTCAGAACCTATGGGGACCGCCTTCACGATCAGCGTGGATGCGCGCCGCAACACCACTACGGGGATCTCGGCCGCGGATCGAGCCGAGACCGTGAAGACTCTGATCGACCCCTGCAGCGGTCCTTCGGATCTCGCACGACCGGGCCACATCTTCCCTCTGCGATACACACCCGGTGGGGTTCTTCGACGGGCCGGTCACACCGAGGCATCCGTGGACCTGGCCCGGCTCACCGGCTTGTATCCCGCTGGAGTGTTGTGTGAGCTGGTCAACGAAGACGGAACCATGTCGCGCCTGGCAGAACTCGAGGTCTTCGCGAAGGAGCACGAGCTGAAGATCATCTCGATCGCAGATCTCATCGCGCATCGCCGGCGTCACGAGAAGCTCGTGCAGCGAACGACCGAAGCCCGCATCCCCACCGCGTTCGGATCCTTCCGCGCTATCGCGTACGAGTCCGACGACGGTCGCGAGCACGTGGCGCTGGTCAAGGGAGAGCCGCGCGGCATCGAGAACGTCTTGGTTCGCGTTCATTCCGAATGCTTCACGGGCGACGTTATGGGGAGCACCCGTTGCGACTGCGGCGTCCAGTTACAGCAGGCGATCAACCTGATAGGCCAGGCGGACGAGGGCGTCATCGTCTACGTCCGCGGCCACGAAGGACGGGGGATCGGGTTGCGCCATAAGCTAGAGGCCTACGCTCTCCAGGATGGTGGTTTGGACACGGTTGAGGCCAACCTGGAACTGGGCTTCGCTCCCGACGCGCGTGACTATGGCGTCGGGGCCCAGATCCTCGTCGATCTTGGCGTGAGCACGATGCGCCTCCTGACGAACAATCCAACGAAGCGCGCGGGGTTGGAGGGGCACGGTTTGACGATCGCCGAGCGGGTGCCGCTCCAGAGCCAGGCTACGTCGGAGAACATCGATTACCTGCGTGCGAAGAGAGACAAGCTCGGTCACCTGCTGGATGCTTTCGAGTCCCCCGACATCGAGGAGGATCGCGATGACGCGCACCTATGAAGGAGGGTTCGACGGCAGCCGGCTCCGCGTGGCGATCGTGGCCAGCCGGTTCAACGAGACGATCGGTAACGGGCTCGTGCAAGGGGCGCTCGATTGCTTGGGCCGTCACGGTGTCGCCGAGGAGGACCTCTTCGTCGCCTGGGTACCCGGTGCGTTCGAGCTCCCCATGGTGGCCGCGCGCATTGCGTCCTCCGGTGACGTCGATGCGGTCGTATGCGTCGGGGCCGTCATCCGCGGCGAGACTCCACATTTCGACTTCGTGGCGGGGCAAGCGGCCACCGGCATCGGTGAGGCATCGATGCGGACGGGGATCCCCATCACCTTCGGGGTTCTGACGACCGACGACGCGGCGCAGGCAGCTGAGCGCGCGGGAGGCAAAGTTGGGAACAAGGGCTTCGACGCTGCGCTCGCGGCCATCGAGATGGCGAACCTCATGACGTCATTACCCAAACCCCAAACCGAGCTCTAGCTACTACGGAGGTAGTACTCGAGCGGTGAGGAGACCGACATCCTCGAGGGCTGCTGTGCTAGCGTTCGCCCGTTCGTTACGAGCTTCGTGAGCGCGTACCGCGTCACACGGAGCGCAGGGGAAAGGACGAGTCGTGGCACAGGGCACCGTGAAGTGGTTCAGCAACGAGAAGGGCTACGGGTTCATCTCCGAGACCGACGGCGAAGATGTCTTCGTGCATTTCTCGGCGATCGAGGGCGACGGCTACAAGTCGCTCAACGAGGGACAGGCAGTCGAATTCGAGGTGACTGACGGTCCCAAAGGCAAACAAGCGACGAACGTCCGGCCGCTGGACTAGTCGCGGCGCCGAACTCTTACGCGGGTGGCACCACGCCCTGCGCGAACGCCATCTGCAGCTGAGCCAGCATCTGTCGCAGCGGTGCCTGTGCCTCTCCGAGATCGTCACCGACTGCGTTCACCAACCCGGCCAGTGCATCAATAGCGAGCTGAGCCTCGACGCGGTCTCCGCCGTCAAGCTTCACGCCGGCTACGTTGGCCAACCGGATGGCGGCGTCCGCCACCCAGTCCCGGCTCGAGACCTGCGAGATCTGCTCGACCATCCGTTGGGCTTCGGCCTCCTGCTCGGGGGTCCAGATGGGCTCTTCCGCCCCGGTCGCTGCCTCGGCAGCAGGGGAGGGGACCGGTCCCGGAGCGGGGGGAGCAGCCTCTGGCTCCGGGGGTGAGGGCGGCGCTGGTTCCCGGTCGACGGGATCGTTCGTCGGGGCCGTGGCTGCGCTTCTGCTCGAGATGCGCTTGTCCACCACCCGGGGCCTGGGCCTGGCCTGCTCTTCCTCTTCGTCCCGCTCCTCATCCGCCATCGTCACGCCGTTATACTCGTTTTTGCGAAGCTGTCGCCAAGAAGGGGTTGATGTAAGGCCCCTCACCTCCCGAGGCCCGTGCGATCCAAGCACGGTGAATCGAAGGGGTTCGGATGGACGTGCGTTAACCGCATGGCCGATGACGTCCGAGCCGTGGCGTCATCGGCTTTTTCGCGTGTTTGAGCCCTTGCGGGAAGGAGAGACGTATCGCTGAGAATGAACCACGTTTAAACGACCGGATCCGGATCCCCCGGGTTCGTGTCGTCGGGGCCGACGGCGACCAGGTGGGCATCTTGCCCACGAAGGAGGCGCTCGAGATGGCGGTCCAGCAGGACCTCGACCTCGTTGAGGTCGCGCCCCTGGCCGATCCTCCCGTCGTTCGGATCATGGACTACGGCAAGTACAAGTACGAACAGGCCGTGAGGCAACGGGAGGCCCGTAAGAAGCAGTCCAACGTCGTGGTCAAGGAAATGAAGATGCGCCCGAAGATAGACCGCCACGACTACGAGACCAAGAAGGGCCACGTCGTTCGATTCCTCCACCAGGGGTCCAAGGTGAAGGTGACGATCATGTTCCGGGGACGCGAGACGGTGCACCCGGAGCTGGGCCAGAAATTACTGGATCAGCTGTCGCAAGACGTGATCGAGATCGCTAAGGTCGACGTCCCTCCGAAGCTCGATGGACGAAACATGACGATGGTGCTGGCGCCGCTGAAGGAAGCCATCATGCAAAGAACGCCGGGTGTGGTCGCCCCACCTCGTCAGAGACGAGCTCAGGAACCGCGCCAAGAAGAGACCGAACCAACAACGCAGGATGAGGACGAAGCCGACGACACGACGGCTCGCCCCATCAAGGTGACGAGAGCAGAAGGAGGTTGAGCCCGTGCCCAAGACGAAAACGCATCGGGGCGCAGCCAAGCGCTTCTCGATAACGAGAAACGGAAAGATACGCAGGCGTAGGGCCTTCGGGAACCACATCCTCGAGAAGAAGTCTTCGACGCGCAAGAGGCGCGTAACGTCGATGGATGAGGTGGCCCCGGCCGATGCAAAGCGCATCCGAAAGATGCTCAAGGCCTGAGCCGCTCAGCGAGCTCATCTAGGAGGAGAAGACATGCCACGGGTCAAACGGAGCGTCGCAGGGAGGAAGAAGCGACGCAAGGTTCTGAAGAAGGCCAAAGGGTATTACTCGTCGCGGGGGAAGCATTATCGCGCCGCGCGCGAACAGGTCATGCATTCGGGCGCCTACGCGTTCCGCGATCGGAGGGCGCGCAAGGGTGACTTCAGACGCCTGTGGATCATGCGGATAAACGCGGGGGCCCGGATCAACGGACTGTCCTACAGCCGGTTCATGTCGGGTCTTCGACTCGCTGAGGTCGAGCTTGACCGCAAGGTGCTAGCCGAGCTCGCCGTGAACGAGCCCGATGCCTTCGCGGAACTAGCGACGGTGGCCAAGCAGTCACTCGACAAGGCGTCCTGAACGAGGTCGTAACGAGCCTGCGCAACCCGCGTGTGCAGGCCGCCCGAAAGCTACTGAGGCGCGCTCATCGCGATGAGGTCGGAGCCTTTTTGGCTGAGGGTCCGCAGGTGATCGGCGAGGCGATCGGCGCAGGGGCCGCCGTGCAGGAGATCTTTCTGGACGAGGGCAAGGTCGCGGGCGACCTCCTTGACCTTGTTACGAAGACCGGCCTGCCGGTCACGCGCGTGAGTGGGTCGGTCATGGCCGCCATCTCGGACACGGCGACCCCCCAGGGAGCCGTGGCGGTGATCCGAGAGACGCCGGCCGCACTGACGGAGGTCGTGGCCGGCTCGGATCTGGTGGTCGTCCTGGCGCAGGTGCGCGATCCCGGCAATGCCGGATCGTTGGTGCGTTCGGCGGCGGCGGCGGGAGCGTCCACGGTCATTTTCACTCACGGCTCAGTAGATCCGTTCCATCCCAAGACGGTCCGCGCGACGGCCGGGGCATTGTTCAGGCTCCCGATCGTGCGAGGCGAGACGCTGGAGACGGTCGTATCGGCGCTCAAGGCGGCAAGCATCCGGGTGTTTGGTGCCGCCTCGGACGCGGCCCGGCCGGCTGAGGCCCTGGATCTCACGGGCCGCGTGGCGCTGGTTCTGGGGAATGAGTCGTGGGGGCTTCCCGAGGAACAACGCTCCCTGCTCGATGACATCGTCGGGATCCCGATGCCGGGACCCGCGGAAAGCCTCAACGTCGGCATTGCCGGCTCGATCCTCTTGTTTGAGGTCGTGCGGCAGCGACGGGGCAGCAGAGGAGAAGGGAGCGGGGCGGTTTATCCTCGGCAGCCACATGGATGACGTTCGTTTTGCAGAGATGATCTCGAAGATCGCGCACGAGCTCCGCTCGCCGCTCACATCCGTGAAGGGTTTCTCCTCGACGCTTGTGAGCCGGTGGGATCGTTTCACCGACGAGCAACGCCGCCAGTTCGTCGAATCTATCCACTCCGACGCCGAGCGTATGGCGCGCATCGTTTCGGAGGTTCTAGACCTCGCTCGACTGGAGGCGAACCGCCTCGAGCTCAATCTGCAGAGGGTGGAGCTGCGCTTGCTGGTGGACAAGTCCGTCCAAAGCCAATCCGAACTGGCCGGCGCGGCGCGTGTGACGGTCGGCATAGATGAAGACATCACGGCATGGGCGGACCCAGAGCGACTTACGCATGTGATCTCGAACCTGATCGAGAACGCGATCAAGTTCTCGGATGATGGCCCTATCGAGATCACGGCCGAGCGCACGGCTGAGGGCTCGACCCTCTTGCAGGTAAGCGATCGCGGCGTGGGTATCGCCCCGGAAATCCTTCCGCACATCTTCCAGGGGCCCGCGTCATCCGCGCAGAAAGCGACACCATCCGGTAGTGGGCTGGGCCTGTATCTATCTCGGCGCCTCATCGAGGCGCATGGAGGCACCCTCCGGGTGGCCAGCGAGGAGAGGTCCGGTTCGACCTTCAGCGTGACCCTTCCAGCGGGAGAGACTCGCGTTGAGCCCTGAGGTCTCGGACATCATGAGGGCCTTCGAGGAGGCGCGGGACCAAGGGCTTGCGGCGGTCAAAGAGGCCACGGACGGACACTCCCTCGAGGCCGCGCGGATAAGGATCCTGGGTCGGAAGGCGCCACTGTCCAAGGCCCGAGCCGGTCTGGGTTCCGTGCCTCGGGAACACGTGAAGACACTCGGCATGCTCGCCAACGAGGTACAGACCGAGATCGAGCAGGCGTTCGCCAAGAAGGCACGGGCTTTCGGTCGAACGGAGCGAACGAAGCGGTGGGAACGAGAGCGCGTCGACGTGACCCTGCCTGGTGACGTTCCCCCGGCGGGCGCGCTACATCCGTTGACGAAGACGATCTGGGAGATCGTCGACATCTTCATCGGATTGGGCTACCAGCTGGCCGAGGGCCCGGAGGTCGAGTTGTCGACGCTCAACTTCGACGCGTTGAATCAACCCTTCGAACACCCCTCGCGTTCGCCGCGGGAGACTTATTACGTCGCCGGGCGGGACGACGTGGTTCTTCGTCCTCACACTTCGCCGGTGCAGATCCGGGCGATGGAGGCTCAGGACCCCCCCATCTATGTACTCGCGCCGGGCCGCTGCTACCGCAGGGACGAGCTGGATCCTACGCACCTGAATCAGTTCGCACAGATCGAGGGACTCGCCGTTGACGATGGCATCACGATGGCGGATCTGAAAGGCACGCTGGAAGTCTTCGCGCGCGAGTTGTTCGGGCGCGACCTGGACGTGCGATTGCGGCCACACTTCTTTCCCTTCACCGAACCCTCAGCGGAGCTCGATGTCGAGTGCTTCGTCTGCCGGGGCTCGGGCTGCAGGGTCTGCAAACAGGAGGGCTGGATCGAGGTCCTGGGCTGCGGCATGGTCGATCCGGCAGTACTCGAATGGGTGGGATATGACTCCGAGCGATACACGGGGTTCGCGTTCGGAATGGGTGTTGAACGCGTTGCGGCGCTGGCCCACGGCGTACCCGACATCCGGTATTTCTACGAGAACGATCTTCGGTTCCTGAGCTACTTCCAGGGGGCGGAATGAGGGTCAGCCTCGACTGGCTGCGAGAGTTCGTGGATATCGAGATAGAGGTTGAGGAGCTGGTCACTCGACTCAGCATGTCGGGGACCAAGGTCGAGACCGTGCACGTTCCGGGACAAGACATCGAAGGGGTGGTCGTTGCGGAGGTGCTCGGCGTATCGGAGCATCCGAACGCCGACACGTTGACCCTCGTGGATGTGCGGACGGGCGATGGAAGCGAGCAGCGCGTCGTCTGTGGCGCGCGCAACTTCGGGGTCGGCGATCGCGTTCCACTGGCTCAAGTCGGAGCTCGCCTTCCTGGGATGAAGGTTGCCGAGCGGAAGATCCGAGGCGAGGTCAGTCGCGGGATGCTCTGTTCCGCGTCGGAGCTGGAACTGAGCAAGGACCACTCCGGTATCTTCGTTCTCGGCCCAGACGCGCCACTGGGCGAGGACATCGTTGCTCTCCTGGGGCTGGACGATCCGATCATCGAGCTCGAGCTGACGCCAAACCGGCCGGATTGCATGGGGATGGTCGGCGTCGCCCGAGAGGTAGCGGCCCTGACCGGCAATGATCTGCGCCTGCCCTCGGCGGCCGTGACCGAAGACGACGAGCTACCCGGCGACGTGCGCATCGAGATCCTGGATCCTGACGGATGCCCTCGTTACTGTGCGCGCTTCATCGACGGCGTCACGATCGCCCCCTCGCCTTCTTGGCTGGGGGCCCGGTTGACAGCGGCGGGCATACGACCCATCTCGAACGTGGTGGACATCACGAACTACGTGATGCTGGAAACGGCGCAACCTCTGCACGGATTCGACGCAAGCAAGGTCAACCAGCGCCACATCCTCGTAAGACGGGCTGAAGAGAACGAGGCATTCACGACGCTGGACGGCGTCGAACGCACGCTGGCGCAGGAAGACCTCTTGATAGCCGATCCAACCCGGCCCCTGGCCCTCGCCGGCGTCATGGGCGGTATCGACTCCGAGGTGTCGCCGGACACCACGAGCGTGATCGTGGAGTCGGCTTACTTCGACAAGGCCTCGATAGCGTTCACGAGCCGCAGACATCAGCTCCGGTCGGAGGCGTCAGCGCGTTTCGAGCGCGGCACCGATCCCGAGAACGTCGTGTACGCGGCCACGCGCGCAGCGAAGCTGATCGTCGAGCATTGCGGAGGCGCGATCTCGGCTTCGATAGCCGATGCCTACCCCGCGCCGCGGCCACGGTCATCCATACGGCTCCGCCCTGCACGGTCCGAGTCGCTCCTGGGCATCCGGGCCCCCAAGTCCGATCAGGCAGCCGCCCTCAGGGCGATCGGGTTGGTGGTGGAGGACAAGGGCGACGTCCTGGAGGTCGAGATCCCTGGATTCCGCCCGGACCTCAGCCGCGAGGTCGACCTCATCGAAGAGGTCGCTCGACTGGCCGGTTTCAAGGGGCTTCCTTCGACCCTTCCGAAGGGATGGGCCGGCGGACTCGACCGCTCGCAGCGCGCAGAGCGCGCGCTCAAGCGGGGCCTGGTGGGCGTGGGCGTATCCGAGGCGTGGACGCCCAGCTTCATGTCGGATCGGGACCTCGACGCACTGGGCGTCGAGGATGACAACCCGGCGCGGCGTGCGGTTGAGCTACGGAACCCGATGACGGAGGACGAACGATGGTTGCGCACAACCCTGCTTCCAGGGCTGATGCGCTCCTCGTCACGGAACCTCGCTCACGGCGCTCCGGGGCTCTCGTTGTTCGAGGTCGCGCGCGTCTACGAGCCCAGCGCGGAGCCACTCCCCACGGAGAGTCTCGTCCTGAGCGCGGTGTTCGCGGGGCAGCGCAGTCCCAAGACGTGGCCCGCGGCCGGACGGGCCTGGGATCTCTTCGGCGCCAAGGGGATCCTCGAGGCGGTCTTCAGGCATCTGGGTGTTCGATCTCCGACTTTCGATCCGGGTAAGGGGATGCCCTTCCATCCGACGAGGGTCGCCCGCGTGCGGCTCGGCGACACGCCCGTGGGGGTTCTCGGCGAGATCCACCCCGACGTTATCGAGGCGTTCGAGTTCCCGGTGGAAACGACCGCGATCGCGTTCGAGCTGGCGCTCGAGCCCCTGTTCGCGGCTCTTCCAGGACGCCCCAAGGTCGAGGAGCTGCCCCGCTTCCCACCGGTCTTCGCGGACCTCGCGGTCGTGGTCGATGAGTCGGTGCCTGCATCGCTGGTCGAATCCGTAGTGCGACGCGCGGGGGCGCCGGAGGTTCAGTCGGCTCATCTCTTCGACGTCTATCGTGGAGAACAGGTGCGGGCGGGAAAGAAGAGCTTGGCTTACGCTCTCGAGATGCGAGCTCCGGATCGAACCCTCACCGATGAGGACGCGAGCGCGGTCGTCTCACGCATCGTGAACGTACTTGGCGAGAAGACCGGGGCGGAGTTGAGATCCTGATGGGCGAGCGGGACTTCCTCTCCATCGCCGATCTGGCGCCGGGGGAGCTCAAAGACCTACTCGATACAGCCGACAAGGCCAAGGCGCGCCCAAGCTCCTGGAGCTCCAAGATCAAAGGTAATCAGGTCGCGCTCATCTTTGAGAAGCCCTCGACGCGGACGCGCGTTTCTTTCGAGGTCGCCGTGACATCGATGGGCGGACACGCGATCATCCTGCGAAGCGACGAGCTTCAGCTCGGCCGCGGCGAGACGGTGGAGGACACCGGGCGCGTCCTGACCAGGTATGTAGATGCTCTCGTCGTTCGGACGTTCGAGCAAGAACGGCTCGAGAAGCTGGCTTCGGCATCCAACGTGCCTGTGATCAATGCCCTCAGCGACCGGTCTCATCCTTGCCAAGCGCTCGCGGACATGCAGACGATCCGGGAGAAGAAGGGAGGCCTCGAGGGATTATCGCTTGCGTATGTCGGTGACGGCAATAACGTGGCTCATTCGCTTCTACTCGCGGGTTCCAAGCTGGGTATGCATGTGCGCGTCGCTACGCCGGCGGGATACGCCCCGCGCTCGGACATCGTGTTGATGAGTCAGCAGAACGCGATCGACAGCGGCGGCAGCGTCACGATCACGGAGGTTGTAGCGGAGGCGATCTCAGGAGCCGACGTGCTCTATACGGACGTCTGGGCCAGCATGGGACAGGAGTCGGAGTCACAAGCGAGAGCCGAGGTGTTCGAACGATTTCAGCTCAACTCCGATGCCGTCGACCTGGCAGACGACGAAGTCATCGTTATGCACTGCCTCCCTGCGCACCGTGGCGAGGAGATCTCCAGGGATGTCATGGACGGCCCCCGATCGGTCGTGTGGGACCAGGCGGAGAACCGATTGCACACGCAGAAGGCTCTTCTGGCCTGGTTGTTGAGGTGACCTCGTCGCCTCGATGAGGCGACTCCCGCGAGCCTTCTATGCGCGCGACGCCATATCCGTGGCGCGCGATCTCATCGGCTGCCTGTTCGTTCACGCCGGCCCCGAGGACGTCACTGCGGTGCGCTTGGTCGAGGTCGAGGCCTATCGCGGAGATCAAGATCCCGGCTCCCACGGCTTCCGTGGACCGTCGCCCCGTACACGCACCATGTTCGGCCCCCCGGGACATCTCTATGTGTACTTCACATATGGCATGCACTGGTGTGCGAACGTCGTCTGTGATCGCGAGGGGGTGTGCGAAGCGGTTCTGCTGAGAGCGGGGGAACCGGCGGAGGGACTCGACATGATGCGCGTGCGCCGGCCGGGGATCGCGGACGACCGGCTGCTCGCCGCGGGACCGGCTCGCTTGACGCTGGCGATGGGCATAGGCAAACCGCACGACGGGGCCTCCCTCTTGCGCGGCGGCTCCATGTGGTGCGCCGAGGATGAGGCGACCGAGAGACATCGCGCACGAGCCGTCTGGACGCGACGCATCGGCCTCGCTGCGGGCCGGGGTGACGACCTCGAGTGGCGACGAGTCATCCCCGGCCACCCCCACGCGTCACGACGCCGATAGGCGGTCGAGGATCTAGCCGGGGTTGACCCAGATCGTCACGGTCGAACCCTTCGTTCCGTTGGCGCCGGCGGTGGGGGATTGCTGCCACACCTGTCCGCGGCTCGACTTCCAGCTCGAGCCCTCCTTCTCGGTGATGACGCTCGCCCGGAAGCCCGCGTTTTGCAACGCCGACTGAGCCGCCGACCGCGACATGCCGATGACCGACGGAACGCCACTCGTGCTGGGACCGGTGGATACGACGATCGCTACGGTTATTCCTTCGGCGGCGGTCGCCCCCCCTGCAGGGGTTTGCCGGAGAACCCGGCCCGGCGCGTAGTCGGCGGACTCCTCCGTTGTCTGTGAGACGTTGAATCCTTCGCTCGTGAGGATCCCGGCAGCTTCGCCGGCCGGGAAGCCAACCACGTCCGGGACCGTGACTCCTTCACCGGCGATGGGGCACGACTCGGTCGGCACGGTCGAGGTCGTGAACGTCGCCGAAGAGCGGGCTTCTAGGGGCGTCGTCGTTGAGGCGAGGCACCCGGTCCGCGTGTCGATGGTCACGGTGACGTAGCCACCCCCTGCGGGAGCAGCGAAGTCGGTCGCGGCCACGCCGGATAGGGCCTCGACCATGAAGTTCCGCCAGATCATGGTGGGCCACGATCCGCCGGTGACGGTGATGCGCGTGTTGCGGCAGACCTCGCGTTCACCGATGAAGGTCACGGAACATCCCGCCTTCATCTCGATCTGGCCCGACGGATACCCCACCCACACCGACGCAACCAGATCGGGCGTGTAACCGACGAACCAGGCATCGCGATACTCCTGGGCGGTTCCGGTCTTACCGGCCGCCGGCCGGCCGATCTGACCGCTCGTGGCGGCGGTGCCGCGGGTGATGACTTGCTCTAGGGCCGTGGTGGTGATGTATGCGGCTGTGGGGTCCACCGCAAGCCGCGATCTGGACTTGTCCTTGTAAAGGAGCTCCCCGGTGGGATCCTCGATCCTCGTGATGGCGACCGGGGGGTGGTGCTCGCCGTTGTTCGCCAAGGTTCCGTAACCGGATGCCATCCCTAAGGGGTTGACGGAGTTGGTGCCCAACACCGCCGAGAGGTACGCGCCGAGCGGCGTCCGGATGCCCATGTCCTCGGCGGTGTCCACCACGCTCTCGGGACCGATCTCTTCGCCCAGTTGCGCGTAGACGACGTTGACGCTCTTTACGGTGGCTTCCAGCAATGACATGTCGCTATAGGAGGAGCCCTCGTAGTTCTGAACGGTGTAGTCGGCGCCGTTGTCGGCCCCCGGGAACGTGATCGAGGATCCGCCCTTGTAGACCTTGGAGAGCGGGATGCCTTGCTCGATGGCCGTCACGAGGGCGAACGGTTTGAACGCGGAGCCGGCTTGACGCCCGCTGCCTGGAGCTGTTCCGCCCTCCTTCTTGGGAGCCAATCCAGGTTCTGCCGAGACGGCCAGGTTCGTCTTTGCGAACTTGTCATTCTTCTTCTTGGCGAAGAAGTCGCGGCCTCCGACCATCGCCTTGATCTCGCCCGTCGCGGGGTCGATCGCCACGAGCGACCCGTAGGGATCTGTTGGGTAGGTGAGAACACCGTCGACGGCGCGCTCCGCGGCCGCTTGCATATCGAGGTCGACGGTCGTGTAGATCTTCAGTCCGCCGGTGAACAACGCCTGCTGGCGGTCCTGCCACGTCTTTCCGAGATCCTCGAAGCGGGGATCGAACTGGATCAGCCGTTGGATGTAGTCGACGAAGTAGGGGGCCGGGTACCGGGAGTCGTCCTCGCCCAGATGCAGCTTCAAGCCGGTTTTCCTCGGTGCTCTGGCGTTAGCCTTCTTGAGCCAGCCGAGTTCGGCCATCTTGCGGAGAACGAGGTTGCGCCTCCTGAGGGCGGCCTTCGGACGCTCGACGGGGCTGTAACTCTCCGGCGAACGGATGAGTCCCGCCAGCAGAGCGCTCTCGCGGACGTTTAGTCTCCACACGGGCTTGGAGAAGAAAGTCTTGGCCGCGGCCTGAACGCCATATGCGCCCTTCCCGAAATAGACGGTGTTCAGGTATCTGCGCAGGATCTCCTTCTTCGGCAGGGCTTTCTCGAGCTGACGGGCGAGGGCCGCCTCATCGATCTTTCGCTCGAGCGTCTTGTCCGCTACCTCGCCGGGGGCGATGATCGAGTTCTTCACGTATTGCTGGGTGATCGTTGAGCCTCCTTCTTCGATCTCCCCGCTGCTGGCGTTCTTCAGGGCAGCGCGGATGACCGCCCTGACGTCGACCCCCTCGTGCTCGTAGAAGCGTTCGTCCTCGATCGCGATCACAGCCCGCTGCAGGTGTCTCGGAATCGTCTTCAGCTTCTGCACGACCGTGCGATTCTCGATGCCATGCATCGAGGTGATGAGCTCTCCTCCGACTGAGAAGATCTTTGAGGATTGGGCCGGTCGAAACTTGAGGTCCGCTTTCGTCAGCTTCGGAAGGTTGTCGAGCTGAGCGCACCCCGCCGCTATCAGCCCGCCGAGCGCGACGGCGATGATCCATTTGGTTCGGTGAATGCGGGACATGAACGCATGAGTCTACCGACATACGGGGCTATGGCGGTGGACTACCATCGCCCCATGACCGGCACCGGGGAGGCGAAAGCGTCGCTAGCACGGCTGTTACAGAACGCAGAGCACGTCGTTCCCCAGGAGGAGCTGGCCGAGCGACTGGGCCGTGACCGACCGCTCCGCGTCAAGCTAGGAGTCGACCCGACTGCCCGCGACATCACCCTGGGTTGGGCGGTCCCGCTCCGCAAGCTGCGGGCGTTCCAGGACGAGGGACATGTTGCCGTCCTCATCATGGGCGACTTCACGGCGCGGATCGGGGATCCTTCGGGCAAGTCGGAGACCCGCCCACAGCTGAGCCGGGAGGTCGTACGCGCCAATGCCGAGGCTTGCGTGGAACAACTTCTGGACATCCTCTCCGAGGAGAACCTCGAGATCCGTTTCAACTCCGAGTGGCTCGACGCACTGAACCTCGCCGACCTTCTCAAGCTCACGTCGCATGGCACGGTGGCTCAGATGCTCGAGCGTGATGACTTCGCCAAGCGCTACTCGGAGCGTCGCCCGATCTCCATCGTCGAGTTCATGTATCCACTGATGCAGGGCTATGACTCGGTGGCGATTGAGGCCGATGTGGAGATCGGCGGGACGGATCAACTCTTCAACCTGCTCGTGGGTCGCGATCTTCAGCGTGCCTACGGGCAAGAACCGCAGGTTGCGCTCACGATGCCGCTCCTCGTGGGCCTCGATGGGCTTCACAAGATGAGTCAGTCCCTGAACAACTACGTCGGGATCAGGGAGTCGCCCGAAGAAGTCTTCGGGAAAGTCATGAGCGTCCCCGACCGGTTGGCCGGTCAGTACGCTGCCCTCGCAGCCGGACTCGCTTCGGACGAGATCGCGGACATCGAGTCGGCGTCGTCGGGGGGCGGTCCCGACGCGGGTGATGCTAAACGTCGCGTGGCTCGGGCTGTGGTGGAGCTGTATCATGGACCCGAGGCCGCCCAGCGCGCGGAGGAGGCCTTCGACCGTCAGTTCCGCGAGGGCGGGGTGCCGGACGAGATGCCAACGGCCGGGCTGCCGGGCGATGCCGTGGATGGAGACGTGGCCTACCTCCCGCGCGTCCTGGCAGAGCTCGGGCTGGCGACATCCCGGTCGGAGGCCCGCCGACTGATCGCTCAGGGGGGCGTGCGGGTCGATGGTCAGGTCACGACGACCGAAGAGATCCCTCTGACCGCATTGCGAGGGGCCGTTCTTCAGGTGGGAAAGAGGCGTTTCGTCCGGGTCGCAGAATAGGGAGAGGGATAGAGAAGGGAATGGGAAAGAGATGGCGAAGGCAAGCGTTTCGAGGTCGTAGAATGGGGGAAGAACTAGATGCAGACCCGCATTCGTCCCGCATTCGTACCGTGTTGCTTGCATCGGCCCCCTGAGGCCGGAGGAGGAAGATTGAGAGTGCCGTCACGGTCTCGCCTCCTAGGCATTCTCTGTTCGACCATGATGCTCGGCGCGCTCTGGTCCAGTGCCCCCGCCGCCGCTCAGGTCTCCATCCCGAACCCGGACGA
>Ga0183260_10001863_pt1 | contig 17571 bp, 17 predicted proteins | sample AntDrymUQ4972206_2_FD_129768 | JGI IMG/M metagenome (GOLD analysis project Ga0183260, IMG submission 129768) | Polar desert sand microbial communities from Dry Valleys, Antarctica - metaG UQ497 (22.06) (version 2) (version 2) | ecosystem: Environmental > Terrestrial > Soil > Desert | place...
GATCCGGCAAGCCGACGGCGCCTGCGAGGGCGACGAGGGTGAAAAGGACGGCAACGGCGAGCAACAGGCGCTTCATGAGATCCTCCGCGGGTAGGTATCGCCTGCACTACGCCGCTGCGGAGCCGCCGCGTCACCGAGCACGCTCGAATGTCTTCCGCTCGAGCTCGTTCAGCGGACGCGACCGCCCGCTGTTCCCATCCCGCGCGACGAGCACGGCCTCCGCCTCGGCCGCGAGTTCGCCGCCCCGTGTCCGAATCTGCTCTCTGAGCGTAAGGCTGGATTTGCCGATTCGCTCCAGGCGGCACGAGACGACGACCGCCTCGTCCTCCAGCCGGAGCTCACGGCGGAAGTCGATCGCGACTCGCGCGAGCACGTAATCCCAGGTGCTCCCGGTATCGCCGAGCGTGTGTCCCAGCCACTTCTCCCGGCCCTCCTCCAGATAGGTGGCGTAGACCGCGTTGTTCACGTGCAGGTACGAGTCCACGTCACGCCAGCGGATCTCGATCTCCTTCTCGTGCATGCTCAGAAGTCGTCGGCGAAGCGGCGGCGGGCTTCCTCGAGCGCTTCCCGAATACCGCCGGGCCCAGGCGCAGGCCGCTCGGTCACCTTTCGGGGTCGCCTGAAGGTTCCGTCGCGGACACGGGTAGCTACCTCTTCGTGAGCGTCGCGGAACGGCGTGCCCTTCCGCACCAGCGCCTCCGCGGCGTCGGTCGCGAAGAGCAGCGGGTCGGATGCAGCCTTCGCCAGTCGCTCGCGGTCGACCTCGAGCCCGCTGACGAGCACGGTGAGCGCGCCGAGCGCGAGCCGAACGTCACGCCGCGTCGCGAACACCGGCGTCTTGTCCTCCTGCAGGTCGCGGTCGTACGCCAGCGGAAGCCCCTTCACGGTCGAGAGCAGCCCTGTGAGCCGGCCGATCGCGGTTCCGGCCTTGCCACGGGCGAGCTCGGCAACGTCCGGGTTGAGCTTCTGCGGCATCATCGACGACCCGGTCGCTGCGCTCTCCGGCAGCCGTGCGAACCCGAACTCCGCGGTCGCCCAGAGCACGATCTCCTCACCGATGCGCGAAAGGTGGGTGAAGAGCACCGTCGCCGCGTAGAGATAGTCGAGCGCGAAGTCGCGATCTGCGACCGCATCGACCGAGTTCCGCATCTGCCGCGGCGGCTGTGGGAGCTCGAGCGTCGAGCCGGCGAGCGCCCCTGCTCCGAGCGGGCTCTCCGACGACGCGTCGGCTGCCGCCGCGAGGCGTGTCCTGTCGCGGTCGACCATCTCCACCCACGCGAGCAGGTGATGACCGAGCGTGATCGGCTGCGCCCGCTGGAGGTGCGTGTAGCCGGGCATGACCGTCGCCGCCTCGGACTCGGCGAACGAGAGGATGACGAGCGCGAGCGAGTCGATCGCATCCCGCGCCTCGGCGCACGCATCCAGGACGTACAGCCGGAGCGCCGCCGCGACCTGGTCGTTGCGCGAGCGGCCCGCATGGATCTTTCGTCCGACATCGCCGAGTAGGCGCTCGATCGCCGAGTGCACGTCCTCGTCCGACTCGAGGTAGCCGTCGGGGCTCTGGGCAATCTCCGCGAGGCGGCTCTCGACGTCGTCGAGCTCGTCCGCGCTCAGCAAGCCCGCGTGCGCGAGCCGTCGCGCGTGCTCGGCGGTTGCCTCGCAGTCATAGGGCAGCAGCTCCGCGTCGTCGGCGCGAAGGAACTCCCATACCTGCGGGTCGAGCTCCTCCCCGACCCTTCCTTTCCAGGTCGTCACACCGCGATCTTGGCGCGTTTCCGCGCGGCGTGCAGCTCCGTCTCCAGCGACGAGATCCGGATGAACCCCTCCGCTGCATCGTGTGGAAAGCTCTCGCCCGCGCCGTAGGAGGCGAGCTCGGCCGCGTAGAGCATGTGCGGGGAGCGTCTCCCGGTGACGACCGCGGCATTCGGTCGCAGCTCGAGGCGCACCTCGCCCGTGACGAGCTCCTGCGTCGACGCGACGAACGCGTCGATCGCCTCACGCGCCGGGCTGAACCAGCGTCCCTCGTACACGAGCTCCGTCCAGCGCTGCTCGAGCGGCCGCTTCAGCCGCGACTCGTCCTTCGTCAGGACGACGTCCTCGAGCGCAGAATGCGCCGTGATCAGCGCAATCGCGCCCGGGACTTCGTACACCTCGCGACTCTTGATGCCGACGGCCCGGTTCTCGATCATGTCGATGCGCCCGATCCCGTAGGCGCCCGCCAGCCGATTCATCTCGGCGATCAGTGCTGCGAGCCGATAGCCCTCACCGTCGATCGTTACCGGAACTCCGTGCTCGAAGCCGACCACGATCTCGACGGGAGCAGGCGCCGAAGCGGGATCCAGCGTGAGCGCGTACGGCTCCTCCGGCGGAGCGTTCCACGCATCCTCGAGGATCCAGGCTTCGATCGCCCGCCCAAAGAGGTTCTCGTCGATGGAGTACGGAGACGTGGCCGTCTGCACGACCGGGATGCCACGGGCGAGCGCGTACTCAATCTCCTCGTCGCGCGTCCAGATCCGGTCGCGAAGCGGAGCGATCACGTGCACGCCCGGGTAGTGCGCCTTGAAGGCGAGCTCGAAGCGAAGCTGGTCGTTGCCCTTTCCCGTGCAGCCGTGGACGACAGCCTCTGCGCCGAGCTCGAGGGCGACCTCTGCGACCGATTGCGCGATGACCGGCCGTGAGAGCGCCGAGACGAGGGGGTACTTGCCCTCGTAGAGCGCATTCGTCGCGATCGCCCGAGCGCACTGCTCTTCCGCGAACGCGTCCTTGCGATCGATGACGAGGACATCCTCGGCTCCGGCGGCGGCAGCTCTCACGATCGACTCGTCGAGATCGAACTCCTGGCCCACGTCGACCAGCACCGCGACGACCTCGTCGAAGCCGTACGGCTCTTCCTTCAGCCACGCGAGGATGCAGCTCGTGTCGAGCCCTCCCGAGTAGGCGACGACCGCGCTTCGGCTCATGCCGCGCCCTGGAGGAGGTAGCCGGTGAGCTCGTCCGCGAGCGTCGTCGCCGGCGTCCCGTCGCGGGCGACGACGAGGATCGAGTTGTCGCCGGCCAGGGTGCCCGCGATGCCCGGGTGCCCAGCTTCGTCGATCGCCTGTGCGAGGGCGTTGGCGTACCCCGACGGAGTGCTGACGACAACGAGGGTGCCGGCCGCCTCGAGGCTCACGGCGTACCGGCGCATCGCCGCGCCGAGTGCGCGCAGGCGGTCGATGTCGCTCGTCCCCGGGGGTGCGTACACGAGCCGCCCGCTCGGCGCTCGTACCTTGACGAGGCCGAGGTCGGCGATGTCGCGCGAGACCGTGGTCTGGACGACCTCGAAGCCGGCGTCCTTCAGCGCGGCCGCGACCTCCGCCTGCGTCGAGAGCGCGCGCTCGCCGACGAGGCCGAGAATCGCATTCTGCCGGTCGCGCCGATTCATAGTATGCGACACATTAGCGATATATGCGGACTAAGTGACAACTTGTAACTTGGCCGCAGGTTCGGCAGGTCCGAGTACGGCGACGAGAACGGACAGCGCTTCTTCGACATCGCCTGCTTCGATTGTGAGTGGCGGCGCGAGCCGGACGACATCGTCCCCCGCCGTGAGTGCGAGCAGGCCGCGCTCGCGACACGCCTCGACAACCTCGGCTGCTCCTCCCTCGACGACCGCGCCCAGAAGAAGCCCCCGACCTCGTACGGACAGGATGCCCGGAAGCGAGGTCAGCCCCTCCGCCAGCTCCGCGCCGCGCGCGAGCACGTTGGCGAGCAATCCCTCGTCGATCGAGTCGACGACGGCGCAGGCCGCAGCGCAGGACACCGGGTTGCCGCCGAAGGTCGAGCCGTGGTCGCCGGGAGCGAACGCTCCGGCTGCGTGATCGGCGACCAGCAGAGCTCCGATCGGGAGCCCGTTCGCGAGGCTCTTGGCCAGTGTGACGAGATCCGGCCGGACGCCGAGCGCCTCGAACGCGAAGAACGATCCCGTGCGCCCGACACCCGTCTGGATCTCGTCGACGCAGAGCAGTGCGGGCAGCTCCGCGGCGGCCGCGAGGAACTCCGGATCGAGAGGGTGAAGGCCGCCTTCACCGAGGATCGGCTCGAGCAGCACGAGGCCGACGTCCTCCGCGACCGCCGTGCGAAGTGCTGCGATGTCATTCGGCGGGACGAATGTCACTCCCGGAATCAGCGGAGTGAACGCGGCGCGCTTCGGAGGCTGCCCTGTCACGGACAGCGCTCCGAGCGTTCTGCCATGAAAACTCCCTTCGAGCGCAACGATGCCCGGTCGTCCAGTGGCCTTGCGTGCGTACTTGAGCGCGGCCTCGATCGCCTCGGCGCCGGAGTTGCAGAAGAAGGCCGGTGCTCCACCGAACCGGTCCGAGAGACGAGCGGCGAGCTCCTCCGCGGGCTCGGTGCGGTAGAGATTCGACGCGTGCCAGAGCCGTTCGAGCTGCTCGCGCGCGGCCGCCAACGGCGCCGGGTGGCAGTGACCGAGCCCGACGACGGCGATTCCGGCGCCGAAGTCGAGGTACTCGCGCCCCTCGTCGTCCCAGACGCGCGCACCTTCGCCACGCACGATCGTGAGCTCAGCTCGCGCGTAGGTCGGAAGCAGCCGATCGAACCCTTGCAACAGACTGTTACTTGGCGTCGTCATGCAAGCACCTCGGTCGCTCCGATCTCCGCGCGGACACCGAGACGGGCAGCGCGGACGGCGGCGAGGAGCTTCGGCACGATTCCGCCCTCGAACGCGCCCGCTGCGAGGAGGAAGTCGGCGCGCTCCGCTTCGATGCACGGGGCCCAGGCGCCGTCCACGAACACACCGGGCACATCGGAGACGAAGACGATGCGGTCGGCTTCGAGTCCGATTGCGAGCGCGCCGGCGGCTTCGTCGGCGTTCACGTTCAACGGGCCGACGGCGATCGGCGCGAAGACCGGGATCCGCCTCGCGGCAAGCGCCTCCTCGATCGCCTCGGGCCGGCACGGAAGCGGCTCGCCGGCGAGGCCGAGACCCGGAAGCGGTCGGCCCTCGAGGCCGATCTCGTCGCCCACGAGGGGAAGCGCCGCGGAGCCGAGGGCGGCGGACACCTCGACCCCGACGGCGACCAGCGACTCGCGCACGACGGCGAGGGCCGCTGGACTTGTGACGCGACGGCCGTCCACGAACTCGACAGGAAGTCCACGGCGCCGCAGCTCGACGCTGATCTGGGGGCCCGCGCCGTGAACGACGACGACCTCGTCACCAGCATGGAAGAGGTCGAGGGCGCCGGACGCCGCCGCCGCTGCGACGCCGCCGCCGAGCTTGACGACAACTCGGCTCATGTCGTGTACTCCGCATTCAGCCGGACGTAGTCGTAGGTCAGATCGGACGCGAGGTACGCAGCAGTTCCGGTTCCGAGCCCGAGATCGAGATCGATGGAGACGGCGGCTCCCGTGAGCTCCGGCACGAAACCCGTCGGCACACCCCGCTCGAACACCGGAATCCCGTCGAACGCGAGCGTCAGCACCTCCGGCCGCAGCTGGGCGAAGCCGCCGTTCGAGGGAGCGGAGCCCGCCGCGGCGAGCACGCGCCCCCAGTTGGGGTCATGGCCGAACGCCGCCGTCTTGACCAGTGGCGAGGTTGCGATTCTGCGGGCGACGGCGACCGCCTCCTCGTCCGACGCCGCACCCGAGACGGCGATCTCGAGCAACACCGTCGAGCCCTCGCCGTCGGCCACGATTTGGCGCGCGAGATCGGCGCAGACGTCGTGGAGGGCACCCGCGAACGCCACGTCGGCCTGCTCGTCTCGCTCTACCTCGCTCGCGCCGTTCGCGAGCAGCACCACGGCGTCGTTCGTCGAGCACTCTCCGTCCACCGAGATGCAGTTGAACGTCGCGGCTGCGGCAGTGCGCAGAAGTGGACCGGCTTCTCCCGGCTCCAGGGGGAAGTCGGTCGTCACGACGGCCAGCATCGTGGCGAGCCGGGGATGGATCATCCCCGCACCCTTCGCCATCCCTCCGACCATGAAACCGGCGCCGGAGACCGAGCTCTGCTTCGAGGAGCGGTCGGTGGTCAGGATTGCCTCGGCGGCGGCGGCTCCCCCACTCACCTCGAGGGACCCGGCTGCTTCGCGCACCCCGTCTCGCACCTTTTCGAGCGGAAGCGGAACACCGATGACGCCGGTGGACAGAACGACCACTTCCTCGGGGCGAAGGCCGAGAACGGTCGCAACCTCCGCAGCAGTCTCCTCCGCGTCGGAGATCCCACGCTCGCCCGTTGCGGCGTTGGCGACCCCCGAGTTCACGACGACCGCCTGCGGCTCCGCCGACCCCAGATGCCGGCGTGAGACCGTGACGGGAGCGGCCTGCACCCGATTCGTGGTCCAGACCGCACCGCCCACCGCGGGTGCAAGCGAGCGGACGAGGGCGAGGTCGAGCCCGGAACGCCGGATTCCCGCCCGCACCCCGGTCGCGGCGAAGCCCTTGGCGGCGGTAACGGACATGTCTAAACGAGCACCCCGGAGAGCCGCAAGCCCGTCGTCTCCTCGTAGCCGAAGAGAAGGTTGACGTTCTGAATCGCCTGTCCTGCCGCGCCCTTGCCGAGATTGTCGAGGGCGCAGATGACGATCGTCCCACCGGTCAGTCGATCGTCGAAGACACCGATCTCGGCCCCGTCCGTGTGTTGCACGCGGGCGAGCTCCGGGACGATGCCTTCGGCGAGCACCGCGACGACATGGCTTCCCCGGTAGTGCTCTTCGAGAACGGCGCGGAGGTCGACGCCGCGCGAACGCACATGGCAAGTCGCGATCAGCCCACGCCGCACGGGAATGAGATGCGGCACGAACGCCACGGGGAAGCCGAGGAGCGAGGCGATCTCGGGCGCGTGGCGGTGCGTGCCCACGCCGTATGGCGCGACGTTCTCGAGAACCGCTCCCGCGTGCGAGGCCGGCTTCAGAGAGCTCCCTGCTCCGGTCATTCCCGACATCGCGTCGACGACGACCGCCTCGTGCTCGATCACGTCTCGGATCGGAGCGAGGGCCAGGAGCGCGGCCGTCGCGTAGCACCCGGGATTGGCGACGAGCCGTCCGACTGGCGGGCTCACCTCGGGAAGGCCGTACGACCAGGACGCGAGGCCCTCGGGGACCGGGTGCTCGAAGCCGTACCACGACTCGTAGATTTCGTGCTCCCGGAAGCGGTGCGCGCCGGAGAGGTCGATCACGACGCCACGAGCGGCGGGCGTGATCGCGGCAGCCACCTCGTGCGAGAGGCAGAGGATGACGACGTCGGCGCCACACGACAGCGCAGCGTCGTTGGTGATGAAGCGTGGAATCCGGCTCCACCCGTTACGGCCGAGCCGCGGGTCGAGCGCGTCCGCGGACTGCCCGGCCAGCGTGTCCGAGCCGAGGGCATAGAGCTCGAGCCCAGGATGGGCGAGGACTCGGTCCAGGGTCTCCTGCCCGGTGTAGCCAGAGGTACCGACGATGGCTGCCGCTGCCATGAGGCTTATTATGCACATGGAACGCTAGATATGCGTCAAGCTCGTTGGATTTGGGCTGGAGCAGGAGGAAACGGCTGCTACGCTGCGCGCGCGGTGGAACGGGTACTCGTCCTCAACGCCAGCTACGAGCCCTTGAACGTCTGCTCGCTCCGTCGTGCGCACGTTCTCGTGTGGAAGGGCAAGGCGGAGGTCCTCGAGAGCCATGACCGCCCTCTGCGTTCTGCCACGACGAACTTCGCCCGCCCAAACGTGATCCGGCTGAAGACGTACGTCCGCGTACCCCGCGGCGTGACCCGGCGCATCTCGCGCCGAGTCCTCTTCGCGCGTGACGGCTGGCAGTGCGCGTACTGCGGCTCGGGCTCGAATCGGCTCACGCTCGACCACGTCGTGCCGCGGTCCCGCGGGGGCACCTCGGTCTGGGAGAACGTCGTCGCGTCGTGTGCCCCGTGCAACCACAGCAAGGGCGATCGCCTGCTCGAGGAGACGAGCATGACGCTTCGCACGACGCCCCGGCCACCCACGCCCGTGCTCTTCATCCGCCTGACGACGGAGTCGATCCCCGAGGTCTGGCGGACGTACCTCCCCGGTGTCGGGGCCGCGGCCGCCGCGTAGCCGACGCTACCGCGACATCGCGCGCTCGACCGCTTCCTGCTCCTCGGGTGAGAGCGCGACCGAGGAGCGGCCGCGGTCGAGGTCCTTGACGTAGATCCGCGCGTAGTCGCGCCCCTGGATGGCGGTCACGATCGTGCCCGTGCGGGTCGCGTCGAGAAGGGCCACCGACGCCGACTGCTGGCCACCGGTGCCCTCGTAGGCGTCGTAGCGGACGACCGCGGTGTTCGTCACCGAGCCGTCGACCCGCCGGTCGACACGCGAGAGGCCGGTGGCAACCTCGTCGACCGCACGGTGCAGGTCGTCGATCCGTGTCTGCAGGGACACCGCGAAGTCGAGGAGGTCTCCGCGACCGCTGCCGAGGATCACCTCCTGGCCGCTCTCGATTCGGGCCAGTCGCCGCCAGAGCACGAGCCCGACGAGGAGGGCTAGGGCCGCCGTCGCGGCGGCGGCGATCGCGACCGCGAGAGAGACCGTCAAAGCTGGAGCGAGAAGATGACCGGGTACTCGGCCGTGTTGTTCGCCGTGTTCGTCTCGCCCTGCACGGGGTCGACGTCGACCTTGACCGAGATCTGCTCGCCGAACGGCACAAGCGTTCCGATCGGGAAGGTCACTGCCTTGGTCTCGCCGGGATCGATGAGCGGAATCGTCTTCGTCTGGACGATCGGGTCGGGCTGCTTGGGGATCGTCAGCGTGACCGTGAGTCTGACCTCCTGGCTGTCCCCGGTGTCTTCGACCCCGACCTCGAAGGCAAGCTCGTCGGTTACGAGGATCGTGGTTTCGGTGGTCGTCGAGAGGTTCTGGCCGCTCGGGAGCGCCCTGACGTACGAGATCCCGCTTCCGTGCAGGCCCGAAGGCGTACCACCGGTCGACGCGCCCTGGATGCGCTGCCAGACGGCGGCCAAGTCGCCGGGGGTGGTCACTTCATCACCCGTGACGAACACGGACGTCGGCACCTCGATGCCCTCGATCCCTTCGGACTCGAAGACCTCCTGGGCGCGCGCCCTGAACGAGTCCTCCCAGAGAACGTCGCTCGCGAGCAGGCGCTGCATCCCCACGGAGAGCTCCTCGCCCGCGACGGTCGCGTCGGTCGCATCCGCGGTCTCCTGGAACGCCGTCTGCAGCCGACGGAGGCCGTTGACGCGGAAGAGAAGCGCCTCGACCGCACCCTCGTTGGCGTCGTGCAGTGGGCCGGGAGATCCGAGGTCCTCCGCGGTCTGCATCTGATTCTCGGCCGTCTGCACGAATCCGCCCAGCTTGGCGTCGAGATCCTCGAGCCTCAGCCCCGGCGTCGTCAGGGTCGTGGCGAGCTGCTGACCGAGGCGCGCGGATGCATTTCCGATCGCGCCGATCTCGGTGGTGTAGTCGCGATAGCGCTCGGTCTTCCTGTCGCTCGCACACCCCTCGACCCACACGGCGAGCAGCACGACGATGAGGATCGCCAGGGCGATGAGCCCCACGAGCCTGAGCAGCGGCGTGAGGTTGCCCGACGAGCGAAAGCGGGGACGCCGGCCCCGTGGAGGGCGGTCACGAGGAGGACCGCCGGAGCCCTGCTCGGTTGGTTCATCCCACGACGGCGCCTCCTCCTCGCCGAAGAAGTCGAAATCGAGGATGTCGTCGTCGCGGGTCGTCACGCCATCCGTCCCGCCGCCACTCTAAAGGAGGCACAGGAGCACAACCGCCGGAAACACCCGAGAATCGCCTCGCAACGCACGCTGAAAGGACTTCCCGGCGCCACGGCCAAGAGGGCGCTACCCGTGTCGTCCGTCGCGATCGCCCCATCCACCCACGAGCTCGTACTCGGACGCTATCGCCCGGTTCGTCCGCTGGGGAGCGGCGGCTCGGGCTCGGTCTGGCTCGCATGCGACGAGCGGACCGGCCTCGACGTGGCGCTGAAGATCATCCCCCGGGAAGGAAAGGCTGCCGCCCGCGCCGAGCGTGAAGCCCTGGCGGCGCGCCGGTTGCGCCATGAGCGGTGTGTGCGCGCGTACGACGTCGGACACGATTCGAGCCACGTGTACATCGCGTACGAGTACGTGGCCGGGCGCACCTTGCGCGAGACGATGCGCACGGACGGTCTCTCGGACGAGGATGCCGTCGAGGTCGCGGCTCAGGTGCTCGACGCTCTCGCCCACGCGCACCGAACCGGGATCGTCCATCGCGACGTCAAACCCTCCAATCTCCTGCTCGAGGAGCGCGACGAGATCGCCGTGCGGCTGCTCGACTTCGGGCTTGCCCAGTTCGACGGTGCGGACACCCTGACGGCCGTGGGCGACGTGCCCGGAACCCTCGCATACATCGCTCCAGAGCGGCTTGCAGGGGCGGAGGCGACCCCGGCGAGCGACGTCTGGGCCGTCGGCGTCCTGCTCTGGGAGGCGCTCGCGGGAAGGCACCCGTTCTGGGGGGTCCCGCTCCAGGAAGTCGCGCGCGCAATCGAAGCCGGAGCTCCGCCGCTCCTCGCCGAGCGTCGCGATCTCCCCCGTCGGCTGGTCGCTGCGGTCGATGGTGCGCTCGCACCGAAGCCCGAGCGACGACCGCGAGCTTCGGCGCTCGCCTCCGACCTACGGAACGCAGTTCGGAAGGACGCTCCCCGCCAAGCGCGCAGCCATCCGCAGAGGAACGTCGTAGTCGCCACCACGGGTCCTCGGGAGCTTGCGCGCCGCTTCGCACCCGTCGGTCTGGCAGCGGCGAGTGCCGCCCTGGGAGCGACATTGCTTCCCTTCTGGCCCCCAGCACTCGTCGCCGCCATCACGCTCGTTGCCGCGCTTGCCGCCTGGCGCATGCCGCGAGTCGGGCTCGCGGTCGCCCTGGCAGCTCCGCTCTTTCCTCTGGGCAACGTCGCGGAGAGCGCCGCGATCCTGTACGGGCTGCTTGCCCTCGGCTGGCTCGCCCTCTCCTGGCGAGACGCCCGTTGGGGACTGCTGTTCATGACGGGACCGTTGCTCGCCCCGCTGGGGCTCCTCGCGCTGGTGCCTCTCGTCGCCCAGCCTGCGCGAGGAATCGTCCGTCGCGTCGCGCAGGCGGTCCTGGCCGTGCTCGCGGCTGCGATCGTCGCCGGGGTCGCGGGTAGCGATCTCCCGCTCAGCGGCGCTGCCGCGGAAGGCTTCACCATCTCTCCCCAGGACTCCATGCGCGAGATCGCCGGTGGGCTCTGGCAGTCGGCGCTCCTCGAGCCCGTTCTCCTCGTCGGAGCCGTGTCTCTCGGTTTCGCGGCCGCAGCCCTGCCCTGGATTCGGCGACGGTCGCGCTACGGGGTGCTCGCGCTCGGAGTCGTGCTCACAGCTGGGTCCGTCGTCGTAGGCGCAGGGTTCGCGGGCACGCTTCTGGTGGCGGTCGTGTGGGCGTTCGCAGCCGCAATTTCGGCCGGAACGCGCCAGTAGACTCGACGCAGCCGGTATACCCCTCCCGATGTCAGTGCTGCGCGCGATCGAGTCCAAGATCGAAGGTCTCTTCGAGGGCGTCTTCGGACGCGCCTTTCGCACGCACGTCCAGCCGATCGAGCTCGCGCGCAAGCTGGTAAAGGAGATGGACGACCACCGCACGGTCTCCGTTTCGAGGGTCTACGTGCCCAACGAGTTCACGGTCTATCTCTCCCAGCAGGACCGCAAGCAGTTCGCCGGGTACGAGGAGTCGCTCGTGGCGGAGCTGCAGGAGTATCTCGCCGAGCATGCGCGCCGCGAGAGCTATGCGCTCTTGACCGCTCCGAGCGTGCTCGTGACCACCGACGAGGACCTTGCGGTCGGGGAGTTCGGAATCGCCACCCGCCTCGTCCAAGCGCAGGCCGAACCCGATGACGAACCCCCGCCCGCGGAGCTGCCGCTCGAGCAGCCCGCGCAGACGATGGTCTATCGGCCCCCGACGGTCGTCGCGCCGCCCGAGGCGGAGGAGGGCCCTCCGCCCCCACCGGAACAGGAGGTCGTGACGCTGACGGTCGCGGGCAAGACGCACGAGATCACAACCCCACGGGTCGTCCTCGGGCGATCACGCGCGTGCGACGTTCCCGTGCCGGACGTCAACGTCTCCCGCCGGCACGCCGAGCTCCGCCAGGAGGGCGCCACGTACTGGATCGTCGACCTGGAATCCACGAACGGGACGGCGGTGAACGGGAAGCAGGTCGGGCGGGAGCGGCTCCGGGACGGCGACCGGATCACGCTCGGCTCGACGGAGATCGTCTTCGGGCGATCGCTGCCGTGATGACACTCTTGGCGCTCGCAGCGGACGAGACACTGCTTATCCTCAAGATCGTGTTCCTCGTCCTGCTCTACGGCTTCATCCTGCTCGTCGTCCGTTCGGCGACCAAGGACATCGGGGGTTCGCCGCAGGAGAGCATCATCCTGGGCGCCGCCGAAGCCTCGGCGCTTCGCGAGAAGCTGGGTGTGCTCCCACGACCGATGCGCTTCCGTGTGGTAGGAGGCCCCGGACTCCCCACCGGAAAGACGATCGACATCAGCGGCGCGATGATCATCGGCCGAGAGGACAACGTCGGAGTACGCCTCGACGGTGACGAGTTCGCCTCAGGGCAGCACGCACGTATCGAGCCGCGAGCGGACGGGGTCTGGGTCGAGGACCTGCGCTCGACGAACGGCACGTTCGTGAACGGCGAGAGGGTCACTGCGCAGCGGCTACAGCCCGGCGACGTCGTCCGAGTCGGCCAGACGGAGCTCGGTCTCGAGCCATGAAGATCGGTCGCGCAGCGGTTGTCACCGATACGGGGAAACGCCGGCTCGGAAACGAGGATGCCTATGTCTTCGAGCCGCCGCTCTTCGCGATCGCGGACGGCATGGGAGGTGCGCGGGCGGGAGAGATCGCTGCCGATCTCGCCGCCTCGGCACTCGAGGAAGCCAGCGCCGAGACACGCGAGGCGACCCAGATCGCGACGATCATCGCCGAGGCGAACCGCCGCGTCTGGGAGCGCTCCCGAGCCGATCCGGCGACGGCGGGAATGGGAACGACCGTGACGATCGCCCTCGTCGATGCGCCCGCAGGAACGATCTCGTTCGGTCATGTGGGTGACTCGCGTGCCTACCGGCTCCGGGACGGCGCCCTCGAGCAGGTGACAACCGACCATTCGCTCGTCGCCGAACTCGTGGAGAGCGGCGTTCTCACACCGGAGGAAGCCGAGCGTCACCCCCAGCGCTCGGCGATCACGAAAGCCGTCGGAACCGAACCGTCGGTGGATGCGGACGTGTTCACTCTCGAGATCCTTCCGGGCGATCTCTTCCTGCTCTGCTCCGACGGCCTCTCGGACATGCTCTCCGAAGAGCAGATCACCTCTGGGATCGAGAGCGCGGATCGAAACCCGGAAGCTGCGGGAGATGCGCTCGTCGCTGCGGCGAACGCCAGAGGCGGCGAGGACAACATCACCGTCGTCCTCTTCGAGATCGTCGACGACGAGGCGCCTGATCCGCCGCCCGAACGCGAGCCGGTGATCGAGGAGACGGCGTTGCCCGCTACGGGCGAGCTGTCGGAGGAAGGCCCGGAGGGAGCAGACCCTGCCGCTGCCGAGCCCGAGCTCGACCTCGAACCGACCCGGCACGGCGCCGGCCCGGGTGGCCGGATCGCAGCCCTGGCCCTCGTGGTCTCGGTGCTGGCGATCGGGCTGCTCGTTCTCTACCTGGCAGTCCGATGACCGCGAGGAACAGAGAGCTCGGCGGCGTTCTCGTCGCCGGGCTGATCGCCGGGACCGCGCTCGCGAGCGTCACGATCGCCCGCGAGTCCGAGATCTCGGCCAGCGCGGCGAGCTATGCCGCCGTCTTCCTCGGCCTGTATCTGGCGGCTCACATCGTCGTGCGGCGCACCGCGCCCTACGCGGACGGCGCGCTGCTTCCGCTCACGGCAGTGCTCACCGCTTTCGGCCTGGTGCTGAACTACCGGCTCGAGCCCGATGACGGCGGCCGGCAGGCGCTCTGGGTCCTGATCGGCCTCGGCGTCTTCGCTGCGACGCTGATCGCGCTGCGCCACGACTACCGCGTGCTCGAGTCGTACCGCTACCTGTTCGGCGTCGCAGCCGTCCTCCTGCTCCTGCTCCCGTCCGTTCCGGGGCTCGGCGAGCGAGTCAACGGGGTGAAGCTCTGGGTCGACGTCGGGCCGCTCCAGTTCCAGCCGGGAGAGCTCGCGAAGATCTTCCTGATCCTCTTTCTCGCCGGGTACCTGCGTGAGAAGCGTGAGGTGCTCGCGCAGGGGCGCCTGAAGGACTTCGGGCCGCTGCTCGCGATCTGGGGCGCGGCGATGCTGGTCATCGTTCAGACCAACGATCTGGGCAGTGCGCTCCTCAACTTCGGGATCTTCCTCGCGATGTTGTACGTCGCGACCGGAAGAGCGCTCTTCGTCGCCGCCGGCCTCGCGCTCTTCGTCGGCGGGGCTGCGCTCCTCTACAACGCCCTCGACCGGGTGCACGAGCGCGTCACCATCTGGCTCCAGCCGTGGACCGAAGAGCGCGTGCTCTGCGCCCTGAACGGCAAGCTCGAGTTTCGTCAGGACTGTGCCTCGTACCAGCTCGTGAAGAGCCTGTACTCGATCGCCAACGGCGGCTTCGGCGGGACCGGCCTCGGCGAGGGGACCTTCACATCGACCGACGGTGCCGAGCTCATACCGGCCCTACGTACCGATTTCATCTACTCGGCGATCGCGCAGGAGCTGGGCCTGATCGGTGCCGCCGCGCTCCTGCTCTGCTACATGGTCTTCGTCGCGCGCGGGATGCGGATCGCACTACGGGCGGGCGACGGCTTCTCCAAGCTGCTGGCGGCCGGGCTGACCTTCGGATTCGCGCTGCAGACGTTCGTCATCGTCGGCGGCGTGCTCCGGATCGTTCCGCTCACGGGGATCACGCTGCCGTTCGTCTCCTACGGGGGCACGAGCATCGTGGCCAATTTCCTGCTCCTCGCAGGGCTTCTCCTGCTCTCGAATCGGGCGAACTCGCCGCCATGAACAGGCAGATCGTCAGGCTGACCTACGTCGCGCTCGGGCTCGTCGGTGTGCTCGTCGTGATGACGACCTACTGGCAGACGTGGGCCGCGGCCGGGCTCGCCGATCGGCAGGACAACGCGATCAAGCGCGTGGCCGAGTTCTCCGTCGACCGCGGGCTGATCTTCTCCTGGAAGCCGCGGAAGCGCCTCGCGCGGAACATCGAACGAGACGTCGAGCAGCGAACGCTCTTCTTCCGTCGTTATCCGTACGGGCCGCTGGCACCCCACCTCGTCGGATACTCGACGGTCGGCCGCTCGCGGACCGGTCTCGAGCGCTCGTTGAACGACTACCTGACTTCCTCGAACGCCAACCTCTCGACGCTCGTGGACAAAGCGCTGGACGAGCTCCGCGGGAAGCCCGTCGAGGGAAACGACGTGGTCACGACCCTCGACCTAGACGCGCAGGAGGTCGCACTGGAGCAGCTCGGGACTCGGTGCGGCGCCGTCGTCGTCCTCGACCCACGCACGGGGAAGGTGCGGGTGATGGCTTCGACACCGACCTTCGACCCGAACCTGGTGGAGAACGACTTTGCACAGATCGAGCGGATCGAGGCAGACTGCCGCCCGGCCGCGCCGCTTCTGAACCGTGCCAGTGCCGGTCTGTACGTGCCCGGGTCGACGTTCAAGGTGATCACGGCTGCCGCTGCGCTCGAGTCGAAGAAGTTCACGCCCGAGTCGTCGTTCGTCGATCCCGGGTACTGCACCGTCTACGGGAAGCGAGTGAACAACTTCGACACCTCGTCGCCCTTCGGGACGGTCGACCTGGTGACCGCGCTCGCGTACTCCGTCAACTCGGTGTTCTGCAACATCGGCAAGGCGCTCGGCGCCAAGCGGATCCTCGACACGTCCAAGCGTTTCGGCTTCTACGAGCCGCAACCGCTCGAGACCCCGGCCGACGAGCGCGCGCCTAGCGGCCTCTACCGAAACGGCCGTCTCTACTACCCGAAGCTGGATTCCGACGTGGACGCGGGCCGAATGGCCTTCGGGCAGGAGCGAATGCTGGTCACTCCCCTGCAGATGGCGATGGTAGCCGGGGCGATCGGGGTCGGCGGCAGGCTCATGGAGCCTCGGGCGGTCGACAAGATCGTGGGCCCGGGCGGAAAGATCCTGCTCCGGCAGCGACCGGCCCTGATCCGCCAGGCGGTGAGCCGCGAGACCGCGGACGCAGTGGCGGCGATGATGCGGCTCGGCGTCGAGCGCGGGACGGGCACTGCGGCGCAGCTCCCCGGATACTCCGTCGGCGGGAAGACCGGGACGGGCGAAACGGGCGTGCCCGGCGCGAACACGACCTGGTTCATCGCCTTTGCGAGCCGGGATGAGGCGCGCCCCGCAGAGCTCGCGATCGCGGTGGTGCTGCAGAACCAATCCGGAACCGGTGGTGCCACAGCGGCACCGATCGCCCGCGCAGTCATGCAGGCAATCCTGTCCGAAAGGGAGAATCCCTAACCTCTAGGAACCCATGGCGACACAGAACACTCTCAGCGGCAGTCTCTTCGCCGGCCGTTACCGCGTCACGAGGAAGCTCGGCGGGGGCGGCATGGCCGACGTGTACCTGGCCGAGGACCAGGAGCTGGGGCGCCGGGTGGCGGTCAAGATCCTGCACGAGCGCTACGCGAACGACGAGCAGTTCGTCGAGCGCTTCCGCCGCGAAGCCACGCACGCAGCCGGGCTCTCCCATCCGAACATCGTCTCGATCTTCGACCGGGGAGAGGCGGACGGCTCGTACTTCATCGTGATGGAGTACGTCGAGGGACGGACGCTCAAGGAGCTCATCCGTGGCCGAGGGCCCTGCCCCATCCCCGTCGCCATCGCGTATACGCGCCAGATCCTGTCCGGGCTCCGCTACGCGCATCGCAATGGCGTGATCCACCGGGACATCAAGCCGCACAACGTCATCGTCGACCCGGAAGGGGTCGTGAAGGTCACGGACTTCGGGATCGCGCGCGCCGGCGCGAGCCAGATGACGGAGGAGGGCGCGATCATCGGCACCGCGCAGTACCTCTCGCCCGAGCAGGCGCGGGGTGCTCCGGTGGATCAGACCTCCGATCTCTACTCCACAGGGATCGTGCTCTTCGAGCTCCTGACCGCCGAGGTGCCGTTCTCCGGAGACACGCCGGTCGAGATCGCCATGAAGCACCTCTCGGAGATCCCCGACCCGCCGTCCGAGCTCCGAGCGGAGGTCCCGGACGACCTCGACAACGTCGTCCTACGTGCGCTCTCCAAGGAGCCGGCGGACCGGTACCAGTCCGCGGCCGCCATGGATGCAGACCTCGAGACCGTGGCCCACGGCGGCCACGTCCCACTCGAGACCGCGGAAGCGGCGACCGTCGTCCTCGCGGGCGGCCGAGCAATCGACTCGACGGCCGCGACGCAGGTCACGCGCCGTGCTCGACCCGGCGATGCGCCCCCCTTCGACCCGACACGCAAGCGACGAGGGCCGGTCTGGCCGTGGCTGGTCGGGCTCGGGGCGCTGCTCGCGCTGGCTGTCGCCGGGTTCTTCTTGTACGAGCCCATTCAGGATCGGTTCGGCGGCTCCGACCAGGTCGC
>Ga0183260_10001864_pt1 | contig 17570 bp, 19 predicted proteins | sample AntDrymUQ4972206_2_FD_129768 | JGI IMG/M metagenome (GOLD analysis project Ga0183260, IMG submission 129768) | Polar desert sand microbial communities from Dry Valleys, Antarctica - metaG UQ497 (22.06) (version 2) (version 2) | ecosystem: Environmental > Terrestrial > Soil > Desert | place...
ATCAGGCTTTGGGGTGCTGTCTTCTCGAAACGTGCTGCGTTGCGGGCGGCCGTAGGCGCGCGTGACGCAGGCCGGGATGACGGCGTGCGCCGAGGCAGGGGGAAACTGCGTCCGGTAGAGCGTCGGCGAGATCCCGTAGGTGCGCGTGAAGCTCGTCGTGAACGAGCCGACGCTCTGCAGCCCGACCGAGAAGCAGATGTCGGCCACCGAGCGATCGGTCATGCGCAGCAGGGCGGCGGCGCGCTCGAGGCGCCGCGTCAGCAGGTAGGCGTGCGGCGTCTCGCCGAACGCCCGCCGGAACTCGCGGCTGAAGTGCGCCCGCGACAGCCCCGCGGCGCGCGCGAGGTCGTCGACTCCGAGCGGCTCGGCGTAGCGAGCGTCGGCGAGGTCCTTGGCGCGCAGCAGGTGGCGCGCGGGAGGGACGTAGGTCGTGACGGCCGCGGGGCGCACCCGCGCAGCATCCCAAACCGCCGGCCCCAGCCGGTCCGGGCCGCGCCCGGCCACGCTGGCGCCGCCGCAGGCTCCCTCCGCGTTGGTGACCGGCCGCCGCGGGTATCGGGCGCCCATGCGAACACGCACCTGCCACGAGATCCTGCTCAAGCCATGAAGGCGATCTGCCTGAACTGCAGGCTCAAGCGCTCCCCCGAGGCGTCGAACGCCGGTTCACTCGCCGCACGGCGCGGCGCCGCGCCGGTCGCGCCCCTGTCTAGCGGACGGGCGCCCGCCGCCCTGCGAGCGTCAGCCCGCCGGCCATGCGCACTCCGGCCGCCAGCAGCGCGAGGCCCAGCGCGACCATCGCGACCGCCGTGAGCCACTGCAGCGGCTGCGGCAGGTACAGCGCGACAAACCACGAGCGCGCGGGCACGCCGGTCAGCTGCATCACGAGCGGCACGATGCCCTGCGGGAAGAGCGGAATCCAGCCGACGGTGAGGAAGATCGCCGCGAGCATCCGCTGGCGTGCGCCGTCCTCGGCGCGCGCCGCCAGGCCCCCGCTCGCGACGTCCAGCGAGAGGCACAGACCGCCGCGCCCGTCCGCGATCGTGTCGCGCAGCAGCGCCGCGAACTCGTCGCCGTAGCGCTCGCGCCAGCCGGCGGGATACCAGCGCAGCAGGCGCGCGATGCGGCGGTCGACGGGTGACTGCAGGCGCCGCAGCCGGCGCGTTCGCGCGACCAGCCAGACGACGGCCGCGAGGAGCCCGACCGGCCAGAGCACCGTCCAGAACAGCAGGGAGGCGGGGATGAACCACCAGCCCATGCGCTCGGGCAGCGCGTGAACGGCTGCGGCGAGGTCTGCCCGGGCGGACGGCGGTTGTGTGATCTGATCGCTCATGCCGCCGACCACCCCGCGTCCAGGCGCTTGAGGCCGACCTCGGCCACCCGGCGCTGCGTGCCGAGGTGCTCCTGCAGCTCGGCGGCGCCGCTTGGTGTGAGGCAATAGGGCCGCCGGCGCCCTTCGCCCTCCAGTGCCTCGATCGCTCCCTGGCGCTCGAGCCGGCTCAGCGCGCCGTAGAGCGTGCCGGGCTGCAACGTCACGCCGGCGAACTGCTCGATGTCACGCGTCAGCGCGTAGCCGTGTTTGGACCCGCCGGCGAGGCTCGACAGGATCAGGGTCGCGGGCCCGGCGTACCGGCCCAGACCTCCAAGTGGTTCGCTGCTCATGCCGGTCAGCTTACTACGTCACGCGATACATCATCACACGTTGCAGTGTGCGACGAGTCACACGGCGGCGTTGGGTCCGCGCTTAGGGCAAGCTCGTCGAGTCCTACCCGCGGAGGATCTCGACGGCGATCTCGGCGACCTGGGTCGGCGTGCGCCCCACGCGTACGCCGACCGCCTCGAGCGCGTCGATCTTCGCCTGGCCGCCGCCGCTGGAGCCCGACACGATCGCGCCGGCGTGGCCCATCGTCTTGCCGGGCGGTGCCGTCAGCCCGGCGACGTAGCCGACGACCGGCTTGCTGACGTGCTCGGCGATGTACTCGGCGGCCTCCTCCTCGGCCGAGCCGCCGATCTCGCCGCTCATGACGATCAGCTCGGTCTCGGGGTCGGCCTCGAAGAGGGCGATGATGTCGACGAAGGAGGAGCCCGGTACCGGGTCGCCGCCGATGCCGACGATCGTGGAGTTGCCAAAGCCGCTCTGCGCCAGCTCGTTGCCGATCTGGTAGGTCAGCGTGCCCGAGCGCGAGACGACGCCGACGTTGCCGGGCTTGAAGAACGCAGCCGGGATGATCCCGACGTTGGCCTTGCCGGGCGACAGCACGCCGGGGCAGTTGGGCCCGACGAGCCGCACGTCGGGGTTGCACTTGAGGACGTTGAAGACGATCAGCTCGTCGTGCGCCGGGATGCCCTCGGTGATCGCGATGATCGTCGCGATGCCCGCGTCCTCGGCCTCGAGAATGGAGTCGGCGGCGAAGCGCGGCGGCACGAAGACCATCGCCGTGTTGGCCTGCGTCTCGGCGACGGCCTGGCGGAACGTGTTGAAGACCGGCACGCCCTCGACGTCCTGGCCGCCCTTGCCCGGGGTGATGCCCGCCACGACGTTCGTGCCGTAGCGGCGGTTGTTCATCGCGTGGTAGCTGCCCTCGCGGCCGGTCAGGCCGGCGACCGCCAGACGCGTGTCCTCGCCGACGAGGATGCTCATCGCGAGGGCCCGCCTTTCGGATCGACGCTGACGACGGTCGAGCAATGACGTGCTGTCATGGCGCCGGGGCACCCTCGGTCGAGCGTGCCAGCTCGACGACGCGTGCGGCGGCGCCGTCCATCGTCGTCTCGGGGTACACGTGCGGCAGGTTCGCGTCCGCCAGCAGCTTGCGCGCCTCGACGTCGTTGGTCCCGTCCAGGCGCACGACGAACGGCACGGTCGGCTGGAGGATCTCGTAGGCGTCGATGATCCCGCGCGCAACCTCGTCGCAGCGCGTGATCCCGCCGAAGACGTTGAACAGCACGGCCTTGACGTTCGGGTTGGAGAGGATCACCTCGACCGAGGCGGCGATCGCCTCGGCCTTCGCGCCGCCGCCGGCGTCGAGGAAGTTCGCCGGCGCGCCGCCCGCGTGGGCGACGACGTCGAGCGTCGACATCACGAGGCCCGCGCCGTTGCCGAAGATCCCGATGTCGCCGTCGAGCTTGACGTACGTCAGCCCGCGCTGCCGGGCCATCGCCTCCTGCGGGTCGGCCTCGCTGGAGTCGTCGAGCCCCGCGTTGTCGGGATGGCGGAACATCGCGTTGTCGTCAAGCGTGACCTTCGCGTCCAGCGCCACGACCTCGCGCTTGGGCGTGACGACGAGCGGGTTGATCTCGACGAGCGTGGCATCCTCCGCGACGAAGGCCGCGTAGAGCGTCGCGAGCATCGCGCCGACCGGGCGGATGACGTCCTCGTCGACGCCCGCCTCGTAGGCCAGCCGGCGCGCCTGGAAGGGCTGAAAGCCGACGAGCGGGTCGACGTGCAGCGTCGCGAGCGCCTCGGGGTGCTCTGCCGCGACCTGCTCGATCTCCATCCCGCCCTGGGTGGAGAGCATCACGAGCGGCGCCTTCGCCGAGCGGTCGAAGACGACCGCCGCGTAGTACTCCAGCTCGATCTCGGACGCCCGCTGCAGCCACAGCTCGCGCACGGTGTGGCCGCGGATGTCCATCCCGAGGATGTTCGTGGCGTGCTCGCGGACCTCGTCGAGCGAGTTGGCGACCTTGATGCCGCCGGCCTTGCCGCGGCCGCCGATCTTGACCTGGGCCTTGAGGATGGTCGGAAAGCCGACGCCGCGCGCGATCTCGACGGCGTCGTCGACCGTGGTGGCCACGCCACCGGGGTCCTGTGGCACGTCGTGACGCGCGAGAACCTGCTTGCCCTTGTACTCGAGAAGGTCCATGGCGGGCGCCACGATAGTTCACGCGCGCCAGCCGCGCGGCGGGCCGCCCGGACAAGCTCCTATCATGGCGCCCCTCATGGCGCTTCCCAAGCAGATCTCCCTTGTCACGTTCGATGTCTACGGCACCCTGATCGACTGGGAGCAGGGAATCGTCGACGCCTTCGAGAAGGAGGCCGCGCGCGACGGCTTCACGATCGATCGCGAGGAGCTCATCACGAACTTCCACGAGATCGAGCGCCAGATCGAGGCCGGCTCCTACGAGCTGTACGCCGAGGTCCTGCGCCGCACCGCGGTCGAGATCTCCAAGCGCCTGGACTGGCCGCTGGAGCCGTCGCGGTCGGGCTTTCTGCCCGACAGCGTGCAGCGCTGGCCGCCGTTCAAGGAGACCAACACGCAGCTCACGAAGGTCACCAAGAAGTACAAGACCGGCCTGATCTCGAACATCGACGACAAGCTGCTGGGGCAGACGCGGCGCCATATCCCGCACGACTTCGACCTCGTCGTGACCGCCCAGCAGGTGCGCTCCTACAAGCCCGACATGGCGCACTTCACCGAGTGCGCGCGGCGGATGGGCACGAAGAAGGGCTGGGTCCACGTGTCGTCGAGCTACTACCACGACGTCGATCCCTGCGTGAAGAACAAGATCCCCGTGATCTGGGTCAACCGCAGCAAGGAGACGCTCGAGCCGGGCCAGAAGAAGCCGACCGCCGAGGTGAAGACCCTCCTCGAGGCGGTCAAGCTGCTCGGGATCTAGGGCGCTCTGCGCGGACGCGGGTCGTCGGCCTGCACTCCGACGTGCTCGTCGCGACGAGCCGCGTCTGGCAGACGACCTGCACCATCGTCCGCAACGGCGACGAGTGCTTCGTCATCGACTCGCCGGTCTTCCCCGACGAGCTGGAGATGCTGCCGGCGGTGCTCGAGCACGCCGGCTTCGCGCTCACGGGACTGCTCGCCACGCACGCCGACTGGGATCACCTGCTCGGCCGGCTCGCCTTCCCGAGCGCCACGCTCGGCGTCGCCGAGACGACGGCCGCGCGGCTGACGGCGCAGCCCGGCGCGGCGGCGCGCGAGCTGAGCGCCTTCGACGACGAGCACTACCTCGACCGCCCGGCGCCGCTGGCGCTGGGGCAGCTGCAGGCGCTGCCGGTCCCCGGCCACTGCGAGATCGGCACCGAGGAGCTCGAGCTGCACCCCGCCGACGGGCACACCGCCGACGGCATGGCGATCTGGATCGACTGGGCGCGGGTGCTCGTCTGCGGCGACTACGTCTCGCCGGTCGAGGTGCCGATGCTCTCCGAGGGCGGCTCGCGCGACGCGTACATCGCGACGCTGCGCCGGCTGGAGCCGCTCGTCGACGCGGCGGCGTACGTCGTGCCCGGTCACGGCACGGTGCTCGAGAGCGCGCGCGCAGCGGCGATCCTGCGCGAGGATCTCAACTACCTCGCCAAGCTGCCCGACGCCGAGCTGCCGATCGCCCGCCGCGGCGAGGCGCAGCGGGCGATCCATGTCGCCAACGTTCAGCGGGTACGCAGCGGGTCATGATCCAGCACGTCGCGCTCGAGGTCCGCAGGGAGGACGTCGAGGCCTGCGTGCGCTTCTGGGCGCTGCTCGGCTTCGAGCCCGTCGCGGCGCCCGAGGCGCTGGCCGCGCGCGCAACGTGGGTGCAGGCCGCCGACACGCAGATCCATCTGCTCTACGTCGAGCGACCGGTCGTGCCGCCCGAGGGCCACGTCGCCGTCGTCGTCGACGACCACGACGCGGCGCTGCAGGCGCTGCGCGAAGCGGGCTTTGACCCGGAGCCGCGGACGGAGTACTGGGGCTCGCCACGCGCGTTCGTGCGCTCGCCCGGCGGGCACCGCGTCGAGCTCATGGCGTTCGCGCCGCAGTAGTCACGCCGAGGCGAAGCGCCGCAGTCCCCAGCGCGCCGCCGCCCCGAAGAACAGCGTGAGCGCCGCGAGATGGGCCAGCGCGACGGGCAGGCTCGCGGCCGCGTCGTTGATCGCGTGGTCGATTGCGTCCAGCGCCGGCTTGAACGGAAACAGCGCCGAGATCACCCGGATGACGTCGTAGAGCAGCGGCGAGACGCCGCCGCTGGGCACGAGCGCGAGGAACGCCAGCGGCAGCGCGAGCATGAGCGCCAGCAGCGACGCGGCGCGCACCTCGCGCGCCAGCGAGCCGATCGCCACGCCGAGCGTCGCGAACGCGATCCCGCTCGCCGCGATCGCCACGACCCACAACAGCGCGCGGGCGTAGTCCAGCGGCACGAAGGCGCTGATCCCGAGCAGCATCGCGAGCGTCACGACGAACGCGCAGCCCGCGGCCAGCAGCACCTTGCCGGCCAGCAGTCGCCCGCCCGGCACCAGGCCGCGGGCCAGGCGCGAGAACGTGTTCTCCTCGCGCTCGAGCGCCAGCAGGCCGGACGCCAGCAGGACGCAGACGAACATCAGCGAGACCGTCACCGCCAGCGCGACGGCGAACGTGTCGAGCGGCGTGCGGCGGCCGCTGAGCACCGTCTCGGAGACCTCGACGGGCCGCTCGACCGTGTCGAGCACGTCGTTGAAGCGGCCGATGTTCGCGACGCCGATGTTGGCGAACCGCTGCACCGGTTTGAGCTTGCGTGTGATCTCGGGCGGCGCGTCCGCGAGCGTGTCGTCGAGCAGCTTCTTGGACTCCGTCAGGCCGAGCAGCTTGAAGGTCTGGCCGAGCGCGTTGATCTCGCCGCCGACCGTGATGACCTTGATGTAGCCCGACGCGACCTTGTTGATCTGCCGCGCGAGGGCGGCGTCGGCGAGCGCCAGCTTGGACTCGACGGTCGACTCGACGAAGTTCTGCTTGAGCGCGTCGCCGTTGTAGACGACCTCGACCGTCGCCGAGTTGAAGCCGCCGTTGGAGAGCTTCATCACGAAGTCGGAGGGGATGATCAGCGCCGCGAGCGCCTCGCCGGTACGCACCGTCTCGAGCGCCTGCTCGCGGTTCTCGACGTCGATCCGGTCGACGGCGTCGAACAGCTGGTCGGTGTAGACCTCGACGTCGATCTTCTCGCCGCCGAAGTTGATCGTGTTCTGGGTGGCGGGGATCTGGTTGAGGAACGCCAGGCGCGGCTTCTCGGGGCCACTGGAGAGCGCGAAGCCGATCAGCAGCGCGATCGCGATGGGGTACACGACGAGCAGCCCCACGAGCAGCTTGGAGCGCCGCAGGATCTGCAGGTCCTTGAGCAGCATCCAGCGCATCAATGGCCCCGGTCGCGCAGAAAGCCCACGAAGGCCTGCTCGAGGTCGTGCTCCTCGTCGGCCTTGGCGACGGCCTTGAGCTCGTTCGCCGTCCCGTTGAACAGCAGCTCGCCATCGGCGAGCACCAGGACACGATGGGCGTGACGCTCGGCCTCGGCGATGTCGTGCGTGGCGAAGATCACCGCCGTCCCACGCTCGGTCAGCTCGGTGATGAAGCCCCACAGGCGCTCACGCTGACGCGGATCAAGCGCTCCCGACGGCTCGTCGAGCAGCAGCACCGGCGGATCGGCCAGCAAGCCCACAGCGATGTTCACCCGCTGGCGGTTACCGCCCGACAGGCGCCCCAACTCGTCATCGGCACGCTCCTCAAGACCCGTCTGCACCAGCATCCGCTGCACCGTCGCGTCGGCGTCGGCGACGTTCTCGAGCCTGGCGAACAGGCGCAGGTTCTGCGCGACCGTCAGCTTGCCGTAGATCGCCGTGTGCTGGGGAACCCAACCGGTTCGCGCCGTCGTACCCTCCGCCTGCGCGACGCTGCCGGCGTCGGCCTGCTGGATCCCCGCCAGGATCGACAGCAGCGTCGTCTTGCCCGCACCGTTGGGGCCGATGATCGCCAGCAGCTCACCACGCGCGATGGCGAAGCTCACGTCACGCACCGCCTGGCGCTCGCCGAAGCTCTTGCTGATGCCCTGCACCGTCAGCGCGGGCGCCGCCGTCGCGGCGTCCGTGCTCACTTGACCGACTCGGCCAGCGCGTCGAAGGTCGTCTGCAGGTCGTCGAAGGTGCCCGCGACCTTGGGCGCTTGGATCTTCTGCGGCGTGCCGACCTCGGTGACGTTTATCTGCCCCTTGAGCGTGAGGCTCGAGAAGCCGAGCGTCCTGCGGTCCTTCGACGACGGCTTGAGCTTCATGTCGAACCCGGCCTGGCGCAGGACCTTGTCGTCGGCGCCGGTGTAGACGTCGCCCTTGGCGCTCGTCACGGAGCGCACCAGCGCGGCGCGCGCCTGGCCGTCGATCACCGTTGGTATGCCGACGATCTCGGTGATCCGCAGCGAGGTCAGGACCTTCGTGAGCCGTGAGATGTCGAGGAAGAAGCGCTTCGCGTCGATCTCCGCGGTTCCGTGGATCGTGTCCTCGCCGGCGATCCGCTCGTTTCCGACGAGGCGCGGGTTCTTCGCCCAGCGCTGGGGCGCGATGCTGAACACGCCGAGCACCGAGCTCAGCCCGTTGCTGGTCTTCGCCAGCGGCCGGCGGATCGGCCCCGCGATCGACGGCGGGATCGTGTAGCCGCTGGAGCCCAGGCCGATCAGGAGCCTGTCGTCGATGAGCACGAGCTCACCGCCGATCGCGCCGCCGCGCAACTGCAGCCCGACCGAGAGGCTGGCCTCCGCCGGTGAGCTGCCCGACTGGTTGAACGGCCCGCTCAGCGTGACCTGGACCGGCTCGCGGTAGCGGGGCGCGCCCTTGACGTTGATGTCGATCGTGCCGCTGAGCTTGCCGGAGGTCGCGTTCTTGTTGGGCCCGAACGTCTCCTTGATCAGCTTCTTGACCTCGGCCGAGTTCGCCGCGCTGGACTTCTCGCCCGACGAGGCGTCGTCGGCCTCGGAGTCGCCGCCGCAGCCGATCAGGGCAGCGGCGAGGACCAACGGCACAACGGCAGAGATGGCCTTGAGTCGCAACGTCTCTCCTCTTGTCTGTCTCCCGCAGAACCCCCCCAGCGCGAGTCTACGACGCGCGTCCGTCCGGCGCGCCTCCACGCTTCGTACGTCCGTCCGGACTTACGGCGGTCTTACGCAAAGCGGCGCTCAACTTACGAAGGGTTGACATCCTCGTCCTACCGTGGAGGGCATGACAGACGAAGAGCCTCCCCGGCGCAGGTCCGGACCCGACCGCCTCTGGACCGACCCGCGCGAGGAGGACGAGCACACGCAGTGGCTGGCCCCGAAGACCGCGCCGACGGCGGTCCGTCCGCCGCTGCGCGAGTCCGAGCCGCCGCCCGCGCCGCCCGAGCGCCAGACCTGGCAGTTCGTCCTGATCGGGCTCCTGGTCGCCTTCATCCTGTTCGGCGGCGGCGTGCTCGGCGCCAGCCTGCTGCGCGACGACGCGGACCTCGGCGGTCCGGCCGCACTGCCGGCCGCCCCCGGCGCCGTGGCGCCCGACGCGCGCTCTCGCTCGCTGCGCCAGATCTACGCCGACGTCCACCGCAGCGTCGTGCAGGTGCGCGTCACCGACGGCGGCGCGAGCGGCAGCGGCACCGGCTTCCTGATCGACTCCGACGGGACGATCGTCACCAACTCCCACGTCGTGGCGGACGCAAGCGAGGTTCAGGTGCGCTTCGACGACCACGGCGCGGACGTCGATGCCGAGGTGGTCGCCCGCGACCAGTCCTCCGACCTCGCCGTGCTGCGCGTCGACACCTCCAAGACGAAGAACATCAAGCCGCTGGCGCTCGCGGACTCGGGCACGGTGAAGGTCGGCGACTTCGCCGTCGCGATCGGATACCCGCTGGGCCTCGGCCGCACGATGACGACCGGCATCATCTCCGGCGTCGGGCGGGCGATCAAGGCGCCCAACGGGTTCTCGATCGACAAGGTCATCCAGACCGACGCCGCGCTCAACCCCGGCAACTCCGGCGGGCCGCTGCTCGACGGCGCCGGTCGCGTGATCGGGGTCAACTCGCAGATCGCGACCGCCGGCGGCGGGGGCGGCAACGTCGGCATCGGCTTCGCGGTGCCGTCGAACACCGTCCGCCAGGTCGTACCGCGGCTGCGCAGCGGCGGCTCGATCAGCCGGCCGTACGTCGGCATCTCGTCGGTCCCCAGCACGGTCGGGCAGGGGGCCCTCGTCGCCAGCGCCGTCGCCGGCGGCCCCGCCGACGAGGCGGGCGTGCTCGCGGGCGACCTCGTCACGAAGGTCGACGGCGCCGACGTGCAGGCGCCCGAGGACATCGCACGGGCGATCGACGACCACAGGCCGGGCGACGAGATCGACCTCGAGGTCCAGCGGGCGGGGGCCCGGCGGACGCTGCGCGTGACGCTCGGCACGCGCCCGGAGACCGCGCCGAGCACCGGTCCGTAGACGGCACACCCATGAGCTTCGGCCAGCCCCTCTTCCTGCTCGCGCTGGCGCTGCTGCCGCTCGCGGTGCTCGCCTACCTGCGCCACGAGCGCGACCGGCGCGCCGCGGCCGCCGCGTTCGCCGCGCCGGCGCTGCAGGCGTCGGTCGTGCCGCGCGCGCCGGGCTGGCGGCGCCACGTGCCGCTCGTCGCCTACGCGCTCGCCCTGGCGGTGCTGATCCTGGCGCTCGCCAAGCCGCAGCGGACCGTCGCCGTGCCGGTCGAGCGCGCGTCGATCATGCTCACGACCGACTTCTCGGGCTCCATGCAGGCGACCGACGTGCCGCCCACCCGGCTGGCCGCCGCGCGCGGGGCGGCGAACCGCTTCCTCGAGGAGGTCCCGGCCGCGGTGCGCGTCGGCCTCGTCGCGTTCAACCAGTCCGCGCGGCTCATCGAGAGCCCGACGACCGACCGCGCCTCCGTGCGCGACGCGATCGCCGCGCTGCGCCCGAGCGGCGGCACCGCGACCGGCGAGGCGCTCGCCGTCTCGATCGGCGCGCTCGCGCAGCAGACCGACGACGGCGGCGTCCGTGCGCCGTCGGCGATCATCCTGCTGTCGGACGGCGCGTCCGTGCGCGGGCGCCCGCCGCAGCAGCTCGCGCAGCGCGCCAAGGACCTGAAGATCCCGATCTACACCGTCACGCTCGGCACGCCGACCGGCACCATCCAGGTCCGGCGCCCCAACGGCACCGTCGCCACGCGGCCGGTGCCGCCCGACCCGACCGAGAGCCGTGCGGTCGCCGAGATCTCCGGTGGACGGGCGTACACCGCCGACACCGCGAGCAACCTCAGCGACGTCTACCAGGCGCTCGGCTCGCGGATCGGCTACCGCGACGAGCCGCGCGAGATCACCGCCGCGTTCAGCGGCGGCGCGCTCGTGCTGCTGGCCGGCGGCGCGCTGCTGTCGCTGCTGTGGTTTCGCAGGCTTGTCTGATCGCCATCGAACCGACCCGAGGACCCACCCATGAGCTTCTCCAACTACTCGACGCCGTCGCCACCGCCGTCCGACGACGACGCCGGACGCCCGCCGCGCACGGTCCTCGAGGAGGTCCTCTACGAGGTCAAGCGCGTCATCGTCGGCCAGGACGCGATGCTCGAGCGGCTGCTCGTCGCGCTGCTGGCCGGCGGCCACGTGCTGCTCGAGGGCGTGCCCGGGCTGGCCAAGACGCTGACCGTGCGCACGCTCGCCGACGTCATGGGCGGCACGTTCCGGCGCATCCAGTTCACCCCCGACCTCGTGCCCGCCGACCTCGTCGGCACGCGCATCTACCGTCCCGACACCGGTCGCTTCGACACCGAGCTCGGCCCGGTCTTCGGCAACTTCCTGCTCGCCGACGAGATCAACCGCGCGCCCGCCAAGGTGCAGTCGGCGTTGCTGGAGGTCATGCAGGAGCAGCAGGTGACGATCGGCACCGAGAGCTACGCGGTCCCGCACCCGTTCCTCGTGCTCGCCACGCAGAACCCGATCGAGTCCGAGGGCACGTACCCGCTGCCCGAGGCGCAGATCGACCGCTTCCTGTTCAAGGTGCTCGTCGACTACCCGACGCTCGGCGAAGAGGCCTCCGTCGTGGGCCGCTCGCTGCGCCCGCCCGAGAACGTCGCGGTGCGCCTGTCGATGCCCGAGCTGGAGCGCTTCCAGCGCGCCGCGCGCGAGATCTTCGTCGATCGCGAGGTCGTCGCCTACGCCGTCCAGCTCGTCGACGGCACGCGCCATCCCGAGCGCTATGGCCTCGACGAGCTCAGCGAGCTCATCCAGTACGGCTCCAGCCCGCGCGGCGCCATCGGCATGGTCCAGGCCGGCCAGGCGCTCGCCATGCTGCGCGGCCGCCGCCACGTGCTCGTCGACGACATCCGCGACCTCGCACCCGACGTGCTGCGCCACCGCCTCGTGCTCTCCTATGACGCGCTATCGGATGACGTCAGCGCCGACGACATCCTCGACCGGCTGCTCGGCACGCTGAGCGCCGGCGGCGCCGCGCCCGACCAGTCCCTGCCCGCCGACTACGACGCGGCATAGATGGTGGAGTCGATCTGATGCCCGCGCCAGCCGCCAGCATGCGGGTGCCGCCTGCGCGCCAGGGCCCGGGTCCGGTCCCGGCCGCGCTCGTCGACGCGCTCGCGCTGTCGATCGCGCGCCGCGGCGCGGGCGCGCTGCCGGGCGACCGGCTGGCGCCCGGCGTCGGCAGCGGCACCGAGCTGGCGCAGCTGCGCCCCTACGTGCTCGGCGACGACGTGCGCCAGCTCGACCCGGCGGCGACCGCGCGGACGGGCGTGCCGCACGTGCGCCTGCAGGTGCCAGAGCGGATCCTCACGACGTGGCTCGTGCTCGACCTGTCGGCGTCGATGGCGTTCGGCACCGCCGACCGGCTGAAGTCCGACGTGGCCGAGGGCGTCGCCCACGTCGTCGGCCGCGCGGCGACGCGCCACGGTGGACGGCTGGCGGTGCTGACGGCGGGCGGCCCCGAGAAGATGCTGCCGCCGCGCGGCGGGCCGCACGCGAAGATCGGCCTGCGGCGGCTGCTCGACGAGGGCGTCGCGGTCGACGGCGCCGCCGACCGCGGCCTGAAGCCCGTCCTGCACAAGGCCGGGCGGCTGGCCCGCCAGCCGGGCCTCGTCGTCGTCGTGTCGGACTTCCGCGGTGGGCTGGAATGGCGCAAGCCGCTGCGCTCGCTCGGCGCGCGCCATCGCCTGCTCGCCGTCGAGATCCGTGATCCGCGCGAGGAGCGCCTGGAGCCCGCGGGCCGGCTGGCCCTCGTCGATCCCGAGACGGGCCGGTTGATCGAGGTCGACACGTCGCGGCGCGGCCTGCGTGAGCGCTTCGCCGCCGCCGCGGCTGCGGAGCGCGCCACCGTCGCCACCGAGCTGCGCGCGGCGGGCGCCACCCACGTCGTGCTGTCGACGAGCGGCGACTGGCTGAAGGCGCTGGGAAGGGCGCTGCGATGAGCTTCATCGCGCCGCTCGGGCTGCTGGTCCTGTTCGCCGTCCCGCTGGCGCTGATCGTGCACGTCACGGCCGGCCGCCGCCGCCGGCGCTATCCCGTGCGCTTCCCCGCGCTGGCGACGCTGGCGGCGGTCGCCGCGCCCGAGCCGCGCTGGAGCCGTCACCTGCCGTTCGCGCTGCTCGCGCTCGCGCTGGCGGCGCTCGCGATCTCGCTCGCGCGCCCCGAGAAGACCGTGCAGGTGCCCGTCGAGCGGGCATCGGTGGTGCTCGTGACCGACGTCTCGCGCTCGATGTCGGCGACCGACGTGAGCCCGACCCGGCTGGAGGCGGCGCGCGGCGCGGCGGAGAACTTCCTCGACAAGGTGCCCGACGAGCTGCGCGTCGGCCTCGTCGCGTTCTCGGACTCCGCCCAGACGCTGCAGACGCCGACGAACGACCACGATGCGGTCACCCGCGCGCTGCAGACGCTGCAGCCCATCGCCGGCACGGCGACGGGCGCCGGGCTGGGCACGGCGCTCAACGACCTGAAGGTCCGCGGCGGCGACGACTCCGCGCGCCGTCCGCCGGCGGCGCTCGTGCTGCTGTCGGACGGATCGGCGACCGACGGCGCCGCGGCCGACCGCGTGGCGGCCGAGGCCAGGCGCCTGCGCGTGCCGATCTACACCGTCGCGCTCGGCACGCCGAACGGCACGATCGAGCTTCAGGGTCGCACGCTGCGGGTTCCGCCCGACCCCGACGCGCTGGAGCGGATCGCGACGGCGTCCGGTGGCCAGGCGTTCCGCGCCGAGGACTCCGACCAGCTCGACGCCGTCTACGACCGGCTCGGATCGCAGATCGGGACCAAGCCCGAGAAGCGCGAGATCACGACGTACTTCGCTGGCGCCGCGCTGCTGCTGCTTGGCGCCGCGCTCGTCAGCTCGCTGCGGCTCGGTGGACGCCTGCCCTGAGCGCGGCCGCCACCGCAGGCTGCCTCCCGCGGCAGCCGCCACCGCACGAGTACGACGCCGCCTGACCGGCCGGCGTTTCAGTCGATCGGGCGCCCGAGGAACAGGTCGCGGCCCTCGCTGCCCTTCGAGCGCGGTGAGAAGCCGTGGCGCTCGTAGAGTGCCTGGGCGCCGGTGTTGCGCTCGTTGCAGTCGAGCTCGATGCGCCGCGCGCCGCGCGCCCGAGCACGCTCGATGGCCAGCGTCACGAGCGCGTCGCCCAGGCCCGCGCGGCGTGCGTCGGCGGAGACGAAGAGATCCTCCAGCCAACCGTCGGGCGCGGCCTTCCAGACGCTGAAGCGAAAGCGCAGCTGCAGGACGCCGGCGGCCGGCGAGTCGTTGTCGGGCGCCGCCAGCAGGAACTCGGTCTCGCGGTCCTCGAGCAGCCGCTCGACCGATGCGAGGAACGCGTTGTCTGACGGCCAATCAGAGCTCATGTGGTTGCGAAACGCGACGAGCAGGCTCGCGACCTCCTCGGCCTTGTGCGGCTCGGCGACCCAGGCCCGCGCTGTCTTCGACGTGGCCACGGCTGCGCCGAAGGTTACGTGGTCGCCGCGATCAGGTAGCCCATCCCGCGCACGGTCTGGAAGCGGTCGCGGCCCAGCTTCTTGCGCAGGTAGCCGACATAGACGTCGACGACGTTGGAGCCGGGGTCGTAGTCATAGCCCCACACGTGTGACAGCAGCTGCTCGCGGCTGAGCACCTGGCCGCTGTGGCGCATGAAGACCTCGAGCATCGTGAACTCGCGCGCCGACAGCTCCACGCTGCGCTCGCCGACGCTCGCACGGCGCGTGCGCAGGTCGAGCGTCAGGTCACCCGCCCGCAGCACGGTCGGCTCGGCGACACCGTCGGCGCGCAGCCGCACGCGAACCCGTGCCAGCAGCTCCTCGAAGCGAAATGGCTTGGTGACGTAGTCGTCGGCGCCGTACTCCAGGCCGCTGACCTTGTCGCGCACGTCGTCGCGCGCGCTGAGGATGATGACCGGCATCCGCCGGCCCGCCGCGCGTAGCTCCTGCAGGACGGTGAGCCCGTCCTTCACCGGCAGGCCGAGATCGAGCACGAGCAGGTCGAAGTGGTCGTCATCGGCGATGATCACGGCCTTCGCGCCGTCGCCGACGGTCGTCGTCACGAAGCCGTTGGAGCGCAGCCCCTTCTCCAGGAAGGAGGCAAGCCGCGGCTCGTCCTCGGTGATCAGGATGCGGTTCATGTCGCTTCCTCCTCCGGCGCGGGCGACCGCGTCGGAATCGTGATGGTGAACGTCGCGCCGCCGGCCGGCCGCTCGCGCTCGAGCTCGACTCTGCCGCCATGTGCCTCGGCGATCGCGCGCACGATCGCCAGGCCGAGGCCCGCTCCCTGCGAACGCCTGCTTCCCGAGCCGCGCGCGAAGCGATCGAAGATCCGGTCGCGGTCGCCGGCGGAGACACCCGGCCCGCCGTCGCAGACCCACAGCCGGGCATATCCGTTGGCGAGCGAGCTGCCAAGCTCGATGCGGTCGCCCTCGTGCGTGTGCTGCACGGCGTTCTGCGCGAGCTGCATGACCGCCTGCGTGAGCCGCTGGCGGTCGGCCGTCAGGCGCCCGACGCCGATGCTCTGAAGCTGCCAGTCGCGCGGCGCCAGCGCCGATGCCTTGGCCATCAGCTCCTCCGTCAGCGCGTCGAGGTCGACGTCGGCGGCCTGCACGAAGTCCGCCTGCTCGGCCTGGGCGAGCAGCAGCAGATCATCGACGAAGCGTGACATGCGGTCCAGCTCGTCGCAGACGAGCTCGACGGTGTCGCGGCGCTCGACGGGATCGTCCCCCAGCAGCTCGAGGTGACCGCGGATGATCGTGATCGGCGTGCGCAGCTCGTGCCCGGCGTCCGAGACGAAGTCCTTCTGCGTCGCGAAGGCCGCCTGCAGGCGGTCGAGCATCGCGTTGAACGTGCGGCCGAGCTCGGCGATCTCGTCGTCGCCCTCCACGGCGATACGGCGCGTGAAGTCGGTCTCCGTGATCGAGCGGGCGGTGTCGGTGAGCTCTCGCAGCGGCGCGAGCACGCGGCCGGCGACGACGAACGCCAGCAACGAGGCCAGCAGCAGGACCCCGAGCGACACGCCGGCGGCGACCTGCGAGGCCTCGTCGACCGCCTCGGTCTCCTCGCGCAGGTCGTGCGTAACGACGAACGTTCCGCGCTGGCGCTCTTCGATCACGACGGGAACGGCGAGATACCGCACGTCGTGGTCGCCCACCCGGAGGCTCCCGCGCCTGCTCGACGTGACGCGGGCGAGCGTGCCGACGGCGCGCACGAGCACGGGTCGCAGGTCGGTGCCGGAGGTCTGGTCGCGGACGCCGTCGAGGAACGTGAACACCGCCTCGCCGGCGGCGGGCACGTTGCGCTGGAAGTACACCTCGTAGATCGCCTGCACGTCGCCGCCGAACGGATCGCCGGTCAGCGGGTTGCGTCCCAGCTCCGCGAGCTGGCGGAACTCCTTGACCTCCTGCTCGAGCGAACGCTCGACGCGCTCGCCGGCGCGGGCCTGCAGGATCTGGCGCAGCGCGACCGTCGACGCCAGCGTCGAGGCGGTGAGCAGCACGACGAACGCCGCAAGGATCCGCGTCCGCGCCCCGCGCAGCAGCTGTCGCGGCGAGCGGCGGCGCGGATGCCCGAGCTCAGAGCTCAATCGTCCTCTCCGTCGTCCTCGTCGTCGTCATCGTCCTCGTCTGCGCCATCGTCGTTCCCTGTGTCATCGTCGCCGGTTGGAGGCGGCGGCGGCGCAGGCGCGACCGGCGGCGGCGACGACGGCGCGACCGGCGGTGGGGGCGCGGGCTGCGCTGCCGGCGGCGGCTGCGGCCGTGACGGCGTTCGCCGCATCGGCGGTGGCGGTGGACGGTTGGTCGCTGGCGGTGGTGGCGGGCTCGCTGACCGCGCCGGCGGAGGTGTCGTCGGTCGCGGAGCGCGTTCGAAGCTGCCGCGGCGGGCGCCCTGGGCGCTGCGCCGCTCGCGCTGCTGGCGGCGCTCGCCGGCCGCGCTCTCGCGCGGCTGGGCGGGCGGCGGCGCGACCTCGATCGGCGCCACCGGCGGCGGCGGGGACGAGCCGAGCACGTTCGACATCGCGAGCACCACCGCGACACCGGCGGCGAACGCCGCCAGCGCGATGAGGCTCGTCCGGATGCTCACGCCGCCAGGCTCGCACGTGCGGACCAGAAGAACATGAAAACCGGATGAGACGACTCTCATCGTGATCTCACCGGCGTCACATCCGCCTCGGGAAGCCTGCTGTCACAAGCACACGACCCCAGGAGGATCGCATGTCGTTCTCGGCCACATACCCCGCCGTCCGCACGAAGATCTCCAACTCCAACAACAACTCGAACTCCGGCCGCCGCCGCCGGCGCCCCCGTCGCCGCCGCCGGATGCGCCGCCGCGCTCGCTCGAGCAACAGCTAGAGCGAGCCGCGGCCGACTCGTCCAA
>Ga0183260_10001865_pt1 | contig 17566 bp, 18 predicted proteins | sample AntDrymUQ4972206_2_FD_129768 | JGI IMG/M metagenome (GOLD analysis project Ga0183260, IMG submission 129768) | Polar desert sand microbial communities from Dry Valleys, Antarctica - metaG UQ497 (22.06) (version 2) (version 2) | ecosystem: Environmental > Terrestrial > Soil > Desert | place...
GGGCACCGACATCACCGAGGCCGCCCCCGACGAGCGCTCGCGCATGGGCGTCTTCATGGCCTTCCAGTACCCGGTCGCGATCCCCGGGGTCACCGTCGCCAAGTACCTGCGGACCGCGATCAACGCGCACCGCGAGGAGCGCGGCGAGGACCCGGTCAAGCTGAAGGACTTCCGGAAGATGACCGAAGAGGCGATGCAGCTGACCAACATTCCCAAGGAGTTCTCTTCGCGCTACCTGAACGACGGGTTCTCGGGCGGCGAGAAGAAGCGGATGGAGATCCTCCAGCTCGCCCTGCTGCGTCCCGAGATGGCGGTCCTCGACGAGACCGACTCGGGACTCGACATCGACGCGCTCAAGGTGGTCGCCGAGGGCGTCAACCGCTACGCCGGCCCCGACATGGGCGTCCTGATCATCACCCACTACCAGCGCATCCTGCACCTGATCAAGCCCGACGCGGTCCACGTCCTGTACGACGGGCGCATCGTCAAGGAGGGCGGCCCGGAGCTGGTCGACCAGCTCGAGGAGAAGGGCTACGGCTGGATCATCGACGAGGTCGAAGGAGCGCCCGCGGGGGCGTAGATGAGCGAGATGGCGACGGCCGAGGCGACCCCCCTCCCACGCTCGCTGGAGGAGATCCGCGCCGAGTTCCCGATCTTGGCGCGTGAGGTGAACGGCGCACCGCTCGCCTACCTGGACAACGGGGCGACCTCGCAGAAGCCGCTCGCCGTCCTGGACGAGCTCGACCGCTTCTGGCGCGAGCACAACGCCAACGTCCACCGCGGGGTTCACACCCTCTCTGAGGAGGCGACCCGGCTCTACGAGGGCGCCCGCGAGACGGTGGCGACGCACATCGGGGCCTCGCCGCGCGAGGTCGTCTTCACCCGCAACGCGACCGAGGCGATCAACCTGGTCGCCCATTCCTGGGGCCGCGCCAACGTCGGCGCAGGGGATCGCATCCTGCTGAGCGAGATGGAGCATCACTCGAACATCGTGCCCTGGTACCTGCTCGCGCAGGCGGTGGGCGCCGAGCTCGACTTCGCCCCGGTCGACGACGAAGGCCGCCTCGACCTCGACGCGCTGGCGAAGCTGCTGGTGCGCGGGCCGAAGATCGTCAGCGTCGCGCACATCTCGAACGTGCTCGGGACGGTCAACCCGGTGGCCGAGATCGCGCGAATGGCGCACGACGCCGGCGCGGTCGTCTGCGTGGACGGTGCGCAGGCCGCCCCGAAGCTGCAGCTCGACATGGCCGCGCTGGGCGCCGACTTCTACGCCTTCACGGGCCACAAGGTCTACGGGCCGACCGGCATCGGCGTCCTGTTCGGCCGGCGCGAGCTGCTGGAGGCGATGCCTCCCTTTATCGGGGGCGGGTCGATGATCCAGAAGGTCGGCCGCGAGAAGATCACCTGGGCCGCTCCCCCGACGCGCTTTGAGGGCGGCACGCCGCCGATCGCCGAGGCGGTCGGACTCGGAGCGGCGATCCGGTGGATCGACGGCCTCGGCTTGGACGCGATCCACGCCGCCGAGGTCGAGCTCGGCTCGTACGCGATATCCCGGCTCGGGGAGGTCGACGGCCTCACGCTCTTCGGCCCGCCGGCCGGCGAAGACCGCGGCGGGATCTTCTCCTTCGTCCTCGAGGGCGTCCACGGCCACGACGTCGCCGAGATCCTCGACCGGCACGGGGTGGCCGTCCGCGCGGGCCACCACTGCGCCCAGATCCTGATGGAGCGCCTGGGCGTCCCGGCCACGACCCGCGCGAGCCTGGCCGTCTACAACACCAGCGACGAGATCGACCGCCTGGTCACCGGCCTCGAAGACGTGAAGCGGATCTTTCATGGATGACCTCTACCGCGACCAGATCCTCGAGCACTACAAGCGGCCCCTGAACTTCGGCCGGCTGGACGAGTTCGACCTCGAGGCCGAAGACAACAACCCGCTCTGCGGCGACGAGCAGCACATCTTCATCAAGCTCGACGCGGACGGCAAGGTCTCGAAGATCTCGTTCGAGGGCCAGGGCTGCGCCATCTCGACCGCGGCCACCTCGCTGCTCACCGACGAGCTCGAGGGCAAGACCCGCGACGAGCTGATCCAGCTCCCGAAGGAGTACGTCCTCGAGCTCCTCGGGATCGACATCTCGGCAACGCGCATGAAGTGCGCGCTGCTGGGGCTGAAGATCGTGAAGAGCGCGAGCCTCGGCGCGATCGCCGACTGGGAGGACGAGGGCGAACAGGGAAGCCCGGCGGAGGCCGAGCGGATCTAGGAGGGAGTTGCGGGCCGGGCCCCGGAGGCGATCCCCTGCGCTCGCTAGACTTCAAATCCCGACTCGAAGACTAGGAATAGTGACCGAAAGCACGAGCGAGAAAATCGAAGTCTGCCCCGCCGGAGAGCTGCCGGAGGGAGCGATGAAGCTGATCGAGGCCGACACGGAAGAGGGTCCGGCCAAGATCGGCATCTTCAACTGCGGCGGCCGGCTCTTCGCGATCGAGGACCGCTGCTCCCACGACGACGGCCCGCTCGCCGAAGGCGAGTTCGACGCCTCGGCCTGTACCGTTGAGTGCCCCCGCCACGGATCGCTGTTCGATCTGACGTCGGGACGCCCCAAGACACTGCCCGCGTACCAGCCTGTGCGCACGTTCCCCGTCGCAATCGAGGACGACACCATCAAGCTGGAGGTCTCGTGAACAAGCCACCCGATACCGCAACCGTCTCCGCGTCCGCCAAGGAACTGACCGACGAGGAGCGCTCGCTCGAGGGCATCAACTCCGACTACACGGAGAAGTTCGGCTTCCACGATTCCGAGGAGGGCTACGCCTACAAGGCCCCCAAGGGCCTCAACCGCGAGATCGTCGAGAGCATCTCCGACTACAAGAACGAGCCCGCATGGATGCGCGAGTTCCGCCTCAAGGCCTATGACCACTTCGTCTCGCGGCCGACCCCGCAGTGGGGCGGGAACCTGAACCAGATCGACTGGAACGACATCCATTACTTCGTCCGCGCCTCCGAGAAGAACAGCCGCGACTGGAGCGAGGTGCCCGAGGACATCAAGAACACCTTCGACCGCCTCGGCATCCCCGAGGCCGAGCGCAAGTTCCTGTCGGGCGTCGGCGCGCAGTACGAGTCCGAGGTCGTCTACCACCAGGTCAACGAGAAGCTCGAGGCCCAGGGCGTGATCTTCACCGACATGGACACCGCCCTGCGCGAGCACGAGGACCTCGTCCGCGAGTACTGGGCGACGATCATCCCGCCCAACGACAACAAGCTCGCGGCGCTCAACTCGGCCGTGTGGTCGGGCGGCTCCTTCGTCTACGTCCCGGCCGGCGTCAAGGTCGACATGCCGCTCCAGGCCTACTTCCGGATCAACACCGAGAACATGGGCCAGTTCGAGCGGACACTGATCATCGCCGAGGAGGGCTCGGACGTCCACTACATCGAGGGCTGCACCGCACCGACCTACTCGTCGGACTCGCTGCACTCGGCTGTCGTCGAGATCGTCGCGAAGAAGAGCGCGCGGGTCCGGTACACGACCGTCCAGAACTGGTCGCAGAACGTCTTCAACCTCGTCACCAAGCGGGCCGTAGCCCACGAGGACGCGACGATGGAGTGGGTCGACTGCAACCTCGGCTCGAAGCTGACGATGAAGTACCCCAGCATCTACCTGATGGGCGAGCGCGCCCACGGCGAGATCCTCTCGATCGCCTTCGCCGGCAAGGGCCAGCATCAGGACGCAGGCGGCAAGATCATCCACGCCGCCCCGAAGACGACATCGTCGATCTTCTCCAAGTCGATCTCCAAGGACGCGGGCCGCGCCACCTATCGCGGTCTTCTCGAGATAGCGAAGGGGGCCACCGAATCGAAGTCCAAGGTCGTCTGCGACGCGCTTCTGCTCGACGAGGACTCGCGCTCGGACACCTACCCGACGATCCGGATCGGCGAAGACAACGTCGACGTCGGCCACGAGGCCACCGTCTCGAAGGTCGGCGACGACATGGTCTACTACCTGCAGTCCCGCGGCCTCGACGAGGAAGAGGCTTCGAAGATGATCGTCAACGGCTTTATCGAGCCGATCACGAAGGAGCTCCCGATGGAGTACGCCGTCGAGATGAACCGGCTGATCGAGCTGCAGATGGAAGGCTCCATTGGGTAGTACCGCCACGCCGGCGGTCGAACCGGAGTGGCTGCTCGCTCGCCGCAAGGCGGGCGCCTCGGCGGCCGCCGACGCCGGCCTCCCCACCGCCAAGACCCCTGGTTGGGAGTTCACGGACCTCGCCTCGCTCGCCGAAGAGGAGTTCGCCGCGCCGAACGGCGCCGACCCGTCCGCGCGTGAGCGCGCGGACGCGATCCTGAATCCGCCCGAGGGGACACCGCGCCTGGTTCAGGTCGACGGCACGACCGTCGCCGAGCCCGATGCGGCGCTGACTCCGGGGGACGCGCCCACCGAGCCCGTCATCACCACCCTCGCCGCTGCAGCCGACCTCTACCCCGTCCTGGTCGGGGAGCGCCTCGGGTCGCTGGCCGACCCCGCGGACCCCTTCGTCGCCCGCAACGACGCAGCCTGGAAGGGCGGCGCCTTCGTCTACGTGCCCAAGGGCAAGAGCCTGCCCGAGCCCGCCCAGATCGCCGCCGTCCACGACGCCGAGGGGATCGCGATCGGGTTCCGCACCCTGATCGTGCTCGAGGAGGGCGCCGAGGCCGAGGTCTGGGAGCAGTGGCTGACGACCGGCCACGAGCGCCGTGGGCTCTTCAACTCGGTGACCGAGATCTTCGTCGGCCCCGGAGCCAACCTGCGTTACGTGACCGCACAGGGCCTCGGGGAGTCCAGCTGGGTCTTCGCCTCCCAGAAGGCCGAGATCGAGCGCGACGCGACCCTCGACTGGGTGGCCCTCGGCTTCGGCTCCGCCCGCGGCAAGGTGCGCATGGAGACCCGCCTCACGGGCCCCGGCTCCAACGCCAAGGTCACCGGCGCCTACGCCGGCGGCAACTCGCAGCACCTCGACTTCGACACGCGCCAGGAGCACGCCGCGCACAACACGGTCTCCGACCTCGCCTTCCGCGGCGTCCTCGGCGACGAGGCGACCGCGGTCTGGCGCGGGATGATCCGCGTCGACAAGGGCGCCCAGCAGACCGACGCGTTTCAGGAATCCAGGAACCTGCTGCTCTCCAAGAGCGCCCACGCCGACGCGATCCCCGGCCTCGAGATCGAGGCCGACGACGTCCGCTGCACCCACGCCGCGGCGGTCGCCCAGATCGACGCCGAACAGATCCACTACCTGCGCTCGCACGGCCTCGAGGACCCTGTGGCCAAGCGCCTGGTGATCGAGGGCTTTCTCGAGGCCCTGGTCGAGCGCCTCGGCGAAGGCCCGATCCGCGCCGCCGTCTCGGTCGCGCTCGAACGGCGCCTCGGCGAGATCCTCGGCGCCCGCGTCTCCTAACTACTGAGAATCAATCTCATTAGGTTGCTACGGTGGGCCCCGTGCCTGCCGAGACCGCGACCGACTGGGCTGATCACGCCAACCGCGCGCTGAGCGATGCGGGCCACCGGGCCGGCGGCGCGCGCGCCGCCGTGGTCGAGGCGGTCGCGAAGCAGCACTGCTGCCGCTCGGCCCAGGAGATCGCCGACCACTTGGGGCGGTCAGGGAGCGCGATCGGGCTCGCGAGCGTCTATCGCGCGCTGGACGTATTGCACGGCCTTGCGCTGGTGCAGCGCGTGGACTTCGGCGACGGCGAAGTGCGATTCGAGCCCATCCTCCCCGGCGGCGAGCACCACCACCACGCGGTCTGCGACCAGTGCGGGAAGGTGACCCCGTTCGATGACGACCGCCTCGAGCGCGCCCTCCACAGCCTCGCCGATGAGATACGCCATTCCGTCGAGGCCCATGAAGTCGTCATCCACGGCACCTGCTCCGCTTGCGGCCCCGGATCGAAGGGCTGAGATGGACGAGCAGCTGATCGCGATCCCGTTGGCCACCCTGACCGTCCTGACGACGCTTGGCGGCGGCTGGCTTGCGCTGAGAATGTCCCACTCCCTCCCCACCTTGATCGCGCTGAGCGGGGGCGTGGTCGTAGCCGTGGCGATGTTCGAGGTGCTGCCCGAGGCGATCGAGTTGCTGGAGGATGACCCGGACACCCTCGCGCCCCTGATCGGCGCCGGGTTCTTGTCCTTCTTCCTGGCGGAGCGAGTGCTGGTTCTCCACCACCGCGACGATCCCGAGGATGCCCGCTCGCACGGCCAGGTGGGCGTGCTGGGCGCGCTCGGCCTCTCGGCCCACAGCTTCGTCGACGGCCTCGCGATCGGCCTCGCCTTCGGTGCGGACACGGCCGTCGGGGTGCTGGTGCTGGTCGCGGTCCTCTCACACGATTTCGCCGACGGCCTCAACACCGTCAGCTTCGTGCTCAGCCAGTCGGATGACCGCAAGCGCGCGAAGCGCTGGCTCTGGATCGACGCGGTCGCGCCGCTCGTCGGGGCGACGGTTGGCGCGCTGATCCACGTTTCGGACGTGGCGCTCGGCCAGCTGCTCGCCTTCTACGTGGGTTTCTTCCTCTACATGGGGGCGACTGATCTGCTCCCCGAGGCTCACGAGCACGGATCCTGGGGACGGGTCGGGCTCACCGTCCTCGGCTTCGCGGCGATCTTCGGCGTCTCGCTGCTGACTGGCTAGAGAATCAACCCTGCTGCATCGCCCCTGGCACCCATCGCACTACGCTGCCCGGGTCGATGCTCAGCCGGACGAGACGAGCGGGAGCGTGGGCAGCAGCGCTGCTGGCCCTCTCCCTGGCCGGTGCGGGCTGCGGGGAAGAGAGAACCATGACCGCCCAGGAGTTCGTGGACGGAGTGAACGAGGAGGGCGTCAAGCTTCGGCTCGGCGAGCCCCTGCTCACCGACGACTCCTCGAAGGAGCTGTTCGCGGTCGAGCTCGAGCAGGTCGCCGAGCTGCCCGGCTCGGACCGCGGGAGCATCGGTGGCTCGCTCTCGGTCTCCGACGAGTCCGACGGCGCCGAGGACGAGCTGAGCTCATGCTCGGCCTCCGCCGACCTGCTCTGCTACAGGGTTGCCAACATCGTCGTCGTGCTCGAGGGCGGCGGCATAGAGGCGCAGCAGCTCGGGGTCGCGGTCGAACGGCTCAGCGAGGACTGAGCGCCGGGTCAGCCGTTCGCGTCCGAGAGGAGGCCCAGGCCCAGCGTGGTGAAGCCCACCATCACCGCGAGCATCCAGTACTGGGAGCGGGTCGCGAGGGCCGGGTCTTTCCAGATCGCGATGGCGCGGTCGTGGGCCAGGGCGAGGGCGGTGACGTGGCCGACGATCAGCGAAGCGACCTGCGCATACCAGATGTCGTTCGCGCTCAGGAGGGTCAGGTCCACCCCCGCCTGGGCCGTCCCGAACAGATCGGAGCCCTGGCCCAGCGGATCCGAGAGCAGGTAGGTGAACTGCGCCTGCTCCAGGTAGATGAAGTAGCTGAAGTAGTGGGCGAACAGGTAGGCGAGCGAGATCGGGATCATCGTGTGCGCGAAGAGCCTCCCCAGCTCGGCGACCGAAGGGGCGTCGCGAACCGTGTGCATTCCCCACAGGCCGAGCCGGAACAATCCGGCGATCGCGGCGATCACCAGCAGGATGAAGATCGAGTCGGTGACGCGGAACGAGAGCGAGATGCTCATCCCGATGTCGTCGCGGAAGAAGTCGAAGACGGTGTTGATCGCCCCGGAGAGCGTCCCCTCCTGGGCCCCGTCGAAGGACGTGACCGCGATCGAGGCCAGCACCAGCGCGATGGACCCCGGCACCTCGCCCCAGGGCGGAGCGCCGGTGAGGGGGCGCCGGAAGAACAGGCGGCCGTCCTCGGCGGCGAGCGGTGAGAGGCGCGAGAACATGTTGAAGTAGACGGAGAAGATCTCGCCGCGGGCCGTCCAAGCCTCCGTGCCGAAAAGCGCCATCCCGGTGAGGGAGATCCCGGTGTAGATCAGCGCCGCCACCGCGACGTCGTGCGGGCTGACCCCGACACTGCCGACGCCGTAGATCAGCTCGAGCCAACCGAAGGCGACGAGCCCGGCCACGGCCGGCCAGTGGCCGAGCCGCTTGGGATAGGAGAGAGGAGCAGGAGCATCCTGTCCGGACACCAGCCGGACGATCCCTCCGAAGAAGCGCCCGATCGCCCGCCACGGGTTGAACGCCCGGAAGAAGTCTCCGAACAGGACGCTGAACAGGACGCCTCCGAGGAAGAACGTGACGAAGACGAACACGGGCGCCACGTTCAGGTCCGGGGCGTCGATGCCCTCCAGCCCCGCATAGACCACGACGCCCAGCAGGAAGACGCCCAGACCCCCCGCGACCGCCTCGGTGAACGGGTTGATGAGCGCCTTCGATAGCCACCCGGGCGCCGGGTGCCGGTGCTCCTCCTGCATCAGCGGCCGCCGCCAGGCGATCGAGAGCACGACGAACGAGACGATCAGGACGATCGCGGCCGCCCAGATGAAGAGCCAGACCGGGATCGGCAGGTCCTCCTTCGCCGCCAGGCCGTGAGCCGCTGCGGACGAGGGCAGCAACAGGGCCGCGCCGAGAAGCGCCGAGGCGACAGCCGCCCCGGCGCGAAGAAGCCGTGCCATCGCTACGAGGGCTCCACCCTGATCTCGGCCAGGACCACGTCGCCGCTGGGCCCATGCGCCTCGATCTCGAAGATCCCCTCGATGTCAGCCTTGAAGTCGAAGTCGGCGGATCTCGCCGGGCTCAGGAATTCGATGTCGTAGCCGTGGATGTGGACGTCCTCCTGCGGCTCGTCGAGCTCGACGCTGATCTGGACCTGATCGCCCTTCGTGTAGGTGAGCTCCCTCACTCCGCCGACCGGCTCGCCGCCTCGCAGCTGGATCACCTCGGGCGCGGGCTCCGGTGGAGCGGTGGCGGGCGCCTCGATCGTGGTCTGCGCCCCGCTCTCGTCGATCGACGGATCGTCGATCGTGTCGCGGCTTCCCAGGAACACGAACGCCACGACGATCGCGATCCCCAGCAGGATCCCGATGAGGATGCCTATGGCCCTCTCCATGCCCCGCCTCACGCGCCGCCTTCGGAGCGCTCGCCGGCGCTAGGCAACGCCGTCGAGCAGGCGCCAGTTGGCCCGGAAGGCTGACTCGGCCGCCTCGACGACCGCGTCCTCCCCCGCCGGCGTCAGAGCCTCCTCGATCAGGCGCCGCGACTCGGCCGCATGAGCCTCGTCGCTGGCCTCGTGAACGCGGAAATACTCGTTCCCGGGCCCGTCGCCGATGCCGTAGTGCTCCACGAGGCCCTCGCGCTTGGTCTTCGAGATCGCGGGCTGGCCGCTCTCGATCGCGTAGAGCCTGCCGAGCGCGGCCAGATACCCGCGCGAGGCGGTCCATTCACGAACGCACTCGGCGGTCTCGGTCGTGGGCTCGGCGCCGATCTCGCCGCCGACGGCTTCGACGAAGCCGTCCCACATCGCGATGTGGTCCTGCTCCTCGGCGGCGTGACTCTCCAGCTCGTCGCGGTGGGAGCCGGGGCCCAGCTCGGCCGTATCGGCGCAGAGCTTGGCCAGCGCTTCGGTGGCGTGCCGGTACTGGCCCGAGTAGCGAGCCAGCTCGTCGGCGCTCAGCTCTCCGGCCGACCAGCGAAGGTAGAAGGGGTGCTCGAGCACGTTGTGCTCGGAGCGGCTCTGCTCGATTCTCTTCCAGACGTTGGCGTTCAAGTCAGTGCTCACGCTCGACCTCTTTCTCTGTGCGACGGCGGGTGAATGAGCTTATCGGGCGGCGATCACGTGACCTGCGCGCGATCTGGGATGCTCCGCGACCGCCAGTGAGGTCCCACCGGGGCCAACACTCCCAAACCAATGACCGACCTGACGCTGCCACAGTGAGGCCCCACCGGGGCCAACACTCCCAAACCAATGACCTACTTGACGCTGCCACAGTGAGGCCCCCTCGCGAGGACATCGCAGCCCCGCCCTTTCCCCCCGGCCTCGAGTGGCTCGGCGGCCGCGAGCCCCGGCTGGACCGGCTGGTCGCGGTGGGCCCCCTGCTCGTTCACTTCTTCGACTTCGCACAGCTCAACAGCGTCCGGGCGCTGGACTACGCACGCGAATGGCGCCGGCGCTACCGCGAGCACGGGCTCGGCGTGCTCGGGGTCCACTCCCCCAGGCTCCCGCTGACTCGGCCTGCGGACGCGGCTGAGGCCGGCACGGCCCGGCTCGAGATCGACTGGCCCGTCGCGATCGACTCGGATCTTCGGGCGTTCCGCGACTACGGGTGCCGGGGTTGGCCCTCGCTCTTCCTGTGGGGGAAGGGGGGCGCCTTGCGCTGGTATCATCTCGGGGAGGGCGAGTACGCCGCCACGGAGGAGGCGATCCGCGAGCAACTGGACGCCCCGTCGAACGGGGGTTGGCCGGACCTCGTTGGGCCGCTCCGCCCGGGCGATGAGCCCGGAGCAACGGTGATCGCGCCCACCCCCGAGGTCTTCCCGGGAGGCTCCGAGGGGGAGCCCTGGACGCCGGAAGGACCGCAGGACGCGCTCGAGATCGAATACGGCGCCGCGGCGGCCTACGCGGCTGCCGGGGGCGAGGGGACGCTGGCCATCGCGCCCGACAGCGGCCCGGAGCGCGAAATCCCCGTGGCGGGACCCGGGCTGTACGAGCTCGTTCCCGGTGAGCGCCACTCCGAGCACCGCCTGCGCATCCGAGCCACCGAAGGGGTCGAGATCCACTCGATCCAGTTCGCCCCCGGCCCGGCCGCTAGTTGATGACCGGCAGCTCGGTGCCGGTGCTCCGGTGCTCGGCGATGTCGCGGCGGATCTTCGTCGGGAGCATGAAGCGGACGTCCTCCTCGACGGTCTTCAACTCGCCGACGTCGGTGGCCCCGCGGTCGCGGAAGAACTGGACCAGCTCGGACACGAGCTCCTCGGGGGCGCTCGCTCCAGAGGTGATCCCGACGGTCTCGACCCCGTCCAGCCATTCCTCCCTGACCTCGTGGGCGAAGTCGATCAGGTGGGAGGCGGCGCCGTGCTCACGGGCCACCTCGACCAGGCGAACCGAGTTCGATGAGTTGGTCGAGCCGATCACCAGGATCAGGTCGCACTCGCGGGCGAGCTCCTTGACGGCCTGCTGGCGGTTCGTCGTCGCGTAACAGATGTCGTCGGTCTTGGGACCGGTCATGCTCGGGAACTTGCGCTTCAGCGCCTCGATGATCGCGGTCGTCTCGTCGACCGAGAGGGTCGTCTGAGTGATGTAGGCGACCTTGTCGGGGTCCTCCACCTCGAGGCCCTCGACGTCCTCCTCGGTCTCGACGAGGACGATGTCGTCGGGCGCCTCGCCGGTCGTGCCCTCGACCTCCTCGTGGCCGTCGTGCCCGACCAGGATGATCGTGTAGCCCTCAGAGGCGAACTTGCGCGCCTCGACGTGGACCTTGGTGACGAGGGGACAGGTCGCGTCGATGGTCTTGAGCCCGCGGGCCTCGGCGTTCTCGTGGACCTTGGGCGAGACTCCGTGCGCCGAGAAGACGACCCTCGCTCCCTCGGGCACCTCGGTCTCCTGGTCGACGAAGATCGCCCCGCGCTTGGTCAGCTGATCGACCACGTGCTTGTTGTGGACGATCTCCTTGCGCACGTAGATCGGCGCGCCGTGGATCTCGAGCGCGTGCTCGACGGTCTGGACCGCGCGATCGACGCCCGCGCAGTACCCGCGGGGCGCCGCCAAAAGGACCTTGCCCGGGCCCGCGGTCGTTGTGGAAGGGGAGGAAGACATGTGCCGTCAGGATAGGGTCTGTGCATGCAGACTCACCTTGACCGCCTCTCATCGGTCGACGCCTCGTTCCTCACGAACGAGAGCTCTGACAGCCACATGCACGTGGGCGCCGTCCTCATCTTCGAGGGGCCTCCCCCCGGCTACGACGACTTCCTGTCCCACGTGCGAGACCGCCTGCACCTGGTGCCGCGTTTCCGGCAGAAGCTGGCCTTTCCGCCCGCCCAGAGCGGCCGGCCCTTCTGGGTCGACGACCCGAACTTCAACCTCGCCTACCACGTGCGCCACTCCGCCCTGCCGGCGCCGGGGTCCGAGGAGCAGCTGCAGAACATCGCCGGGCGGCTCTACTCGCAGGCGCTCGACCGCTCGAAGCCGTTGTGGGAGATGTGGCTGGTGCAGGGCCTGGAGAAGAACCGCTTCGCCCTGATCAACAAGACCCACCACGCCCTGGTCGACGGGGTGTCCGGCGTCGACATCGCAACCGTCCTCTTCGACGTCAAGCCGGTGCCGGAGAAGATCGAGGCCGACTCGGTCTGGGTGCCGAAGCCCCCGCCCTCCCCGGTCGAGATGGCGGCGATGGGGGTCAAAGACATCGCTGAGGCCCCACTGAAGATCACGAGGCGCGCCCTGCGCGCGACGACCAACCCGCTCAGGGCGGCCCGCAAGGTGAGCGACTCGGTCGAGGCCCTGGGCGAGGTCGCGTGGAACTTCACGAACCCCGCCCCCGAGGTCCCGCTGAACGTCGACATCGGATCGCACCGCCGGTTCGTGTGGTCGCGCTCGAGCCTCGACGACTTCAAGCGGATCAAGGACGCCCTCGGTGGCACCGTCAACGACGTCGTGCTGACGGTCGTCTCCGGCGCCCTTCGCGCCTGGCTGCAGGGGCGCGGAATCAGGACCGAGGGGCTGGAGCTTCGCGCCCTGGTCCCGGTGTCGATCCGCGCCGAGGACGAGCACGGTCAGCTGGGCAACCGGATCGCCGCGATGCGCGGCCCGCTGCCCGTCTACGTCGAGGACCCCGTCAAGCGGCTGGGCGTCGTCCGCGCCTCGATGGACGACCTCAAGGACTCCAAGCAGGCGCTGGGCGCCGAGGTGATCTCGCGATTCAACGACTTCGCTCCCCCGACGCTCCTGGCGCAGGCCGCCCGGATCAACTTCTCGACCCGCCTGTTCAACCTGATCGTCACCAACGTTCCCGGCCCGCAGGTCCCCCTCTACGTGCTGGGGCGCGAGCTGCAGGACGTGTTCCCCGTCGCGTTCCTGCCCGAGCACCACGCGCTGGCGATCGCGATCATGAGCTACCACGGGACCATGAACTTCGGGCTGCTCGCCGACTACGACTCGATGGAGGACGTCGACGCGATCTCAGAGCACCTGAACGTCTCGCTGGCCGAGTTGCTCGATGCGGCCGCCGCGGTCGAGCGGCGCGTGCAGGCCGACCTGGCCGCCGGCGCTGACATTCCGGGCTAGCGGCGCTTCTTCCTCTTCTTCTTCTTGTTCTTCTTGACCTTGGTGCTCGCGTCGGGCTGCGCCGGGGCCTGCTCGAGGTTGCCGGCTGCATCCACCGCGACCGAGTAGAAGCGGTAGCGCTTGCCGGGCTTCCCCCTGAACCGCAGGCTCTCCTTCGCGGTCTTGCCGATGCTCCGATAGGGGCGCCCGTTCACCGAGGCGAACACGGAGACCTCCTTGACCCCCGAGATGGGCGGCTCCGACGAGCACGCCGAGTCGAGACGCGTGACGAAGACCTTCTTCGAGCTCGCACGGGTGACCTGCGATGACGGCGCGTCGAGGTCTCGGCCCACCGCGGCCGCGACAGCGCGCTCGGCGTTGATGAGGCCCCATCCGGTCCCTTGGACGTAGCTGCCGCAGTTGGAGGCGCTCAGCTTCACCAGCCTGACCAGCTTCGGCGCCGCCAGGTCGGGCTTGGCCGAGCGCATCAGCGCAACCAGCCCCGCTACCTGCGGGGCCGCCATGCTGGTGCCGACGAGGTAGGCGAACCGGTCGTCGCCCCCCAGCGCCGTGCGGCAGTTGCACCCGGGCTGAAACGGGATCAGCGTCCCGGTTTCGATCGAGGGCGGGTCCTGGGGCCAGGTCGAGAGGATCCCCTGGCGGCCGCCGATCGAGCCCGACGAGGCGCCGAAGGCCGCGACCGAGACTCCCGTGGTGGCCTGCGCGAACGGCGCGCGCTGCCCGGAGTATGCCGCCGCGGTGACCACCAGGCCCCTGCCGGCGTTCAGGTCGGGGCCGCTGCCCTCGGGCTGGATCCGCTGCGCCGGGAAGTTGGCACCCTCCGGGACCGGGGTGTTGGTGCCCGCCGCAACCGGAACCGAGCCGTTCGCCCACGCGTAGTCGACCGCCGCCGAGAGGCCGGAGTCGCAACCGCCGAGGCTGAGGTTGATGGCGTCGGCGGAGCGATTCGCGGCGGTGACGACCGCCTGTGCGACCGACGAGCAGAGGCTGACCTTCGCCACCCAGAGGTTGCAGTCGAAGCCGATGGAGGCGACGCCGTAGCCGTTGTCGGTGTCGCCGCACGCGAGGCCCGAGACGTGGGTCCCGTGACCGTTGTCGTCCTGGACGGAGCCTGGGCCGCAGTTGGGAGTGCAGGCGAGGGTCCCGACCAGTCGCCCCGCGAGGTCGGGGTGGGTGACCTCTATCCCCGAGTCGATCACGGCCACCTCGGCCCCTGACCCCTTCGAGATGTCCCACGCGCTCCGAGCCCCCGAACGGATCACGTTCCAGCTGCCGACGTCGCCGAGGGGGGCGTTCTGGTCGGCGTTGGCGAGCGCGAAGTCGTTGGGGCTGTAGCGCAGGGTCACGGGACGATCGGGCCGAACGCTCAGGACCCGCGGGTCGTCCAGGAGCCGCCGCCGCAGCTGCGGCAGGCTCTCGCCCGCGAGATCGACGGCGAGCTGGCCGGTCTCAGGGATACGGGCCTGGACGTCCAGGTCTCCGCCCGATGCGACGGCACTCAGCACCCGGCCCGCATCCGCGCGCACCTCGCGCCAGCGATCTCGAGCCGTGGGCGAGTCGCCGGTCGGGAGGCGGGGAGTAGACACCGTGACGACAGCGCGGTCAGCCGGGGCGTCGGTGACAGGCGCCGCCGCCTGGGCAGCACCATCGAGGCCGCCCGCCAGCGCGACACCCGCCACCAAGATCGCCACCTTCCGCCTCATCGTGCCCATGAAACAACTGTAGGCGCTCGTCAGAGCGGCCGCGCCACCCGTATCCCCGCAGGGCGAAGCCCGAGGAGATGCAGGTATACGTAGGCCGTGCCGCTCAGCGTCCAGATAGGCCTGCTGCTCTCGGTCGCCACGGCGCTGGCGTCGATCGTCGGCTTCCTCTACAAGCACCGCGGCGCCGTCGAGAGCCCCGACGTCGACTGGAGCCGTCCGGTCCGGAGCTCGCTCGTCCTGTTCCGCGCGCGGGCCTACACGCTCGGGGTGCTGATCGCGACCGCCGGCTGGGGCTTCCACGTCGGGGCACTCGCCCTGGCGCCGATCTCGCTGGTGCAGGCGACTATCGCCGGCGGGCTCGTGCTGCTGACGGTCGTCGCGGACCGCTTCTTCGGACACCACGTCAGCCGGCGGGAGTGGATCGGGGTGGCGCTCGCGGCGCTGGGGCTGGCGTTTCTCGCGTCGACCCTCGACGGCGGTGCGGGCGAGGCCCACTCCGACTACGAGAGCGCGACGCTCGCGATCTTCGTCGGGGCGACGATCCTGGCCGCGATCGCGGTCGCCCTCGGCCACAGCAAGGGCTCCCGCGCAGGCGTGCTCTTCGGCACCTCGGCGGGCCTCCTGTGGGCCGCGTCCGACACCACCATCAAGGCACTCAGCGACTCGCTCGGCGAGGACAGCGTCGCGGCCATCCTGATCAATCCGATGGCCCTCCTGATCCTGCTTCTCTCCCTCGCCGGCCTGACGGTCTCGGCGCGCAGCCTGCAGATCGGCCCCGCCGTCCCGGTGATCGCGGTCACCAGCGTCGCCGCCAACGCGACCACGATCGCCGCCGGCCCGATCGTCTTCTCGGAGCCGCTCCCCGACGACACGCTCGCCCTGGCGGTCCGGATCCTCGCCTTCGTCCTGGTGATCGGAGCCGCGGCCCTGACGCCGCCGCCGCTGGAGCTGGAGGAAGAGCTGGCCTGACTCGGACTCCTTGGGTACGGCTCTGGGTACGCCCTACTCCGACAGCCCGGCGGCTTCGAGGGCTTCCTCGCGCGTCTGAAGCCAGACCACCCGGACGATCTTGCCCTTACGAATCGTCCAGACCGGGTAGTCAGTCTGCTCGACCTCGGCCCCGCTCGACCGCCCACGCCCTCGGTAGGTCAGAACCGAAATCACGTGCTCGCCCGCGTCGATCAGCTCCTCGATGTCGTACTCGACGTCCGCCCATGCTTCGTTCCAGTCGCGGGACATGCGCCGAACGCCCTCGTGCCCGTGGTAGTTGAGGGCCCCTCCCGTGAGAGCCCCCTGCGGGGAGCGAGAGAAATCCACCTCGACTTCCGAGTCATAGAGGGAGAGGACGGCGGCTACATCTTGGCGGGCGATCGCGTCGTAGAGCCGCCGCACGATCTCCACGTTCTCCTCCGACATCGCCTACTCCGACAGCCCAGCGGCTTCGAGGGCCTCGGCAGAGTCGACGTAAAGCGTCATGCGAGTGATCTTGCCGCCGCGTACCTCATAAATGAGCGCGTAGCGTTGCTCCACCTCGACCCCGCTCCCCTTGCCGCGCCCACGCTGCATGCTGATCACCAACACGTTGCTGCCGAGGTCGCGCGTTTCCTCGATCTCCTCACTCCATTCATCCCAAGCGCCCAACCACCGGTTGATGTTCGTGTTCAGTCCATGGTGACCGTGGCCGATCCCGCCATCAGGCCGACGGGTCGCGTCGAACACCACCTCCGGGTCAAAGTAGGCCAACGCCCCGTCCGCGTCGCCCCCGTGAAAGGCCTCGTACATCCGCCGCACGATCTCCACGTTCTCCTCCGACATCGCCCGCGCAGTATCGCGGCTTAGCCGTTGCCGGGCATCAGGCCCTTCGGCAGGCCAGATCGGAGTCGACGAGAAACCGCCGCAGCTTCAGATCTTGAACTTCTTCCTCGACGGGGTGGCGTCGACGTTGCCCGCAGCGTCGACGGCGCGAACCTTGAACTTGTGCTTGCCGTCCGAAAGCTTCCTGTACTTCTTTGGAGAGCTACAGGGCTTGAACTTGCGCTTGTCGAGCTTGCATTGAAACCTTGATCCCGGCTCGTTGGAGGTAAATCTGAACCTCGCCGTGTTGCCCTTGATCTTCTTGCCGCTGATAACGGTTTCCGGTGGGGTTATGTCGGCCGGTGGGGTTATGTCGGCCGGTGGGGTTATGTCGGCCGTCTGCAAGTCGAGGGTCCAGCCACCGGAGATGGTGCCCGTATCCCCCTCGAAGTCGTCGAGGACGAACAGGCTCCATGTCCCGTTCGGGTTTGCTCCGTCGAACACGGTCAGGGTCACCGGGTAGGGCCGCGGCGCGGGCGGCGGGAACGTGTCGGGGCCGGGCTGACAACCCGTCGGATCGTCCGTCGGCTTGAAGGTGCCGGAGGGGTTCGCGTTGCAAGGATAGGTCGTGGCCGCCTTGTCATCGAGGGTGAAGGTGACGCCGGAGGCGGCAGGGGCGCAATCACCACCGGCATCGGAGAAGAGCAGGGTCTCCTGCCCCTCGGGACCGACCAGGAGGATGTCGACATCGCTAGGACAGGTGTGGCTGAAGCTCGTGATCGTCGCGTTCACGTCCGAGACCGTGCCCGTCAACCCCGAGACTGTGATCGGCGAGGGATAGGGGCTGGCCGGACCAAGGGTTGTGGTCGGCGCAC
>Ga0183260_10001866_pt1 | contig 17563 bp, 13 predicted proteins | sample AntDrymUQ4972206_2_FD_129768 | JGI IMG/M metagenome (GOLD analysis project Ga0183260, IMG submission 129768) | Polar desert sand microbial communities from Dry Valleys, Antarctica - metaG UQ497 (22.06) (version 2) (version 2) | ecosystem: Environmental > Terrestrial > Soil > Desert | place...
AGCGATCGAGGAAGCTCTTTCACGAGCAGATGTGACGCTTTGGGATATCAACGTGATCGCCGTAACTTCCGGACCCGGACTCATCGGATCGCTCATCGTCGGAGTGGCTGCCGCCAAAGCCCTAGCCTCAGTGCTCGAGGTCCCTTTGGTTGGGGTCAACCATCTCGAAGCTCACATGTATTCGAACCTGCTCGAACACAAAGATGCATCGCTCCCTGGGATCGGACTCATCGTGAGTGGAGGCCATACGCTCCTTGTCCACATGTCGGACCATGGCCTCTACGAGATCATCGGGCAGACGCTGGACGATGCTGTCGGTGAAGCCTTCGACAAGGTGGCGCGGTACTTGGGGCTCGGCTATCCGGGGGGGCCGGCGATCGATCAGATGTCACTCGGTGGCAACCCCAAAGCGGTCAGCTTCCCGAGAGCGATGAAGGGCAGCGGCTACGACTTCTCTTTCTCGGGACTCAAGACCGCGGTCATCAACTACATGAAGCGCCAGGAGGCGGCCGGAGAGCCCCCCAAGATCGAAGATGTCTGCGCTTCCTTCCAGGAAGCCGCAGTAGACGTTCAGGTCGAAAAGACGATGAGGGCCGCCCTGGAACTGAACCTGCCCACGGTATTTTTGTGCGGTGGGGTAGCGGCCAACTCGCGCCTTCGGGAGAAGCTGGGGGCAGCCTGCTCGGAGCACAGGGTGCGGCTTTTTTACCCGGCCCCCAGCTACTGCACCGACAACGCAGCCATGGTGGCCTGCTGCGGGTATCACCGATTCATAAGGGGGATCAGAAGCGGGATGGATCTTCAACCTGATGCGAACCTACACCTGGCCTGAATCCGGCCGGTTGACGGTAGTTCACGCTCTCGGTTAGCATACTTAGCACTCGACTATGCCGAGTGCTAACGACTATCAGGAGGTAACCACATGACACTGAAGCCACTGGGCGACCGTGTGCTTGTCCGTCCGGAAGACACAGATGAGGCCCTGCCCTCAGGTCTGGTCATCCCCGACACAGCGAAAGAGAAGCCCCAGGAGGGTTCCGTCCTCGCCGTAGGCCCAGGCGCCTACTTCGAAGGCAAGCGCATCCCGCTCGACGTCAAGGAAGGCGACAGAGTGGTCTTCTCCAAGTACGGCGGTACCGAGATCAAGGTCGACGGCGAAGAGTGCCTGATCCTTTCCGAGAGGGACATCCTGGCTGTAGTCAGCCGCTAGTTCTTCAAGTTCAACAGAAAAGGCCCCGCTTCGGCGAGGCCTTTTCCCTTTGAAAAAGGGGGCGAGCCCTGCCCTAAGACAGGAAGTTGCGGGGGTTCTGAGGCGAGCCGTTCACGCGCACTTCGAAGTGAAGGTGCGAGCCAGTACATGAACCGGTGCACCCCACATAGCCGATCACCTGGCCCTGCGAGACGCTGCCCCCAGAGACGGCCTTGCGAGTCATATGCGCATAAAGGGTCGTTACTCCATTGCCGTGGTCGATGACGGTACATACGCCGTAGCCGCCTCCGCACGAGACTCCCGCGATGGTTCCCGATTTCGATGCCTTGATGGGGTCTCCGGTTTCGCCATCGATGTCGATGCCCGAGTGGAAACCTCCCCAGCGTCTTCCGAACTCCGACATGACCCGCCCGGATATCGGCCAGATGAACCCGCTGCGTGAAACGCTGCCGGTGCTCTTCGAGACACTGCTGGATCTAAGAGATGTGGTCAGCTGTCTACTTGCCTGTTCGAGGCTTCGAACGTGCGACTCTTGCTCGGCGATGTCTTTCTGAACAGCCCCGAGAGCTGTGGTCTTATCTGACTTAGCGTCCTCGACCAGGCCCTTCCGCTGTCTCAGCCAATCCCTTTGAGCGCCAAGGTCTCCGCGGATCCGGTCTAGATCGGCTTTGGTGTCCTGCAGTTCGGCTTTTACCCTGGAGGCATTGAGCATGGTTCGCCCGTCTATCTCTGAGGAGACCTCCCAGAGAACCTGGAGTCTCACGAACTCAGCGATCGACTTTGCGGACAAGATCCTTGAGATGGCGTCTGCTGGCCCCGCCATATAGATGCGTCTGGCCCTCTGGTTCGATGCGTTGGCGGCGGTTCGGTACTTGCTTTCCAGCTCGGCGATCTTCTGTTCGGCCGACCGGATGTCGGCTTCCAGGCTCGAGATGTCGTGCTCGCCTTTACGGATCTGCCGGGCCACCTCCGCGATCTGGCCATCGAGTGCTGCGACCTCCTTCTTCATCGCTGCCTCCTGCCCCTTGGCTGCGGCGATGCGCTTCTTGATCTCGGTGATCTGTTGGCGGGTACGTTCGAGCGCGGCAGCTTCGCCGGCCGACCATGAGGGCGCGGCGGGTAGCAGCAGGGCCAGCACCAGAGCGCCCGCGATAAATGACCTTCTGAAAAGGGGTTTTGGGGAAAGCATCCCGCCCGAGGGTAACAGCCCTCCCCAAGAAGGTGTCAAGTGGGTCCCATGACGGCTAGAGTCGGTCTGTGAGCGGGTGGCGAACACGCCTGGGCTGGGCTTCGATACTGATCATCCTCGCCTCGGCGACGGCGTGCGGGGGCTCCGCGCCGCGGGCTGGGCCGCCTTCGGCTCGGGTGAAGGTGGCCGACTTCCCGACCGGAGTTGAAGCGATGACCCTGGCCAGGGAAAGGGTGTCGTCGGCATCCGGCGTCATCTCGATGAGAGTCGCCTTCGCACGGGACAAGGGCCAGGCCGAGTTCTGGACCATAGAGCTTGCGGACCCGGCTCGGCCCGGGGCCCTGATAAAGGTCGAGGTCGGTGGGGACAAGGTCCTTGGCGTGTCGGAGATGGATAGCGGGGCCCAGGGAAGCGTCCCATTCGATTCCATCGTCTTCGACAGCTCGGATGCATCCGACATAGCTGCCGAGCTGCAGTGGCTCCCGCCTCGAACTGAGGTGCGGCTCGACATCAAGGCGTTCGCTATCGGTCCTGCGGATGGCCCTCCGGCGGCCGTGGGCAGGGGCTATTGGGACGTGGCACTCACCCAGAAGTCGGGGGCCGGGCCGCGCCCTGTTGGAAGGGTTTGGGTCTCGGCCGACACGCTCGACATCGTGTTCGAGTGCAAGGTGTCGGAAAGGTCGTGCTGACGTGCCTGAGGTAGCCTTCGAAAAGCGTCCGTGGAGCTGTAAACCCGAAAGGGGAAGAAGGCCCTCGGGCGCTTTCGTCTAATCTGCCACCGTGCCCACTGTTCATCTGGTCTTCGGAGCCCTGCTCGCCGGCATCTTCCTTCTGCTCGGCCTATGGGGCGTCGTCTTCTGGTTCATCAATCGCCATCCCGGCGCGGTCTTCTGGAGATTGCTAGCTGCAGGCCAAGCTGCCCTTGTGGTGCAAGCGTTGATCGGTATCGTGCTTTTTGCGATGGGGGGCCGGCGTCCGTTCCTTCATTACATCTACGGCGGTTTCCCAGTGGTCCCTTTGTTCTTCGCTCACAGAGCAGCGAAGAAGCTGGAAGGACTGGAATGGCTGGCATTCGCGGTAGCGGGGCTCTTCATCTTCGGTCTTCAACTGAGAGGGATCATGACCGGCAGTTGATGCCCAACTTCCTTGCGGCTCACTTCGTTTAGGATTCATTCAAGCCCCCAACCCCTGCAGACGAAAGGCAGAGCTTCTTGGATTTCGAGATCGGAATAGGAAAAGCCGCAAGGCGTGCCTACGGGTTCGATGACATAGCCATCGTGCCATCCAGAAGGACGAGGGACCCCGATGATGTCGACATCTCATGGGAGATAGACGCTTTCCGCTTCGAACTGCCCCTTCTTGCAGCTGCTATGGATGGAGTGGTTTCCCCGGCGTCGGCGATCGAAGTCGGCCGCCTGGGTGGGCTGGGCGTCTTGAATCTCGAGGGGCTCTGGACGCGCTACGAAGACACAGAATCGGTCCTAAACGAGATCGCATCGCTTCCGCAGGAAAACTCAACGGCCAGGATGCAAGAGCTTTATCAAGAGCCGATCAAAGAAGAGTTGATCTACAAGCGGATCACCGAGGTGAAGGGTGCAGGCATCACAGCTGCTGCCAGCCTCACCCCTCAACGGGTGGAGCAGTTCTCCAAGGTCGTGGTCGAGGCCGAACTGGATATCTTCGTCATCCAGGGAACGGTCGTTTCCGCCGAGCACGTCTCGACTCAGACCGAGCCCCTCAACCTGAAGCGCTTCATCGCAACGTTCGACCTACCCGTGATCGTCGGAGGTTGTGCCTCGTATCAGGCGGCGCTTCACCTGATGAGAACCGGAGCTGTTGGGGTATTGGTGGGGGTTGGACCAGGAGCCGCTTGCACATCGCGTCAGGTCCTTGGCATCGGGGTACCTCAGGTAACGGCGATAGCTGATGCTGCCGGGGCTCGCATGCGGCATCTCGACGAAACCGGGCGCTATGTTCATGTCATCGCCGATGGTGGGATGCGAACCGGCGGAGATGTTGCGAAGGCTTTCGCATGCGGAGCCGACGCCGTGATGATCGGCTCGCCACTTGCAAGAGCCACCGATTCGCCTGGGCGCGGACACCACTGGGGCATGGCCACGTTCCATTCGGCCCTTCCTCGCGGGGTTAGGGTCACCTCGGAGCCGCTCGGCTCCCTCGAAGACATCCTTCTCGGGCCAAGCAGTGTCAATGACGGAACGATGAATCTGTTCGGTGCCCTCAAGAACTCGATGGCAACCTGCGGTTACGAAACGGTCAAGGACTTCCAGAAGGCAGAAGTTGTGATCGCACCCTCCATCAAGACCGAGGGAAAGTTCCTGCAGCGACAGCAGGGAGTAGGGCAGGGCAGCTAGCGCCGTGTCGTCGCCAGAGGAATTCGACAAAGTACTCGTAGTCGATTTCGGGGCGCAGTACTCCAAGCTCATCGCAAGGCGCGTCCGGGAGTGCCATGTGTACTCCGAGATTGTGCCCTTCGATATCTCGCCCGACGAGATCCTTCGCATGAGGCCGAAAGGCATCATCCTTTCCGGGGGGCCGAAGAGTGTTCACGAACCCGGCGCTCCAGTGGCAGACCCAAAGATCTTCGAACTCGGCATCCCGATCTTGGGCATCTGCTACGGACACCAGCTGATGGCCTCCGTCCTAGGCGGGACGGTTCGCAAGGGGGACACCGGTGAGTTCGGTCGAGCGGTCCTTTCGGCGGAAGGCGGCGTGCTCTTCGAGGACATACCTTTGGAACAAACGGTTTGGATGAGCCACAACGACGCGGTATCTGAAGTACCGGAAGGGTTCAGGGCCCTTGCTTCTACCCCGGCCTCCCCTGTTGCTGCGATGGAAGACTCCGAGCGCGGACTTTTCGGCGTGCAGTTCCATCCTGAAGTTGTGCACACACCTTTGGGAACAGACCTTCTGAAGAATTTCCTTTACCGTGGATGCGATTGCCTGCCCGCATGGACAGCCACCGGAGTTATCGAGTCCGTCGTCGAAAAGGTGAGGGCTCAGGTTGGCAGTGCCCGGGTTGTCTGCGGTCTCTCCGGCGGTGTCGACTCAGCGGTTGCAGCGGCCTTGGTTCACAGGGCCATCGGGGACCGGCTCACCTGCATCTTCGTCGATCACGGCATGATGCGGGCCAACGAAGCCGAACAGGTGGTCGACACATTCCGCCGACATCTCGAGATAGACCTCATCCACGCGAAGGCGCAGGACCGCTTCTTATCCAAGCTCGCGGGCGTCGAAGAGCCCGAGACCAAACGCAAGATCATCGGAATCGAATTCATCAGAGTGTTCGAGGAGATCGCCGAGGAAGTAGCGATGAGGTCCGACGAACCGGTGAAGTTCCTGGTGCAGGGCACGCTCTATCCCGATGTCATCGAATCGGGTGGCTCGGGCAAGGTGGCAGCGGTGATCAAGACGCACCACAACGTCGGTGGTCTTCCCGAGGACATGGCGTTCGAGTTGGTCGAACCTCTTCGCGACCTTTTCAAAGACGAGGTGCGAAGGGTCGGCGAGGAACTGGGCCTGCCGGAAGAGATCGTGTGGCGCCAGCCGTTCCCCGGGCCGGGTTTGGCCGTGAGGATAATCGGCGACATCACTTCAGAGCGGCTAGAGCTGGTCAGAGCAGCAGACGCCATAGTGGTCGAAGAGATAAAGCGAGCCGGTCTGTACAAGCAGATATGGCAGTCCTTCGCTGTGCTTCTTCCGGTGAGATCGGTCGGCGTGATGGGGGATGAGAGAACCTACGGGCATCCAGTCGTCGTAAGGGCGGTTACTTCAGAAGATGCCATGACTGCCGATTGGGCCCGCCTCGATCACGACCTTTTAGAGAAGATCGCCAATCGCATCGTGGCCGAAGTCCCCGGGATAAACCGAGTCACATACGACATCACCTCGAAGCCACCAGCAACCATCGAGTGGGAGTAGCGCGCACCCGGGGGGCCGCACTCGCGCTAGCCCTGATCGCGATGGCCTGCACCAAGCAGATCGCACCACAACCCACTCGGTCGCTTTCTCCGACCCAGACCACTGCATCACCATCGCCTTCGGTGATCCCTAACGCACAGCCGGCTCTCGAAGAAGTGGGCAAGTTCGATATGCCGATACATGTTGCTGCGCCCGATGGCGACGAGCGCCTCTTCGTCGTCGAGAAGAAGGGCAAGGTGCTGGTGGTCGCAGGAGGAAAGACGCTTGTTACCCCAGCGCTCGACATCACCGATCAAGTTTCATCGCAAGGGGAGCGAGGCCTTTTCTCGATAGCGTTTCCTCCCGGACAGCGAGGAGAAAAGTTCGCATACGTTTCTTTCACCGACACCTCGGGCGACAGCAGGATCTGGGAATACCAGTTCGGTCAGGACCCCAATGTTCTGGACCCTGCGTCGAAGAGACAGATCCTGTTCGTGGATCAGCCCTTCGCCAACCACAATGGTGGGCTGATCGTTTTCGACCCGACGGGGATGCTCATCGTTGGGCTTGGCGACGGCGGAAGTGGAGGCGACCCCGGCAACCGGGCTCAGAACCTTGGTGAACTGCTGGGCAAACTGCTTCGCATCGATCCGGCCCATCCATCGGGGGGCCTTGCCTATGGCGTCCCTTCGGACAATCCGTTCGTCGGCAGACCGGGAGCAAGGGGAGAGGTCTGGGCGTATGGCCTTCGCAACCCTTGGCGGTTCTGGTTCGACCCTAAGACCAAAGACCTGTTCGTCGGAGATGTCGGACAGAACGCGGTGGAAGAGATCGACTTCGTTCCGCCGGCGGCCCAGTCCGGCGCCAACTTCGGCTGGAGGGCGTACGAGGGCGACAAGCGGTTCAGCGATGACCGGATCGACGAGAGCCGCTTGATAAGGCCCGTCCTCACCTATCCGCTTGGCGATGGCCACTGCTCGGTGACCGGGGGCCATGTCTATCGCGGACGCGTCGGCTCCTTATCTGGCTTCTACCTGTATGGCGATTTCTGCGGGGGAGTCGTAGCTGGCTTCAAGGTCAGCGGCGGCGCTGCAGTCGAAAAGCGCTCCTTCGAACAGCTCAAAGTTCCTCAATTGGTTTCGTTCGGCCAGGACTCCTCGGGCGAAACGTATGTTGTTTCCTTGCAGGGGGCCGTATACCGGGTGGTCCCCAAGACCTGAGGCTTCGAAAGGAGCCTGACGGGTTCGATTCCCGTTCGCCTCCGCGAAGAGGACACAATACGAACCCGCGAGTAAAGTCGGCCCCGCGGCCAGCATACGTGGGGAGTTTCATGTCAGATTTGCCTACCGGAACTGTTACGTTTCTGATAACCGACATCGAGGGATCCACGAGGCTGTGGGAAGAACGACGCGAAGCCATGCAAGCCGCGGTCGGCAGACACCACGCGATCATCCACAAAACGATTGAATCTTTCGGGGGACATCGTCCGGAAGACCAAGGTGAAGGTGACAGCGTCTTGGGGGCCTTCTCCAAGGCCACCGCCGGCGTCTCATGCGCACTAGAGCTTCAGCGCATTCTCCTCACGGAGGGGTGGCCGGACGGCGCGGACATTCGGATCCGAATGGCGATCCACACCGGCGAGATCGAGCTCCGCGACGAACGCAACTACTTCGGGTCGACGATTAATCGATGCGCGCGCATACGGGCCCTGGCGAAGGGGGGTCAGGTGCTCGTCTCATTGACCACCGAACAACTGGTGCGCAACACTCTCCCCTCTGGCGCCTATCTCAAGGACCTCGGCCCCCACCGCCTTAAGGATCTCTCTAACCCAGAGCATGTGTTTCAGCTGTGCCACCCGGAACTGCCCGAGGACTTTCCGCCCCTTCGATCGCTAGAAGCGTTGCCCAACAACCTACCCATTCAACTCACCACGTTGGTGGGACGCGAGCAGGAAGTCCTCGAGTTGAAAAAACTGCTCGCCGAATCGCGCCTTGTGACGCTAACGGGCGCCGCCGGATGCGGGAAGACGCGACTTGCACTTGCTGTTGCTGCTGAGCTGGCCGAGGAATACTCCGACGGGGTGTGGTTTGTGGACCTGGCTGCCATCACCGCACCCACACTTGTCCCGCAGACAGTGGCAGGCGCGCTGGGTGTTCAAGAGCAACCCCGGCGGGAGATCACGGACACCCTGGTTGATTACCTGAAACCCCGCCGCCTGCTTCTGCTGCTCGACAACTGCGAGCATCTGCTCAGGGCCTGTACCGCTCTTGCGTCGACGCTTCTTCGCTCGTGCCCGGATCTGTCGATCTTGCCCACGAGCCGCGAGCCACTTGGCGTACCAGGGGAGAATTCGTGGAGGGTTCCCTCGTTATCGTTACCGGATCCGGACAAGCCTCCGTCGCTCGAGGAGCTGCCACTGTTCGAATCAGGGCGGCTGTTCCTAGAAAGAGCTCGGGCCGCCAATCCAGATTTCACTCTCGACGCCGATGAGGCCGCGGCAGTGAGCCAGATCTGCCACCGACTCGACGGGATCCCGCTGGCGATCGAGCTTGCCGCCCCGCTCACCGCGGTCCTTACCTGCGAACAGATCGCCGCCAGGCTCGGCGACATGTTCCGGCTCCTCACAGGCGGGAGCACCACTGCCCTTGAGCGGCAGCAGACGCTGCGCGCGGCGGTGGAATGGAGCCATCAACTTCTGACCGAGGCCGAACAAGCGCTACTCAGGCGTCTGTCGGTCTTCGTGGGTGGATTCACCCTCGAGGCCGCCGAGGGCGTCGGTGCTGGCGCGCCGGTGGAGACCGAGCAGGTCTTGGACCTGTTGTCGCGCCTGGTCCACAAGTCGCTCGTGACGCGGGAAAGGCGGCCCCACGCCGCGCGCTACAGACTGCTGGAAACCATCAAGCAATACGCGCGGGAGCGGCTGGTGGAGTCTGGGGATGGCCCCGCGGTTAGGACCCTTCACCGAGATTGGTTCCTGGCTCTCGCCGAAGAGGCCGAGCCGGAGCTTTGGCAGGGGGCCCGACAGACCGAATGGATCGAGACGCTCGCGCTGGAACAGGACAACCTCCGGGCGGCGCTGGAATGGAGCGCCAGCGACACCTCACCTGACTCGCTCGCCCGGCTAGGCCGCGCTCTTCTGCGTTTCTGGTACATGCGCGCGCAGGCGGGCGAGGGCCGGCGCTGGCTGGCAAAGGCCCTCGAAAGAAGCGAGGACCTGAGCCCCTCTCTTCATGCGCATGTCATAGACGCGGCCGGATTGCTGGCCTACGCCCAGCACGATCACAAGCAAGCGCGTTCACTTGAGGAGGAGGCCCTGGCCATCATGAGGGATCTTGGCGACGACGTCGGCATCGCACGTGCTCTCAACGTCCTCGGCAATGTCCTTATGTCCCTTTCCGACATCGAGGGAGCACGAGCGCTCTATGAGGAAGGGCTCGCGATACGAGAGAGGCTTGGCGACAAGCGGGGGGCCGCGGCACTCTTGGCCAACCTCGCCAATGTGGCCCACTCTTTGGGCGACCTTTCCCGCGTCCGGGAATTCCATGAGAGGGCGCTAGGGATCAACAGGGAGGTCGGGGATCGTTATAACGAGGCAATGACCCTCTTAGTCCGCGGTGAGCTTTCATTGCAGGAAGGCGAGTACTCCGATGCCAAGCCTCACTTCGAGAAGGCGCTCTCGATCGGCCGCGAGCTGGGGGCGAGGCAGATCGTTGGGCCTTCGCTCGGATTTCTCGGCGGGCTTGCCTTGACGGAAGGCGATTACGCGGCCGCTAGGGCCTGGTGGGTGGAAAGCGCCGACATGGCCCGCGAGGCGGAAGAGGTCTGGGGCGAGAAGATCAGCCGCGGGGGCATCGCTTATCTGGATGGTGACTTTCCCCGCGCTCGCGCACTCGCCCTGCAGGCAGTCGAGGCGACACGTGAATCGGGTGAAAAGGGATTCATGATCTTCTCGATGACCTGGGCAGCTTACGCCGCAGAAGCCGAGAGCGACTACCAGGCAGCCCATCTCATATGGGAGGAGGCGGTCTCGGTCGCGCGGGAGATCCCCGGCCAGGCAGACCTGCCCGAACCCCTGCGGAGTCTTGGCCACATGATGCTCAAGAAAAAGGACGCCTCGAAGGCCGAGGAGTTGTTCCGTGAGGCTCTCGGCAAGAGCCGGGAACGAAACGAGCGGCTGGGGTTGACGGAGGCGATGGAAGGAATGGCTGCAGTCGCCGCCGCCAGCGCGGCTCCGGAGCGCGCTGCCCTCCTGTTGGGTGCGGCAGGCGAGCTCCGCGACCTGATCGGGGCGGTAATTTTCCCCCATAGGAAGGCCGACCACCGCCAGCTGGTCGAGGAGGTAACAAACTCGCTTGGGGAGGGGTCCTTCGAAGATGCCTGGAGCCGGGGCCAGCAGATGTCCTTGGACGAGGCCATCGCTTACGCGATGGGCGACTCTCAAACGGGCTGACTGGTCGGCCCTCTGCGACGATCGCACGATTCCTGCGTCGCCTGGCGTCGATCGGAAGACTCACGCAACGCGAGTGGCGGCTATTCGCCGTCAAAGAGTGAATGCACCCGAGCCGCAGTGTGGCGCGCTGGTTAGCTAGCGGTCCATCAAGAAGACCCTGAGGGCGTGGTTCACCGCCTTAGGGTTCTCTATCGGCGACATGTGTCCCGCCCCAGGCACTGATACGAACTTGGCTCCAGGGATGAGCCCAGCCATCCCCTTCGCGTCGTCGATGGGCATCAGCGCGTCCTGCTCCCCGTGGATGACCAGGGCCGGCACTGTGATGGTCGCGAGGTTCACGGTTGAGTCGGGCCGGTCTTTCATCGCCAGTGCGTCCGCTGCGGCGGTTCCTCCAGGAGTGGCCTCGAACATGGCTTTGACCTTCTGGCTCAGCTCTTCATCGGGGGGCCCGCCGAACAGTTTCGGCAGAAGGCCCTCCACCAGTTCGCTTGCTCCCTTCTCGCGAACCAGGGCCGCGGTCTTGTCGCGTCCCTCCTTCGCCTCGTCGCTGTCGGCGCTCGCTTTGGTGTCGATCAATATCAGTGAGCGGACCTTCTCTGGGTATCGCCGCCAAAGTGCCAGCACGACGTAACCCCCCATCGACATCCCGGCCACGTCGGCCTTGTCCACACCGAGTTCGTCGATCGTTGCCGCTAGATCGTCTGCGTAGTCGTCCATGGTCCATCCGTTTGGTTCTGCCGGACTCTTACCTCGCCCGCGAAGGTCTACTGCTACGACCCGACGAAGGTCCGACAGTGCGCTCAGCTGCTCGCTCCACATCGAGTGGTCCAGTGGGAAGCCGTGCACCAGTAAGAGAACCGGTCCGCTTCCTGCCTCAACGTAGCCGATCGTGACGGGTGATGTCATCGGGTGGTCTCCTTTGGGGTTGATGAAGCCCGGATTCTATGTTCCCGAGCATCCGGTGCTCCTTTCGGCCACCACAAATAGGTGAAAGGTGCTATTTCCCTCGGGGACGATCGGCTCTACGGTTGAGTGCGTCGCTATCGAGTCGTAAGGCGAAGACCTCGGACTCACCGTTGTTGAGAAAGGTGCGGGTAGTGGTGCCGAATGATGCCGGCGAGATAACCGTCGTCGTAGCTGATGACACATCTGACATAAGGGAACTGATCAAGCTGACCCTTGACCTCGAGGGGGGCTTTGACGTTGTGGCTGAAGCGGAGGACGGCGTGGAGGCCGTTCAGATGGTCGAGAACCATCGTCCGGACGTGATCCTGCTAGATCTATCGATGCCGCTCATGGATGGGTTCGAGGCGATCCCGGTCATCAAGGAGCGTTGTCCCCAAACGAAGATCCTCGTGTTTTCTGGGCTCGACGAATCGAGTATGCGATCTGAGGCTCTCGAGACAGGGGCAGATGGTTTCGTTCCCAAGGGCACCGATTCCGACTTGCTGGTCGCCAGCGTAAGGGCGCTGCTACAGGGATAGTCAGCCCGGGCGGGCATAATCGCCCGGATGACATCCGACTCAACCCAGCTGCGAAACGATCTTCTCGAAGGGCTAAACGAGCCCCAACGCGAGGCTGTCCTTCACACCGAGGGCCCCCTTCTCATCGTGGCGGGGGCCGGAAGCGGGAAGACCGCGGTCCTAACGCGAAGGGTCGGCAACCTGGTCGGCGGCAGAGAGATCTCGCCCTTTGGGGTTCTTGCCATCACCTTTACTAACAAAGCTGCTGGAGAACTGAAGGACAGGGTGCGCGCCATCGTCGGTTCGGTCGCCGACAAGATGTGGATCGGCACATTCCATTCGGCCTGCGTCAGGATCCTTCGCCGAGAAGCGCCGAGGGCCGGTTACAAGTCATCCTTCACCATCTATGACTCCTCCGACAGCGAACGATTGATCGCCTACACCATGCGCGATCTGAACATCGATCCCAAGAGGGTGAAGCCATCCCTCATCCACCACGCGATCAGCAGAGCCAAAGACGAGCTGATCGGTCCCGAGCATTTCGCCTCGACTGCATCCAACTGGCTGGAGCGTCAGGTGGCAGATGTTTATACCGAGTACCAGAAGCGACTGAAGCAAGCGAGTGCGATGGACTTCGACGATCTGATCAACAACACCGTTGGGATCCTGCGTGACATGCCAGAGGTTCTTCAGCATTACCGGGAGAGATGGCCGCACATCCTGGTGGACGAATTCCAGGACACCAACGGATCGCAGTTCGAATTGGTGCGGTTGCTCGGCGCTCCAGCTGGAAACGTATGCGTCGTAGGCGACATGGACCAGTCGGTCTATTCGTTCCGCGGCGCCGATTACCGCAATCTCGCCCGCTTCGAAGAGGCTTTCCCCGGAGCCAAGGTCATCACCCTTGAGCAGAACTACCGATCGACCCAGGCCATCTTGAGTGCTGCGAACCAGCTGATACTTCACAACAGGGCTCGCAAACCAAAGAACCTTTGGACCGATCTTGGACGCGGCGAGCTGATCACGCGTTATCACGCCGAGAACGAACATGATGAAGCCGCCTTCATAGGAGCCGAGATCGAAAGACTCCGTGACGCCGAAGGGTCGCGCTATCGCGATGTGGCCGTCTTTTACCGAACGAACGCCCAGTCCCGCGTAATCGAAGAGGTATTCACCCGATACGGGATCCCGTATCGAATAGTCGGTGGCCTTCGGTTCTACGACCGAAAAGAAGTGAAGGACCTTCTCGCGTACTTAAAGGTCCTCGTTAACCCCGAGGACACTGTCAGCCTCAAGCGGATCATCAACACGCCGAGGCGAAGCATCGGAGACCGAACGATCGCCGAGGTAGAGGCCCACGCTGCGGTGCGGGGACTGACCCTTTACGAAGCACTTCAGTCGGTGGATGAGATCGAAACCCTTTCTCGCCGGGCCGTTTCTGCCATCAAAGACTTCCTTCATCTGATCGATGAACTAAGAGCTTTCATGCAGGAGGGGGCCGGGCTTCGAAGCCTCGTCGAGGTGGCGTGGGAGAGAAGTGGATACATGGCGGAGCTCGAATCCTTCCGTTCGATGGAGGCCCTCGGACGTATCGACAACCTCAAGGAACTGGCAGGAGTGGCGGCGGAATTCGCGGAGCGATCCCCGGACGGAGGTCTCGACGATTTCCTCGCACAGCTTTCACTCGTCAACGAGACAGATGACTACGACGAAGAAGAAGCATCGGTCACTCTGATGACTCTTCACAATGCCAAGGGGCTCGAGTTCCCGATCGTTTTCATCGTTGGGCTGGAGGACGGGGTGTTTCCGCACGTGCGCTCTTTAGGCGAACCAGCGGAACTGGAAGAAGAAAGACGACTGGCCTACGTCGGCATCACCCGCGCGAAGGAACGCTTGTATCTGACCCACGCCTTCAATCGTTCGCTGTGGGGGGCATCCAGCTACAACCCTCCCTCGCGCTTTCTAAAGGAGATACCCCAGGAGTTCATGCGACTGGTAGGTGAACCGCCCGGATCCTCTGGCTCAACGCCACCTCGTTATCCAGACCTGGAGCGGGCCTCCTTCACCTGGCGCGTTGGCCAAGAGGTTCTGCACGACAGGTGGGGCAGCGGCGTGATCACGTCACTTACCGGCAGCGGTGAGAAGGCGGAGGCCACGATCTGGTTCACCGATGTTGGCGAAAAGCGTCTGCTGCTTGCATACGCTCCACTCAAAGTTGGCGGTTGAGCCGGTAGCGTTCTGCCCGCGCGGCCTGGAGGGCCCCGGTTGAACTCAGTTCATCGCTGAGCCAGACCCGCAATGTCTCCGTGACTGAGGCCACATCGGCGTGAGCGCCACCTCGGGGTTCAATTAGGACAACATCGGCAAGCCCCAACGAAACTATGTCGCGAGATGTAGGACGAAGGTGACCGGCGATGTCGGGGGCCTTGGATGGGTCCTTGTAAAGGATGGCGGCGGCCCCCTCCGGCGCGATCACCGAGAACACAGCGTGCTCCAGCATGGCGACGCGGTCCCCGCAGGCAAGCGCGAGGGCCCCTCCGCTCCCACCTTCTCCCGTGACCACTGTTATCACCGGCACTTCGATGGTGAGCACCGTCTCGAACGTCTCGGCGATGGAGCGCGCCAGCCCCGCGTACTCCGAGTCGAAACCTGGGTCGGCCCCCGGGGTGTCAACCATGGTCACGACCGGCAGACCGAGGCGCGATGCCACCTGAAGCACCCTTGTCGCTTTGCGGAAACCGGCTGCGTTCGGGCGCTTCCTATCGATAGCCGCGAATGCAACCGAGTGCTCGCCGAGTTTGCCGATGCCCGCGAAGATCGCAGGGTCATCTTGTCCTGCTCTGTCGCCTCTCATCTCTACGATCGGATCAAGCAGAGCGCTCAGGTAGTCGCGCGGCGAAGGACGTTTTGGATGTCGGCAGATCTGGAACTCTTCCCAAGCCTCCTGCGGGTTTTCCTGGACAGAAAGTCCCGGGTCAGGCCGGGGAGCGGGCTCAGCGCGGCCCTCTGAGCGGCTGGCTACTATGCGCACGATGTCCGCAAGCCAGGCCTTCAGTGCCGTGGGCGAGCCGACGTAGTCGAGGAGTCCTTTCGCAAGAGCCTGCTCGGAGGTGTGAGATCCAGGGGGCAGGGCACCGCCCAGGGCCTCAGCCACCCGGGGGCCGGCGAATCCGATGGTTGCGCCCTCCTCTGCCCCCACGAAGTCGGAGAGGGATGCGAACGAGGCATATACGCCTCCGGTGGTCGGGTGTCCGAGTATCGAGATCCTCGGGATGCCGGCTGCCGAAAGGCTGTGAGAGGCCGCTATGGTCCTTGGCATCTGAGCCAGAGCGGCCATCCCCTCCTGCATCCGCGCCCCTCCGCTGGCGGTCACGCATACGAACGGCATCCTGCGCTCTAAGGCAGATTGCATGGCACTCTCGACAGCCATTCCCACCGCGGTGCTCATGCTGCCTCCCATGAAGGCGAAGTCGAAGATGACAGCCGACACCTGGGTGCCCGATATGGTGCCGGTGCCAACAAGGACCGCCTCTGGCGCCCCCGTGGACTCGCGCGCGGATAGGCGTTCAGCGCTGTATCCGGGGAATCCGATCGGATCGGGGTCCGCCGTTTCCAGCCGGTGTTCATCGAAGCTCTCGAACAGCGTCGAGGCCCAACTGCGGGCTTTGAGTCCAGGCATAATTGCTCCCTAAGCGGAGGGGGTCGGATTGGTTTACCCTTACGCAGCGCGCCAGCGCAAGTTTTCGACTTCCTCGGGCCATTGTTTATGACTGCTTCTTCTAACGCACGAATCCGTGTCGTTGTGGCCAAACCGGGCCTCGACGGACATGATCGCGGCATAAAGGTGGTCGCAAGAGCCTTGAGGGATGCTGGGATCGAAGTGATCTACACCGGTCTGCATCAGACCCCGGAGCAGATCGCTGAGGCGGCCATCCAGGAGGATGCCGATGCCGTGGGCCTTTCCTGCTTGTCGGGGGCCCACATGACGCTTTTCCCGAAGGTCGTGGCCCTTCTGAGGCAGAAGGGTGCGAGCGACATCAAGGTGTTCGGCGGCGGGATCATCCCGCCCGAGGACGCGACGAAACTGAAAGAAGCAGGGATCACCGAGATATTCACCCCCGGTGCGACCACTCAGAGCATCGTCGACTGGGTGCTAAGCAACTGCGCACAGCCGCAAAAGATCTGACCGTATCCAAACAGCAACGAAGTAAATCGGAGGCTTTTTTTTGGACCTTTTCGAGTACCAGGGCAAGGAACTCTTCGCCAAGTGGGGAGTCCTCGTCCCCGAAGGTCAGGTGGCCACGTCGCCTGACGAAGCGGCGAAGGCTGCCGAATCATTCGGAGGCAAAGTCGTAGTCAAGGCGCAGGTACAGGTTGGGGGCCGCGGCAAGGCCGGAGGGATCAAGCTGGCGACCGGGCCCGACGAGGCGAAAGCAGCAGCGAGCGCGATCCTCGGTATGGATATCAAGGGCCATGTAGTTCAGCGGGTCCTCGTCGAAAGGGCGTCCGACATCAAGGCCGAGTACTACACCTCGATCCTGCTCGACAGGGCCGCCAAGAAGTTCCTGATCATGATGAGTTCCGAGGGGGGCATCGACATCGAGGAGGTTGCCGCGACCAAGCCCGAAGCCCTCGCAAAGGTGCATGTAGACCCGCTGCTCGGACTTCAGCCCTTCCAGGTGAACCAACTTGTCTTCGGCTCGGGCATCCACGAAGAAGCTCGCAAGGGTGCGGCCGAGATCATCCGCAAACTCTTCAAGCTCTTCGTTGAAGCCGACGCCAGTCTCGTAGAGGTGAACCCACTTATCCTCACCGGCGATGGTCAGGTGGTGGCTTTGGATTCGAAGGTCTCACTCGACGAGTCGGCTCTTTACAGACACCCCGAGTTCAAAGCACTCCAGGAAGTAACGGCAACCGATCCGATCGAGAGGATGGCTAAGGAGCGCGGGTTCAGCAACTTCATCAAGCTCGATGGCAGTGTCGGCATCATCGGGAACGGGGCCGGGCTGGTTATGTCCACCCTCGACATCGTGGACCAGGTCGGAGGCAAAGCCGCCAACTTCCTCGACGTAGGTGGAGGAGCAGATGCCGATCAACTCTCGAGCGCACTCGAGGTGATCTTGTCTGACGAACAGGTCAAGTCCGTGTTCATCAACATATTTGGCGGTATCACCCGCTGCGATCTAGTTGCACAAGGAGTAGTAGATGCGCTGGGACGGCTGGACGTGAAGGTTCCGATAGTCGTGAGACTGGACGGGACCAACGCGCCTGAGGGCCGAGACATCCTGGCGAAGGCCAATCACCCGAAGATCATCCCCGCCTCGACTATGTCC
>Ga0183260_10001867_pt1 | contig 17558 bp, 17 predicted proteins | sample AntDrymUQ4972206_2_FD_129768 | JGI IMG/M metagenome (GOLD analysis project Ga0183260, IMG submission 129768) | Polar desert sand microbial communities from Dry Valleys, Antarctica - metaG UQ497 (22.06) (version 2) (version 2) | ecosystem: Environmental > Terrestrial > Soil > Desert | place...
CGTCGAGGCTCTGCTCGACGACTGAGAGCACTGCGTCGAGGCTCTGCTCGACGACTGAGAGCACTGCGTCGAGGCTCTGCTCGACGACTGAGAGCACTGCGTTCACCCAGACGTAACACGCGGGGCCGCCCCGTGACGTGCCGGCAACACGTCTCGACCCGGACCGAAACCTGCGGGCGCAAGGGTCGTCGCTTCGACGGATCGGCCGCACGCGAGGGAGCTGCGCGATGGACCACGGAGACACCGCCTGGGTGCTGGTGAGCACCGCGCTGGTCATGCTCATGACGCCGGGCCTCGCCCTGTTCTACGGCGGGATGACCCGCGCCAAGGGCGTCCTCAACATGATGATGATGAGCTTCTCCGCGCTGGCCGTCGTCAGTGTCCTGTGGGTGCTCTACGGCTACTCGATCACCTTCGGCGAGTCCGACAGCCAGCTGATCGGCAGCCTGGACCACTTCGGCCTGCACGGCGTCACCGGTGCCAGTGGCCTCAGCTTCGCCGCCTTCCAGCTGATGTTCGCGATCATCACGCCGGCGCTGGTCAGCGGGGCGATCGCGGACCGTGCCAAGTTCGTCGGCTGGGTCGCGTTCGTCGTGCTGTGGACCAGCTTGGTCTACTTCCCCGTCGCCAACTGGGTGTTCGACTTCGGCGCCGACGCCGCGCTCGGCGACGACGCCGGCTGGCTCGTCGAGTGGGGTGTCCAGGACTTCGCCGGCGGCACCGCCGTGCACGTCAACGCCGGCGCTGCCGCCCTCGCCCTGTCCCTCGTGCTCGGCAAGCGGCTGGGCTGGAAGCGGGACCCGATGCGTCCGCACAACCTGCCACTCGTGCTGCTCGGCGCGGCCCTGCTCTGGTTCGGCTGGTTCGGCTTCAACGCCGGCTCGGCGCTGGCCGCCAACGGGCTGGCGGCGACGGCCTTCGTCAACACCCAGGCCGCGACGGCGGCGGCGATCATCGGGTGGCTGGTCGTGGAGCAGGTGCGCGACGGTCGACCGACCACCCTCGGGGCCGCGTCCGGTGCCATCGCCGGTCTCGTCGCGATCACCCCGGCCTGCGCCTTCGTGTCGCCGCTCGGCGCGCTGCTGCTCGGCGTCCTGGCGGGTGCCGTGTGCGCCCTCGCGGTCGGGCTGAAGTGGCGGCTCGGCTTCGACGACTCCCTCGACGTCGTCGGCGTGCACCTGGTCGGAGGCGCCTTCGGCTCCCTCGCGCTGGGCTTCCTGTCGCTCGACGGCGGCCTCTTCTACCCGGGCGGCGACGTCACCCTGCTCGGGAAGCAGGCGGTGGCCGTGCTCAGCGTCGGAGCATTCTCGTTCGTGGTGGCGTTCGTGCTCGGCACGCTGATCGACCTGACGATCGGGTTCCGCGTCGACGAGGACGACGAGGTCGGCGGCATCGACCTCGGCGAGCACTCCGAGTCGGCGTACGACCTTGCCACCTCCTCTCGCGGGCGCGGCCTGCCCGGCACGCCGCCGGCCGGTGCCCCCGAGCCTCGAGATGCTCGCCACGAGGTGGGGACAGAAAGGATGTCAGGGCATGAAGCTGATCACCGCGGTGGTCAAGCCGCACAAGTGGGACGACGTCCGCGAGGCACTCGAGACCTTCGGGGTGACCGGCATGACCGTCACCGAGGCCAGCGGCTACGGCCGGCAGAAGGGCCACCCCGAGGTGTACCGCGGCGCGGAGTACGACGTGAGCCTCGTCCCCAAGATCCGCATCGAGCTGGTCGTGGACGACGCGGACGCTGATGACGTGGTCGGGGTGGTCGCGAAGGCCGCCCAGACCGGCAAGATCGGTGACGGCAAGGTGTGGGTGCAGCCGGTCGACTCCGTGGTCCGGGTGCGGACCGGCGAGCAGGGCACCGCCGCGTTGTGAGCGCGCGCCGGGTCGGCGGGCCCGACCTCGCCGGGTTGCGATGGAAGCGGTCCGACGCCGCCGATGCCCGGCTGGCCGCCCTGCACGCCGACGCCGTCGCCGCGGTGCCCGAGGCGGCCGGCCGTACGTCCCTGGTCGCCGTCGGTGGGTACGGCCGGGGGGAGATGTCCCCGCACAGCGACCTCGACGTCGTGCTCCTGCACGCCCCGGGCCTCGCCGTCGACGCGGTGGCCCGGCTCGCGGACGCGGTGTGGTACCCACTGTGGGACGACGGGGCCCCGCTCGACCACGCAGTACGGGACACCCGCATCATGCGACACGTCGCCGACCGCGACTGGCGGGCCGCGCTGGGCATGCTCGACGCCCGCCATGTCGCGGGGGAGACGGCGCTGAGCCTCGACCTGCGCTCCGCGGTGCTGGCCGACTGGCGGCGTGGTGCGCGCACCCGGCTGTCCGGGCTACGCGACGCCTGCGCCGAGCGCGCGGACCGCGACGGCGAGCTCGCCCACGCGGCCGTGCCGGACCTGAAGCAGTCGCGGGGAGGGCTGCGCGACGGCGTCGTCCTCCGCGCGCTGGTGGCCAGCTGGCTGGTCGACGTGCCGCACCAGCAGGCCGAGGAGCTGCGCTCGGCGCTGCTCGACGTCCGTGACGCGCTGCACGTGGCTGCAGGGCGCCGCGCCGACCGGCTCCACCCCGAGCTCGTGCCCGACGTGGCGGCGGTGCTCGGGACCGACGCCGAGTCCCTCGATCGCCACGTCCGGGGGCTGGGTCGGCGGACCGCACACCTGAGCGAGCTCACCTGGCGTCGGGTGGACCAGGCGCTGGGCCGGCCGGCCCGACTGCCCGGACGGCGCCCCATCCGCCGCCCGCCGCTCGAGCGGCTCGGCGGCGGGATCGCCCGAGTCGGCAGCGAGGTCGTGCTCGACGAGGGCACCCGCCCCGGTGACGACCCGTTCCTCGCGCTGCGTGCCGCCGCCGTGGCCGCCGAGCGAGGTCTGCTGCTCGGCCCCAGCACCGCGGCCCGGCTCGCGGCCGCAGCGGTCGAGACGCCCGACCCGTGGCCCGAGCACGCCCGCCGGTGGCTGGTCCGGCTGCTCGGCGCCGGACCGGGGCTGGTGCCGGTCTGGGAGGAGCTCGACCACGCGGGGCTGGTGGACCGGTGGCTGCCCGAGTGGTCGGGCGTACGCCTGCGGGCACCGCGGTCGGCCGTGCACCGCCACACCGTGGACCGGCACTGCGTCGAGACCTGCGTCCAGGCGTCGGGACGGGTGCGCGACGTCGCCCGCCCCGACCTGCTCGTCGTCGCGGCGCTGCTGCACGACATCGGAAAGGGGCTCGCGGCCGGTGACCACAGCCTCGCGGGGGCGCCCGTGGCCGAGCGGGTGGCGCGCCGATGGGGGTTCGGGGCCGCCGACGCCGCGCGCGTCGGGCACCTGGTGCGCCACCACCTGCTGCTGGCATCGACCGCCGTCCGGCGCGACCTCGAGGACCCTGACACGCTCACCGCCGTCGCCGCCGAGGTCGGCGGCCCCGACGCCCTCGACCTGCTCGCCGCGCTCACCGAGTCCGACGCGGTCAGCGCCGGACCGGCGGCCTGGACGACCTGGCGCGCCGGCCTGGTGCGGCACCTCGTCGCCGCCCTTCGGGCGATCCCAGGGCAGGGTGGGACCACGACGCCGGCTGGTCGTGCGCCGCGGGGTCCCGGCGACGGTGCGGCGCCTGCCTGGGCAGCGGGCGCGGGTCGCGGTGGGCTGCGGCTGCGCGTCGAGCCGCGGTCCGACGGCAGCCTCGTCGGCGTGGCGGCGCGGGACCGGCCCGGGCTGCTCGCGGAGGTCGCCGGCGCACTGGCCGTGGCGGGGCACGTCGTCCGCGGCGCGCGTGCCACCTCGAACGGCGCCGTGGCGGTCTCGTTCTGGGACGTGGACACCTCCGAGCTCGACGCCGCCCGGCTGCGGTTGCGGCTCGACCGGGTCCTCGACGGCAGCACCGACCTCGGCGGTCGGCTCGGCACCGCCGGGGGGCCGAACGGCGCAGCTGGCGGTGGTGACCTCGTCGCGCCGGCCCGGGTGCGGGTGCTGCCGGGTGTCTCGGGCACGGCGACCGTGCTCGAGGTGCGGGCCGCCGACCGCGCGGCGCTCGTGTGGCGGATGTGCCGGGTGTTCGGCGACGCTGGCGTCGACGTCCGCTCGGCCCACCTGGAGACGTGGGGCCGGCAGGTCGAGGCCGTCGTCTACCTGCACGACCGTTCCGGCGCCGGCGGGGAGGGGCGCCCGCTGGCAGCGGACGACGCCGCCGCGTTGTGTGCCCGCCTCGGAGCGGCGCTGGACGACGGGCCCGGTGCGCCGCGCCGTTAGGCTGGAGCCGTCCCTGTCCGTCGAGGTGCGAGGAAGCCCGGTGTTCGACACCCTCCAGGACCGCCTGGCCGCGACCTTCAAGACCCTGCGCGGCAAGGGCCGGCTCACCGAGGCCGACGTCGACGCCACGGCACGCGAGATCCGCATCGCGCTGCTCGAGGCGGACGTGGCCCTCCCGGTGGTGCGGGAGTTCATCGCGTCGGTGAAGCAGCGGGCGCTCGGCGCCGACGTGAGCGCGGCGCTCAACCCGGCCCAGCAGGTCGTCAAGATCGTCGACGAGGAGCTGGTCGCGATTCTCGGCGGGGAGACCCGACGGCTGCGCTTCGCCAAGAAGCCGCCGACGGTGGTCCTGCTGGCCGGCCTCCAGGGCTCCGGCAAGACGACTCTCGCCGGCAAGCTCGGTCGCTGGCTCAGGGAGCAGGGCCGCAGCCCCCTGCTCGTCGCAGCCGACCTGCAGCGACCCAACGCCGTCACTCAGCTGCAGGTGGTCGGCGGGCAGGCGGGTGTCGACGTCTACGCGCCCAAGCCCGGCAACGGCGTGGGGGACCCCGTCGCCGTCGCGCGCGACTCGGTCGAGCACGCCCGGCGTACGTTGCACGACGTCGTGGTCGTCGACACGGCCGGCCGGCTGGGTGTCGACGACGAGCTGATGCAGCAGGCGGCCGACATCCGCGACGCGGTGCGGCCGGACGAGACGCTGTTCGTGATCGACGCCATGATCGGGCAGGACGCGGTGAGCACCGCGCAGGCCTTCCTCGACGGGGTCGGCTTCGACGGTGTGGTGCTGGCCAAGCTCGACGGTGACGCCCGCGGCGGTGCCGCGCTGTCGGTCGCCAAGGTGACCGGCCGCCCGGTGATGTTCGCCTCCAACGGCGAGCAGCTGAGCGACTTCGACGTCTTCCACCCCGACCGGATGGCGTCGCGGATCCTCGGCATGGGCGACGTCTTGTCGCTCATCGAACAGGCCGAGAAGACCTTCGACACCGAGCAGGCGCAGCAGGCCGCGGACAAGCTGCGCGGCACGGGCACCGGGTTCACCCTCGACGACTTCCTGCAGCAGATGCAGGCGGTCCGCAAGATGGGGTCGCTGTCCAAGATCTTCCAGATGCTGCCCGGGATGGGCGAGCTCAAGGAGCAGATCGCCGGGGTCGACGAGCGGGAGGTCGACCGGCTGCAGGCGATCATCCAGTCGATGACCCCCGCCGAGCGAGCCGACCCCAAGGTCGTCGACGGCTCCCGGCGGCGGCGGATCTCCGCGGGCTCCGGGACGACCGTCCAGCAGGTCAACGCCCTCGTCGACCGGTTCTTCGAGGCACGCACGATGATGACCCAGCTGGCCAACGGAGGGATGCCCGGCATGCCGGGGATGCCGGGCGTACCGGGGCTGGGGGGCGGTAAGCGAGCCAAGGGCCGGCAGCCGGCCAAGAAGGGCCGCTCCAAGCGCGGGTCCGGCAACCCCGCCAAGCGTGCGCAGCAGCAGCAGGCGGCGGCGGCGGGACGGAGCGCCGAGGCCCCGCCGGGTGCCGGTGTCTCGCCGTTCGGAGCCCCGGCACCGCAGCCGGACGCCCCCGCACCGGCGCGCGACGGGGACTTCGAGCTGCCCGAGCAGCTGCGCGACCGGCTGTGAGGGTTCCGCCGCGGGCACGGACCCGCGGGACCCCCTCTCGCGCCGGCGATCTGCGGGGCAGTGGCTGCTCGGCCTGCCCGCCGCGCAGCCAGGGCCCCGCCCTCGACGGGGCGCCCCCGGCCTCGCCCCGAGGGTCTGGATAGCGTCGCGGACATGTGCGACGCGCTGCTGATCGGAGGGGTGGTGCTGCCCGAGGGCGAGCACCGCGACCTGTACGTCGTCGGCGGCCGGGTCACGTACGAGCCGGTGGACGGTGCCGAGGACATCGGCGGCGGCGCGGAGCGCTCGTGGATCGTTCCCGGGCTCGTCGACGCGCACTGCCACGTCGGGCTCGACGCCGGCGGTGCGGTCGACAAGGCGACGCAGGAGGAGCAGGCGGTCACCGACCGCGACGCCGGCGCCCTGCTGCTGCGCGACTGCGGCTCGGCGTCCGACACCCGGTGGATCGACGACCGCCGCGACCTGCCCGAGATCGTCCGCGCCGGCCGGCACATCGCGCGTACCCGCCGTTACATCCGCAACTACGCCCACGAGGTGGAGCCCGACGACCTCGCGAAGTACGTCGCGCAGGAGGCGGCCCGAGGTGACGGCTGGGTCAAGCTCGTCGGCGACTGGATCGAGCGGGACGCCGGTGACCTCACCCCGCTGTGGCCGTCGTACGCCGTGCACGAGGCGGTGCTCGCCGCACACGACCACGGCGTGCGGATGACCGCGCACGTGTTCGGCGAGGCTGCCTTGCACGACCTCATCGAGGCCGGCATCGACTGCATCGAGCACGGCACCGGGCTGTCGAGCGACCTCGTCGACGCGATGGTCGAGCAGGGCACCGCGCTGGTTCCCACCGCCCGACAGCTGGAGAACTTCCCGACGTACGCCGCGCAGGGTGAGCAGCGCTACCCCGCGTACGCGGCGCACATCCGCGCGCTGTTCGCGCGCCGGCACGAGACGATCGGGGCGGCGTACGAGGCGGGGGTGGCCATCTACGCCGGCACCGACGCCGGCGGGGTGCTGCCGCACGGGCTGGTCGCCGAGGAGGTGGCCGAGCTCGCGACGTACGGGCTGACGCCGTTCGACGCGCTCGGTGCGGCCTCCTGGCGGGCGCGGGAGTGGCTGGGCCGTCCCCCCACGCTCGACGAGGGCGTGCCCGCGAGCTTCTCGGTCTACGACGCCGACCCGTTGGCGGACCTGCGCGTGCTGGCCGCTCCGCGCCGGGTCGTTCTCCGCGGCCGCGTCGTTGCCTGAACCCCGCCGCCGCAACCCCGCCGCCGCAACCCCGCCGCCCCGCCGCCCCGCCGCCGACGGCCGTTTACCCCGTAAACGTGGCAATGTGCCGTACTGCGTGCCAGATTCCCGCCGCCGGGAACCCCATTGCCCCGTATACGTGGCAAACGGCCAGGCGGGCGACAGAGCGGTCCTGGCCAGGCGGGTGCGCGGTCGGGCCACGCGGACGACCGGTGGAGTCGGCCAGCCGGCCGACTCCCCACTACAGGCCTCGCGGGTTCGCTCTGGCAGTGCGGGGCCGAGGGCGGGCCGAGGCGCAGGCGGTCCACGGCTGGCTGCCCGGCGCGCGACGGTTCCGGCCCGACGGGCCGCCGGTTGGGGACGCGGGCGCATCCTCTGGCACAATGAGCGGTCGAACCCGTCTGCGTCGGCCCCTCTCAACCGTCGCGCGACGGTTCCTCGCGGCCGACGACCGGTTCCCCACGCCGACGCGGGCTGCGCACCCACCGACTCAGCAGGGAGACACCACACCCGTGGCCGTCAAGATCCGCCTCAAGCGCATGGGCAAGATCCGTACGCCCTTCTACCGCATCGTCGTCTCCGACGCGCGCACCAAGCGCGACGGTCGGGTGATCGAGGAGATCGGCACGTACAACCCCAAGACCGACCCGTCGCTGATCAACGTGAACTCCGATCGCGCCCAGCACTGGCTGTCGGTCGGCGCGCAGCCCAGCGAGCCGGTGCTCGCTCTGTTGCGCAAGACCGGTGACTGGCAGCAGTTCAAGGGCGAGCCCGCCCCGCCGCCGCTGCTCGAGCAGAAGCCGAGGCAGGATCGGCTCGCGGCGTTCAACGACGCCCTGAAGCAGGCGCACGGCGACGGCGCCACCGAGGCCGTGACCGCCAAGCGGGCCGACCCGAAGCCTGACCGCAAGGGGTCCGCCAAGGCCCGCGGGAAGGCCGACCCGCAGCCCGGGCAGACCCCGGACGGACCCGCCGACACGGCCGAGGCACCGGGCACGGCCGACGCCGCCGACACCGCGGCCCGCGGCTCCGAGCCGGTCTCCTCCGACGACAAGCCCGCCGAGGGCTGAGGTCCGTGCTCGCCGACGCTCTCGAGCACCTGGTCCGCTCCATCGTGGAGCACCCCGACGATGTCGACGTCCGGGCCAAGGAGCTGCGCCGCGGCCAGGTCCTGGAGGTGCGGGTGCACCCGGACGACCTGGGCCGGGTCATCGGCCGGTCCGGGCGTACGGCCACCGCAATCCGCACCGTCGTCGGCGCCGTGGCCGGTGCGGGCGGGGCCCGCATCGACTTCGTCGACGTCGACCGGCGCTGAGGTCACCCGGGCGGTCATGGACGTCGTCGTCGGCCGGGTCGGGCGCGCCCACGGCATCCGCGGCGAGGTCGCGGTCGAGCTGCGCACCGACGACCCATCCACGCGCTTCGCCGTGGGCGCCGTGCTCCGTCCCGAGCCCAGCGCCCGCAACCGGCTCACCGTCCGGAACGCGCGGGCGCACGGGCACCGGCTGCTCGTGACGTTCGTGGAGGTCGGCGACCGCACCCAGGCCGAGAGCCTCCGCGGCGCGAGCCTGGTCATCGACGTGGCCTCGGGGGGCGGTCCGCCCGATCCCGAGGAGTTCTACGACCACCAGCTGGTCGGCCTGTCGGTCCGCACCACCGACGGACGGGCCGTCGGAACGGTCCGCGACGTCCGGCACCTGCCGGCCCAGGACCTGCTGGTGGTCGCCGACGCCGACGACGGCGACGACCACCTCGTCCCGTTCGTCCGCGCACTCGTCCCCGAGGTCGACGTGGCCGGGGGGACGCTGCTGGTCGACGCCCCTCCCGGGTTGCTGGACCCCGACGCCGTCGACGACCCGGGCCCCTGACGTGCGCGTCGACGTCGTCTCGATCTTCCCCGACTACCTCGCGCCGCTGGGCCTGTCCCTGCCCGGGCGTGCCCGGGACGCCGGCCTGCTCGACCTCGCCGTCCACGACCTGCGGGACTGGGCGCGGGACCGGCACCGCACGGTCGACGACACCCCTTACGGGGGTGGTGCCGGGATGGTGATGATGCCCGGGCCGTGGGGCGAGGCCCTCGACGCGGTCGCTCCCGCGGACGGGCCGGCGCAGCCGCGGCTGGTCGTCCCCTCGCCCGCCGGCCGGCCGTTCGCCCAGGCCGACGCCGTACGCCTCGCGGGCGAGCCCTGGCTGCTGTTCGCCTGCGGACGCTACGAGGGCATCGACCAGCGGGTCCTGGAGCACGCCGCGACCCGGATGGCCGTCGAGGAGGTCTCGCTCGGCGACTACGTCGTGTGCGGGGGAGAGGTCGCCGCCCTGGCGATCGTGGAGGCCGTGGCCCGGCTGCTGCCCGGCTTCCTGGGCAACCCCGGGTCGCTCGCCGAGGAGTCCCACACCGACGGGCTGCTGGAGTACCCGGTGTACACCAAGCCCGCCTCGTGGCGGGGGCTCGACGTCCCGACCGTGCTCACCAGCGGGGACCACGGCCGGGTGGCGCGGTGGCGCCGGGACCAGTCCCTGCGCCGCACCGCCGAGCGCCGCCCCGACCTGCTCGCCGCGGCGGGTCCTCTGCTCGACCCGCGGGACCGCGCGGCGCTGGCCGGCCCCGACGGCTGACGGGCGGGATTTCGTGGCGTCCCCGTCGCTGTGGCAGACTGCTCGGTCGGCGCCGACCTGCGTCTGTCCGGCCAGCCGTCCGGTTCCGTCTGCCACAGGGGACGGGCACCGCTCGGCCCTCGCCCGACGTACGGCCGCCGTATCGACCCGAACCTCCGCCCAGTGGGTGGCCTGTGGCACCGACGAGGAAGTGACGCACCACCATGACCAACGCCATCGACGTCGTCGACGCGGCCTCCCTGCGCTCCGACGTCCCCGCGTTCCGCGCGGGCGACACACTCAAGGTCCACGTCCGCGTGGTCGAGGGCAACCGCTCGCGCATCCAGCTGTTCCAGGGCGTGTGCCTGCGGCTGCAGGGTTCCGGCGTACGCCGCTCCTTCACCGTGCGCAAGGTGAGCTTCGGCGTCGGGGTGGAGCGGACGTTCCCGCTGCACACCCCGATCATCGACCGGATCGAGGTCGCGACCCGAGGCGACGTGCGGCGCGCGAAGCTGTACTACCTGCGCAGCCTGCGCGGCAAGGCGGCCAAGATCAAGGAGCGTCGCGAGCCCACCGGTGCCTGATCGTCGGCGGTGGCTGACGCCACCGCCTAGGGTTGGGTGGTGACCTCCCGACCGCCCGGCTCCGACAGCGGCCACGCCCCGCCAGGAGTGTGGGAGGGACGCGATCGTGGCCGCCTCGAGGACCGGGCAGCGTCGACCGAGAGCCCGCCCCGCGACGGCACACCCGGCGCCGGCTCGCACCGCGGCGCATCGACGACCGACGCGGAGGCCGGCGGCGGCGACGGTTCGACAGCGCACCGTCGCCGGCGGGGGCGCTCCGGCAAGCCGCGGGGCAAGGCGCTGCCGCTGTGGCAGGAGGTCATCGTCCTGCTCGCGATGGCGCTCGTCCTCGCCGTCGTGGTCAAGGCGTTCTTCGTCCAGGCGTTCTTCGTGCCCTCCGGTTCGATGGAGCCACAGTTCGTCCAGGGGGACCGCATCCTCGTCGAGAAGATCTCGTACTGGAACGACGACATCCACCGCGGCGACGTCATCGTCTTCGACGACCCCGGCGGCTGGCTCGGGGCGACCGAGAGCCGCGAAGCCTCCGGCCTGCTGCAGCGCGGGCTCGAGGCGGTCGGGCTCTACCCCACCGGCGGGCACCTGGTGAAGCGGGTGATCGGGGTGGGCGGCGACCGCGTCGAGTGCTGCGACGACCGGGGCCGGGTCAGCGTCAACGGCGTCCCGCTGGCGGAGGGGGCGTACCTGCAGCGAGGGGTCGCGCCGTCGGAGACGCCCTTCGACGTCGAGGTGCCCGAGGACGCGCTGTGGGTGATGGGCGACAACCGGCTCGAGTCGGGCGATTCGCGGGTGCACATCGGAGATGTCGGCGAGGGCTTCGTCCCGGCCGAGGACGTGGTGGGCAAGGTCTGGGCGATCGTGTGGCCGGTCGACCGGCTGGAGCTCCTCGACCGGCCCGCGGTCTTCGACGCAGCCGCGCTCGAGGAGTCGTAGGTTCGGTCGACGTGAGCAGCCTGCCGCGGGGATCGACCGTGCGCCGCGACGCGGGCCTGCACGGCTACGAGCGTGCGCTGCGTCGGGTGGGGCTGGCACCGGTTGCCGGTGTCGACGAGGCCGGCCGGGGGGCGTGCGCCGGGCCGCTCGTCGCCGCCGCCGCGATCCTGCCGGAGGGGCGCCGCGGGATCGTCCCGGGCCTGGCCGACTCCAAGCTGCTCACCGCCGCCCGCCGCGAGCGCTGCTACCGCGAGGTCGTCCGGCGTGCCGACGCCTGGTCGGTCGTCGTGCTGCCCGCGACGACCTGCGATGCCATGGGCATGCACGTGGCCAACGTCGAGGCGCTGCGCCGGGCCCTGGCGCGGCTGGCCGTACGCCCCGCGTACGTCCTGACCGACGGCTTCGGCGTGGACGGGCTCGGCGCGCCCGGCCTGTCGGTGTGGAAGGGGGACCGGGTGGCCGCCTGCATCGCCGCGGCCTCGGTGGTCGCCAAGGTGACGCGGGACCGGATCATGGCCGACCTCCACCAGCGGTTCCCCGCGTACGGTTTCGACGTGCACAAGGGCTACATCACCCCCGAGCACGAGGGCACGCTCGCCCGGCACGGCCCGTGCGCCGAGCACCGCCGCCGGTTCGTCAACGTCCGTACGGCCGAGTCGCGGCACGCCGCGCCTTCCGCCGTACTCGTGGGAGGGGCTCGATGAGCACCGAGGACCTGGAGCAGTACGAGGCCGAGCTGGAGCTCGCGCTCTACCGGGAGTACCGCGACGTGGTGGGCATCTTCCGCTACGTGGTCGAGACCGACCGGCGGTTCTACCTGTGCAACACCGTGGACGTGCAGGTGCGCGCCGAGGCCGGCGACTCCTACTTCGAGGTGACCATGGCCGACGCGTGGGTCTGGGACATCTACCGCCCGGCCAGGTTCGCCAAGAAGGTCAAGGTGCTGACGTTCAAGGACGTCAACGTCGAGGAGCTGTCCAACGACCCCCTCGAGGTGCCCGGCGGCTGAGCGCTGTCCACAGGCCGCCGGTCTCCGGCCGCCACGGGTGTCCCCGACCGACCAGAGTGTCGGCGGAGGTGGGGCCATGGGTACGCCAGCCGGCAGCAGCCCGCGTACGGGCGGCAGGGTCAGGGCCGCCGTGGGCGCGTTCGGCGAGGACGTGGCCGCTCGGCACCTCGCCGCGCAGGGGATGGTCCTGCTCGACCGCAACTGGCGCTGCGACCTGGGCGAGATCGACCTCGTCCTGCGCGACGGTCGCGCGCTGGTGGTCTGCGAGGTCAAGACCCGGCGCGGGGACGGCTTCGGGACGCCCGCGGAGGCGGTGACCTGGCGCAAGCAGGCGCGGCTGCGGCGCCTCGCCGCGCGGTGGCTCGCCGAGCACGCCGTGACGCCGAGCGAGGTGCGCGTCGACGTGGTCGCCGTCCTCGTGCCCCGCTCGGGTGGCCCACAGGTCGAGCACCTGACCGGGGTGTGCTGATGGCGCTGGCGCGGACCCGGTCGGTGAGCCTCGACGGTGTCCGCGGCTACGTGGTGGAGATCGAGGCCGACATCACCGGAGGGCTGCCGCACGTCGCGCTGGTCGGGCTCCCGGACACCTCGCTCACCGAGGCGCGCGACCGGTGTCGGGCAGCGGTGGTCAACTCCGGGCGCTCGTGGCCCAACCGCAAGGTCACGATCGCGCTGTCGCCGGCGTCGCTGCCCAAGGCCGGTGCCCACTACGACCTGGCGATCGCCGGCGCGGTGCTCGCCGCCGCCGGCGAGGTTCCCGTCGACTCGCTGCGCGGGGCGGTGCTGCTCGGTGAGCTGGCTCTCGACGGGCGGCTCCGGGCGGTGCCCGGCGTGCTGCCGGCGACGCTCGGCGCCGTGCGCGCGGGAGTGACGCGGGTGCTGGTGCCCGAGGCCAACGTCACCGAGGCGGCACAGGTCGGCGGCGTCCAGGTGGTGGGTGCGCGCTCGCTCGCGCACGTGGTCGCGCTGCTCACCGGCGAGGAGCCGCCCGAGGACCCACCGGTCGAGCCCCTGTGGCACGCCCACGACCTCGGCTGGCGACCGGACGACCGCGTCGATCGGCTCGACCTCCGCGACGTCCTCGGCCAGGACGATGCGCGGTTCGCCCTCGAGGTCGCCGCCGCCGGCGGGCACCACCTGCTGCTGTCGGGGTCCCCCGGCGCGGGCAAGACGATGCTCGCCGAACGGCTCCCCGGCCTGCTGCCCGACCTCGACCCCGACCAGTGCCTCGAGGTCAGTGCCGTGCACTCGGTGGCCGGGGTGCTCACCCCGGAGGACCCCCTGGTGCGGCGTCCGCCGTTCGTGGCCCCGCACCACAGCGCCAGCATGGTGAGCGTCGTGGGGGGCGGCAGCCGCGCGATCCGGCCGGGCGCGATCAGCCTCGCCCACCGGGGCGTGCTGTTCCTCGACGAGGCGCCAGAGTTCGCGTCCAACGTGGTGGAGGCGCTGCGCCAGTCCCTGGAGAGCGGCTGCATCACCATCAGCCGCGCGGGGCGTACGGCATGGTTCCCGGCCCGCTTCCAGCTGGTCATGGCGATGAACCCGTGTCCCTGCGGCCAGGAGGCCGAGGTCGACTGCTCGTGCACGCCGCGCGTGCGTCGCCGCTACGCCGACCGGCTGTCCGGCCCCGTCCGCGTCCGCATCGACGTCCACCGCACCGTGCACCCGGTGCTGCGACACCAGGTGCTCGACCGACTGGCGAGCCCGGAGCCGACCGCTGCGGTCGCGTCCCGGATCGCCGGTGCGCGGGCGCGGCAGGCGGCGCGGCTGGCCGGCACCCCGTGGCGACGCAACGCCGACGTCCCCGGCGGGGAGCTGCGCCGGCGGTGGCCGCTGGAGCCGGGCGCCACGGCCGTGCTGGAGGACCGTCGAGGTACCGGCCGGGTCAGCGCCCGTGGCATGGACCGCGTCGTCCGGATCGCCTGGACGCTCGCCGACCTCACCGGCCGGGACACCCCCGCGGCCGACGAGGTGGCCACCGCGCTGGCGCTGCGTGGCGACACCGCGATCCCGGGCGGCGTACGGGCCCGGAGGCGGCTCGCGGCGGCCGACGCGGTGGCAGACCGCTGCTCGGTGGAGGCGTTGTGAGTGCCGAGATCGACGAGCGTTCGGCCCGGGCCTGGCTGTGCGCGGTCGTCGAGCCGGGGCTCCCGGCCGTCGCGGCGCTGGTCGAGCGGGTCGGTGCGGCCGAGACCGTGCGGGCACTGGCGTCGGGACGCACCGTGCCCGGGCTGCGTCCGGTGCCCGACGACGACCCGGAGGCGACCGCCGCCGCGACCCTGGCCGAGGGGCACCGGCGCGGGCTGCGGTGGCTGTGCGCGGGCGACGACGACTGGCCCGAGCCGCTGATCTCGCTGCGCGACGGCCCCGTCCTGCACCAGCGCGGGGGAGTGCCGTACGGGTTGTGGCTGCGCGGGGAGGGCCGGCCGGCCGCGCTGCGCGGCCCGGTCGTCGCGGTCGTCGGGTCACGGTCGTCGACGGCCTACGGCGACGACACCGCCGCCGCCATCGCGGCCGGGCTGGGCGAGGCGGGCGTGACGGTGGTGAGCGGAGCGGCCTACGGCATCGACGCCGCGGCGCACCGCGGCATCCTCGCCGTCGGCGGCGCCACCGTCGCCGTCCTGGCCTGCGGCGCCGACGTCAACTACCCCCGCGCCCACGACGGTCTGTTGTCGCGTGCGGCCGCCCAGGGGCTGGTCGTCAGCGAGGCACCCCCCGGCGCGCACCCCACCAAGGTGCGCTTCCTGGCCCGCAACCGGCTGATCGCGGCGCTGGCTCGGGCGGTGGTGGTGGTCGAGGCGTCCTGGCGTAGCGGCGCCCTGAACACGCTCAGCTGGGGCAACGAGCTGCACCGGGTGTGTCTCGGGGTGCCCGGTCCGGTCACGAGCGCGTCGTCGACGGGGGTGCACCTGGCCATCCGCGAGGAGCGCGCCGTGCTCGTGACCGGCGCGGCGGACGTCCGCGAGGCGCTCGCCCGGCTCGGCGACGACCCGTTGCCGGGCGCGGCGACCTGGGGTCGCGGCGAGGCTCGGGCCACCGACGACCTGGACGCCGAGGCGCTGCTGGTCCTCGAGCTGCTCCCGGCCGGTTCCGCGTCGGCGTCGGTGCCCGAGGTGGCCCGAGCGGCCCGGCTGGACGGTGCGTCGGTCCGGCGGGTGCTGGACCGTCTCGCCCGCGCGCGGCTGGCGCAGGACACCGGCAGCGGATGGCGGGCCCTCCCGCGGCGCGCCCCGTTGTCCGGCCACCGCGGCGGGCGCACGCTGCGGTGATGGACGACGGTGGTGGCGGGCATGCGGACGGCTGGGAGTCCGTCGTCGCCGCCTACGCCGACCACCTGCGGCTGGAGCGCGGGTTGTCGCCGCACACCGTGCGGGCCTACCGCACCGATCTCGCCGACCTGGCCGAGCACGCCGGCCGCGCGCACGTCGACCGGCCGGCGGACCTCGACCTGCGCACGCTGCGCAGCTGGCTGGCGGTCCAGCAGGCGAAGGGCCGGACCCGGACCACGCTGGCCCGCCGGGCCACCTCGGTGCGGGTCTTCACCGGCTGGCTGCTGCGCACCGGCCGGGCAGGCACGGACGCCGCCGCGCTGCTGGGCACGCCCCGGCGGCAGCGGTCGCTGCCGGAGTCGCTGCGCGACGACGAGGTCCGGGCGGCACTGGACGCCACGGCCGAGGCGGCCCCCGCGCGCGGCCCGCTGGGCCTGCGCGACGTCGCGCTGCTGGAGCTGCTCTACGCCACCGGGATCCGCGTCGGCGAGCTCGTCGGGCTCGACCTGGACGACATCGACCACGAGCGGCTGCTCGTCCGGGTGCTCGGCAAGGGCGACAAGGAGCGGTCCGTGCCCTACGGACGGCCCGCGGCCGCAGCGGTGCACGGTTGGACGGTGGGGGGGCGGCCCGCGGTGGCGCGGGAGTCGAGCGGCCCGGCGCTGTTCCTCGGTGCCCGCGGCAGCCGGATCGACCCCCGGACCGTGCGCCGCACCGTGCACGACCGGGTCGGTGCCGTCCCCGGCGCCCCCGACCTCGGACCGCACGGCCTGCGGCACACCACCGCGACGCACCTGCTGGAGGGTGGCGCCGACCTGCGCTCGGTGCAGGAGCTGCTCGGCCACGCGTCGCTGGCGACCACCCAGGTCTACACCCACGTCAGCGCCGACCGGCTGCGCGCGGCCTACCGCCTGGCCCACCCCCGCGCCTGAACGGTGCCTCCTCACCACGGCACCGGGGGCAACCCCGTCCACCACGGCCGCAGCACCGCGGGCACCGCCAGCCCCGGTACCGCCAGCCCCGGTACGGTCGGTCTCGGCACCCTGAGCCCCTGCAGCGGCAGCAGCCGCACCCGGCCATCACCGAGCAGGCCGAGCGGGTCGACGTACGTCTCGCCGTCGCGGGCGCCGAGGTGCAGGCACGGCAGCGGCAGGCAGTGCCCGCCCGCCAGCGTGAGCGTCCCGACGAGCTCTCCCCGCCCCACCCGGTCACCCCTGCGCACGGCGACGAGCACCGGCTCGTACGTCGAACGCAGCCGCCCGTGGTCCACGACCACGATGCCGCGGCCGGCGACCTGACCGGCGAAGCGCACCCGTCCCGGTGCCACCGCGACGACGGGCTGTGCCACAGCACCCGCGAGGTCGACCCCACGGTGCCCCGACCCGTACGGGTCGGGCGGAGGCTCGAACGGCGCGAGCACCCGCGGCTGGGGCTGCAGCGGCCAGGTCCAGGACCCGCGCGGATCGTCGCGGAGCACGGTCCCGGCGGGGACGCCGGCCGCGACGCCCGGCAGCGTCGCGAGCAGCAGCGCGGCCACGACCAGGCACAGCGGCCGTGCCCGGCGGCGACCGCGACGCTGCGGAGGGCCGGCACGAACGAGGGGTGGCGCGGGTGAGTTCATGGCGACAGCCTGGGCCGCCGAGCACCGCGCCGGCGGACCGGCGGGCCGCCGCTGTGGACACCGGCCGACGCCGCGATTGGGCTGGGGACGGCCGCCTCGCCTACCATGGGAGCAGCGACTCGTTCAGGCGAGTCGACTTCGCACGTCCGCAACCCGTCGGTGACGGGGTTGCCCCACCGGTCCCCGGAGCGATCCGCGGGCAGGGAGTACACCGCGGGCGTCAGGGCGCCGGCACCCGTCGGCGCGACAACCGGACCGACGGCTGTCCGAGCGGCAGCGCGTCACGGACAAGGAGCACGGCCATGGCCGTCGTCACCATGCGACAGCTGCTCGAGAGCGGCGTCCACTTCGGGCACCAGACCCGCCGGTGGAACCCGAAGATGAAGCGCTTCATCTTCACCGAGCGCAACGGCATCTACATCATCGACCTGCAGCAGTCGCTGGCCTACATCGAC
>Ga0183260_10001868_pt1 | contig 17556 bp, 17 predicted proteins | sample AntDrymUQ4972206_2_FD_129768 | JGI IMG/M metagenome (GOLD analysis project Ga0183260, IMG submission 129768) | Polar desert sand microbial communities from Dry Valleys, Antarctica - metaG UQ497 (22.06) (version 2) (version 2) | ecosystem: Environmental > Terrestrial > Soil > Desert | place...
GTGATCGAGACTCCGTCGTCGATGACCATGCCAGCGCGTCTCGTCATCCTCTTTGATGCCGTCTCGGAGTTGATGGCGCGCTATCAACCCACGACTGTCGCCGTCGAGCAACTTTTTTTTGCCCGAAACGTGACGACGGCGATCGTGGTTGGACAGGCGCGCGGGGTCGTCCTCCTCGCCGCCGGACGGATGGGGGTGCCGGTGGCCGAGTACACGCCGACCGAGGTGAAGCAAGCGGTGACCGGATATGGCAACGCGGACAAGCGCCAAATGCAGGAGATGGTGCGAGTGGTCCTCGGGCTCGCCGACATTCCCCAACCGGATGACGCGGCCGACGCTTTAGCCGTGGCGCTGTGCCACGCTCAGTCTTCCGCCTTTCTGACGCGTGCTCGCGAGTGATCCGGTGAACCCCATACAGACAGCCGCGCTCGTTCGCGCCAGGCTCGATGACACGGTGGTCACGCGCGGCTTGGCAGAGTCGCGATCGCAGGCACGTGCGTTCATTCTCGCCGGCGATGTGACGGTCAACGGCGCGGTCGCGATGCGTGCGGGAGCGGCCGTTCGGGCCAGTGACGCGATCGCGCTCGTCGCCAAGCCGCGATACGTCAGTCGCGGTGGGGAAAAGCTGGCGCACGCGCTAAACCAGTTTGGCATCGACGTGCAGGGCATCACCGTCGCTGATTTTGGGGCGAGCACCGGTGGTTTCACCGATTGTCTGCTGCAAGCGGGAGCGGAGCGGGTCTTCGCGGTCGATGTCGGCCGTGGTCAATTGCATGAGCGAATACGGACAGACCCCCGCGTCACCATCCTCGACCGGACCAATGCGCGTCTGATGACGACGCTTCCGGTGCCGGTCGACCTGGTCACGATTGATGTCTCGTTCATCTCGTTGCGTCTCGTCTTGCCCGCGGCAGCTCGAGTGCTCTCCGATCGTGGTACCTGCATCCCGTTGATCAAACCGCAATTCGAAGCGGGGGCACGAGATGTCGGCAAGGGTGGTGTTGTTCGAGATCCGAACGTGCATTGCCGGGTGCTCGGCGAAGTTCTTGCCGCGGCTGAGGCGCTGGGATATGGCGTACTTGGCTTGACACGATCGCCATTGAAGGGGCCAGCCGGCAATGTCGAATTTCTCGCCCATCTGCGGTTGGGGCAGGAGTCCGTCGATGGGGACCAGGCGATCGACGTGGTCGTCGGCGAAGGAGCAATAGGGTGACCAGCGACCAGCGGAGACCGTTTGATGCGATGCGGCGGGCGATGGCTGATCCGCTCGATGTTGAGTCGGGATCAGCGGGCGCATCGTCGGAAACGCCGCGAGTGCGGCTCGATCCGACCCGCGCCGAACGAACCGGCGTGCCGGAGATCATCCACGCCGAGCATAAAGAGGCTGGCGACGTGATTGACGCCCTCCAGCGACAGGCTGATCTCCATGGCCGTGCGGTCGCCAGTCGCTGCTCGACCGAGCTCCAACAGCGCGTGATGGGCGAGCTCTCCGGCAGGTATCAAATCACGCTCGACGAGCGCGCTCAAGCGATCATCGTTGCGATGGCCGGCGCGCACGTTCGGGAGACGGGTGGCCGCGTCGGAGTCGTCTCGGCGGGGACCTCGGACATCCCGATTGCCGCCGAAGCGGCACTTGTCGCTCGCGAGATGGGTACTCTTGTGACGGAGATTTGGGATGTCGGAGTCGCGGGACTGCACCGTCTTGTTGGCCCGCTGGAGTCGATGCTGGCCGACGGCGTCGATGCTCTGGTTGTCGCCGCCGGGATGGACGGTGCACTGCCGTCGGTCATCGCCGGGCTCGTTGATTGCCCGGTGATTGGGCTCCCGACGTCGATCGGCTACGGATTTGGCGGAGGCGGCGTCGGTGCCTTGACAACGATGCTCCAAACATGCGCGCCTGGTTTAGTCGTGGTCAACATCGATAACGGTGTTGGCGCGGGCGCATCGGCGGCGCTGATCGCCAACCGGATGGCGGCGGCACGGCATGGGGCTGAGATCGCTCGTTTATCTCAGATCCAGCTTACTCAGTAGCTCTTGGACGACGGTATTTGGAGAGATCCGTCGATGCGACACGCCATCGATGGCGTCGGCGATCGGTGCGCTCTCCCGTGAGGCGCTGGTCAATCTGAGATCGATCTCGCGGCGCATCTGACTGAGCACCTCGGCCTGCGCCGCGCGAAAGAGGCGGTGCTCCCATTCTCCCGATCTGCGGAGCATAGCCTGATGCTCGTCGATATCCTCGACCAATCTCGCGATGCCGTCGCCCGTGGCGGCAACCGTGCGACGCACCGGAATGGTCCAGAGCTGGTTGTGATCGAGTGAGAGGGACAAGGTTTGCCGGAGCAGACGACTGAGCTCTTCGGCTCCCGGGCGATCGGCCTTGTTCACCACCAGGATATCGCCGACTTCAAGCACTCCAGCTTTGATCGCTTGCACGCCATCACCGAGACCCGGCACCTGAACGACGATGACCGTCTGCGCGAGCGACGCGATGTCGACGCCATCTTGGCCAGTGCCAATCGTTTCAACGAGGATAAGCGGGAAACTCGCCGCGTCCATCAGGTGAATGATCCCGGCGGTCGCCGCGGCGACGCCGCCTAGCCGGCCTCGAGTCGCCATGCTGCGGATAAAGACGCCAGAGTCGGTGTGTTGCTCCATCATCCGAATCCGATCGCCAAGCACCGCACCGCCGCTGATCGGACTCGAAGGATCGACCGCGATCACGCCAACCCGGCGCTCGGTTTGGCGAACGGCTCCGATCAAGGCATTGATCAACGTGCTCTTGCCGGCGCCAGGCGGACCAGTGATGCCGACGACGTGCGCATGACCGGTGTGATGATAGAGACGATCCAACGCGAGCACGCCGAGCGGGTCGTTCGCCTCAACGAGTGTTGCGAGGCGAGCCAACGCGCGCATATCTCCCGTGAGGAGTCGATCGACGAGACCGGCCATGCCTACAACGTGTCGTCGCGGACGGGAGCATGCTGGCGAATAAAGGCGACCGCTTCGGCGAGCGAAGTGCCAGGACCGAAAACGGCGGAGACGCCGAGTTCGGTTAGCGTGGGTAAATCGTCATCGGGGATCGTTCCTCCCGCGACGACCAAGACGTCGTCGCGGCCAGCCTCTCTGAGTGCATCCATGATGCGGGGGAACAGGGTGAGGTGCGCCCCCGACAGGATGCTTAGTCCAACGACATCGACATCCTCTTGGACGGCGGCATTGGCGATCATCTCTGGGGTTTGGAACAGTCCGGTGTAGATCACCTCACAGCCGGCATCGCGCAGCGCGCGGACCATCACCTTTGCACCGCGGTCATGCCCATCCAACCCGGGCTTGGCAATCAGCACGCGCGGTGGCTTGGCGAAGGGTTGATGTTCAGATCGGGGAAGTTCCCCAGCCATTTTCATGGGATCGTTCCTTCCGCGACACCACGCTACCGATCGTAACTGAAGAAACCCTGACCCGACTTGCGGCCAAGTTTGCCCGCGGCAACGAGCCGTCGCAGCAGGGGCGCCGGTCGATACTTATCGTCACCAATCTCTTGTTGCAGTGTATGGAGGATGTCCAGACAGACGTCGAGCCCGATCAGGTCGGCAAGCGCCAACGGACCCATCGGATGCGCCATCCCGAGCTTCATCACCTCATCGATTGCAGTGGCCTCGGCAACGCCCTCGCCGAGGCAGAAGATCGCCTCGTTGATCATCGGCAGGAGGATGCGATTTGAGACGAATCCGGGATAGTCATTGACGAGAACTGGTGATTTGCCGAGTCGCCGTGCAAACTGCATCGCGCTCGCCACTGTTGCATCGCTCGTCTGCAACCCTCGCACCACCTCAACCAACGCCATCGACGGGACGGGGTTGAAGAAATGGAGACCGATCACCTGGGCGGGCCGTGTGGTCGCGGCGGCCAAGCGGGTGATCGAGATCGATGAGGTGTTGCTCGCCAGCGTTGCTCGAGCCGGTGCCAGCGAGGACAGTTTCCGAAAAAGGTCTGTCTTGGCGTCCGCCCGCTCGACGATCGCTTCGATCACGAGATCGACATCGCGAGCGGCGTCGAGGGATGCCGCCGGCGTGAGGCGGGCGGCTGCACTGGCAACCGTGGTCTCGGTCCGACGCCCTCTTGCTATCGCCCTCTGCCACGAGGCGACAATCGCCTCCATGCCTCTGGTCGCGGCATCACGGTCGACATCGTAGAGTGTCACCGTTGGGCCAGCCTCAGCCACGACCTGAGCGATGCCGCACCCCATCGTGCCCGCGCCGATAACGAGCACCCGGGCAATCTCGGGCGCGGTTTCGAGCGGCTCGGCCAATTGCTGCTGGTTGTCAGTTGACACCCGGTACTCCCACGTCAAGGTTGTGGCCCATTGTCTGCTGGAGGGTGCCACACGATGGTCGCCACTCGCAATTGTCCATCGCTGTCAGGTTGGTGTCGAACGTGATCGTCAGCTCGGCATCTCGCTCGCTGTTGGGGAAGGCGTTGGCTCAACCGGTTCGCGCCGGTTGCACTGGTTCATCGCCGCGATCAATCCATCGGCGATCCAGCGGCTGGCGCACTCGCTGGCTGCCTCGATCAGCGCCGGCAGGTCGCGCAGCTCCTCCTCTGTAAATCGAGAGAGCACCTGGGTGCGCGCCGCGCCTTGGCCGCGACCAATGCCGATCCGCAGACGTGGAATCTCAGACGTTCCTAGCTGCTCAATCACCGAATAGAGCCCATTGTGCCCCCCAGCGCTTCCGTTTCCCCGTAATCGAATCGTGCTATATGCGAGATCGAGATCGTCCAAAACGATCAGGAGATCGCCCGCCGCCGCGTGATACCAGTTGATGATCTCTCGTACCGCGTTGCCGCTCAGGTTCATATACGTTTGCGGCTTGACGAGAACGATTTTTTCGCCGTTCAGTCTTCCCTCGGTAATAGCCGATTGAAAGCGCCCCCGACCCTCGCCCGCTTCCACGACCCGGGCAAGACGATCGACGACCATGAATCCTAGATTGTGCCGTGTCCCCGCGTAGTTGCGCCCCGGATTCCCGAGACCAACGACAATTTTCATCTGAACGCGCTCTCCCCAGGTTCGCGAACCGGCCGCGATGCTATACTCGCCCCGCGATTCTGCCACGTTCCGGCCCTGTCCTGGTTGCACGTTAGGGCGCTACATCTGAGGAAATCTTTCATGTTTGGCATTGGCTACCAGGAAATGTTCCTGATCATGGTTGTCGCCTTGGTGATTTTCGGGCCAGGCAAACTTCCCGAGGTCGCCGGTCAAATCGGCCGCGCCGTCCGCGATTTTCGACGGATGACCGCTGACCTGACCGGGGAGTTTGAGAAATCGATCGCCGAAGTCGACGACGTCCGACAGTCTGTGCGCAAAGAGATGACAAGCATGCGCGCCGAAGTCGAAGGCGTGTCGAAAAGCGTGAAAAAAGATCTCGATGGGCTCAATGACGGCTTGGGCAAGACGGCGAAGTCGACGACTGGCGCCAAGGGTGGGGCCGGGCGAACCGCCACCAAACCGGCGGCGCTGGTGGCGAAGACCGCCAACACGGCGACCAAATCTGCCTCCTCCGCGGTGGCGAAGGCAAAGAATGGCCACGCGACAGGAACGATTGCGCCACTTCCGGCTGCTACCAAGGCGGATCCACTGTCGGATGTCTCGATGCTCGACGCCGATCCAGAGCCGGTCGCCAAGCCGCAAGTCGCACCAACAGCAACCGCCGCCGGCACCGCCTCGATAAAAGCGGCGAAGAAGGAGCCAGCGACAACCAAGGTCGCCGCGACCGCAACGAAACCGATCAAAGCCTCGACCAACGGAAACAAGGCGCCGGCGAAGGCAAAAGTCGGCGCGGCCGATGACTTCGCTGGCGACGACGCTCTCGCGCGGGCTCGACAGCGCCGGGCGGCAGCGGGATACAGCCGTCGCTCCTAGGTGGACATCAGACAGTCCCACGGGCGCTGGATTGGCCCGGTGGTGCGAAAGCTACCGATTCTCCCCGCCAGCGATGCCCGAAATGCGATTGATGGCCGAACGCCTAAGACTCTTGCGAAGCGTGAATCTGCTTCACGACCGCGGCCGCTCGACACGATCGGACGCACGGTCAACGTGGGAGCGAGTTCGTGCGTCTCGCACCGCTGCGCTAGGCGCTCGCTGATTCAGTGCATCGCCGCATGAGACCTCCAACCGTCCCGGCCTCGTCAAGCGCATCCCCAGTCGTGTTTGAGTTGCTGGCGACTGACCCTTCAGGTCAGGCGCGACGAGGACGAATGATGACCCGCCACGGCGCGGTGCAGACGCCCGCGTTCATGCCGGTGGGCACGCAAGCAACGGTGAAAACGCTCGATCCGAGTGAGGTCCGCGCGACAGGTGCTGAAATCGTGCTGGCCAATACCTATCACCTCATGCTTCGGCCTGGTGTCGAGACGCTGCGGCGTGCTGGTGGGCTTCATCAGTTCATGGCCTGGCCGGGGCCGATCTTGACCGATAGTGGGGGCTTCCAGGTCTTTAGCTTGTCGCGGCGGGCAAAGGTTTCTGAGGAGGGCGTTCGCTTTCAATCGCACATCGACGGCAGCGCCCACGAGCTGACGCCCGAGAGCGCGATGGCGCTGCAAATCGACTTCGGCTCCGACATCGTCATGGCCCTCGATCATTTTGTTGGACTTCCCGCCCCGATCGCCGATGTGCAGACATCGACCGAGCGGACGAGCCGTTGGCTGCACCGCTGTCTCGCCGCGTTTCATGATCTCGGTGGTCACGATCGCGGCTCGGCGTTGTTCGGCATCTGCCAAGGCGGCATGGAGCCAAGTCTTCGCCGGGAGAGCGCGCATACGATCGCGGCAAGTGCCGTCGATGGATGTGCGATCGGCGGGCTCAGCGTCGGCGAAACAAAGGCAGAGATGGCCGCGATGCTCGCTGAGACGACACCGCTGCTGCCGGTTGAGAAACCGCGCTATCTGATGGGAGTCGGCTCGCCCGAAGACCTTTGGATGGGGGTCAGCCGTGGGGTTGATCTCTTTGACTGCGTGCTGCCGACACGCCTGGCGCGAAACGCCGCCCTCTTCACGCCAGGGGGAAGGATCAACATTCGGTCGCGCCGCTATGCCGAATCGCACGTGCCGGTCGACGAGAGCTGCGATTGTCAGACCTGCCACCGATTCACCGCGGCATACCTCCATCACTTGTTCCGAACGGGTGAAATTCTGGGCCTCCGCCTCGCTTCAGTTCACAACTTGCGTTTTCTGGCGCGGCAAATGGAGACGATCCAAACCGCAATCGAATCTGGGACATTTGTTTCATCCCATCAGGCATTTGACAGCAGCTACCGGCCCGTTAGGACTGAGCCGAACGCAACGGCACTCGCCGCAACCTGATTCGATCACTACACTCCGGCTGGAGACGGACGACGGTCAATTCGGCAAAGGATGATGACCTTGATGCCAAACGAGCCAGCCAGATATGTTCCCGTATTCGACTCGGAGCGAACTGGAGCACTGGCGGTTGGCATCGACATCATCGAGATCGCGAGGATTCAGCGCACGTTGGACGACTTTGGCGATCGCTTTCTGCGGCGCGTCTTTACCGAGCGCGAGCGGGAACGCTACGGAGAGCGCGTGTCCGAGCTTGCCGCCCGCTTCGCCGCGAAGGAGGCGACGTCGAAAGCGTTGGGCACGGGTATTCGTGGCATCCGCTGGCGGGAGATGGAGATCGTCAGCAACCGACGTGGCAAGCCGGTGCTCGTCCTGCATGGCCAGGCCGCGGCGCGGGCCGCACAGCTTGGACTCCTTGCGTTTGACGTCTCCTTGACCCACTCCCGGTCCGATGCTATGGCATTCGTCGTCGGGCTCAAAGCAGTACCAGCAGACGGTTTGGACAGCGAGCTATCCAGACTCGCGACCTAGCATGAACGAGAGGGGAGAACTGTATTGCCAAGAACTGCGACATCGGCGCGGCCGAAAGGCGGCGACAACGATCACCTCGCGACGGCGGCGCTCGCGGCCGGACTCTTGCCGCGTCGCGAATTTGGTGCCCACAAATGGGGTGTCGGCGGACTGGTTGCCGTCGGCGGATCACCAGGCATGGCAGGGTCGGTCGCCCTGTCTGCCCTCGCCGCGAGCCGTTCGGGGGCGGGAATCGTCGTCGTCGCGGTGCCGCGTGGATTAGCGGCTACGGTGACCGCGGTCGTACCGGAAGCGGTCTTTGTGCTGCTTCCGGATGGTGAGACATCGGGAACCGCACGGCGGGCGGCCGACCTGATCGAGGAGAAACTCGAACGGTCAGCAGCCCTGCTGATTGGGCCGGGGCTCGGCCAGGACGACACGGCGAGTGCGTTACTGAGCGCGGGCTTTGGCTTCGGCGGTCGGCGAACGTCGATTGGCTTTGGGGTGGCTAACGATTCCACCACCGCTGGCGCCGAAGGTGGACTGTTTACCCGCTCGCACAAGCCGCTGGTCGTCGATGCCGACGCGTTGAATTGGCTCGCCGAGCAAGATCAATGGTGGGAACGGCTGCCGGCTGGCCAGGCAATCTTAACGCCACATGTCGGCGAGATGAGCCGTCTACTCGGCCAAACACCAGCGGAAGTCATCGCCGACCCGGTGGCTACCGTCAAGGCGGCAGCCAAGCGCTGGCGCCAAACCGTGCTCCTGAAGTACGGCTACTCGGTGGCTTCAGATGGTGAGCAGGTAATCATCGCCGAAGAGGCGCCGCGCTCACTCGCCTCCGCGGGCACGGGTGATGTGCTAGCGGGGATGATTGGGGCGCTGCTCGCTCAGGGTTTGCGGCCGATCGATGCGGCTGCCGTGGCGCTCTACGTCGGCCCAGGCGCGGCGCGACGGGTTGAGGCGCGGGTGGGGACGCTTGGATTGATCGCGAGCGACCTTCCCTACGCGATTGCCGAGGAGCTAGCCGAGCTGGAACGCGGAAGGACCACGACCAATGACTGAGCCTCCTGTAACGGTCGCCGATATCATGCGACATGACGCGCCGACGGTGACGCCAGCCGATTCGATCGGCGCTGTCGCGCGGATGCTGGTCGAGCATCAGGTATCTGGTTTGCCGGTGGTCGAAAATGGCGAGATCGTCGGCATGATTACCGAATATGACTTGATCGCGCGCGAAGTCGATGTGACGGTTCCGACCGTTGTGCCGTGGCTCGACGCACTGCTCGTCGCCGATGGCGGTCGCGATTTTGACGACGAGATGCGCCAAGTGCTCGCGGTGACGGCTGGCGAGTTAATGTCGTCGCCGGTGATCAATATTCGATCGATGGCGACGCTCTCCCAAGTGGCCACACTGATGGTTGAGCAGCGTCTCTCGACGATTCCGGTGATCGACGATGAATTATCCCTGATTGGGTTGGTGACCCGGTCCGACCTCGTTCGGATTATTGCTCGGCTCGAATCGCTGGGTGATCTTGAGGAATCAGGTGTCGCTGGGCGGTGAGCGCCGTGGAGGGAACGCAATTCGTCGATCGACGGGCGACGCGCGCCGTCATTGATCTCGACGCCTTCGCGAACAACGTTCGGCTGGTTCGGTCGCGGCTTGCACCGCGGGTCGACCTGATGGCCGTGGTCAAGGCGAATGCCTATGGGCATGGGGCGCGACTGATCGCGCGCACCGCGATTGAAGCGGGAGCGTCTGATCTTGGTGTGGCCACGGTCAGCGAGGGGGTCCAGCTCCGGCGTTTTGGGATCACCGCGCCAATCCTCATCCTTGGCTCGATCACGAGCGAAGAGGCCGAATTAGCGCTGCGGTTCGATCTCACGGTGACGATCGCTGACGATTTGGCGCTGGCGGCCGTTGCTCGCGCCGCGCGCGGCATTGGCGGAACCCAGCCCGCCGCGATCCAGCTCAAAGTCGATAGTGGGATGCGGCGATTTGGGGCAAGCCCGGAGCAGGCGCTCGCCCTGGCCGCGACGATCGCCGCCGATCCGCATCTGTCGCTCTCTGGCATCTTCAGCCACTTCGCCTCGGCGGACGATCCAATGGCAACCTCGACACGGGAGCAAGGGGAGCGGTTTCGCGCACTCCTGAATGAGATGACCGAGCGGCGGCTGACGCCACATCGAATCCACATCGCGAATAGTGCCGCGATGCTCACGGCAACTGACCGCCATGAAAATCTGGTGCGCTCGGGCATCGCGCTCTATGGCCTTCAGCCATCACCGCGGGTGCCTCTGTTCTCGGGGATGCGTCCGGTCATGGGGCTGCGGAGCCAGGTTGCTCGCGTCTTCTCACTCGCGGCCGGGGACGCAGTCGGCTATGGCGGCACGTATCGCGCGGAGACGGCGGGCCGCGCCGCGCTGATCCCGATTGGCTATGCCGATGGATATCGTCGTGGTCTCTCGAACCGGGGATGGATGGCGGCGGACGGTTGGCGGTTGCCGGTAATCGGACGGGTGTCGATGGATCAAACCATTGTTGCGATCCCGCCAGAAGCGAGCCTGACTGTCGGCAGTGGTGTCTCGGTTATGGCGACCGACCCAGACGATCTGGCACCGACTGCCGACACCATCGCCGATCTGCTTGAGACGATCTCCTACGAGATCGTGGCTGGGATCAGCGCTCGGGTACCGAGACACTTCATGCGAGGTGGCAACGTGGTCGCGATCGAATCGATTGAGACCGGCCTCGTCGAGTTCTCATGATTGGTGGATAACGCATTACGGGCCGTTGGCAGTTGCCAACGGCCCGCGACGCGGCCCTCACTGTGCGTACGCGGTTAGTCCTGTCCGGTCGCCTCGGCGGCCACCCGGCGCAGGTTATCAATATCACGGCGAACGACGAACGTTCGTCCGCTCATGTCATCGCGAACGTAGTTAAGCGTCCGTTCATCCATCCATCGGTAGATGGTCGGACGTGTCACGCCGAGCTGTTGGGCGGCGTTGCCGATGCTCACCAATTCGTTGGGTTCGAATGAACGGTACTTGGCGACCGCTAACATTCGCCCGAGATCCGTGTCCCAAAACGAACGGGGCACGGTGTAGTCGTCGGCGGCGGCTGGCCAAAAGAGGAGTTGGACGACCGATTCGATCGCGGCGAGGACGCGCTCTTTTGGCTCCCGCACCTCACCCCGCGCCAAGGCGGCCAATCGCTCGAGGTCATGACCCAAAGGTCCCTGCCTGAGCTGGTCCAAAGTAAGCGCGTCAAATGCCGCCGGATGGAGTTGAGATACCAGCCGATGATGATGACTGTAAACCAGTTGAAGTGCCTGGTTTACGACACCCTGGTAGTCCGGCTGCTCGGCCTCCACGCTCGCTCCTTTCTGACCTGGTTTCCAGTCAACCGCTGCTCGCCCGGGGACTGTACGGTCAGATTGTACGCGCACGTAGGTATTCTGTCAATAATGAGCCGATCGTTCGCACCATTTCCGATGGGTTACGGGTTTGTCGTCATTTCCTCTTTTCAATTGTTCGTTCGTACAGTTCGATTCTCGAAGATATTTGTCCCGACACCTCGACCCGATCGGCCACCGGCTTCGCCGGTGATGAGCCATTGCGCGACGGCTAGAGCCGACGCCAGGAGGGAGCCTTCGCTGGCGTGCAAAAAAGGGTTCACCTTTAATGGCAGGTGGCACGGGGTGGGACCGTGGCTAGGTGCCGGTCGTCATCCCGCGGATTGCCAGGCCAGCTATGAACAATGCAAGGAGGCTGTAGACGAGCAAGGCTTGCCGCTGATCGCGGTCTCGCAGGTAGCTCCAGATGAATGGCAGAACCAAAATCGCGGTCAAACCATAGAGGTAATGAACCGGGGTCGTCGGCCGGCCGCCCTGGACATAGAGGGCGAGGCCGGCAAGCCCTTGGATCACAACGAGCACTTGTCCAATCGCGAGAGCGCCCGAGATGCTGCCGGAGAGCGTGCCACCGCGCATGTACGCCAGCATGCCCCAGACGCCGAGTGCTCCCATGAAGAGGAGAACGGTCGTGGCCAGCCGGTCGTGGATGAACGCGATCTCGGTCAGACCTGACTCCTAGCTGAGCGCCTACCGACCGCATCGAATCCGAATCCGCGTCAAACCGTAGTGTACGGTCGCGCGGTATAGCGAGTGTTCGGCGGTCTTCCCGAGTTTGCGCATTGGTGCGCGACTGGATTTGGTGAACTTAGAAGAGCGGAAGCTGGCTTTGGATCGGCCGCTGACTTCGCTCACCGTATCGCCAAACGTGATCCTGTCCAAATCGGGACAACGCGCTGATCAACAACACCGGATGACCCTGATCGGCGAGGATGCGATGTACGGTGCCCAGCGCGATCTCCGGCCGATTGTTGATTTGCGACAGATGTGCTAGCCAGATTTCAGGCGTTTTCCCGTCCTGAATGGAGCGAGCGACTAACATCGCCGACTCGTCATTTGAGAGGTGCCCTGAATGCGACATAATGCGGCGCTTGAGCACCGTCGGGTAGGGACCATCTTGCAAGAGTCGCCGATCGTGGTTGGCTTCGAGAACGATCAGATCGGACAGCGCGAGATATTCGACGAGCGAGGGGTCGGGGTAGCCAAGATCGGTCAGAACGGTCAACGTGCCGTGCGGAGACGCGATGTGATAGCCGCACGGTTCGAGTGCGTCGTGTGAGACCTGCACTGCGGTAACCGTCAGGTCGCCGACCTGGACCGACGAGCCGCGACTGATCACTTCGGTTTTGAGCGCCGGCAGGCGGTAGCCGCGGGCGGTGCCAGCCGTCGCGATAATCGGAACTTTGGCTTTTAGCATCGCTGGCACCGCGCGGACGTGATCGCCATGCTCGTGGGTGAGGAACACGGCGCTCATGTGGACCGGAGCGCGTCCAACCTTGCGGAGTCCTGCCGCCAAGCTTCGGGGTCCGATTCCGCAGTCGATCAAGATGAGCGTCTGACCGCTCTCGATCAACAACGCATTGCCAGAGCTGCCGCTCCCCAGAGAGCGGACGGTCAACGCCATCGAAAACCACTCCTTGGCCCGGCGACAGAACTCGACGTGAAGGCGAACGAAGCGGGTAGACTACGGAGCAGAAGCCGATCACGGTCGATGGTATCGCCGTCGTAGTTCGCCGCGTTCACGCGCCGGCGAAGCACATGGCCGCCACGAACGACGGTCTGATGCCTCGCGATCCACCGCTGGCTCACTACGGTGGCGAGCGCCCACGGAGAGCATGTGATTAGTTTGCTACGGTCTCTCATCAGTCTGTTCTGGAAGCCTAGGTCACCAGGTGCCGGATCGGCAAGGGGAGCGATCGGCCCTCGGCAGCGCCTCCCGGACGTTCGCTGGCGCCCATCTCCAGCGACGAAGCGGATGATTATCACCGCCGCGATCATCGCCGTGTTGATTATCACACTCTTTACCACCGCCAACTTTTGGATCAATTGGTGGTGGTTTGGCAGCGTTGGTTATCGCTCGGCCCTAGTGACGCGGTACATTGCATCGGCCATTGCGTTCCTGCTTGGTGGGGTGATCGCGGCCTGGTTCTTCTGGGCGAACTGGTCGTACGGCCTGCGGGATCGATCGAGACCGCGTGACCCCCGGCTCGGTACGCACCGGCCAACGGCCCTGCGCCGCATCGGCGCTGTGCCGCTCTGGATGGTGACCGGTCTCGTCTTTCTGATTGCGGGCATCGCTGCGGCCGATCGGTGGCGAATCTGGCTCCTCTTTCTCCGGGGCGGAGAGTTTGGGCTCCAGGATCCCATCTTCGACAGAGATGCGGGTTTTTACATCTTTACCGTGCCCGCCCTCGTCGCACTGCAACGAGGTGCAATCACGGTCATGTTGGTTACCGTTGCCGTGGTGGCCGTCGTCTATGTGATTCGGTTGGGCGGGCGAGGATTCAACGTTCGGCAGCTGCCGCAACGCGTCCGCACGCACATCCTTGCCCTGGGCGGCGGGTTACTGCTGCTGCTTGGATTTGGCTACATCTTGGCAAATTACCGATTGCTTAGCTCCAGCGAAGGGGTCGTCTACGGCCTTGGCTACACCGAGGCGAATGTTGTCCGATGGACAAACTACGCTTTAGCTGCCATCTCCATTGCCACCGCCGCGCTCCTCCTGCTCAACGCGGTGGTGCGACGTCTTCGCTGGCTGCTCATTGCGCTCGGCGCATGGGCGATTACCGCGGTCGTGCTCGGCGGACTGGTGCCGTCGATTGTCCAGCAAACGATCGTCGAGCCGAACGAGCTGAGCCGCGAGCGACCATTTATCGCTTACAACATCGCGATGACGAGGGCCGCCTTCGATCTTGAAGGGGCTGAAGTCCGGACGCTCAGCGGCGAAGGGGAGCCAACGCCAGCGGAACTCTCGCCGGAATCCCCAACCTTTGACAACATTCGGTTGTGGGACTACCGGGTGATCCGGCAAACCTTTCAACAGCTCCGCTCGTTTGTTCCCTACTACGTCTTTCCCGATGTCGACGTCGATCGCTACCAGATCGACGGGCGAATGCAGCAAGTCTTGATCTCTGCTCGCGAGCTCGATCCTGACGGGCTGACGAGTTCGGCCCAAACATGGGTCAACCGGCATCTCGTCTACACCCACGGCTACGGCGCCGTGGTGAGCCCAATCAGTGAGGCGACAAATCAGGGTTTGCCGCGGTTTCTTGTGGGTGGTATCCCCCCCGACGGTACCGGCGCGCTGGCGATTGAACGACCAGAGATCTACTTTGGGGAGCAGCCAAGTAGCTGGGTGGCGGTCAACACGCGGCAGCAAGAGGTCAGCGGCATTCAGGGCGAGACCGAATCGGGTCCGTACACCGGCACCGCGCGCGGCTCGATCGGGCTTGGCAGTTACCCGCGTCGACTCCTCCTGGCGATCTCCCAGCGAGATCGCCGCATCCTCTTTAGCAACGAGCTCTCAGGCGACTCACAGGTGCTGCTGCGCCGTGGAATTGTCGAACGGGCAGAGGCGATTGCGCCGTTCCTGACCTATGACGACGATCCGTATCTCGTGATCGCCGACGGGCGATTGGTCTGGGTGATCGACGCCTATACCACGACCAGCCAGTTTCCGTACGCGACGCCAGTCGATGGAGTGAACTATCTCCGTCACTCGGCAAAGGTCACGATTGACGCCTACGACGGCACCATTACGTTCTACCGAACCGGTACCCCTGATCCGATCGCGGATGCGTATGATGCAATCTTTGGCGACCTCTTCCGGCCGATCAGCGAGGCGCCGCCCACCGTCGCTGCCCACTTCCGGTATCCGGAAGGTCTCTTCGATATCCAAGCCGAGACCTACGCGAGCTATCACGTGACCGACCCCTCGGCCTTCTATAACGGTGAGGATCGCTGGGAGATCGCCGAGGAGGAGATCGAACGGAATGAGGGTCGCAACACCGTCACTGAGCAAATGGAAGCGTACTACGTCTCGCTGCCACTTCCCGGCGAACCGGATGCCGGCTTCGGTCTCGTGTTGCCGTTCACGCCGAACAATCGGCAAAACATGACGGCCTGGATGGCCGGCCAGACGAATGCGGAGAGCGTGCCGCGCCTGGTCGTCTATCGATTCCCGCGTCAAGCGAACATCTTCGGTCCCCAGCAGGTTGAGGCCCAAATTAGCGTGCAACCAGAGATCTCGTCGCAGACAAGTCTGCTCGACCAGCGAGGCTCGCGAGTGATCCGCGGAAACTTGTTGGTGATCCCCATCGGCGACACGGTGCTCTACGCCCAGCCCCTCTACCTGGAAGCGACCGCAACCGCGGGATCGCCGACAGAGCTCGCCTACGTGATCCTGGTGACCAACGAACAAGTCGTGATGCGACCAACGCTGTTGGAGGCGCTGACCGCGCTCACAGAAGGGAGTGGCGCCGCCACGATTGCTTCGGCTGATGCCGAAGTTGGAACAGACGCCCCACCGTCTGTGGTCACTGACCAGGATGGACTCGCAACCGAGGCGTTGGCGACCTACGAGCGGGCACAGGAGGCGCTGGCGCGGGGTGATTGGACGCGTTATGGCGCGGAGCAGGAGGCGCTCGAAGCGATCCTGCGTCAACTTGCCCGCGAGATCGGAACGCCCGCCGCTGAAGTGCCTGCCGATTCCGATGATGAACCCGCAATCGAAACTCAACCGGCGGAGGAGACTCCCGCGGCGTAGCGGGCTGACAATGTCTGGAAATACCCGAAAAGGTGGTTTCGTTCGCTAGACTCGGTAGAATTGAAACGCGCGCCCGAGAGAGGCGGCTAGCCTCTCGACGGCGCGGTTCCAATTCGGTAGCCTTGCAACGATCGCAGGCGAGGGCGAGTTGATCGCCCTTCCGCTCCCGTATCAGATTCGGCGGGTGAGGACACGATTGGCATGATGAAAAGCGATTGGGGAGGCCGCGTCGCATGATCGAGATCGCCCGTTGGTTCGTCGCTTTAGGATCGACTGCAGCCGCTGTCGGGCTCGTCTTCCTCGGCATGGGAATGGCCTACGTCGAGCCTCGGCAGCAAGAGATCTCCGTTGGTTGGATCCTGATGGTGGGTGGCGTCGTGGCCACGGCGATTGGTTGGTTCGTGCTGCGCGCTCGCGACGAACCAGGCACGTCGACAGACTGAGGCTTCAGGCACTGTCACTCGATGAGGCAATCTGATCAGTCTCTCGTCGGTAACAGGGTCCGCTAGGCGCCACCATCGCGCGACCGCTGACGCATCATGCTTGGTTGGCCCTCTTCCGACAAGCACAGGCTATTCAGAATTGTCGCCAGACAGTTGAGAATGGACGGGCCACGAGGTGCGTTGGGTCACGATCTCGCGTAAGGCGTACCACCGGTCGCGGACCTCGCCGACGAGAAAAAGTGAGCCGGTCACGACGACGGCTGTTTGCGCGCTCGTGGCCCACTCAGTCGCGAGATCGACCGCGGCCAGCGGTCTCGGCGTGGCAGCCAGCCGGCCGGAAAAGCCGATAGCCCGTGCCGCATCCACAATCTCTTCGGGTGACGTACTCTCCTTGCCATCGACCTCAGCCCGCGTTCCAACAATCGCGCTGACGTGCGGCGTGAGGCAGCGCAGCATGGCACTAGTGTCTTTCCCCCGGATCGACCCAACCACCGCGATCGGCCGCGCCGTTGGCGATGGCCGCCCCAAGAGTCGATCGAGATCGGCTGCTACCGCGCACATCTTCTGCGGATTATGGGCGCCGTCGATCAACACCGGCGCGGTACCTATGACCGGCATCCGCTCAACCCGGCCGGGGAGGCGGGCCTTCGCCAGTCCATTCCAAATCGCCTCGTCGCCGATCTGCCAGCCCTGCTCGGAGAGTGCGCGGACGGCGGCGACCGCGGTTGCGGCATTGGTGACCTGAACCTCGCCGGGGAGCGCGGTGGCGAATTCAGGCCCCAGCTGACCGCGCGCGTCGAGCTCTCGCCAGGAGCTGTGAAATGGACCGCGTGAAGTGACCAGATAGGTCTCGTCGGCGTTGACGCGAAGAACTGGCGCCTCTCGCGCCGTCGCCTCGTCAAGAATTGGTTGGGATGCGATCGGATCGGTTACCGCCGTCACGACTGGCGTGCCATGCTTGATGATCCCCGCCTTGTGCCACGCGATCTCCGGGATCGTTGATCCGAGGGTGACGGTATGATCGAGACCGATCGAGGTGATGACTGAGAGGACGGGTTTCACAACA
>Ga0183260_10001869_pt1 | contig 17554 bp, 24 predicted proteins | sample AntDrymUQ4972206_2_FD_129768 | JGI IMG/M metagenome (GOLD analysis project Ga0183260, IMG submission 129768) | Polar desert sand microbial communities from Dry Valleys, Antarctica - metaG UQ497 (22.06) (version 2) (version 2) | ecosystem: Environmental > Terrestrial > Soil > Desert | place...
CGCGTGGTTGGTGTGCGGGCTGATCGCCGGCGCCTTGATCATGGAAACCAGACCGATATCCGCCAGGGATGTCGAGCTTGGTCCGATCAGCCTTGCCCGCCACTTCATGGCGTGAACCATGGGATGATTGCGGGGAACCGCGCTTTCCCGCGATCACTATTGGGAGCGGCGAAAGCATCTCCCGCAGGCTCCTCGCGACGGCACTCTGAAAGCCGTCCGTTCGGAAGACGGGCGGCCGCTTTGTCCGCAATGAGTGGAAAGCGGACGCGCCAGGTGCATCTATGGCGTTGACTTGCAGCCTGGCCCCAGTTGGGCCAGCAACCCGTCATGAAGAACATTGCGACACTCATTCGCCGGCCGATCAAGGCAGGACGAAGGCGCGGTATGCTGTGGGTGCGGGTACTCGACGTCTTGCGGCTCGCCGTGACCGCAGAGGGCCGAGCGCGGTTGCTCACATTGCTTCTCTACCGGGACGAGGTCCATCAAACCACGCCCTACACGGCCGAGGACCGCTACCCAGAGCTGTTTGATTTCGTGGCGCATATCGCGCCTGGCGCTCGGCGGATTTCTCTCGTTCGGCTGCTCGACCGGCGAAGAGCTTTCGGCCCTCCGTGTCCGTTTCCCCGCCGCGGAAATCGTGGGCGCCGAGATCAATCCTAGATCCCGACGGGTCGCCGCCGGACGGATGGCCTCCGACGCCAAAACCATGATCATCCAGCCGCAGAGTCTCGCCGGCCGTTTCGATGTGATCTTCGCGCTTGCTGTGTTCCAGCGCGAACCACACAAGGTCGAGGAGATCGAAACCCAGGATTTGTCCTCGCGGTATCGGTTTGATCGCTTCGATGCCGCGGTGAAGAAGCTTGTCCACCGGCTCAAGCCGGGCGGCATATTGTGCGTAATCCATAGCCAATATCGGATCGAGGATTCGTCCGCCATCGAAGACCTTGAGCCGCTCCGGCAATCTCCCGAGTCGCCAGGCCCCTTCTTCGGGTGCGATGGGCGGCGACTGGTCAATGCCACAGCTCAAACGGTTTTTCGGAAGAACGACTGAGCGGCGTAGCATGCCAGGTACACGCACCGTTTCACTGCATGCCCGACGCCGTCGTCGAGAGGGAGTGCCCTTCTCGCGCACGCGCCGTTACCTCGGAGAGTTCACGTAGCTCCAAAATCCCCGGAAAACTGGCGCGCCCGGCAGGATTCGAACCTGCGACCTCAAGCTTAGAAGTTGGCGGGTTTGGCTTGCCGGGATTTGCACGGCTTTGCAGTTTCACATGTAAATCCGCTGTTTTCCGACTTTTCTGCTAGCAAGTATTTGCTTCCCTTTGCGGTTCATTGCGCTTAGTGTGATTGCTGCGTGATTGCTGATTGGAGGCTACCGTGGCTGTTGGTAAGATTTCAAAGGCATCGGTTGACGGCATTTCTCCCGCTTCTCGGGACCTGTTTTTGTGGGACACTAAGCTGCCAGGGTTCGGGCTGAAGGTGACGCCTGCCGGGAAGCGGATTTACGTCTTCCAGTATCGCCTTGGCGGTGGCCGGCGCGAGATACCCAAGCGCTTCCGGATTGGGGAGCATGGGCGGCCCTGGACACCAGAGAAAGCGCGAGCTGAAGCGGAGCGCCTTTGGGCGCAAACACGGCATGGCATCGATCCTGCGGCGGAGAAAAAGGCGAGAGCCGTGCGCGAGCAGGAGGACGCCGAGCTTTCGTTTGAGGCCGTCGCTGATCGGTTTCTAAGCGATTACGTCAAGCGCGAGTGGAAGGGTTCGTATCGCTATGCGGAGAGCATCCTTCGCCTCCATGTGAAGCCAATCTTGGGGCAGAAGAGCCTTACCGCGGTCACTCGAGCCGACTGCGCGAAGGTTCTTGATCGTATCCCTTCGGAGCAGATTGCGCTTCGGCGCAATGTCTATGCCGTGCTGCGGCGGCTGTTCAAATGGACGATCGGCCGCGGCATCGAAAAGTCGCCGCTCGACGGGTTGGACCCTCCAAAGCTTCCTGCGTCGCGTGATCGCGTCTTGAACGACGAGGAATTGCGCCTCGCGTGGCTCGCCACCAAGGCTATTCCATATCCGTTCGGGCCGTTCTTTCGATTGCTCACAGGTACCGGCCAACGGCGGGAAGAGGTTGCCGAGCTTAATTGGAGTGAGCTCAACCGAGGGAGGGCGGAATGGAACCTGCCCTCCGAGCGCGCCAAAAACTCGGAGGCTTCTATCATCGCATTGAGCCCGCTGATGGTCGCGGAGCTGGACGCGCTTGCTGACGGCGAGACTTGGCCCCGGCGCGGACTCGTTTTCACGACCAACGGCAAAACGCCGATTTCCGGTTTCTCCAAAGCGAAGGCGCGGTGGGAACAGGCAATCGTCGATCTCACTGCGAAAGAAGCCGAGACGGCCAACGGGGAGCCGGTGCAGCTGGCACCTTGGCGCGTCCACGACCTGCGGCGCACCCTCGCCACTGGCTTGCAGCGCCTTGGCGTCCGGTTCGAGGTTACGGAGGCCGTGCTCAATCACGTCAGCGGCTCAAAGTCCGGCGTTGCCGGCGTCTACCAGCGGCACGATTGGCTGCTCGAGAAGGCATCCGCGATGGAAGCCTGGGCAACGCATATCGAAGGGCTGCTGACCAAGGAAGATCGCTCGAACATCGTGAGCCTGGCCGATCATCGTGCCTGACGTAGCCCCAACTGCCCTCGCCGATCTCGGCGCTGATTGGCCCTCTGATTGGTTCACACCCGGCGTTGCCGAAGCGTGTTCCGAGATTAGCCTAGACGACCTTAGGCCAATTCTCGCCGCATATTGCGACGACGCCGACCAGATCAAGCTGCACTATCCTTGGGTGGCTTGGGCACTGGTTGGGTATCGTCATGAGCAACAGCGCCGAAAGCCGGAGGTCATTGAGGAAGCCAAGGTTCAGGCGCGCCTGCAGGGGCGAGAATTTCACGAGCTCGACTTCGCGTCAGGCGACTATGTGAAGCTCCTTCGCCACATCTCTGCCCTCGCAACCCAGCTGTATGACGCCCTCGACGTTTTCGACGATCGAGTGTCCGCCGCTATTTCAAACCCGCAAGCGTGGCGCGTGTACATGGCGGCAAGGCAGGATATTTTGCAGGAGTTTGGGGACGACGCGGGCGTTGCGCGCGAGAACTTCCTCGAATGGATGATTGGGCTGGTAGCGCTTCGATCCGGCATTGAGTCTGCCGCAGACAGGATCAGCGGAGCAGAAACCCTTGGCCTGTCGACCGCAGATCGGCTGCCCGGCAAACGATCGCGGACCAGCATTGCCGCGCGTCGGGGGGAACGTTTGAAGGGACTCGACAATTTCGTGTTTCTGCTCGGGCGCGTCTGGCACTCGATGACCGGGCGGCAGCCATCCGCATCTCGCGGGGGTAATGCTAAAGACGAGCCCTCCAAATTTGTGCGTTTCGTTAGTAACGTGGCTGGCTCGCAGGGACTGCCGCAGCCGTCGATTACACAGGTGAAGGGGTCGCTCGACCGCATGTTTCGAGCTGCTGAAATCCATGCCCAAACATGTGCCACCGCAGCCGGCCCCTGCCTTTAGGGTCCTTCCATTGCGCTTCGTTGCGCGGGAGGAAGCTAGATGGACACTCTTACCGACGAACTCCTCACCGAGACCGAGGTTTCAAACAAGATACGCTACAGCGTCTCGACCATTCAAAAGTGGCGGTCCGCCGGCCTTCATTTGCCGTTTGTGAAAACACCGGGCGGCGGCGTCCGCTACCGTCGATCGGACTTGGAGAAATGGATCGAGCGGAACACGGTAAGCAGCACCTCCGAAGCGGAGGTCCGCGATGCCTAGACCACCCACGGAAAGAGGCGCCCCCACCGCTGAGAGCGCCTCCCTTCAGACCGCAGCCGACGAAAGCCGCAAGGCCCGCGATACGACAACCCAAAGAACGGTTGAATCGCTGCCTCCGCTGGCACTTGCCTATGGCGCGACATGGCTGGCGGCTGAGCGTGGAATCGCTGCGCCTTGCGATGATGAGCTTCTCGAGCTGACCGGGTACAGCAGTCACTCGTCGCCCAACAAGATTTTTCGCCAGCTACAACGGCGCGGCCTAGTCGTCGCTCGAGGCTTCCAGCGCGGGCGCCAGGTCGAAGTCATCGCGATCGGCAAAAGCACCGCGCCTCCGCAATGCCAGGTGTCCCACTGGCGTCATCGGGCTCGGGGGAATGGCCGTGGGTGAGGTCTTCAAATTCCCCAGCCGCGGCCGGTCATCACCGAATGCGTCCTGCCCGCCGCCGAAAAACGATGGCTGGAAGGTCACCACGATCACGGCATCGGACCAGGATGATGCTTTTGATGTGCGAGCCTGGACTGGACGCCCTGACTATCCGACCACATCAACAATGTACTTGGGCCCTCGCGCAACGCTCGAGGAAGCCGCCGATCTTGCTCGAGAGAAGGCTCAAGCGCTGAAGATCGATGAAATAGTCGACTGCAGCACCACCGAACCGCCCGGACCGGGTGACGCGGCATGAACTACCACGAGATCATCGTGGCCCCGGATGACACCGGGTTTCGTGTCACCGTGGCTCCTGAAATGCCGCTGGACAGCCCCAACCGACTCTTTGCTGAGCAGATCCTAGCAATGACGTTCGCTCGCCTGTTGAGGCTCGAGCACGGTTTCAAGATTGTCGATCTGAGCGGCGAACGGAAGCCGCGCAGGGTGGCCCAATGACGGCCCTCGACATCAAGGCGATCCGCGCCTCGACGCCCATTTCCGTTGTCGTCGCACAGCATGTGAAGCTGACCCGTGCTGGCCGCGAATGGAAAGCCTGCTGCCCATTCCACGCGGACAAGACGCCGAGCTTCACGGTCAACGACGACAAGGGCTTCTACCACTGCTTCGGCTGCGGCGCGCACGGGGATCTGCTCGATTTCATTCAGGCGATCGAGCAAGTTGGTTTGCGCCAAGCCGCGGCGAGAGTCAGCCGCCTCCCGGTCAGCTACCGGCCGCCTCCCGCGGCCGACGATCGGGACAGAAGCGCTGAAGCGCTCGCAATCTGGCGCCAGGAGCTCGATCCTGGCGCCAGGAGCTCGATCAAAGGAACGCCAGCCGAAACCTATCTGCGTTCGCGCGGGCTAATCTGCGCTCTCCCCGAAAGCCTCAGGTTCGCCCGGCTCCCGTATGGCAAGCAAGGGCCGCTCCATCCCTGCCTAATTGCTCTTGCCACGTCGGTGGACAATCTCGCGACCGGAATCCAGCGGACGTATTTGAACGCGAGCGGGACGGGTAAGGCGAATGTGCCGAAACAGAAGCTCTCGCTTGGTCGCATTCGCGGCAGCGCAATCCGGCTCGCGCCCGACGCGGCTGAAATGATTGTGTGCGAGGGACTCGAAGACGGGCTCACCCTTCAGCAGGAGATTGGCGTTGCCACATGGGTCGCGGCCGGCGTGGGCAACCTGAAAACGATGGACCTTCCTGCTGGCGTCCGATCTGTCGTGATCGGAGCTGATGCCGACGAAAACGGTGAAGCGGGGGCTCGCGCGGCGGCTGATCGGTTTGTGTCAGAGGGCCGCAAGGTTCGCATCATCCGACCCTATGCCCCTCACAAGGACTTCAACAGTGAGTTGATGGAGATGGGCGCGTGGTGAGCGCCAGTCTCTCCGCAGCCGCCCGCCTCGCGACGGCAGAGGTCGTGGAGCCGTTGAGTGGTCCCCTAGTCCGAGCAACGCCGTACCAATGCCGAGATCCGCGCTCGATCCCCCTTCGCCCGTGGATATATGGACGGCAGTTTTTGCGGGGTTCGCTGTCCGTCATCGTCGCGCCCGGCGCGGTCGGCAAGACCTCCCTGTTAGTGGGTCACGCATTGGCGATGGTCACCGGCAGGAGCCTGCTCGAGAAGACGGTTTGGGACGGCCCTAAGCGGGTGTGGCTGTGGAATCTCGAAGACAGCCAAGACGAACTTTCAAGGCTGATTGAAGCGGCGCGCCTCCACTGGAGGATCAGCGAGGAAGAGATCGGCGGGCGGCTGTATGTCGACAGCGCCCTTGATGGCGCCGGCCTGTGCCTAGCGACCGAAGACAATACGGGTTTTCGGATCATGGAGCCGGTCGTCAACGCATTGGTCGACGAGTTGCTCGCGCGTAAAATCGACGCCCTGGTTGTTGATCCGTTCGTCTCTTCTCATGGCGTCTCGGAAAACAACAATGGAGCGATCGACGCGGTAGCCAAACAATGGGCGCGGGTTGGCGTCCGGGCAAACTGTGCGATCGGGTTGGTGCATCACACGAAGAAGCTGAATGGCGGCGAGACGACCGCGGAAGGCGCCCGCGGTGCATCAGCGCTCCCGAATGCAGCCCGCTCCGTTATCGCACTGAACCGCATGACGGTTGATGAAGCATCCCAATGGGGGATTGAAGGGGACGATCGGCGTCGATTTTTCCGGGCTTACGACGACAAGAACAATCGGGCGCCACCCGCCTCTAAGAGTGACTGGTATCGGCTGGCATCAGTGCAGCTCGGAAACGGGATCGCTGACGATCCTGGCGACAGTGTGCAGGTCGTTCTCCCCTGGACTCCGCCCGACGCCTTCACGGGCCTCACGTGGGAGCATCTGAGGGACATTCAGGCGAAGGTCGCCACTGGCACCTTCCGCGACAGTTCACAGTCGCCTGATTGGGCTGGAGAGGCCGTTGCGGAAGTGCTGGGTCTCGACCCAGGAGAGGCTCCAAAGCGCACGGGGAAGGATGTGGCGCGGATCAAGTCTCTGCTCAGCACATGGGTCCAAAACGGGGCGCTCATCGTCCGCGAAGAAAAGGATTCCAAAGGTAACAAACGCCCGTTCGTTCGGGCCGGGACGCCAGCTGAGCCGGAGTCGTCCTCACTCTGATTCTAAGGTGGGGAAAGGTGGGGGGAAGGTGGGGGTGCCTCACTGTCGAACCATCCACCCCACCCCACCCCTATTATAGGGTGGGTGGTGGTGGTGGTGAGGGCGCGGGCGAGTGTCGGGCCAAGTGGGGTGGTTAGTGCTCATTCGGCAAGGGTCGCGCACGCGCGAAGGTTCGCTCGACATTCGCCGCGTGGCCGAGGCTTCAAGCGAGGGCGCGAAATCTCATAGCTTGTGGCCTGCACTAGCAAAACTGGCCTGCGCAGGCTTCTAGCAACCACGCGGCAACCACGAGGCGATCAAACAGCCGTAGACTGTTGTCGCCACACTAACGGGTGGGAATAGCAATTCTCCTTACATGGCGATAAGAGGGGCAAATGAGCAAACTACGCCCAGCCCAGATGCTATCGCCGGCCAAGAAGCTGACGCCGGAAGTCCTCAAGGCGAACCCAGCGCTGGCGGCGTTGATACGCGCCAGGGCAGCGGAAATCCGGAACCTGGCGAAGAAGGTCCGAGATTCGGACCTTGGCGACGAAGAACAGCTAGAGTTTCCCCGGCGCTGAGCTCGGCGTCTCGGTAGGCAAAGAAAAAACTCCGGCAGAGTGACCGAGGAAAAGCCTTGGGTCTGCCGGAGCGTGCCGATGATATGCGCGAAACCGACGGTGAAATCAATCTCAACCAGCTCAAGCGCGGCAACCACGAAGCGTCCAAATCGCCGTCGTCTAGCTGTTCCTGCTCATCATCCTGTCCAAGGCTCGATGGTTCGCCAACTGAATCTTCGCCCGCTCCCGCAGTTCCTTCGGGATCGTCTGATCGGTCGCGGCTTTCTCCAGCGCCGCTACGACCATCTGCCTCAACTCCTGCGTTTCCTTTGCCATAGTCGTGCCCTTGGTCGATTCTCTAGCCCTGCGTCACCGCGATTCACCTATGCCCCCGCGGCCTTAGAAGCAACGCATGGGCCGCCCCTCGATCTACTCCCCGGAGCTTGCTGAAGCGATTTGCGCGCGGCTGGAAGCAGGAGAGCCGCTGGCCGCAATCTGCCGCGACGACGCGATGCCCGGTGTCCGTACGGTCCTGCGGTGGGCCGATGAAATCGAAGGGTTTGGCGACGAGTACACGCGCGCCCGCAATGCCCAGGCCGAGCACCTGGACGCCGAGATCGACCGGATAGCGGCGACAGCGACGGACAAGGACAGCGCCGCGGCCGCAAGAGTCCAGATACAGGCGTTGATCTGGCGAGCTTCGAAACAGGCGCCCGCAAAATACGGTGAGCGTGTCGACCTTCGCGTCGATCACAGCTTCGACCTCGCTGCGGTGATCGATCGGCGGCGCCAACAAGTGTTCGAAGGCAACGAGCGGCTTGGCCTTCCCGAACCGGACAGCGAGAAATGAGCACAAGCTCTCAGAAACGCCTGGCCGAAGACATCGCCGGCTTCGCGGCCGATCCTTACGGCCATGCCCTCTATTGCTACCCCTGGGGTGAAGGGCCGCTCCTGGGCCTTTCAGGACCGCGCCGCTGGCAGACGGAAGTGCTGCGCGAGATTGGTGATCACCTCAGCAATCCAGATACCCGGTTCACACCACTGAGGATCGCGGTCGCATCGGGCCACGGTCCGGGCAAGTCGACCCTCATCGGAATGATCGCAAAGTGGGGGCTGGATACCTGCCCCGATACCCGGATCGTGGTCACGGCAAACACCGAAAACCAGCTTCAGACCAAGACTTCGCCTGAAATCACCAAGTGGCACAACCTGTCCCTCACTCGGGGCTGGTTCCGCTCGTCTGTTACCTCGATTTCCTCGACACTGGCTGGCCGCGACCGCAGCTGGCGCCTCGATCTGATTCCCTGGTCGTCGCACTCGCCTGAGAGCTTCGCCGGCCTGCACAACCAGGGTCGCCGCATCATCCTCGCGTTCGACGAATCCTCGAATATCGACGACAAGATTTGGGAAGTCGCGGAAGGCGCCCTCACCGACGAGAAGACCGAGATCATCTGGCTGGCTTTCGGTAACCCGACGAGGAACGCTGGACGCTTCAAGGGTTGCTTCGGCACACATCGGAATCTCTGGAGAACCCGGCATATCGACAGCCGAACCGTTGAAGGCACGAACAAGGAATATCTCGACGAGCTCGTGAAGACGTATGGCGAGGATTCCGACATCGTGAAGGTGCGAGTTAGGGGCCTGTTCCCTTTAGCTTCAAGCCTACAGTTCATCGGCTCTGAGCTTGTCCAGGCGGCTCGCGAACGACAGATTGTCGAGTCTGCCATTCTCCCTTCGGACCCGGTGATCTTCGGCCTCGATCACGCCCGCTTTGGCGATGACAGCACTGTGCTGGCCATCAGGCAGGGCAGGGATGCCCGCTCCCGGCCGTGGAGCGTCTGGAACGGGGCCAATTCAATGGAGATCGCCGGCGAGGTCGCCGCGGAAGCCTCGCGCTGGAACCCGGATGCGATCTTCGTCGACGCCGGCGGTCCGAACGCGGGCGGCGTGATTGATCGCTTGCGCCAGCTTCTCGGGAACGATGCGCCGGTCCACGAGATCAATTTCGGCAGCAAGGGCCGGGAGGCGACGTGGAATGGAGAGGTGAGGGCGCGCACCGCCAACAAGCGGGCGGAGATGTACACCAACCTGCGGGCCTGGCTCGAGCGGGGGCTGATACCGGATCACGAGCGGCTGGCGGGCGACCTGACATCGCTCGAATACAGCTACAATGCGGACAACGCGATCCTGCTCGAGCGCAAGGAGCACTTGCGGGCGCGCGGCGTACCGTCGAGCGATTGGTCCGATGCCCTGGCTTTGACCTTCGCCGAGCACGTCGAGCCGCGCGATCTTCCTTCGTACCTCGACCCGGACAATTTCCGGCGCGAGAAGCCGTATGATCGCTACGCTGAGCTCGATCGCCCCTATGAGCGGGCTTGATCTTCAGAGGTACAGTTTGACCGCTACAGCGAGCTCTGATTGAATGTCCGCTTTCGACCCATTGCGGACGCTAGCAAGATGAAAAGGGCCGAGCCGAACGGCCCGACCCTCTTACCCTGAAAGAGCAGATTTACTGTGGGCGACGCGCTTGGGCCCAAGCCTGCTGGCTCGCAATCCAAGAGTCGCGCATTGCAAACCAGTCGAGACGGCGATGCGCCCACTGCTGAGCGGTCAGTGAGTCGCGCTCGAGCAGCCATTGGTCACGCATTGCCTGCCACTCTAGCCGTCCGAGCCGGAAGGCCTCCCGGAACTCCTCCATGTCCGCCTTCATTGCGCTGCGGACTTGCTTGGCCGAGGCGCGCAGCTGGCCGCTCCTGGCGGCCTGAGCCATGGCCTGCGCCTCGGCGCGGCGCTGCTGGGCCTGAAGCTTGTATTGTTCCGCCCGCTGCTGGGCTGTTAAACGTTGCTGCGCGGCGAACTCGCGCCCAAACTGCCCACGCTGGGAAGCAATGTCACCGGCACGACCAGAGGCGCCGACGCCGCCCATCTGACCGGGAGGTGTCATGGGCGGCCCCGCACCCTGGCCCCCGCCCGCTCCACCGGGGCGACCTTGTGCGAGCGCGCTGCCGCTCATCGCGACAGCGACGCATGCCGCGGCCGCAAGAAGTTGATTACGCATGATAAGTTAGCCTCCTGAAATCGACAGGTCTATAACGCATCAGCAGCGTGAACGTTCGATGAAAGGGGAAGCTAATGTCCGCTTTCCACCCAAAGAAGACATTCGGAGCGCCTGCGATTCAACACCACATGTGGAATTGTTAGGTCTACTCCACGGCGCTCAGGCGCGTGGAGAGGCAGCCATGACCAACATTCCGACGGACCAGGACAACGACCTGAGTAGCGGCCAAATCGGACCTGTGCAGACACCGCCGGCCAACGCTGCCGAAATCCTCTATCCGGACGATCAACCCAAGCCGGAAGGCGAAACCGCTGAGCCAGAACAACAGTCGACCGCGAAGGAAGAAAGCACCGACGCAGGCGACTACAAGCTGACAATGCCGGACGGCGTGCCGCTCGATCAGGAGCTGATGGGCAAGGCCGCGCCGGTCCTGAAGGAAATCGGACTCAACAACGACCAGGCCAGCCGCCTCGTGCCTCTTGTGACTGAGGTGCAGCAACGGGTCGTAATGGCCCTGGACGACGACTTTACCGCACTCAAGACCGATTGGGCACGAGAAGCGAAAAGCGACCCGAAATTGGGCGGCGCGCGCTGGAACGAAACGATGCGCCTGGCCGATTCCGCGATGACCGCCGGCGGCGCGCCAAAGGGATCTGAGTTCCGCGCGCTGCTGGACGAAAGCGGCCTTGGCAATCACCCGGCGTTCATTCGCGTGTTCCGGGCGCTTGGTGAGCAGCTTAGCCGTCGACCAGGGGCGGCAGTCCCTCCCCGGTCGCGCTCAGAAATTCTCTACCCGGATGACTAAGACCGCCCACCTTTTGTAAGGGAGATGCGTTATGCTAGAGAACTTAACTCGCAGGGGAGTCGACAGGATGGCGAAGACGAAACAGCACCAGAAACGCGCTGACGGAACTCGCTCGAAGCTAGAGACCGACCTTGACGACCTTGTCGATCGCCACGCCGATCATTCAGTTATTCGCGAGGCCATGGAGCGCATGGGCAACAACGCGCATTGTGTGAGCTACACGACGTATCCTGCCTGCACGTCCAACGCTTAGCGGATGGTCGCATGGCAAGAACTTCTGAGTGAAGCAAACGCTGCAGGCAGCAAATACGATGTCATTCGGAAGCGCCATCTAAAGAGGCTGAGCGGCTACACCAAACGAAACACGATTATTTACTATTCGGGCTGGCTCCAAAAACCCAATCTTGTCCAAGACCCGGCCCTTCCGCTCGGCATTACGGACGCCGATAAAAACGGCTTCATGTCTGCCATCCACAAAATGGACAGGGACAAAGGTCTCGATTTAGTTCTGCACACCCCTGGCGGAGACATGGCCGCTACGGAGTCATTAATCGATTATCTACGGCTCACATTCGGCTCAAATGTGCGAGCGATCATACCGCAAATCGCTATGTCCGGCGGCACGATTATGGCCTTGTCCTGCAATGAAATCATCATGGGCAAGGAATCCAGCATCGGTCCAATCGACCCTCAATATGGGGGTATCGCCGCGAATGCGTTGCTTGCAGAATTTGAACGTATCCGAAGAGAGATCAAAGACGATCCTGCCAACGCCCTGCTGTGGCAGCCGACACTAAGCAAGATCAGACCTGGTTTCATCACAGAGTGCGAGAGTGCACTAAAATGGTCGCAACAGATGGCGCGTCGATTTTTGGCTGACTGTATGTTCGCCGGCGAGACAAATTCCCGACGAAAAATCGATCGGATAATCAAACACCTGACGGAGAGCCCTAAGACCTTCAACCATGGGCGCCATATTGGCTTGACCGAAGCAAAATCGATATTTGGTGGCCATGTTGCAGAGCTGGAATTAGATCCGAGGCTCCAGGACCTAGTTCTGAGCGTCCATCACGCCGCCGCGTTAACGCTGCAAGCGACTGCGGCTATAAAGTTGATCGAAAATGACCAAGGGCGCGCTTACATGACCATGGTTCAGTTGGTGGCGCAGCCGCAGCCGCAACCGCTCCCGGGCTAGGGCCCTTGTCGCCTTGGCGGCCCCTACGATAGAGTCGGATTTCAATGTGACGCAGCGCTGATCGCCGCGATTCAACACCACCGAAGACGTCTCTATTTCCCGACTGAGGATGGGGGAGCGCCCGGTTCAATCATGGCCCCGCGTGCTCCCTCATCCGACCGATGGAGGCCATGATGAACGCTCACGCTCAGGTACTTACTCAAACAAGTTACGCAACCCGCCGCGCCGAATTGCAAGGCGAACTGCACGAGGCTGAAGCTCTGAACGCCAGTGCTGAACTTCGATTGTTTCAAGGTGAGATTGGCGAAGATGAGGTAGCGACCAATCGGGCCGCGATCGAGGCGATCAAAGCCAAGCTGTGTGGCCTGGAGACCGCCCATTCAGAAGCCTGCCGGCTCGAGGAACAGGAAGCCAACGAACGCGAAGCGCAGGCTCGACGCGTGGCCGCGGAGCAGATCAGGGCGATGCTGCCGAAGGGAACAAAGGCATTTCGCGCAGTGCTCAAGGCCATCGCGTCCGCCGCCCGCCATGCCGAGGATTACGACCGTATCAGCGAGGAAACCAGAGACCTCGCAAGGTCCATCGCACCGCGCAACGGTGACGCCTTTGTGAGGTTCGCCGAAGAGCTCGGGCCGCATGGCAACGGGCGCAACAAGGAGGCGTTGTTAGTCGATGCAATTCTTGCCAAGTCCTGCCTCCGGCTCTGGGGGGTTGGGCAGACGGCCGGTTGGGCTCATCCCAATGCACCAGAACTCGACGTGTTTATCGCTGCCAAGGCGAAACGGCTTCACCATCTGATTGCGGTCATGGCCGGTGAGGAGGAAGACTGATGTGCTTGCCGGCCGCCGCATTGCCCGCGCTCGCTCTTGCCTCCTGCGCGGCGCCCAAGGCACCCTAGATGGCGCGCGTGCAAATCTTTCAGGGCGGCAACGTCGATAACCAGGGCACGACCGACGCTCGTTACCGCGCCGCCGACTTCGGGCCGTCTCCGCTGGCCGAGGGCTTGCAGGCTTTGGGCAAGGTGGGAAGCGATGCGGCTCAGAAATTCGACGAGATTGAGGACGTGCGGGCTCGCGTCGAAGCCAACCGGCTGGCGATCGAGCACAGCGAGCTCACGCGCGGCCTGACGCGCAAGGTGAAGCAATCGCTTGGCGAAGGCGCAGAGGCGACCGCGCTGGAGACGCAGGAGGAACTGAAGACAGCCGACGCCGAAATCCTTGGTCGTGCGTCTCCTCGCGCCCGCCTGCTGCTTGAGAGCGATGTCCGCAATCGCAGCGGCATGGCGGTCGATGGCTGGCTCGACCACAGCTACCGGCAAAAGGCGGAAGCGCTTGAAACATCGTCGGTCGCGCGCTTGGATCGTGTGGTCGAGGACGCCGCCGACGAGGACGACGAGAACAAGGCGTTGGCGCTGTTGAGCGAAGCCGCTCAGCTCAACGCCAAGCGCGGCGAGTTCTTCGGCAAGGGGCAGGATTGGGTTGACGCTCAGAACGACGCGGTGGTTTCCAAATTCTATAAGTCCCGTGCGGTGAAGATTGCTACCAGTTTTGACGGAAACGGCGGCGCCCAGGCGGCGATCCAGTATGCGTCCAAGAACCGCGCCAACCTGAGCGATGATGACTACAACCAGATATTCAATGCCTATGACGACGAGGCGGTGAATGATTTGGGTCTATCTCTGGCTCTCGCGCGCGCGCGCCAAACAAATATCGTCGGCGTCGTGCAGGACGACAACGAGTCTCCGCAACGCGCCGATCCGGACGTGATCTTCAACAATCTGATCATCCCCAACGAAGGGACCACCTACGTCATCGACAACAACGGGGCGGGAGCCAAGTTCGGCATCAATGCCGCGTTCAACCCCGGCGTCGATGTCAAGAACCTGACCCGTGCTGGAGCCACGGCGATCTTCAAGCGCGACTATTTCTACAAGAGCGGTGCCGACAAGCTGCCACCAGCGATGGCAGCGATCCACTCCGACACCTATTACCTCAATCCGACCAAGGCGACGAAGTTCCTGCGCGAAAGCGGCGGCGATCCTGACCGTTACATGGAACTGCGGACTGATTTTCTCGCCGGGCTGCACCGTTCCAACCCGGCCAAATACCCCGACTATTCCGGGCGCAACAAAAGGGTGGCGGCATTCGCCGACCAGCTTGGCGACGGCGGGGCATTGCCGTCGATCGACGTGCAGGTGAACACGTCGATCGAGAGCATTCGCGACACGGTTTTCCAGACCCCCGGAGTGTCGATGAGGGTCAAGCGGGCCTATTTTAACGCCTTGGTTGGTCTCAAGCAGGGGCTGCGGCAGGAGCGCGAGGAGCGCGAGAGCGAAACCGGGAGGCTGTTGACGACTGAAGTGCTGAGGTTGGGCGACAATTTCACCAGCTTGACGCAGCTTCCGTTGAACCTTGTCACCCAGGCATCTCCCTCAACGCTCTCAGCGTTGACCAATGCGGCCCAGAGTAACAAGGAAACCAAGCCGCTCGATCCCAAGACTGCGGCGACGGTCGGTTTCCTCTCCAATTTCAACCCGCAGGCGTTCCTCGATCCCAAGGTCCAGGCTGACTTGTTGAAGCAGGGCCTCACACCCAAGCAGGTCAGCAGCCTTGCTCAGCAGGGCGGTGCGGCGGCCGGAACGATTGCGGGCGCCAAGCCTGATCCCATCCCGCGCGGTGAATTGGAAAGCCTCGCTCGGCCTGCTTTCGAGGCGGCGGGTCATTTTCTGTGGACGACCGAATCTCCGGGAGGAGAGAAAGGTAAGGAAGCTCAACTTGCCGAGCGCAAGGCTGAAGCCGCTCAACAGGCGCGGTTGCTGTCGACCTTGGGCGACGCAGCTCAGGCATGGGCGGTTCAGAATCCCGGAAAGCGCCCCGACCAGCAGACAATGAAACAGTGGGTGGGAAACGCTCTTCTCACGTTGCGCGGTGCTCCCTTCAGCACCCTGGATGATAGGCAGCTTGTCGGTCGGGCATCACCGGAGGTTGTTCAGGAAATCCGGAGGGAGCTGATCCGCCGGAATATCCGGCCCAGCGTTGCCGAGATTGCCAAGATTTACCGCCGCCGCGGCATGTTTAAAGGGACCGCGCGATAGTGGTCGACGACCGGATTTATGACCTCTCGGAACGCGAGGCGGCCTTCGGATCGATTTACTCCAGCCAGTATGGAGACGCCGCCAAAAGCACGTCAATACGGCCGCTGATCTTGCCCGCTACCGATGCAGCCTCAAGGTCGAGTGCGGTGGCTGTGGAGCGGCCAGGACGCTTAGCGCGATCGAGGTGGTCAAGTTATGTGGTGCCGGCAAGCTCGAGGCGATCCGCGAACGGTTCAAGTGCGAGCGGTGTGGGATGAAAGAGGCGCAGCTGGTGGTGCTGCCGCCCGTTTAGTTGCCTCGGTATCTGGCAGCTTCGCACCACCGCTTTAAAGCCGTGGATTCAGTGCGATCTTTGGTTTCGATCCGCGCGCCCAGGTATTCCCCTACGACAATCCAAACGGACTTCGATTGCTGGTGAACTTGCACTTTGTAGGGCTTGTCCCAGACCATAACCCTGCGCTCCACGCCGCCCTCCTTGCTGCGGCCTGTTTAGTCAGTCGGCTGCGGTGGATTCAAGACCGTCTCAATAACTGCCAGAGTGTTACGTAACGTCGGATTGCGGTCGAGCTCTTCCTGAGCGAAGTGCTTACTCCGCGGGAGATTGAGGCGCCAATGTTCGTGACCGCACTTGGTCTGACAGAAGCGCACATACTCGTCCCAGGTGGGCATCGACGTGTCTTCCTCCCACTCGCGCTCATAAGTCTCTTTGATCACCTGGAGGATCGTTTCAGATGTGACACCCCGCCTCGCCTGATCTTTCAAGCGTTGGCGAAAACGAGCTTGGCGCTCGGCATTTGAGAGGGGGGCCATGTGCGTTACTAACGGCATTGACAGTCGACCGTCAAGGGCGTTACGTAACAGGCGGGACGGCCGGATGCGCAAACATCGGCCGCCCCTGACCACCAACGCCTACAAGGAGGCATCAATGGCTAAGCTAAGTGTAGGGGCGGATTCCGCCCCCAACAAACTCTATCCCAACAAGCTCCACCCGATGGAGGTTAGTCCCGAGGACGTCCCTGAAATCTACGCGTCGGTCTGCAAGGGCGACTGCTTGGAGCCAGTCATAAAAGACGGTTCCTGCCTCGTATTTTCCAAGACCCAAGTGCCTAGCCCCGGCGATTTCGTTGGCTTCTGGCTACATCCGGATGCGGTCGATGCCGATGAACTCCCGAGACGAGTTAAGCGGCTGTACATTGGGCTGCCAGATGGCATGACGCTTCCCTATCGGCCCCACTTAGGCAGCGAATGCGAGCCGGCGATAGTGCTGGAGCAGCTCAACCCCCCAAGACTGTACCATGTGCGAGCCTCACGCATTCTGGCCGTTCACAAGGTCATTGGTGAAGCCGAAATCGATGGTGAAGGCAGGGCAACGCTTGTTCGCCAGCTGATCGCCGGCCGCATGATGCGAGTTTACCCAGAGTAGATCGACGGAGGAGGTGATTATGGCTGCCATTATCAGGGCCTTGCCGCGCCCAAAGCGGGGCAGGGTGCGTCGATCCCAAAGCATGGACGCTGCGGGCGAGCTGACACTTTCCGTCATTGCTCGAGAGGGGGGCGAAGCGCCTAGCAACGTCACCCGGTTACAGGCGCCGCCTGACCCAACGCCCGTCACCCAGTCGCCGGAATTGGCGCTCCTGATCGCGATCTTCTGCGCGCTCAATGATGAGCAGAAGACGAAGATTCGCGAACACCTTCGCTTTGCCGCATCCGCGGTTAATTGCCCGCACCTAGCCGGTGCCGCCGCCTTAGTGGCGCTTTCGTAGCGGAGCGTCACACAGACAAAATCCAGGGGAGGCGGCTGGCGGATGGAACTGTCCGCACCATACCACGGCTGATTGCGGGGTGATTGCTAGAAGTCGACAGCCTCACAGGTGCCTACAAAAAATGGCGGAAAACTGGCGCGCCCGGCAGGATTCGAACCTGCGACCTCAAGCTTAGAAGGCTCGTGCTCTATCCAACTGAGCTACGGGCGCGCGGATGGTCGAAGATAGCGGCAAAGCCCACTCGCGGACAG
>Ga0183260_10001870_pt1 | contig 17552 bp, 19 predicted proteins | sample AntDrymUQ4972206_2_FD_129768 | JGI IMG/M metagenome (GOLD analysis project Ga0183260, IMG submission 129768) | Polar desert sand microbial communities from Dry Valleys, Antarctica - metaG UQ497 (22.06) (version 2) (version 2) | ecosystem: Environmental > Terrestrial > Soil > Desert | place...
ACCGCGCGATCGGCGTAGTACAGCGTGGAGACCGATCCGTCGCCGAGCGCGATGTGGTCGTGCTCGGCCGGGTAGAGGTCGAGGTAGCTGTCCCGGTCGGTGATCGCGACCCGGTTGATGGTGGCGTCGTCTCCGGGCCCGTGGAAGTCGACTGTGCGTCCGTGCAGCGCAAAGTAGTGCGGCTCCTTCGGCTGGGTCAGGAACACCAGGGGATGGGTCCGTAGCCCCTCGACCAGACCGGTGGTCCCGGACCGTCCGGCCCCGGCCACGAGGAACGTCGGCACGGTGGCCGGTCGCTCCGGGCTCATCTCGGGGCTCATCGCCGCCGCGCCTGGATCGCCGCAGCGTACGCCGCGTCCAGCCGGTCGACGACCTGCGCCGGCGTGAACAGCTCGATCACCCGGCGCCGACCGTCCGCGCCCAGCTCGGCCCGGCGCTCCGGATCCTGGAGCAGCCGCCCGCTCTCCGCGAGCAGCCCGGTCACGTCGCCGGCAGCCACCACGGTCCCTCCTGGCTCGTGCGGCGGATCGCTGACCGCCATCGCGACCCCGTTCACCGCGCAGGCGACAACGGGGCGCTCGCAGGCCATCGCCTCGGCCACCACCACCGCCACCGTCTCATACCGGGACGGGAGCACCAGCAGGTCGCAGGCCCACAGGTACGGGCGCACGTCCGGCTGCTCGTCGACCCAGCGGATCGAGCGGCCCCACTGCGTCGGCGCGAGCGCGCGCAGCGCGGCGGGGTCACCCGGCCCGACCAGCAGCAGCTCGGTGTCCGGGGGCGGCGCCTGCTCCCACGCCGCGACCAGCAGGTCCTGCCCCTTCTGCTTGGCCAGCCGGCCGAGGCAGAGCAGAAGGTGGTCGTGCTCGACGCCCAGCTCGTCTCGACGCCGTTGCCGCTCGGCCTCGTCGACGGGGCGGAAGTGCGCGACGTCCAGCGGGACACCGAGCGCACGCGCCGGCGTGGTGATCCCGAGCCGACGTCCCTCGTCGATCTCGTCGGTGCAGTTGGCCACGATGACATCAGTCCGCCGGCTCGCGCCGCGCTCCCACACTCGCAGCGCGTATCCCAGCGTCGCGCGGTCGAACAGATCAAAGGACCAGGCGTGCGGCTGGTAGACGACCGGGACGCTGCCGGTCCCCGACAGGACCGGCAGCCGGCCGAGAAGGCCCGCGAACGCGGAGTGTAGGTGGATCACGTCCGGTCGCTCGGCCCGCACGGCAGCGCGTAGCTCGGCCACCGCGCGTACGTACGACAGCGGCCGTCGCCGCCACATGCCCCAGCCGATCCGACGTACCGCTGCGGTACCGAGGTCAGGAAGCGCAGCCGGTGCGAGTACGGCGACGTCGTGGCCACGATCGGTCTGCTCGGTGACGAATGCCCGGAGCAGGCTGACGACGCCCCCCCACGTGACCTCGGAGACATGGAGGACGTGCACGCGCACAGCCTCTCAGGCACGGCCTCTCGGGCAGTGCAGCTAGTCGGGAGCTGCTAGCTGGCGCCGTCGCGGCGCAGGACCGCGTTGACGGTGCGGCCGGCGATCGCCAGGTCCCCGGCGAGGGTCCAGTTGTCGACGTAGTCGAGGTCGAGGCGAACGGTCTCGTTCCACCCGAGCTGGGAGCGACCGCTGACCTGCCACAGGCCGGTCATCCCGGGCTTGACACTCAACCGGCGGCTGATCCAGTCGTCGTAGTCGTCGGTCTCGCGGGGGAGGGCGGGGCGAGGGCCGATCAGCGACATGTCCCCCTTGAGCACGTTGACCAGCTGCGGAAGCTCGTCCAGCGACAGCGCACGCAGCATGCGGCCGACCCGCGTGGTGCGCGGGTCCCCGGTGATCTTGAAGAGCGGGCCAGGCGCCTCGTTCAGCTCCGTGAGCTCGGCCAACCGCTGCTCGGCGTCGGTCGACATCGTGCGCAGCTTGTACATCGTGAACGGGACACCGCGGTGGCCGGCGCGAACCTGGCGGAAGATGGCAGCGCCCGGGCTGTCGCGGCGCACGAGGACGATCAGCATGAGGAGCAGCGGTGCCAGCAGCACCAGCAACACGGCGGCCACCGTCTTGTCGAGCAGGACCTTGGACCAGGCCGCCACCTTCAGGCGACGGCTCGGTGCCACCGACAGCAGCAGCCGGCGGCCGAGCAGCCGGGGCTGGATCCGGCGCGGAACCGCGCCGTGCACCTCGGCCGCGACCGCGAGCTCCACGCCGCTGCGCTCCAGCGCCCAGCTCAGCCGGCGCACGTCGTAGGCAGTCAGCACCGGGCCAGGCGCCATCACCACCATCGCGACCTCGTTGTCGACCGCCCACGCGGCAGCGGCGTCGAGACCGCCCACCACCGGGAAACCCATGAGACTGGTCGGCAGGTCCTCGACGTCGTCGTCGGGCTCGACCAGGCAGATCCCGGCGATCCGGACCTCAGCGCGCGGCCCCCACTGGGCGATCAGGTGGGTCACCGCGACCCGGTCGCCGACGAGAAGGGTCTCCTGCGGCCGCCGCAGTGCCAGCCTCATCAGCCGCCACAGCGTCGGCACCAGCAGGCTCGCGATGGTGGCCAGCACCGCCGTCCGGACGTCCCGCGGGTTCGGCCAGCCAGCGGCCAGGGCCAGGGCCAGGGTGCAGGCAGACACGGTGGCGGCCTGCCGGATCGGCCCGAACCCGCGCAGCCGGTCGTAGACCGGTCGTACGACGAGCAGCACAAGCAGCAGGCCGACGACGAACGCTGGGATGGCGAGCATGGCCGCATCCGCACTCCGGTAGAGGGTCGCCGCGGCACCTGCCAGGAGCGCACCTGCCAGCTCCGGGACGAGGAAGAACGGGCTGGCTACCGTTCGACGAGCTACGCCGGGACGCACCACTTCGGCGACTGCCGAACCGACATCCGGTGACACGGCCGTGTCATGCTGCACGGCAACTTCGCTACTCAACTTTCAAACCCCCTCCACGCGACCCAGTTCGTGTACCCGCATTGCTTTCGGTGCAACCGCAACGCAGGATTGCTTTCGGTGCAACCGCAACGCAGGTCACGATGCAATCACGAACGACCGTCGCCCGTCGGGGTTATCCAAAAAGAACTTCACCCTCTCGACGGAACGTAGTCTTATAGACACGCAGCGTTATACAACTATCCGTTGTGCACGCTCTGCGCCCGCTCCAACCCTTCAGTCAACAGCGACTCGACGGCATCCATTCCGCGCTCGACGACCAGCTCGAGCTCTCGGCGCTCGGTCGCCGACCAGGCGGACAACACGAAGTCGTGCGGGCTCTGCCGGCCCTGCGGGCGACCGATGCCGACGCGCACCCGGTGGAAGTCGCCGGTGCCGAGGGCGGAGCGCAGCGACCGCAGCCCGTTGTGCCCGTTGTCCCCACCACCCAGCTTGACCCGCAGCACGCCGAACGGGAGGTCGAGCTCGTCGTGGACCGCGACCAGGTTCGCCGGCTCCACACCCTCGTACGTGGCCACTGCGGACACCGCTCCCCCGGACTCGTTCATGTACGAGCGCGCGCGCACGACGACGACCCGCGGGGAGTCGCTGCCCGGCGCACCGAGCCGACCGGCCACGGTGTCGGCACGCCCGGTCCGGTGTCGCTTCCAGGACCCGCCGATCCGCTCCGCCAGCAGGTCGGCGACCAGGTAGCCGGCGTTGTGCCGCGTCCCGGCGTAGCCGGCGCCGGGGTTGCCCAGGCCGACGACCAGCCAGGGCGGGGTCACTCCCGCTCTGGCGACGACTCCGCAGAGTCGGAGGACTCGGAGCCGTCCGGCGCCTCGCCGCCGCCCTCGCCGGCAGCTTCTCTGCCGGCCTCGGCCGCCTGCTCGTCCTCGGCCTCGTCACGCTCGATGCCCACCTCGGCCTCGGCCTCGGCCAGCTCGGCCTCCACCTCTTCGGCGGTCGGCGCGGCGACGATGTTGACGACGAGGATCTCCGGGTCGACGGCCAGCGTCGAGCCCTCCGGCAGGTCGAGGTCGCTGGCATGCACCTGGGCGCCCACGCCCAGACCCTCGATCGACACCTGCACAGAGTCGGGCAGGTTGGTCGCCTCGGCCTCTAGGGCGATGCGTGCCGTCTCGGTGACGACCAAGGCCTCTGGCACCGGCTCACCGGTGACGATGACGGAGATGTCCACGGTGACCTTCTCGCCCCTGCGGACGACCTGCAGGTCGGCATGCTCGATGAACCCCCGGAGCGGATCGCGCTGCACCTGCTTGGCGAGCGCGAGCTGCCCGTCCCCCCCGTCGACGACGATCGACAGCAAGGCGTTCGGGTTCTTCAGCGCGAGCATCAGCTCGTGGCCTGGAAGCGACAGGTGCTGGGGGTCGGCGCCATGGCCGTACAACACGGCAGGGACCTTGTCCTCGCGCCGGATCCGACGGGCGGGGCCTTTCCCGAACTCGGTGCGGGGTTCTGCCTTGATCGCAATCTCAGGCACGGCGGTGCAGCTCCTCGGGAGATGGTGGGGTGCGGTCGACGGTGCAGTCTGTCGAGCGACTCGCCGAGGCGGAGTGAGTCTAGCGGGTCAGGCGCGGCCGTCGAAAAGGCTGGTGACCGAACCGTCCTCGAAGACTTCGCGGATCGCGCGGCTGATCAGCGGGGCGATCGACAGCGTGGTCAGGCTGTCGAACTGCTGCTCGGGGCCGACCGGCAGCGTGTTGGTCACGATGATCTCGCGGGCCCGGCAGTTCTTCAGCCGGTCGACCGCTGGGCCGGAGAGCACGGCGTGGGTGGCCGCGACCACCACGCTGGCGGCACCGGCGTCGAGGAGGGCGTCGATCGCCTTCACGATCGTGCCGCCGGTGTCGATGATGTCGTCGACCAGCACGCAGGTGTGGTCCCGGATGTCACCGATGATGCGGTTGGCGACCGCCTCGTTCGGGTTGTCGATGTCCCTCGTCTTGTGGACGAACGCCAGCGAGGTGCCGCCCAACCGCGATGCCCACTGCTCGGCGACCCGGATCCGCCCGGCATCCGGCGACACGACCACCAGGGGCTCGTCCCCGTACCGTTCGCGAACGTAGTCGGCGAGGATCGGCATCGCCATCAGGTGGTCGACCGGGCCGTCGAAGAACCCCTGGATCTGCGAGCTGTGCAGGTCGACGGTGATCAGTCGGTCCGCGCCGGCGGTCTTGAACAGGTCAGCGACCAACCGCGCCGAGATGGGCTCGCGTCCGCGGTGCTTCTTGTCCTGACGGGCGTACCCGTAGTAGGGCTGCACCACGGTGATCCGCTTGGCCGAGGCCCGCTTGAGGGCGTCGACCATGATCAGCTGCTCCATCACCCACTGGTTGATCGGTGCGGTGTGGCTCTGGATGACGAACGCGTCGCAGCCCCGAATGGACTCCTCGAACCGCACGTAGATCTCGCCGTCGGCGAACTCGTAGACCGACTGGGGGACGAGCCCACAGCCCAGCAGGTCCGCGACCTCGTTTGCCAGCTCCGGGTGCGCCCGGCCGGCGAAGACCATCAGGTTCTTCTCGGTGGTGCGCTTCATGCCGGTCACGACTGCGTCCCCTCCTCGGGCTGATCGGACGCTTCCGGTGCTGTCGCATCTGATGTCGCAGCGTCAGTCTGCCCGACGTCGCCGCCCTTCCCGGGGGCGGCTGCCGCCGCCGCGGCCGCGGACCCGGGCCGCCGGTGAGCGGTCCAGCCGTCGTGATGGCGCTGCGGCCCGCCGGACACGGCGAGCGCGCCGGGCGGGACGTCGCGGCGCACCACCGTGCCGGCCCCGGTCACCGCGCCGTCCCCGATCGTCACCGGGGCGACGAAAACGTTGTCGGCGCCGGTCTTGCAGTGCCGGCCGACAACGGTCCGGTGCTTGCTGACGCCGTCGTAGTTGGCGGTGATCGTGCCCGCCCCGATGTTGCTCCCCTCCCCGATCTCGGCGTCCCCGACGTACGACAGGTGAGGCACCTTGGCGCCCGGGCCGATCTCGGCGTTCTTGGTCTCGACGAAGGCACCGACCTTGGCGCCCGGGTGCACCAAGGTGCCGGGTCGCAGGTAGGCGAACGGGCCGACGGTCGCGTCGACGCCGATGACCGCACCGGACGCGTGGGAGCGGACCACGCTGGCACCGGCCGCCACCTGGACGTCGTCCAGCGTGCTGTCCGGCCCGATAGCTGCGCCGTCGCCCACGGTCGTCGCACCGTGCAGCTGCACCCCCGGACGGATCGTGACGTCGCGCCCGAGCGACACGGTCACGTCGACCCAGGTGGTGGTCGGGTCCACGACCGTGACACCCGCCCGCATCCACCGGTCCAACGTCCGAGCGTTGAGCACGGCGCCGAGCGCGGCGAGTGCAACCCGGTCGTTGACACCTTCGGTGTCAACGGGATCCCTCATCACTGCCATGCCCACCTGCTGCCCGTCCGCGCGGGCGAGCCCGATGATGTCGGTCAGGTAGAGCTCGCCCGGCGCGTTGTCCGTACCGAGCCGGGGCAACGCGGAGCGAAGGTAAATGAGGTCGAACGCATATATCCCGGTGTTGACCTCTCGGATCGTGCGTTGCTCGGGAGTGGCGTCGGCCTCCTCGACCACCTCGAGCAGCTCGCCGTTGTCGTCGCGCGCCATGCGGCCGTAGCCGGAGGGATCCGCCGGCTGGGCAGCCAGGACGGTGACCGCACGCTTCGAGGTGGCGTGCTCGGCGGCGAGTTCGAGCAGGTCCTGGCCTCGCAGAAGCGGGGTGTCACCCATCACCACCACTACGACGCCGTGGGTGGCGGCGACCTGCTCCAGCCCGACCTGGGTGGCGTGTCCGGTGCCGAGCTGCTCGGCCTGCACCGCCGTGCGCGCGATCGCCAGGCTGTCCGCGACCTGCCGGACCACCTGTTCGCGCCGGTGCCCGACGACGACCACCACCTCGCGCGCGGCGGCGTCCGCGCAGGCCGCCAGGACGTGGCCGAGCAGGCTCCGCCCGCCGATGCTGTGCAGCACCTTGGGGGTGGCCGAGCGCATCCGGGTCCCCTCGCCCGCCGCAAGGACGACGATGGCGTCGATCTCTACCGCTGTCACGGGCAGGCTCCTCGGCTCGGGTACGGCGCGCTCCCCGGGTAGGAGTCGAACCTACGTCGCTTGTCCGCATTCAAAGTGCGGCGGGCCCTGCCGACAGACCAACCGGGGACGGTGCCGCTCAGACTAAGGCTCGACTGCCGCTCCGCTGAGAGTGACGTTTCTGGCCGAGACGCAAAGAATCGGACACCACCGTCACACGCTCACCAGCCCGTTGTGCGTGCGAACGACGGGTTTTGGACCTACGCTTACGTAGGTTACGGTGACGTAGCCGTAACCAACCACGAGGACGAGGTCCGATGACGACAGCCACCACAGCACGCCCGGCGCCGGTCGAGGCGGCTGACCCGCTCGCCGAGGTCGACACCCGGGTGCTGCGCGGGACGATGGGCAGCGACCGCCAGTCCCGGGGCGAACAGGTGGCACTGGCCCTGTTCATCGGCCTCCCGTTCGCCGCGGTCCTGGCGGCCGTACCGGTGGCATGGGGTGGCTGGCTGGGCTGGCACGACGTGGTGATCGCATTGGTCTTCTACTACGTGAGCGGGCTCGGCGTCACCGTCGGCTTCCACCGGCTGTTCACGCACAAGGCGTTCAAGCCGAACCGCGGAGTAAAGATCGCGCTGGCGATTGCCGGCAGCCTGGCGATCGAGGGGCCGCTCATCCGTTGGGTCGCCGACCACCGCAAGCACCACAAGTTCTCCGACCGCGACGGGGACCCGCACTCGCCGTGGCGCTACGGCGAGAGCGTTCCCGCGCTCGCCAAGGGCTTCGCGTACGCGCACTGCGGCTGGCTGTTCGACGTCGAGCAGACCCCGCAGCGGCGTTACGCACCCGACCTGATGAAGGACCCCGACCTGGTCCGCATCTCCCGCCAGTTCCCGATCTGGGTGGTCGTCTCGCTGCTGGCGCCAGCGCTCATCGGTGGCCTGTGGTCGATGTCGTGGGCCGGAGCGCTCACCGCGTTCTTCTGGGCCACCCTGGTGCGCATCTCGTTGCTGCACCACGTCACCTGGTCGATCAACTCGATCTGCCACACCGTTGGGGCCCAGCCGTTCAAGAGCCGGGACCGGTCCGGCAACGTGTGGTGGCTAGCCATCCCCAGCTTTGGCGAGTCGTGGCACAACCTGCACCACGCCGACCCGACATGCGCGCGCCACGGCGTGCTCCGCGGCCAGATCGACCTATCCGCGCGAGTGATCTGGCTGTTCGAGAAGCTCGGCTGGGTCCACGACGTGCGCTGGCCGGTGCCCGAGCGGATCGCCGCCAAGCGCGCGACGCTGCCCACCGGGGCGTAGGGGTGCCTGCCAGACTCCGGGCGTGACCAAGCGTACGGAGGAGGTCGCGGCATCTCGCCGCGGCCCGCGGCACCGGATGACCGCCGCCGAGCGGCGACAGCAGCTGATCGACATCGCCCGCGGGCTCTTCGCCGAGCGCGGCGTCGAGGGCACGACGGTCGAGGAGATCGCGGCCAAGGCCGAGGTGTCGAAGCCGGTGGTCTACGAGCACTTCGGCGGCAAAGAGGGCGTGTACGCGGTCGTGGTCGACCGCGAGGTCCAGCGGCTGCTGTCGATGATGCGGTCATCCCTCACCGGCGGCCGTCCGCGAGCGCTGCTGGAGCAGGCGGCGTTCGCGCTCTTGGACTACATCGAGCAGAACCCCGACGGATTCCGGATCCTGGTGCGGGACTCGCCGCTGGGCTCGGCCTCCGGGTCGTTCGTGTCGATCATCGGTGACGTCGCGAGCCGGGTCGAGCACATCCTCGCCGGGGAGTTCAAGGCCCGCGGCTTCGACACCACGTTCGCGCCGATGTACGCCCAGATGCTGGTCGGGATGGTGGGCACCACCGGCCAGTGGTGGCTCGACGCCCGCAAGCCCGACAAGGACGTCGTCGCCGCGCACCTGTGCAACCTGGCCTGGAACGGCCTGTCCGGCCTGGAGACGAAGCCCCGCCTCGTCGGCGAGCGGTGACTGTGGCTCAGCCGACCCGGGTCGCCACCGCGAAGATGCGGCGGAACGGGACCACGGTCCCGTACGGCGCGGGCGGGTACGCCCGGCGCAGAGCCGCGGCGTAGTCGGCCTCGAACCGAGCGCGGAAGTCGTCGGGCAGCGCCTGCAGCAACGGCCGCGCTCCGGTGCCGGCCATCCACCGAAGGACCGGGTCGGCCCCCTGCAGCACGTGCAGGTAGGTCGTCTCCCACGCGTCCACGCTCCAGCCGGGTCGAGACAGGACAGCCAGGTAGGTCGCCGCGTCGTGCGCAGCCGGTCGATCGACGTCCTGGACGTGCGGCGCGTACGGCTCTCGGTCGGCAAGCTCCGCAGCAGCACGTGGTTGGGCGCGTCGAAGTTGCCCGGCACCGTGAACGCGAACGTGCCGTCCGGCGCGACGCTGTCGGCGAGCGCCGGCAACAGGTCGAGGTGTCCCGGCACCCACTGGAACGTGGCAGCCGGGACCAGCAGGTCGACCGGGGCGTCGGGTCGCCACTCGCGCAGGTCGTCGAGCACGTAGTCGATGCGGCCGTCGGGGTCACTCTCGCGGGCGCGCTCCACCATCTCCGGCGACGAGTCGACGCCAGCCACGCTGGCGTCCGGCCAGCGGGCGAGCAGGATCGGCGTCGACTGGCCGGGCCCGCACCCGAGGTCGACGATCTGCCGCGGGTCGGCGTCGACCCGAGCGAGCAGCTCGTGGAACGGTCGGATGCGCTCGTCGGCGAAGCGCAGATAGGTCTCGGGATCCCATCGGACGGTCATGACAGCCAGTTTATCTCGATGTCAAGATTCTTGACTTGATAGCCTCTTCGGCATGGACGAGGTGGACCGGCTCGTCGAGGCCTGGGGCCGCGAGCGCCCCGAGCTGGACCCGGCACCGATGCAGGTGTTCAGCCGGGTCACCCGGCTGGCCCGCCACCTCGACCGCGAGCGGCGCCAGGCATTCGCCGCGCACGCGCTGGAGCCGTGGGAGTTCGACGTGCTGTCGGCACTGCGCCGGTCCGGCGAGCCGTACGAGCTGTCACCAGGCCGGCTGCTGCACGAGACGCTGGTGACCAGCGGGACCATGACCAACCGGGTGGTCCGGCTGGTCGCCCGCCGCCTGGTCGGGAGGAGGGCCGACCCGACGGACCGGCGCGGAGTGCTGGTCCGGCTGACCCCGCGCGGCCGAGCCGCGGTCGATGCTGCCCTCGACGCGCTGCTCGGTTCTGAGCGCGAGCTGCTCGCCGCGCTGTCGACCCGAGAGCGCGACAGGTTGGGCGCGCTCCTGCGTGTGGTCATCGCGCCGTTCGACGCCTGAAGCTCAGCAGACCTCATCGACCACGGCGGCGCCGGCGACCGGGCCGTGCGCGACCCGCACCGCGGCATCAGCGTCGAGCTGGTGCACCCGTGGCCGAACAGTGTCGGCGAGCGCTTCGGCCGGTTCGCCATCGCGAACCAGCAGGAGCGCGGACGGCCCGGAGCCGGACAACAACCCGGCCAAGGCCCCGGCATCCCGACCCACGTCGAGGATCGCTGCCAGCGTCGGGCGCAGCCGTAGGGCCGCCGGCTGGAGGTCGTTGTGCAGCAGCCGCGCCGTCGCGGCGCTGTCACCACGCTCCAGCGCGGCCAGCAGTGCCGGGTCGACGACCGGCGGTGCGACGTCGCCGGCAGGCCGGTCGTTCTCGGCGTAGACCTCGGCGGTGGAGAGTCCGCGCTGCGACGTGACGACGACCCAGCTGGTCCACCCCGCGGTAGCCACCGGGACCAGCCGCTCGCCACGACCGGTCCCCACCGCGGTGCCGCCGAACAGCGCGAACGGTACGTCGCTCCCGAGCCCGGCGGCGAGCTCGGCGAGGACCGACGCGTCGGCGTCCAGCCCCCACAGCCGGCTGCAGGCGACCAGCGCAGCCGCGGCGTCGGCCGACCCGCCGGCCAAACCACCCGCGACAGGAATGCGCTTGCGCAGCCGAAGGTGGACGCCGTCGCGCACCCCGAGCCGGGACTGCAGTGCGAGCGCGGCCCGTACGGACAGGTGTCGCTCGTCGTCGTCGACACCCGCCACCGGATTGCCACCTTCGTCGCGCGTCTCGACGCTCACCAGGCTGTCCAGCCGCGGCTCGGCGACCACCTCGTCGTAGACGTCGACGGCCTGGTAGACGGTCGCGATCTCGTGGAACCCGTCCGCGCGGCGTGGCCCGACGTGCAGTGCGAGGTTGACCTTCGCCGGCGCTCGCGCCACCACCGGCGTCACGACGGATGTCCCGGCAGCGCCGCCGCGACCCGCGCGAAGTCGGCCACCGTGAGGTCTTCGCCGCGCGACCTGGGCGAGACGCCTGCCGCACGGAGAGCGGCCTCAGCGTCGTCCGGCGAGCCGGCCAGGCGCGAAAGCGCCGCACGCAGCGTCTTGCGCCGCTGACCGAACGCTGCGTCCACCACTGCAAACACCCGCTCGCGTGACACGGCCGTTGCCGGTGGTTCGCGGGCGACCCAGGACACCAGGCCGGAGTCGACCCGTGGCGCCGGCCAAAACACCGTCCGCGGCACCCGCCCGGCGGCGGTCACGGCGCCGTACCACGCCGCCTTGACGCTCGGCACCCCGTACGTGCGCGAACCGGGCGGCGACGCGAGCCGGTCGGCCACCTCCGCCTGAACCATCACCAGACCGTGGCGCAACGACGGCCACCGCGACCAGACATTGAGCAACACCGGGACGGCGACGTTGTAGGGGAGGTTGGCGACCACGGCGCTCGGCGGCGGCCCAGGGAGCTCGTCGACGCGCACGGCGTCGGCGTGCACCACGTCTAGCCGGTCCCCCGCCTCCGGCGCGTTGGCCGCGACCGTCGCGGGCAGGGCGGCGGCGAGGGCGGCGTCGACTTCGACCGCGACCACCCGACCACTGCCGCCGTGCTCGGTGAGCTCGGCGAGCAGCGCCAGGGTGAGCGAGCCGAGGCCTGGCCCGACCTCGAGCACGACGTCGTCGGGGTGGAGCGCGGCCAGCCGCGCGATGCGCCGGACTGTGTTGGGGTCTATAACGAAGTTCTGTCCGAGCGCCTTGGTCGGCCGCAGGCCGAGGTCCGCCGCCAGCCGGCGCACGTCCGCCGGACCGAGCAAGGTCACGGCGGGTGGGTCAGAGCAGCCCGAGCTGGGACGCGCAGGAGGGCCAAGCGCCCCAGCCCTGCCCCGCCTGTACCCGCGTGGCGACTGCGATCTGGGTCTCGCGGCTGGCCTGGTGCGGGTAGCCGGTGCCGCCGTACGCCTGCCACGTACCGAGCGAGAACTGCAGCCCGCCGTAGTAGCCGTTGCCGGTGTTGATGGCCCAGTTGCCGCCGGACTCGCACTGGGCCAGCCGGTCCCAGACGGTGCCGCCTGCGACGAAGTTCGTGGTGGGCGCGGGCGTGGGAGCGGGACGGGCCGCGGTGCCCCGCAGCACGATCGCGGGAACTGGCGCGGAGAGCACGGTGCGCTCGAGGACGCTGGTGCTCCGCAGCTCACCGTTGGCGAGCACGCGACGCACCTCGACTCGCGTCTGGCCGGACTGGCCGGCGCGGACAGTCCTCTGCTGGCCCTCGAACATATCGCCGGAGTAGCGCACGACGGTGCCGTAGCCCACCGACTCGGTGATCGAGTGAACCCGCACGTCGATCGTGGTGAGCACGATCCGCATGCCGTCGGACAGCTCGCGTCTGGCCAGCGGCTGCAGCTCGTCGTTGTCGTCGGTCTCGAGATTCAACTCGGACAGCGCGTCCGAGACGGTGGCGCCGGTGGTCGTGAGCTGCTGCTTGCCGTCGGCACTGACCACGGTGACCTTCTTCGGCGTGGACACGGTCAGCTCGAGGCCGTCGCGGCCGATGGAGCTGCTGCGGCTGACCGACAGGTCGGCGCCAAGGAAGCGCAGGCCGATCTGGGACAGGGCGTCGTCGACGTTGGTGGCGGTGACCCAGTAGGAGGACTCGCCGCCATCGACGGTGAGCGCGAGCTGGCGCGCATACCGGACCGCGATGCGCGACCCGTCGTCGATCGACTCGCCCTCGGCCGGCAGGACGACGTCGCGGTCGCCGAGCTCGACGCCCTGCGACTCCAGGACGTCGCCGACGTCGTCGCCGAACGTCCGGACCTCGGTCGCCTTGCCGTCGATGGACAGCGTCACGGTCTTGCTCATGGTTGCGTAGGCGACGGTCCCGCCCACCAACGCGAGCACGACCGCCAGGTTGGCGGCGATGATCAGGATCCGCTTGCGCACACTGCTCCAAACAATCGTGGTTCTCGGCTGGCCGCCAGCAGATGGAACCCGGCGGGCCAGCCGCCGACCATAACGGTGCGGTCACGGCGGGCCAACCCAGAGTGCCCAGAGTTGTCACGGATCACACCAAACGCGCCGAGGATGTGACAGGTGTGACAAATGAGGCAGAATTGTCACGCGGAGTGGTTGGTTCCCCACCCGCCGCCGTACGCCTCGTCGGTGGCCCGGTCGACCTCCCGGCACACCACCGCCAGCTCGATGTCGAGCAGTTGGGCAATGACGCGCACGGTCAGCGGGACCAGGTACGACGCGTTGGGGCGGCCCCGATACGGCATCGGGGTGAGGAACGGCGCGTCCGTCTCGACCAGCAGCCGGCCGATCGGTGTCACCCGCACCGCCTCGCGCAGCGGCTCGGCGTTGGCGAAGGTGACCGTCCCGGCAAAGCTCAGCCAACAGCCGCGGTCGAGGCACTCGCGCGCGAACTCTGCGTCCCCGGAGAAGCAGTGCATCACGGTGCGGTCGGGGACGCCCTCGTCGTCGAGCACCCGCAGCACGTCGGCGTGCGCGTCCCGGTCGTGGATCACCAGCGTCTTGCCCAGCCGGTGGGCGAGCCGGATGTGGGCGCGGAACGACTCCTCCTGCGCGGACCGGCCCTCCTGCCCGGTGCGGTAATAGTCCAGCCCGGTCTCGCCGACCGCCCGTACGCGTGGCGAAGACGCGGCGAGCCGCTCGACCTCCTCCAGCCCGGCCGCGAGCCCGCCAGCCGTCGCGAGGCGGGGCGCCTCGTTGGGGTGCAGCGACACCCCGGCGACGACCTGCTCGAACCGCTCGGCGGTCTCCACCGCCCAGCGGGCGCCGGGCAGGTCGCAGCCGATGTGGACCACCCGTGGCACGCCGACCGCGGCGGCCTGCGCCAGCGCGTCTTGCACGGACAGCTGGTCGTCGCCACGGGCGATGTCGAGGTGGCAGTGGTTGTCGACGACCGGGTGCGGCAGCGGCTCGGGTGCGGGCGGGCGGGACCGGTCGGTCACGACGCGGCCGCGGCCTCGAGCCGGGCCAGCTCTTCGTCGACCACCGACGTGTCGAGCTTGGCGAACACCGGCTCGGGCGCCGCGATCGGCGTGCCGGCGGCCAGCGGCCGCGACGACCAGGCGACCTGTTCTGAGTAGTCGCCGGCGATGATCGGGTACGCCGGTCCGCCGTCGAGGTCGTCCACCTCGTCGATGCGCGGACCCGGTGACACGGGTCCCGTACGGCCGAGCGCGGCGTGGACCCGCGCGGCCGAGTGCGGCAGGAACGGCGCCAGCATGGTGTTGCAGTCGTCGACGACCTGGGCGGCGACGTGCAGCACGGTCGCCATTCGGTCCGGGTCGGTCGACTTGAGCTGCCACGGCGCCTGCTGCGACAGGTAGACGTTGGCCTCGGCCGCGATCCGAATCGCCTCGCCGATCGCCTGCTTCTGCCGATGTCGCTCGATCAGCCCGCCGACCGTCCCAAACGCCTCGCGGGACGTGGCCAGCAGAGCCCGGTCGTCATCGGCCAGCGTCCCGGCCTCGGGCAGGGCGCCGAGGTTCTTGGCGATCATCGCGAGCGTGCGGTTCACGAGGTTGCCCCAGGTGCTCACCAGCTCGTCGTTGTTGCGCCGGACGAACTCCGACCAGGTGAAGTCGGTGTCCTGCGTCTCCGGTCCCGCGACCGCGATGAAGTAGCGCAGAGCGTCGGGGTCGTACCGCTCGAGGAACTCACGGACGTAGATGACGACCGATCGGCTGGTGGAGAACTTGCGCCCCTCCATGGTGAGGAACTCGCTGCTCACCACCTCGGTCGGGAGGTTCAGCGTTCCGAACTCACCCGGGTCACCGCCACGGCTGCCACGCCCGTCGTACGCGAGCAGCTCGGCCGGCCAGATCTGGGAGTGGAAGGTGATGTTGTCCTTGCCCATGAAGTAGTAGCCGCGTGCGTCTGGGTCGTTCCACCACCGGCGCCACGCGTCCGCGTCGCCGGACCGGCGGGCCCACTCGACCGACGCCGACAGGTAGCCGATCACCGCGTCGAACCAGACGTAGAGCCGCTTGCTGGGGTTGTCTTCCCAGCCATCCAGCGGGACCGGGATGCCCCAGTCGATGTCGCGGGTCATCGCCCGCGGGCGGACGTCGGCCAGCAGGTTGCGTGAGAACTTCAGCACGTTCGGGCGCCAGTCTTCGCGGGTGTCGAGTCAGGCGGCGAGCGCGTCGGTCAGCGCTGGCAGGTCGAGGAAGAAGTGCTCGGTCTCGATGAACCTCGGGGTCTCGCCGTTGATCCGGCTGACCGGGTTCTTCAGCTCGATCGCGTCCAGCTGGTTGCCGCAGTTGTCGCACTGGTCGCCGCGGGCGCCGTCGTACCCGCAGATCGGGCAGGTGCCCTCGATGTAGCGGTCCGGCAAAGTCCGGCCGGTGCTCGGCGAGATGGCGCCCTTGGTCTTGCGTTCGACCAGGTAGCCGTTGCGGTGCACGGTGCGGAACATCTCCTGCGCCACCGCGTAGTGGTTGCGGGTCGTGGTGCGGGTGAACAGGTCGTACGACAGGCCCAGCGCCTGCAGGTCCTCGACGATGAACCGGTTGTAGCGGTCGGCGAGCTCCCGCGGCGGTACGCCCTCCCGCTCGGCCTGCACGAGGATCGGTGTGCCGTGCTCGTCGGTGCCGGACACCATCAGCACGTCGTGTCCCGCCATCCGCATGTAGCGGCTGAACACGTCGGACGGCACGCCGAACCCCGACACGTGCCCGATGTGCCGCGGTCCGTTCGCGTACGGCCAGGCAACCGCAGACAGGACGTGGCTCACCCGCGCGATCCTAGAGGCGACCCTCCACCGTGCCGCGCAACCGCTCGGCCGCCCGGGGATCATCCGGAGGTCGACGACGAATGCGTCTGGTGGGCGTTGACCATGCCTTGCGGGATCTACCTGCGGCATGGAGCTGGCGGGGAGTACCTCCACCCCGCCGAGCAGATCGAGGCATGGTTGCGTGAGTTTCGACGGTGCGTCGGCAGAGGCTAGGACGCGCAGCTGATCCTCTTGAGCTCGAACTGGACGCTTGTCGAATGTTCGGTCTTCCTGCGCCCCACCCGCGACACCAGCGGTAGCGGGTTCTCAGCGGCAATCTGCGCCCAACTCCGGCCTTCGGGCAGCCCCGGCTAGCCAGTGTGCAGGTAGATGTCCGGGCACTGCCCGGGCACCGAAGCGACCACGTCGCCGACGCCGTCCACGGCCGGTGCGCTGAACCGGCCGTTGATGTTGTTCGCCTGCTGCCCGGAGGTGCTCTCTCTGACTCGTACGGTGTCCGGCGGCCCGCCTTTGGCGGGCGTCCCGACCGCGGAGGCCAGCTGGGTACCTGCTGCCACGAACGTCGCCCCGACGAAGATGGCTCCTGCGCGCATGAGAACCTCCGCGTCCACGCTCCCCCACGTGGGCGGCGACCACCATTGTCCGGACGTGCTAGCACCCGCGTCAGGCGAGCACCTCCACCTCGCAGCCGAGCTCCGGGACGCCTGCCCACTTGCGGTCGAGAGTCAGAAGCGGGATCCCCAGTAGCTCCGCCAGCGCCACGTAGGCCGCGTCGTAGGCGGTGAGGTTGTCGCGAAGCGCCCAGATGCGCGGCAGGAGATCGGTATGCCGGTGCCTGATGATCGGCAAGGACGGCAGGTCGGTAGCCGCGTCCCTCGCCCGGGCCACAGGTAGGTGGCCTCCCCGCACCCTTCCCCGCAGGGCGGACAACGCCTCGACATCGACGAGCTCGGGTGCGTGCGGACTGTTCTCGGTCAGGCGCGCGAGGGCTTCCCACCCCCGGTCCGTTCGGTCGGTGAGAGCGGCTACGACGAGCGATGCGTCAACGACTCTCACGGTCCGCCCTGATATCAGCAACCATGGAGTCGATATCAATGTCGAAGCGCTCACGCGACCTGACTTGCTCGACCCACTCCTCCATCGTCGGCCGGCCGGCCTGCTCGATCAGGTTGGCCAGCAGGTACTCCTGCAGCGACTGGTGCGACTTCGCAGCCCTTGCCCGCAGCACGGCGTGGGTTTCGTCCGGGACGTTCTTGATCTGGATGCTGGGCATGGCGCCATTATGGCGCCACTGGCCAGCGTCATTCAACCCGCAGGCCTGGCCCTGTGTACGAGGTCATACACCGCGCGTCGGGGCGTCCCGGTCCGACGGGCCACCTCGGCAATCGCATCCCGCCGCGAGGTCCCCTCCGCCTCCAGCCCGGCGACGGCTTCGACCAGCTCGCTGTCCGCTGGCGGTGCGGGCGCCGACGCCCCGCCGACCACCAGCGTCACCTCGCCGCGTACGCCGTCCGCCGCCCACTCCAC
>Ga0183260_10001871_pt1 | contig 17552 bp, 16 predicted proteins | sample AntDrymUQ4972206_2_FD_129768 | JGI IMG/M metagenome (GOLD analysis project Ga0183260, IMG submission 129768) | Polar desert sand microbial communities from Dry Valleys, Antarctica - metaG UQ497 (22.06) (version 2) (version 2) | ecosystem: Environmental > Terrestrial > Soil > Desert | place...
CAGTTCCAGTTCGAGGTCGAGGCGGGGATGGTGGGGATCAACGTGCCGATCCCGGTCCCGGTCGCCTACTACTCGTTCGGCGGCTGGAAGGCGTCGCTGTTCGGCGATACGCACATCTACGGGCCGGAGGGGATCAACTTCTACACCCGCGGCAAGGTCGTCACCTCGCGGTGGCCGGATCCAGCCACCTCGAAAGTTGATCTGGGCTTTCCTCAGACCCGTTAGCTCGTTAGGATCGCCGCAATCTCTCTACGTCAGGAGGAGCCGATGGAGCTCTACGCGATCTTGCGCCGGAACGGTTGGCAAACAGGGGAGGATCTCCAGCAGGCGGCCGCTCGCTCGACCACCGAGGGCGACGCGATGCCCGACGACATCCGCTGGATCCGCAGCTACGTGCTCGGGGAAGAGGCGGGCGGGCTCGGCACCGTCTGCATCTACGAGGCGTCCAGTCCCGAAGCGATCCGCCGGCACGCCGAGGCAGCCGGATTGCCGGTCGACGAGATCATCCCGATCGCGGACACCGTGATCGTCCGGCCTGACCCGGTACCCGCTGCGGCCTAGCCGCACCGTCTACGCCGCGGCCGGGGCCTCCGCTCCGGTCGCGGCGAGCTGCTCGCCGAACTTCGCGCGCCCTACAAACCGGCCGACCCCGGCTTCGCGTCGACCGTGCCCGCATCGACGATCACGTTCCCGCGCAGGAGCACCGTCTCGACGTCGCCGACGACCTCGGTGCCCTCGTAGAGGTTCCTCCGCCTCTCGCGCTAGGAATCCTTGGGGGAAGCGGAGCGAGGCTCGCCGCGCCTTGCGTCGCCGGCGGTGGGCACCTCCGCCGTCAACTCATCGAGCAGCGACTGCACCTTCCGAGCCGCGACGACGTTCCCCTTCTGTTCGTACAACCGCTGAGCCTTCTCCGCGGCCGCGGCGGCCTCCGGCGTCCTGTTCTGGAGCCGGAGGACCTCGGCGAGATCCGTCAACGCGTCTGCGTGGTAGAGGAGGTACTCCGTCCCCTCGCCGATCGCTACCGCGTCGCGTGCTAGCGCGTAGGCTTGCTCCGCGTCGCCTCGGCTCGCAAGCACCTTCGCGCGGGCCCCGCGCCACATCAGCTGCGCGACGAGGACTCCTTTCCCCGCCGTCTCTTCGCTGATCCGCGTCAGCTCGAGGGCCTCATCGTCACGGCCCTGCAGCCGTACAGCGTCGGCCAGCGCAGCCGCGACGCCGCACAGGAACCACGCATCGCCCCGTTCGCTGAGCGTCTCGTAGCCGATGCGCAGCTCCCGTTCCGCCTGCGCTGCGTCGCCGGCGAGCAGCTCGATCATCCCCGCAGGCCAGTATTGGAACCCGCTACCCCGGCCGCCGCTCAGCTCCTCGTCGATCGACCGGGCCTCCGCGAGTAGCGCGCGAGCCTCGTCGAAGCTCCCTTCGAAGGCCGCGCACATAGCGAGCGCGAGCAGCGCCGCCCCCTCGACGCGGCGTCGTCCGCTCGTTCGTGCGCGCCCGAGCTCTGCCTCGGCGTCGGACCTGACGCGCGCGGTCGGGACAGGGCTGGTGGGAGCAGCGAGAAGCGCCAGGACGGTGAGGTCTTCGGCTGTCAACGAGTCTCCGGCGAGACGCGCGTGCTCGGTCCCGCGCCGCACGGCCTCGGCTAGGTCCGAGAGGCGGCCTTGGGTCAGGTGAACCCAGGCGATGAGGTGCCACGCGTGGGCGAGCGCGCCGTGGTCGTGGAGCCGGTCGAAGGCGGTTACGGCCGCGCTCGCCTCGCTGAGCACCTCGGCCACCTCGACGTTCGGGTCAGTCTCGAGGCGCAGCCACGTTAGTTGGAGGCGTGCTCGCGAACCGGTGTGGACGTCTCCGGCGGCGGCGGCTCGCTCAGCAGCCTCGGCAAGCACTTCGTGGGCGCGCGCAAGCTGGCCCGCCGCACACAGCGCCTCTCCGAGGTCGGGCAGGAGCTGGACGCGGATCGAGCTGGCAGCCGGCGGAAGCGAGGTTGCGCGAGAGAGCAGGTTGACGGCGCCCACGATGTCGCCGCGCCTCAAAGCCGCGCGGCCGGCGGTCCCCAGTCGCTCTTCGGCGCGAACCACGATCTCGCGCCCCCCCTCACCGACCGTCCCGACCTCAGCTCGATATTCGGACGCCTGTTCGAGGTGGTAGCCGACAATCTCGTCTTCGCGCCCATGAGCCTCGAGCCAGTCCGCGTACCGCTCGTGCAGCTTCGCGCGCAGCTCCTTCGCGATTCCCTCGTAGGCGGCGTCGCGGACGAGGATGTGGCGAAAGCGAAAGTCGTCCTCGGCTCCGACCGTCGATCGGGCCGGCTGGATGAGGTCCTTGCGTACGAGCACGATGAGCCGTTCGTCGAGCTTCGCCCGCTCGGCGGGGGGAAACAGGTCGGCGACGCCCGCGCGCTCGAACGTTCTCCCGACGATCGCCGCACGCTCGAGGACTCCGCGGTGGGCCGGGTCGAGGCGGTCGATGCGGGCTGCCAGGAGCGCATGGATGCTCGGCGGCATCGCGGCGCTCCCACCCTCCCACTCGAAGGCGACGAGCTGCTCGAGAAACAGCGGGTTACCCTCTGCCGCCTCGACTGCGCGAGCCCGCGCTTGACCCGTCAGCCCCCGCGCCCGCCCGAGCCGCTCGACGAGCGCTTTGGAATCCCCCTCCGGAAGCGGCTGCAGAGAGATCACCGTCCTATTCGGCTGCGGCACTGCGAACTCCGGCCGGCTCTCGAAGAGCTCCGGGCGTGCAAGGCAGAGGATCAGGATTGGCGCGTCCGCCGAGATCGCGACGAGGTGCTCGACCAAGTCGAGTAGGGTCTGCTCGGCCCAGTGGCCGTCGTCGATCGCGAGCACGAGCGGGCGCTCCCGCGCGAGCGCCTCGAAGAGCTTTCGAAACGACCAGAAGGTTTCTTCGGGCGGGGCGCCGTTCGTGCCGGCGCCGACGGCCGCGGCGACCCGATCGGCGATCCCGGATGCGCTCGTCTCGCCTGCCATCTGCGCCTCGATCCAGCCGCGCGGCTCACTGCCTGCGATGTCCCGCACGATCTCGCGCAGTGGCCAGTAGGTGATCCCCTCGCCGTACGAGGGGCAGCGTCCGATGGCAACGGTCGCGTCTCCGCGCTCGCCATCGAGGAACTCCTTGGCGAGGCGTGACTTGCCGATCCCCGGCGACCCGACGATCGTGCAGAGCTGACACGATCGCTCACGGGTCGCCCGCGCGAGCAAGTCGCGCAGCGTCGCGACCTCCTGTTCACGCCCGACGAAAGGAGACGCGAATGCCGGTCGGTCGAGCTTGAGGTCGATGAGCCGCCAAGCGTCGACGGGCATGTCGAGCCGGCCGACGGCGAGCGGGGCGAGCAGCTCGGCCCGAACGGCGTCCGCAAGAAGCCTATGCGCGTAGGGGCCAATCAGGATCTCGCCCGGATCCGCCGCGCGCACGAGACGCGCGGCGACATCGGGGGCGTGGCCGACGACGAACGGCGCTCGTGCTCCACGAGGGTCCACGTCGGCAATGACCTCGCCCGTCTCGAGCGCCAGCTTCAGCCCGATTTCAACACCATGGTCAGCGCGCAGCTGCTCCTCGAGCGCTTTGAACCCTGCGCGCAACTCGAGCGCCGCGCGAATCGCGCGCACGGGGTCGTCCTCGTAGGCGATGGGGACGCCGAAGAGCCCGACCGCCAACTCGCCCGCGAGCTCCGTGACGGTGCCGCCGTGCCGCGCGACCACACGCGCTGCCTCTGCGTAGTAGCGGGAAACGAGCCGATGAACGGTCTCGGGATCGAGGCGCTCAACGATGCCCGTCCAGCCGGACAGCTCAGCGAACAGCGCGGTGACCGGCTTGCGCGTCTTCAGCGGCTCGTCGGTCGGCGGTAAGACGCCAGCGGCCTCGGGAGCCAGGGGCGCGACGTCGAGTTCGGGGTCATGCTGGAGGATCTGCCGTTCGAGGCGCTCCAGCTCGGTACCCGGCTCGATCCCGAGCTCCTCCACGAGAGTCCGGCGCGCCTCCCGGTACGCTGCGAGCGCCTCAGCCTGCCGTCCAGAGCGGTAGAGCGCGAGAATGAGCTGGCTCCGGAGCCGCTCGCGCAGCGGGTGCTCTGCGACGAGCGCCTCGACCTCGCCGACGAGGTCGGCGTGCCGGCCGAGAGTCAGATCGGCGTCGATCCGCTGCTCGAGGATGCCCAGTCGGAGCTCCCCGAGGCGGGAGATGTGAGTCTGCGCGAACGGCTCGTAAGCGAAATCGGCGAGCGGCGGGCCCCGCCAGAGCGCGAGCGCCTCGCGGAGCTTGCGCGCAGCGGTCGCGGCCTCAGCCACTCGTGCCTCGGCCACCAGGCGCTCGAAGTGGTGGAGGTCGAGTTGCCCGGGCTCGAGGCGAAGCTCGTAACCGGGAGGCCGGGTCAGCAGCAAGCCGTCGTCCAGCACCCTGCGCAGCTGGGAGACGTAGGTCTGGAGCACCTTGGCCGAGGTTGCGGGCGGATGTCCGCCCCAGAGCTCCTCGATCAGGCGGTCGCTCGCGACCAGCTCGTTCTCGTGCAGGAGCAAGATCGCCAGGAGGGCGCGCGGCTTGGGGGCGTCCAGACGGAGAGGTCGGCCCCCGACGACGATCTGGAGCGGCCCAAGGATGCGGAAATCCATGCTCGGCTTCCGAAACTAGCAACGCGGCGCGGCTCCTACTAGGGCGCGCTCTACCCTCGCTCGACCGGGCCTGGACCGGCGCAGTCCATCGTCGGACGTATGCCGAGCTACCTGGTCGAGTCATCTCTCGCGCGGACGCGCGCCGCCGAGCTCGCCGCGACGGTGAGCCGGGCCCGCCGGGCCGCCGAGGCGATGACCGGGGAAGGGATCTCCGTCCGTCACGTGCGGTCGGCGTTTCTTGCCGAAGACGAAGTCTGTCTTCACCTCTTCGAGGCGCCGTCGGCCGATGCGGCGGGAGAAGCGAGCAGGCGCGCGGCAATCGCGTACGACCGGATCACCGAGGCGGTCGAGTGACCACCTCCAACCCTACCGAAGGAGAGACCACCATGGAGGCGTCGAGCCCGGAGGCGATCCACGCGCACGCGGACGCCGCTGGCCTGCCCGTTACCGAGATCATCAAGGTCGCCGACACCGTGATCGTGCGACCCGACCCGGCCCTTGTGGCCGCCTAACGAGAGGGGAAGAACCATGCACCGCACACTCATCGCAACCCTGATCGCGGTCGCAGCCGCCGCGATCGGCACCGCCGCCGCGTCGTCGGGCGGCGGTCACACCGCCGCCCAGCTCGTGAACGCAGGCTGGGAGTGCGTCGAGCCTCCCGGCGACAACGTCCACTGCACGAAGGCGATCGAGGAGCTCGGCACCGCCGAGCGGCTGACCTTCCGCGTGTTCAGCGCCGCCACGGGGGAGTATCTCGGCACCGAGATGCTCGTTCACGTCGACGTCTTCAAGGGCCAGCCGTGCCCGACGGATCCGCCGAGCAGGAAGTACACGGATCTGCGGCCCGGCCTGCCGTACTTCGCCTGCCACCGCTACGACAGCGGCTTCTAGCCTGCTACGCCGCGGCCGGGGCCTTCCGCTCCGGCCGCGGCGAGCTGCTCGCCGAACTTCGCCCGCCTGACGAACTGGCCGATGCCCGGCTTCCCGACCACTTCGCCGCCCTCCACGATCACGTTCCCGCGGAGGAGCACCGTCTCGACGTCGCCGACGACCCCGGTCCCTTCGTAGAGGTTGTAGTCCGTCCTCGACTGCTGGTTCGCGGCGGTGATCAGGTGCCGCTTCTGGGGGTCGAAGATGACGAGGTCCGCGTCGGAGCCGACTGCGATCGTCCCCTTGCGGGGATAGAGGCCGAAGAGCTTCGCCGGGTTGGTGCAGAGGAGCTCGACCATCCGGTTCAGGCCGATCCGCCCCTCGCGGACGCCGAAGTGATGGATCATGTGGAGCCGGTTCTCGAGCCCGGGCCCGCCGTTCGGGATCTTCGAGAAGTCGTCCCGTCCGAGCGCCTTCTGCTCGCCCCAGGTGAACGCGCAGTGGTCGGTCGAGATCGCGCTAAGCGTGTCGCGACGGACGGCGTCCCAGAGCACGTCCTGGTTCGCCTTGTCGCGCGGCGGCGGCGTGTAGACGTACTTCGCGCCCTCGAAATTCGGCTTCTCGAGGTGCGTGAAGTCGATGAAGAAGTACTGGGTGCAGGTCTCGCCCCAGACGTCCCAGCCCTTCTCGCGGGCGAGCTGGATCGGCTCGACCGACTCCTTGCAGGAGACGTGGACGACGTAGAGCGCGCAGCCGGCGACGCGCGCGAGCTGGATCGCCCGGTTCGTCGCTTCTCCTTCGGTCTCCGGCGGCCGGGTCAGGGCGTGGTAGCGGGGCTCGGTCTTCCCTTCGGCGAGCGCCCGCTTGACGAGTACGTCGATCGCGTCGCCGTTCTCGGCGTGCACCATCACGAGCGCGTTGGTCTCGGCGGCGACCTCCATCGTCTTGAAGAGCGTCTCGTCGTCGACCATCAGCGCGCCCTTGTAGGCCATGAAGAGCTTGTACGAGGTGACGCCCTGATCGGGCAGCGTCGCGAGCTCCTCGAGCGAGCCGCCCTTCTTCAGGTCGGTGACCGCGATGTGGTAGCCCATGTCGATCAGCTGCTTGCCTTCGGCCTTCGACTTCCAGTCGGCGAGCGCTTCCGTGAAGCTCGTGCCCGGGGCCTGGATGCAGAAGTCGACGTGGCAGGTCGTGCCGCCGCGGGCGGCCGCCCGCTGGCCGGACTCGACGTCGTCGATCGTCGTTGTGCCGCCGAACGGCATGTCGAGGTGCGTGTGCGGGTCGATCGCGCCCGGGAGGACGTAGCGCCCGGTCGCGTCGATCACGGTGTCTGCTGCGACGTCGAGCGACTCGCCGATTAGGGAGATCCGCTCGTCCTCGATGAAGATGTCGGCGACATAGTCGTCGGCGGCCGTGAGCACGCGGCCTCCCTTGATGAGAACGGACATTGCGGATCTCCCTTCCTCGGCTGGCTCTCTCCGGGCGCGGCTACTCGCCGCCCTCCGTTACCTCCACTTCCTGCTTCTCGTACGCGTCTCCCTTGGTGTCGGTGCCGTCGGCCTCGAGCTCCTCGACCGCCGCCTGGGCGTACGTCGAGTCGTAGGAGTCGGGCGAGGCATCCGCCTTGATGATCTCGTAGTCCTTGGCGATCTGCGCGGTCAGGTCGAAGTCGGCCTGGCTCATCACGCCGATCCCGCCCTCGTTCGGCCAGATCAGCGCGTTGATCTCGTTCAGCTGCCAGCGCTGATGCCCTTCGCCGAGCGTCGGGCCGTTGTCGAGCACGTTCTGCAGGCACTCGTCGAAGCTGTCGCGGCAGAACGCCCAACCCTGGAAGCTCGCCTTCAGGAACCGCGTCGTGATGTCCTGGTTCGCCTCGTCGGCGAGCCAGTCGGCCTTGACGAAGATCCCGTCCTCGAGTGCGCCCGTGCCGACGTCCGACATCTTGATCACGTTTAGCTCGTCGAGCGTGTAGAGCTGACCCGTGTCCGCGTTCTTCTGCTCGAGCACCTGTGCGAGCTCGTTGTAGGTCATCGCCGCGGCGGCGTCGACCTCCCGGTTCAGGAGCAGGTTCATGTCGAACGGCTGCGCCACGATCTCGGCATCCTTCTTCGGGTCGATCCCGTTCTTTGTCAGCGCGGCGAAGAGCTTGTGCTCGTTCCCGCCGAGCCAGACGCCGACCTTCTTCCCGCGCAGGTCGTCGATCGAGTCGATGCCGCTGTCCTTGAACGCGACCTCGGTCATGCCCGAGCGGGCGAAGACCTGAGCCACGTTGACAATCTCCTCGCCCTGGTCGCGCGTCGCGAGCAGGTTGTCGAGCCAGTCGATTCCAAACTCGGCCTGGCCTCCGAGCACCGCCTGCTCCGGGACGATGTCCGGGCCACCGGGCCTGATCGTCACGTCGAGGCACGCATCGTTGTAGAAGCCCTGCTCCTGCGCCGCGTAGTAACCGGCGAACTGCGCCTGCGTGACCCACTTCAGCTGGAGCGTCACCTTGTCGCGCGTCGTGCACTCCTCGCCGCTCGACGCGGCGGTCGTCGCCGCACTCGTGTCGCCACCGGCTTCCTCGGCGTCGCCGCCGCAACCGGACACCGCAAGCATGAGCGCCCCGATCAGTGCTGCGAGCAACCACAATCTCCGTCCCGTCATGCCCTGCCCTCCGTCCTAGTCGGCCTGCGCACCATGCGCAGACGGATGCCAACCCATCGTCAACCGCTCGGCCAGAGCCACCGCGGCGTAGAACGCGATCCCGAGCACGCTGGCGACCATGATCGCCGCCCACGCCTCGTCGAACGCGAAGATTCCTGCCGATCTGCGGATCTGGATCCCGAGCGCCTCCTGCGAGCCTCCGAAGTAATCACCGACGATCGCGCCGATCATCGCGAGTACGGTCGCCACTTTCAACGCCGAGAAGAGATACGGGAGCGAATTCGGGATCCGCACTCGTCGAAAGATCTCGACCTCGCCGGCCGCGTAGGAGCGCATCAGCTCGATCGACGATGGCCGCACGCTGGTCAGCCCGCGCAGCATGTTCACGAGCACGGGGAAGAAGCAGAGCACCGCGGCGATCACCATCTTCGAGAGCGGGTTCAGGAGCCCGAACCAGTTGTTCGTGATCGGGGCGAAGGCGATGATCGGGATTGCGTTCGCGGCGATCATGTATGGCATCAGCGCGCCGCCGAGCCGTTTCCAGCGCGCGAGCACGAGCGCCGCCAGGATCGCCAGGCTGCAACCGATCACGAAGCCGCCGAGCGCCTCCTTGAAGGTGAAGAAGCCGGCGCCCCAGAGGGTGTCGCTCTCCTCCCACAACGTCCGCAGGATGTCCGAGAGCGGCGGCAGCAGGAACTTCTCCACGTTCAGACCGCGTGTGCCGCCCTCCCAGGCTGCGATCCCGAGCAGGAAGACGACGACGGCCGGCGCCCACTCGCGGACTCGCTTCACAGGCCCTCTTCCGCGACGATCAGCGTCTCTTCGACATGGTCTTCCTCGACGTCGAGGCCGCCGCCGAGCCGGAGCAGGCGCCGCACCTCGCGGATCAGCTCGGCATAGCGGGTCTGCTCGCGCGTCGCCTGCGTGCGCGGCTGCGGCAGGTCGACGTCCACGATCCCCTGGATGCGCCCCGGCCGCGGGCTCATCACGACGACGCGCGTGGAGAGGAACACCGCCTCGGCGATCGAGTGGGTGACGAAGACGATCGTCGATCCGGTGCCGTCCCAGATCCGCAGCAGCTCGCCGTTCAGGCGCTCGCGGGTCATCTCGTCGAGCGCCCCGAACGGCTCGTCCATCAGCAGCAGTGGCGGCGAGAACGAGAGTGCGCGGGCGATCGAGACCCGCTGCTGCATCCCGCCGGAGAGCTGCCAGGGGTGATGCTTCTCGAACCCGGAGAGCTCGACCAGCTCGACCATCTCGCGCATGCGCTCCTGCCGGCGCTTCCGGTCCCAGCCGAGCATCTCGAGCGGCAGCTCGATGTTGCGGCCGACGGTGCGCCAGTCGTAGAGGACGGCGTCCTGGAAGACGATCCCGTAGTCGCGGTCGAGCCGGGCCTGCCGCGCCGGCTTGCCGTTGACGACGACGTCGCCGCTCGTCGGCTGGATCAGGTCGGCGATGATCCGCAGCAGCGTCGACTTGCCGCAGCCGGACGGGCCGATCAGGGAGATGAAGTCGCGCGGACGGACGTCGAGGTCGATGTCTTCGAGCGCCACGACGCCGCCCTCGCCGAAGTGCTTGCCGACGTTCCGGAGCGCGACGACCGCGGTTATCCCGCTCATGCGACGTTCTCCGGTGCCCGCCGGACGACGAGCTTCTCGGCTCCGACGACGGCGAGGAAGAATGCGATCCCGAGCAGCGCCGCGATCAGATTCGTCGCCCAGAGGCTCGCCGGCGAGGTCGCGTAGTACTGGTTGAAGTTGAGGATCGCGCCGCCGAGCCCGCTCTGGATCGACGCGGGCAGCTCGCCGATGATCGCGCCGACGACGCTCGCGGTCGCGCTCACTTTCAGCGCGGAGAAGAGGTACGGCATCGACGCGGGGACGCGTAGCTTCCAGAGGATCGGCCAGGCGCCGCCCGCGTAGGAGCGCATCAGGTCGAGCGCGCGCCGATCGACGGCGTGCAGGCCGCGCAGCGTGTTGATCGTGACCGGGAAGAAGGTCAGGTAGGCGGCGATCACCGAGACGGAGAACCAGTCGGGCAGACCGCGGCCACCCAGCCAGATCACCACCATCGGCGCGATCGCGAGGATCGGCACCGTCTGCGAAGCGACGATGTACGGCATGAAGCCGCGCTGGAGCAGGCGCGAGTGGGCGAGCACGACTCCGATCGCGAAGCCGAACACCGCGCCCATCAGGAAGCCGACCGCCGCCTCCTTCGCCGTGAAGAGCGTGGCGTCCCCGAGCACCTCGATCAGGAGCGGGCCGTTCCGTCGTGACGGCTCGAACAGCTGGCCGACGATGTCGTGGACGTGCGGGAGCGTCCGGTCGTTCACCTCGAAGGTGCCGAGCCGGAAGGCGGTCGCCTCACCGAACCACTTGAAGCCTTCCCAGAGGGCGTAAAGGACGACGAGGACGACCGCGGTGAGGCCGAGACGCTGGAGCGCGGAGCGCATGCGTATTCGATACCACACTGGTTAAGGTCGTGACATGCCACTGGACCCGACGCGCACCGTGGCGGAGCTCCGCGAGCTTCGCGAGCTGACAGGCGACGAGAACGGTGCGCAGCGCGTCGCGTGGACGCCGATGTGGGCGAAGGCGAAGGACTGGCTCGGCTCGAAGCTCGATGGCCTACCGCTCGAGTACGAGGTGGACGCCGCCGGCAACCAATGGTGGACGCTGCGAGGCGACTCGGACCGCGCCGTCCTCATGGGCGGCCACATGGACTCGGTGCCGAACGGCGGCTGGCTCGATGGATGCCTGAACGTGGTCGCCGCGGTCGAGGTGCTGCGCCGGATCGACGAGGAGGGCACACCGCCTGTCACCGTCCGGCTCGTCAACTGGGCCGACGAGGAAGGAGCGCGCTTCGGCCGGTCGCTCTTCGGTTCTTCCGCTGCCGCGGGCTCGATGGCCGACCAGGACGACCTGCGCGAGTTGAAGGACAGCGACGGGGTCGCGCTTCCGGATGCATTGCGGGACCACGGCGTCGAGCTCGACAGTGCACTCCACGCCCGCTCACAGCTCGAAAACGCCGCCGCCTACCTGGAGCTGCACATCGAGCAGGGGCCAGTGCTCGAGTCGATGGGCCTGCCGCTCGGCGCGGTGCTCGGCACGTTCGGCGTCGAGCGCCACCGGATCACCTGGCGCGGCCAGGCGGCCCACGCCGGCTCGACGCCGATGGATCAGCGCCGCGATGCCCTCGCCGGTGCCGCGAAGCTCGCTCTGGAGCTGCGCGAGGTCGCGGCGCGCACGGGCGACGGCGCGGTGCTCACGAGCGGCGGCGTCACCTGCAAGCCTGGCATCGTCACCTCCGTCGTCGAGACGGCCGAGCAGCTGCTGGACATGCGCCACCTCGATGCGGCGAAGCTCGCGTCGATGTGGGAGCAGGTTCGCGACGCCTGCGAGCGTTTCGCCGAGGAAGAGAAGATCGAGTTCGAGCACGAGCGGATCTGGCGGATCGAGCCGATCCTCTTCGACGAGACGCTCGTCGGCTTCGCCGACGAGGCGATCCGGGAGGTCGCAGACACCTCCCACAAGCTCCCGAGCGGCCCGTTGCACGATGCAGCCGAAGTCTCCCGCGCCGGTGTGCCGACGGTGATGCTCTTCGTCCAGAGCCTCCGCGGCCTCTCGCACACGAAGCTCGAGGACACGAAGCCTGAGCACCTCGAGCTCGCCGTCCGAGCGCTCGACCGGCTGGCGTCGAGGACGCTCGCCTGGGTAGCCAAGTAACAGTCTGTTACTTGGTTCGCACCGCATCGTTCCGTGGTGGAACGGAGGCTAGTAACAGTCTGTTGCGAGGCTAGAGGCCGCGAACGGGCACGACGCCGAGAGCGACTAGGCCGATGGCGACGGCACGGGTGTGGCCCCGAACCGGGCTCGCTACCCAGCTCGCGAACTGTGAGTAGATCCCGAAGTGGATCGGCAGTATTGCGCCGGCCGCGATCGCGAAGAGTAGTAGGGCCATGTTGCCACGCGCTCGGATTCGCGCGAGAATGCCTCTTTCCCTGCCACGACCACCGGGGGTCCCATGCTCAGCTTCGGCGTCACCGTTCTGCCCGACCCGCCCTACCAGCGTCTGATCGAGCTGGTGAAGCTCGCCGAGGCGCAGGGCTTCGAGTACGGCTGGACCTACGACTCGCACCTGCTCTGGCAAGAGTCGATGCCGGTGATGGCGCTCCTCGCCGACCAGACCTCGACGATCAAGCTCGGCCACATGGTCACGAACCCCGCCACCCGCGACCCGACGGTGCTAGCAAGCGCGTACGCGACCCTCCAGGACATTTCGAACGGCCGGATGATCATGGGCGTCGGCCGCGGCGACTCGGCGGTCCGCACCGTCGGCCGGCAGCCGATGAAGGTCGCGGAATTCGAAGAAGCGGTGAAGATGATCAAGCCGTTCATGAACGGCAAAGAAGTAACGTGGAACGAGAAAGAGCTCCAGCTCAAGTGGGTGCGGCCGGAGCTGCCGGAGATCGAGATGCATGTCGCCGGCTACGGCCCGAAGGCGCTCGCCGTCGCGGGCCGCCAGGGCGACGGCGTCATCATCCAGCTCGCCGACCCGGACATCATCCAGTGGATCATGGACACGGCACGCAGGGCCGCCGAGGAGGCCGGACGCGACCCGGCGGCGCTGAAGTGCATCGTCAGCGCCCCCAGCCACATCTCCGACGACATGGCCGACGCGCGCGACCAGGTGCGCTGGTTCCCGGCAATGGTTTCGAACCACGTCCAGGACCTGATCGACCGCTACGGCACGGACGGCTCGGTCGTGCCCAAGGTGCTCACCGACTACGTCGAGGCGCGCAAGTTCTACGATTACAACGAGCACTCGCGCGTCGGCGCGAAGCACGGCGAGTTCGTTACCGACGAGATCTGCGACCGCTTCTGCGTGCTCGGGACGGCCGAGCAAGCGTCCGTGAAACTACGGGAGCTCGAGTCGATCGGCGTCGACCAGTTCAACATCTACCTGATGACCCACGGCCAGGAGGCGACGCTCGAGGCGTACGGTCGCGACATTCTGCCCGGCTTCGCCGGAGTGCCCGCGTAGAGGCGCAGGAGGAGATCCGGCGGCGCTGGGACGTCGCGGCAACCGGCTGGGAAGCAGAGCGCGAGACGGTTGCGGCTGTCAACGCTCCCGTGACGGCGGCGCTCGTCGCCGCGCTCGATCCGCAGCAGGACGACATCGTGCTGGATCTCGCCGGCGGCACCGGCGACCTCGTCGAGGCGCTGGCAGGCTGCGTGGCTCGCATCGTGGCAACCGACCTCTCGCCGGTGATGGTCGAGGCTGCGCGGAGGCGCGGGATCGCGAACGCGGAGCGGTGTGTGATCGAGCATCGTGTGATGGACATGCAGGCGATCGACCTGCCCGACGCAAGTGTCGACGCCGTCGTTTCGCGGTTTGGGTACATGCTCGTCCCCGATCCGGCGCTGGCGCTCCGCGAGACCCGCCGCGTGCTCCGCCCCGGCGGGACGCTTGCCTTCGCCACGTGGGCGCCCGCGAAGCGCAACCCGTGGGCGACAGCCTACGGACCGCCCCTGATCGAACGCGACCTGCAGGAGCCGCCGCAGCCGGGTGAGCCCGGCCAATTCGCGCTCTCAGAGCCCGAGCAGATCAAGGCGCTCGTTCAGGGAGCGGGTTTCGCCGAGGTCGCGGTCGAGGAGGTGCCGGTCGAGTACCGATTCGCGGATTGGGCCGAGTACCGTCGAGTCATCACCAGTCTCGCAGCGGCGCTGAGGGAGTTGCTGGGGACGCTCGACGACGCGATGCGGGCGGAGGTCGACGAGGCAGCGGAGGCTCGTCTCGAGCGCTTCCGGACCGACTCGGCCTACGTGCTTCCGGGCGTCGCTCTGGTGACAAGCGCCAGCTAGAGGATCGTTTTTCCGAGCGCGCTCGCGACGAGTTCGACGGCGAGCTGGGCCGTCGCGTTCTCGCGATCGAGGATCGGATTCACCTCGACCACCTCGAAGGAGCCGGCGAGCCCCGACTCGGCGACAAGCTCGAGCGCGAGGTGTGCCTCCCGGTAGGAGAGGCCGCCCCGCACCGGGGTGCCGACCCCCGGCGCCACCTCCGGATCGAGCGCGTCCATGTCGAGCGAGACGTGGACGAAGCCAGGCCCGGCGATCTGCGTCAGCGACTCCCGAATCGCGCGCTCGATCCCAATCCGGTCGATATCACTCATCGTGTACGCCTTGATCCCGAGCTCGCGGATCCGCCCGCGCTCCCGGGCATCGACCGACCGCAGCCCGACGAGCGCGACGCGCTCGGGCTCGACCGCCGGCAGCGTCCACGCGTCGCTGTCGAACCGCTCGTCCGTCAGCCCGATCGCTGCGGCCAGGGGCATCCCGTGCACGTTGCCGCTCGGCGAGGTCTCGGGCGTGTTCAGATCGCTGTGCGCGTCGATCCAGAGCACGCCCCCGACGCCGCGTGCCCGCGCCAGCCCGCCGAGCGTCCCCATGGCGACCGAGTGGTCGCCCCCGAGTACGAGTGGCAGGCAGCCCTGCTCGAGTGCGAGCCCGACAAGCCGGGCGACGCGGCTGCACGCCGCCATGATCTCCGGCAGATAGCGCGCGCTCTCGTCCGACTCCTCCGTCGCCTCCAGCACGGCCGTTTCGACGTCGCCCCAGTCAAGAACGTCGTAGCCGATGCCCTCCAGCCGGTCGTGAAGCCCGGCGTAGCGGATCGCCGATGGACCCATGTCGACGCCACGCCGGCCGGCGCCGAGATCGAGCGCCGCACCGATGATCGCGACCTGCTTGTCTGCAGCCACGGGGCAAAACCCTACTCGCTACACTCTTTTTAGCCTGAGGCGAGGTAGCTCAGTTGGTAGAGCACACGGCTGAAAACCGTGGTGTCGCCGGTTCAAGTCCGGCTCTCGCCATCCTTTTTGCGCAAGACATGGGATCCGCGGGAGCGGATCCCATGTCGCGCGAAGACCCCTGAAGGGGCCGCTTCGCGGCCTAAGACCCGTGGGATGAAGCGTTGCGAAGCCGCCGGTAGACTTTCGTTCTGTGAGCACGGAGATCGAGCGGGAGCTTTGGGGCGGTGAGACGCGGAAAGCGGTCGCGAACTTTCCCGTCTCCGGCCAGCCGATTCCCGTACCCGTAGCCCGCTGGCTCGGCCGGATCAAAGCCGCGGCCGCCCGCGCGAACGCCGACCTCGGGCTGCTGGACGCCGAGAAGGCTGAGCGGATCGCGGCAGCGGGAGATCGCGTAGCCGCAGGCGACCATGACGACCAGTTCCCGATCGACGTCTTCCAGACCGGCTCCGGCACGAGCTCGAACATGAACGCCAACGAGGTGATCGCCGCGCTCGCCGGCGACGACGTCCATCCAAACGACGACGTCAACCTGGGCCAGAGCTCGAACGACGTCTTCCCGTCCGCGGTCCACCTCGCCGCGCTCAGCGAGGTCGAGAGCGACCTCCTCCCCGGCCTGGACAAGCTCGCCACCTCGCTCGAGGCGAAGGCGGCCGAGTTCGACGACGTGGTCAAGTCGGGGCGTACGCACCTGATGGATGCCGTGCCTGTCACGCTCGGACAGGAGTTCGCCGGCTACGCGGCGCAAGTGCGCCAGGGGATCGAGCGAGTAGAGGACACGCGCAAACGGCTCGGCCGCATTCCACTCGGCGGCACGGCCGTCGGCACCGGCCTGAACACGCATCCCGATTTCGCCGCGAAGGTGCGCGAGCTGCTGATCTCCGACACCGGCCTGCAGATCTCGGCACCTGCCGATCCGTTCGAGGCGCAGGCGGCGCGCGACGGTCTCGTCGAGGCCTCCGGCGCGCTCAAGGTCGTCGCCGTCAGCCTGACGAAGATCGCGAACGACCTCCGTCTGATGGGCTCGGGCCCGCGCGCGGGGCTCGCCGAGATCTTCCTGCCCGAGCTGCAGAAGGGAAGCTCGATCATGCCCGGCAAGGTCAATCCGGTCATCCCCGAGGTCGTGACCCAGGTCGCGGCGCAGGTGATCGGCAACGACCAGGCGATCACGGTCGGTGGCTTGCAGGGGCACTTCGAGTTGAACGTGTTCGTCCCGATGATGGCCCGGAACCTGCTCGACTCGATCAAGCTTCTGGCTTCGGCGTCGCGGCTGCTCGCAGAGACGTGCGTCGCCGGGATCGAGGCGAACCGCGAGCAGTGCGAGCGCTACGCCGAGCTGACGCTCTCGGCGGCGACCGCGCTGAATCCACACATCGGCTACGACAAGGCGTCTGAGATCGTGAAGCGGGCCGCGGCCAGCGGTCGCTCGCTCCGCGAGGTCGCCCGTGAGGAGGGCGTCGACGATGCGACGCTCGACGCGGCGCTCGACTATCGCGCGATGGCGAAGCCGCACGAGCGCTGAACCCGGCTGCGAGCGGGCACACTTCTCTCTACACTCCCTGCCGCCGCAGTCGTCCCGATAGGCGGGACGGCTCTTACGAGAGGACAAGGGGAATGAGACGTGGAACTCCTCGGGGAGCGCTGCTCCTCGCCGTGGGGTCGCTCGCCGTCATGCTGACCGCCGGCGCCACCGCACAGCCGTCGCAGAACGCCGACGGAATCAGCGCTTTTGCCGATTCGTCGCCGAAGCGCTTCTCACGATTGCTAGGAGCGAGCAACTACACCAATTTCCGACCGGCTGCGCTCGATCGCACCGGGCCGGTGCGTGTCATCCTCGCCCTCGAGGGCGCGTCAGTAGCCGAGCGGTCGACGACAGCGACCAATGCCGGCGGGACGCTGACAGAGGGGGAGCGCGATGCAATCCGCTCGCAGCTCCGCCAGCAGCAACAGGAACTCGCCGCCAGCGTGATCGCGCTCGGCGGCAAGGTCGTCTTCACCTTCCAGGACGCCGTTAACGGCATGTCGGTGACGATCGACGCGAGCAAGGTCGATCAGCTGACCGCACTCCCAGGCGTCAAGAACGTCCGCCTCGCGCGCATCGTGAAGCCGGACAACACGGCCGCAGCGCTGTTCGTCAACGCACCGCAGGTGTGGGACGGCGCGAGCGGCTTCACCGGCAAGGGCGTGACGATCGCCGTGATCGACACCGGCGTCGACTACACGCACACCATGTTCGGTGGACCCGGCACAGAAGCCGCGTTCGAGGCCGCCGACGCGGCTGATACCACGCTCGACGGCACGGAGTTCAACGAGAAGGTTGTGGGTGGGTTCGACCTCGTTGGCGACGACTACAATGCCGAGGCCGAGGATCCGGGAGACGCGATACCGAAGCCCGATCCCGACCCGCTGGACTGCAATGGGCATGGCTCGCACGTCGGCGGAACGGCCGCCGGGTATGGCGTGCTTCCGAACGGCGCGACCTTCACTGGCCCGTACACCGAGACCACCCACTCGACGAACAGCTTCCTGATCGGTCCCGGGATCGCGCCGGAGGCGATGATCCGGGCTTACCGCGTCTTCGGGTGCGGCGGCTCTGCCACCGC